>ERZ1066119.55-NODE-55-length-85433-cov-19.871372_pt1 | contig 85433 bp, 87 predicted proteins | sample MGYA00382766_ERZ1066119 | MGnify/ENA primary metagenome ERZ1066119 (study PRJEB33369, sample SAMEA5778349) | biofilm metagenome | biome: Industrial cooling water; feature: Water cooling tower basin; material: Biofilm | place: United Arab Emirates | collected...
TCGCTGCGTACAGCTGATCCCCCTAAATCCCCCTTCAAAAGGGGGACTTTGAAGAGTTGATGTTTCTTCGCTTAGCGAGGGGGACTTTGAAGAGTTGATGTTTCTTCGTTTAGCGAGGGGGACTTTGAAGAGTTGATGTTTCTTCGCTGAGCGAGGGGGACTTTAAGTTATTTCCGGTCCCCCCCTTGGCAAGGGGGGTTAGGGGGGATCGAATTCAAGATCTATGACAGTAGTATTAAGGTTTGCTTTACAAATAATCTATGCACTCCCGACCCTTGAAGATGCGCTAATCCCAGTGCCATATTAGGAAGAGATCGATTTTTCTGGCGGATACTATCTTATGTCGGAATGGCTGGTTGTTTGGGGCGTGGCGCAAGCTGCGGGGTTGGTATTTAAACCCATTTTAGAAGACTTGGCTAAGGAATCAGCGAAGGATTATGCGAAGGATTTCTTTAAAGACTGTCTGAAAAAAGTCATTCACCAGCCAGAAAAAGATCCGCTGAAGGAAGCTTATGGTAAGGCTTTGACTCAATTTTTGCTGTTGGTACAGCAGGAATTGGAACGGGCTGATTATGAGGAAGTTCTGATAAAAGAATACGTTAAACCGTTAAAGGATTTTGTCAATCAAGAAAAGATTGCGGCGACGTTGGGGAGTGCTTTTAATAGCGATGCTCAGGGACTGGATATTCAAATTATGGCGGTCACTTGGCGCGAGATGAATTTGCCTTTTTTGCCGGAGGAGTTTGATTGGGGACAGATTAGCAAGCGCTATCTGAAACGAGTCAAAACTATTATTAAAGATTCCGATCAACTGCAACCGATTTTTGCGGCGCAGGCGCAGGAAGCTGCTGCGGAACAGTTACAACAAATGGCTGGGATTCCGATTGAATTTGATTTGCGGCGGTATCGGGAAGCGCTGCGGGAATACTATGGTAATCTGCGGTTAGAGGCGATGGATGCGATCGCATACGCATACAATGAGTTAAAGCTGTGGAATGTCTTCGTGCCGCAAAATGCGCGGGAGTGCCAGGAATTTTTACCCCAGGTGTATGAGATTCCTAAAGAACTGTTGCGGGAATTGCGATCGCAAAACCAATTAGATGCAGAAATTGCCGAAGTTGAGGTGGAACGCTACCGCAAAGCCTATGTAGATCAGCCAATTCGTTCTGTTTTTGAAATCTTAGGCGATCCGGGTGCTTCTGAGCCGCAAAATCGCATATTGTCTCAGTATACGGTAATTTTAGGCGATCCGGGGGCGGGAAAATCAACTCTGCTGCAATATATTGCTTTGAAATGGGCAGAAAGACCTGTAAAAGATTTGCCCGTTTACCCAATTCCCCTGTTAATTGAGTTACGCATTTATGCCCAAAATCGCCATAGCGGGAAATGCGATGGCATTCTGGGATTTTTACATTCTGGCGATATTTTGGAGCGATTGAACCAACATCAATTGGAAGAATGGTTAAAACGGGGACATGCGATCGCGATGTTTGATGGGTTGGATGAAGTATTCGATCCGGCACTGCGGGAAGTTGTGGTTACCGATATTCACAGCTTTACGAATAAGTATCCGCAGGTGCAGACAATTGCCACGTCTCGCTGGCTGGGTTACAAAGCGCAACGCTTGCGAGATGCGGGGTTTCGCCACTTTATGTTGCAAGATTTGACCTCAGAACAAATTGAAGAATTTATCCAGCGCTGGCACGATCAAACCTTCCCAGAAGGAGAAGATAAAGTCAGAAAACGGGAGCGACTGAGAACAGGAATTGCTAACTCTAAACCGATTCAAGAACTAGCAGGAAATCCTTTGCTGCTGACGATGATGGCAATTCTCAACCGCAGTCAAGAACTTCCTAGAGATCGCGCTACTCTCTACGAAAAGGCATCGGGGTTATTATTGCACCAGTGGGATGTGGAAGCCAAGGTTTTAGAAGACCCCGAATTAAAGAAATTTCCCGTCGTCATCGATTTGAAAGACAAACAGGCAATGTTGCGCCAAGTTGCCTATCAGATGCAAGGGAAAGAAAAGGGTTTGGCTGGGAATTTGATTGGCGAAACGCAGTTAGAAGATATCCTGACCAACTATTTGAAAACGATTAAAGAGGTGCCGCAAGCAAGAGATATCGCCCGCTTGACGATCAAGCAATTGCGAATCCGCAATTTTATTTTGTGCTATCTGGGTGGGAATAGTTATGCTTTTGTCCATCGCACGTTTCTGGAATATTTCTGTGCTTGGGAGTTTGTCTGGCAGTTTAAGGAGACGCAGACGCTGACGCTGGATGGGCTGATTAATGATGTTTTTGGCAAGCACTGGCAGGATGAATCTTGGCATAAAGTGCTGTGGCTGATTTGTGGGATGATTGATGCTAAGTTTGTTGGGGAAATTATTGAGTATCTGTTAAAGCAGAAAATTAATCGGCGAGAGTTTATTACTGAGTATGACAAATTGAAAAAGGAAGGGATTATCAACCTTTTATTAGCAGCGAATTGTCTGGCAGAAGTAAAGAATAGAAGCGCGATCGCTCCCATTGCGACTCAACTGCTACAAGTGTTGAAAAAAGAAGTTGAAGCAGAATATCCCTACAGGTTTGAGTCAGAAGCGGCTTATGCAATCTTAATGGCGATCGCGACTATCTGGCAAGATGACCTAGAAACCCTACTCTGGCTAAAATCTTGTATGCAATTTGATTCCGCGTCTAATGTGCCACAGTGCGCTGTGATGGCTATCGCCCAGAACTGGAAAGATGACCCGGATATCTTAATTATGCTGAAAGACCGGGCGCAAAACGATGGGGATTTTTGTGTGCGTTATGCAGCGGTGCAAGAACTCATCCTTGGTTGGAAAAATGACCCGGATATCTTAATTATGCTGAAAGACCAGGCGCAAAATGATGCGGATTTCTTTATGCGCCGTACCGCAATGGAAGAACTCGCCCGTGGTTGGAAAGATGACCCAGATACCTTAATTTTGCTGAAAAACCGGGCACAAAATGATACGGATTTCTTTGTGCGCGGCGGGGCGGTGGAAGAACTCGCCCTTGGTTGGAAAGATGCGCCTGGAATGTTTGAGTGGTTGTGCGATCGCGCTGTTAAAGATCCTTTTACAAGTGATAATTGGTTTCGATGCCATCCCCGGAAAACCGCTCTGGAGGCAATTGTCAGATACTATCACGACCATCCCCAAACCCTAGACTTGTTACGCGATCGCGCAGACAACGATCCAGATGAGCAGGTGAGGAACTTCGCCAAGAATCTATTAGAAAGGAGAAAACGAGCAGAATAGGTTGGTGTTATATCAAGGATGAGCGATCGCTTCTGCTAAAGTCAGTTTTATCAAGCGATCGCTCCCACTTCACCAAACAATATTTTCCCAAATCTCTGGTTACGATCGATGCAGTAGAATTCAAACTGGTAAACAGAAAACACCATGAGCGTTGTCATTCCCGATGAGATTCTGACAGCCGCAAAGATGTCAGAAGCCGAATTAAAGCTAGAAATTGCTATTTTACTGTACCAAAAATCCAAAATTAGCACAGGCACAGCCCGTCGCCTTGCCGGAATGAACTTAATCGAATTCCAAAAAGAACTTGCCAGTCGAGGTATCTGCATCAATTATGATGTTGAAGATTTCCAAAACGATCTCGAAACCCTAAAAAGGCTGGGCGATTTGTGAATATTGTCAGCAATACTTCACCCATAACCAACTTAGCAGCAGTCGGACAATTAAACCTATTGCAACAACTGTATGGCAACATTATCATTCCTCAAGCAGTTTACGATGAAATGGCAAGCTTGGGTTATACAGTCCCCGGTACTATTGAAGTCCAAACCCTATCTTGGATTCAAACTCAACAGGTAATCAATCGTACCCTAGTAACGCAACTCGAAACAGAAATCGCTCCAGGTGAATCTGAAGCGATCGCTCTTACTATAGAGCTATCAGCCAATCGACTTCTGATAGACGATCGTCAAGCCAGAATAGCAGCATCTAGATTTGGAATCAATACCGTTGGAGTGTTAGGAATTTTCTTAGTTGCTAAACGCAGAGGATTGATTTCATCGGTTAAACCTGTGATGAATGATTTAATTGCTCAAGCTGGTTTTCGAGTCAGCAATCAACTATATGGTGATGTGTTAAATGCTGCGGGAGAGTAGTGTATCCAAGGGAAAAATTTGCGATCGCCTCCCTTGGGTTACACGATAGGACAGACAAACGCTATTGCCAAGTGAACGTTAATTAATCTACCAGTTCATCTAAGGAAAGCTTCAAAAGGTCGCATAACGCTTTCGTTTGCTCAAAATAGAGTTTGGGAATATGCCTGCCAGCTTCCCAATTTTTCACAGTCGTTACAGATACGCCCAACCGATCGGCGACTTGCTGCTGCGTCAAAGAAAGCGATTCGCGTCGTTGTTTAAGCTTTTTCCCCACACTACTCATTAATTGTCTGATTCCAGAATTTTTCTAGTTAAGTTGACTTGACCATGATTTGTCCGTAGTATGGATGCAGAACTTCAAAAAGTCACAAAGCCAGTGCATCCCGGCTACCAACCTATCAGCACTGGCTGTGGCTCCCATACATTATGGAGACAAGTTAATTATGCCTTACAAAGAACGACTTAACCCTTGGGTCTTGGTTCGTTTGCTACCCAACATGCAACGATTGACTGTTGGTCAGTACCGCAATCGTTCGGATGCTGACGGTCATCTAGAGATTCTCCGTCGTCTGATGCCTCACGGGAAATTCGTGGTTATATTTAACCCGGATCTGCTACCGTCGCGGCAGGCTGACAGTTAGAGAAACAAGATTGGGTGATTGGGGCGATCGCATTGTGGGAGGATGCGATCGCTACCAAAACCTCTTCTGTAGGGTGCGTTAGCGCTAGCGTAACGCACCACCCACTATACCTGCTTAAATTCTGAATACTTTAATCGGGCAACCATTCAATATCAAGCAATTGGTCAAGGGAATAAGGGCATTCTAGCGGAAAACTGACAGAATTTTTAGTTTTTATTTTCACAAATCCTAACGCATCTTGATAGAGAGAATTCAATTCAGACTCTAAATAATTGCGAAGATTGGTAGTAAGCCTTCGTTTCAATTGAATTCTGAAATTATAGATTTCTTCTTGCCAGTGAACTGCATTGTATTCAGATTCACTCGTCCAATATTGAAGTAATAATAAATGCCGGATAACCTGTTCTAAAAGACTGGCTACAGCATTTTTCTTTTCCCTGCCCAAGTCCTCTAACTCCTCAATTAAATTCTCTAAGTCTAGCGCTTGAAATTGTTTATTTTTAAGCAATTTCACGGTTTCTTCTAGCCATTGAGACTCATCTAACTCGTAAAGATTTTTTAGCTCGGTAACGCTCATCATAACTGCCACCTTAACTCTCTAATGCCATGAAATAAATTTCATGCTAAAAGCTAAAACCCGTTAAAACGGGTTGAAAATTCTTACCAGTCCGTTTTAACGGACTTAAGCTTTCAGCCCGAAATTTATTTCAGGGCTGACTGTTTTCCCGCAAGTATTTCAGGGCTGACTGTTTTCCTGCAAATTTTCCACAAAAGCTTGATGTTCTGGCGTCGATAATCCTAACTGCAAAACCGCTAACACTTTAGCCAAATCCCCTGCCAATAAAGCAGCTTTATCCAACCACAATCCCGGAAAAACCTGAGAACAAATTACCCCATCTGAATTCGGTTCAACTTTGATATATTCCCCTTCATTTAACCTAAACCAATCAAATTCGCAATTGAAAACTCGCCAAACCAAATATTCTTGCACCCCATTTCGACGATAAGCTGTTAGTTTTTCATGCAAATCGTAGGAAGCACTAGAAGCAGCAATTTCTACAATTAATTCCGGCGCATCTTCCAAATAATCATCTTCATTAATGCTCGATTGTCCGCCTGTTTCAATTCTTAACAGTGCATCCGGTTGCGGTTCGTTATCGCTGTCAAGTAGCACGGTAGCATTATCAGCTAAACCCACTCCAGGCGTAGCTGCTTTGTACACTCCCAACCAAGTCATAATGCAAGCATGGGGTTCTCCATGACTTTTGATTCTTAATGGGGATGCCACGTAAACAACTCCTTCAATTAACTCAGCTTTTTTCAGATGAGGCATTGCCTGGTAGCGACGCTCAAATTCTGCACGGGTGAGCCTGTCGCCGTTTTCTAAAGGAGGAATTGTTAAAGGAGGAGAAACTTTGCCAGGAGATATCATAGTTTTTTCTCTTAGCTAATTGCTGATGGCTAACAGCTCTGATTCTAGCAAAAACTGCTTAATGTTTTGGATAAAATTACAAAGCTCCTCGACTTTTTAGAGAAGTGGGCGATCGATATTGGTTGTAGGGTCACGGCATCAATAGGTTTTGCACTTAATGAGAAGATTTTCTGCCGCCGTGTCTCTACAATTTTAAACATCCCGTCGCCAAGCCATCTGGCGCAGCAAAGACTCTATCTATAGGGTGCATTAGCGCTATATTTCTAATTTAATTCCTGCAATTGCTCAACAAAAGCTTGATGTTCTGGCGTTGCTAATCCCAACTGCAACACCGCTAACACTTTAGCTAAATCTCCCGCCAATAAAGCAGCTTTATCCAACCACAATCCTGGAAAAACTTCAGAGCAAGTTACCCCATCTGAATTCGGTTCAACTTTTATATATTCTTCTTCATTTAACCTAAACCAATCAAATTCGCGATTGAAAACTCGCCATACCAAATATTCTTGCACCCCATTCCGACGATAGGCTTTTAGTTTTTTATGCAAATCGTAGGAAGCACTAGAAGCCGCAATTTCTACAATTAATTCTGGCGCACCTTCCACATAATCATCTTCATTAATGCTGGACTGTCCTCCTGTTTCAATCCTTAACAATCCATCTGGTTGCGGTTCGTTATCATTATCAAGTAAGACAGTAGCATTATCCAACGCTTCGACTCCTGGCGTAGCCGATTCATAAGTACCTAGCCAAGTCATAATGTGAGTATGGGGCTTACCGTGACTTTTTGCTCGTAGAGCAGATGCCATATAAACAATTCCTTCAATTAATTCAGCTTTTTTCAAATTTGGCATTGCCTGATAGCGACGCTCAAATTCAGCACGGGTGAGCCTGTCGCCGTTTTCTAAAGGAGGAATTGTTAAAGGAGGAGAAATTTTGCCAGGAGATATCATAGTTTTCTCTCTTAGCTAATTGCTGATGGCTAACAGTTCTAATTTTAGCAAAAATCACTTCATGTTTCGGATAAAATTACAAAGATACCCAACTTCTCGCGAGAAATCGGGTATCTGGAATCTTGGCTAAAAATCCCCTCGGAAAGCCATCTGACGGAGTTGCTGCTGTTGTTGGTTAAACTGTTGCTGTTCTACTGTTAATAAACTATATTCAATTGGCGATCGCATATCCGACTGCACCTCTGCCAGAAACATCAGACTGATTGCGATCGCAGCGCCGGTGGTCAAAAACTGCCAGACTCCCACATGGGGTAACCGTCCCTACAATTTCATAAACTATAGGATAACGATGCAATTCATTGAGGTGTTTGGGGTAAAGCAGAGGGTTGAATTGTGCAGGGTTTAGTTTCGCACTGGTACTCGTAAAGCTTGTGAACATAGGGTTCCTGCCAACTTAGCGGCACTTCCAACAATGATAGCGTTCCAGAAATTCCCTGAGCGATAAACAGTAAAAGAGCGATGCAATTGGCAGCAATATGAACCTTTCGCCAGCGATTGGTTTTATCTTGATAAATCTCCCGCACAATTGCTAGGGAAAAATCATTAACAGCGCCGCCACCAGCCCGTAATAATAGTGGGAAATATACCACTGTTCGGTTTTGCGATAAACTCCATCTTGGGAACCCAGCACGATTAAGCCTACCCCAGTTAAGGTAGCAAAGACACCGCGCCATTTGGGCTGTTTAGCTCGGTCTAATAATACGAAAGATGCAATTGTAGCGGCAAATACCATTGCAATTAACAAGACTTTAAACGGTTGTTGGCTCCAAATTTGCTTGTCTATAATATTGCCAAAAATATCGTTAGCCAGAGCGATTAAAACAATACCTACCACCGCTATTGTCAACCAACGACCTAATTGTACGTGTTCTGAGCCGACGACGGGGGGAATTTTGCTTTTTCCCTCCGTCAGGGTTTGCAGGCGACGCTGACGGGTTTGTAGAGCGCGGTTGACGACGATGCCAATTAATGGGAAGACGATAATGACAGCGATCGCTGGATGCAAAAGCAAAATCGCATCTCTCAATTCCATAGAAAATTCCTCCTATCGGCTGATTCTAAGATCGTGCCGGATAAGGCTGAACCTTCTCTAAGGTGAATCTAAGATTTGCCTGAGTTTTCCTCGCAGCAAATTTAGTCTAAACTCAGCATTTTTTCAGGAATCATACTGACGCAGCAAGCCCAGCAAAGAGATCTACAAAGAAACTAAGGTGATGGGCGGGTTTTACCCGCCCCTACAACACCATTAACCATACAAGTTCTATACGAAGGCATTAAATAGGTAACCAATGCTGATAATGCCAAAAGTGACTAACGAGATAAATACTGCTAGCAATTGAGGGCGCAAAACTTTGCGTAAAATCACTATTTCTGGCAAAGATAGGGCGGTGACTGCCATAGTGAAAGCGAGTACGGTGCCCAAGGACATGCCTTTATTAACCAAGGCTTCGGTAATCGGAAGAACGCCCGCAATATTGGCATAAAGGGGCACGCCAATTGCCGTAGCAATGGGAACGGCGAAGGGATTGCGATCGCCAGCCAAATTGGTAATAATATCTGCGGGAACATAGCCGTGAATTCCGGCACCGATGGCAATTCCGCCGACGACATAAGGCCAAACGGATTTAAATATTTCGCTTGCCGAATATTGACCTTCTGCAAATCGTTGTTTCCAGGTAATTTGGATATCTGCGCTGGTGTCTAAATCTTCGGTTTGACGAGCTTTTTGTAATTCCCAAACGAAGGATTCCACCCATTTTTCCAGCTTGAGTAAACCGATGATATATCCGGCTGCGATCGCCAGCAATACCCCAAACCCAACATAGATCAGCGTTACTTTTAAGCCAAACAATCCCCACAGCAGCACCACTGCAACTTCGTTCACCATTGGGGCAGAAATCAGATATGAAAATGTTACCCCTAACGGCACGCCTGCTTCTAAAAAACCGATAAATAACGGCACGGCAGAACAAGAACAAAAAGGCGTGACAATTCCAACCATTGCTGCTAAGATATTGCCTACAATCGTCCGCTTTCCTCCTAGCCAGCGGCGCACTTTTTCTGGTTCTAAAAAACTCTTTAAAGTTCCGACGAGAAAGCTAATCGTGAGGACTAGCGTCAAAACTTTAGGAACGTCGTAAAGAAAAAAATGAAGGCTAGCACCCAAATGAGACTCAAGGGATAAACCGAAAATTTGAGTCACAATTTGGCTGGCTAGCCAATTAAAGGGATAAAAAGGATCGAACATAATGCCCCCTTTGAGATGGGATGGCGGGGTGATTTCAATTTGGCGTTTTTGTCATAGCTTTATAGAAAAACGCGCCCGGACAAAATGAAAACTCATGACTGCAATAGCGGTTTAATTTGTTCGGGAGAAATCACCTGACCTTTGCTGACAACTTTGCCGTTGATTGCTAAAGCTGGAGTAGACAAAACACCGCGCCTGACGATTTCTGTTGGATCGGTGACGTGGGATAATTCTGCTGCGATACCAAGGGATGCGATCGCACTCCGCGCATTCTCTTCTAATTGATTGCATTTCTTGCAGCCAGAACCCAAAATTTCCACCTTTGTAGCGCTCATAACATCGCTCCTATTTTGACATACTCCATTTATTTTTAAAGGTATACAACCAAACCCCCTAATTCTGGAAAAAACCTCTAAATGTTTTTACGAGTATTAAGCTCGAGCGCGCTATTTGCCACTTGAATTACCTGCTGGGCGGCTTTTTCCTTGCGTTCGCTGTACCGATCGGTGAGGTAGTCTACTCGATCGCGCAGGAGCATGGTAAATTTGTACAATTCTTCCATCACATCGATGACGCGATCGCGATAAGAAGAATCTTTCATCGTCCCATCTTCGTTAAACTCTTGATAAGCTTTCGCCACAGAAGATTGATTCGGAATTGTAAACATCCGCATCCAGCGGCCTAAAATTCGCAAAGTATTAACCGCGTTAAAAGATTGGGAACCGCCGCTAACTTGCATCACGGCTAAAGTTCTACCTTGCGTTGGTCTGACGGCGCCGACGCTTAAGGGAATCCAATCAATTTGGTTTTTCATAATCCCAGAAATATTGCCGTGCATTTCTGGACTCGACCACACTTGACCCTCAGACCATAAACTTAATTCTCGTAACTCCTGAACTTTGGGATGATTGGCGTCTACGCTGCCATAAATTGGTAATTCGCGGGGGTCAAAAAACCGAGTTTCTGCACCAAATTCCTCGATAATTCTCGCCGCTTCTTCTGCTAACAAGCGGCTGTAGGAACGCTCGCGCAACGAGCCGTATAAAAATAAGATTCTCGGTTTGTGGTCGAAGGTTTGTGTCATCTGTGGCAAAAATTAATCAATTGAATTGGAATTGCATTAACTCAGGGTTTCGATCAGTTTTTCCACTCGCTCTTTAATTTCATCTCGCACGCGATGAAATGTTTCGATTGGTTGTCCATCGGGGTCATCGAGTTGCCAATCTTGAAATACTTCTCGCATCACCCATGCTTCGGGTAAATTAACGCCGCAACCGCATAAAGAAATTACGGCATCGTAGTCTTCTGCTTGGAAATCGCTTAAAGGATCGGATGTCTGATTGGTAATATCAATGCCAATTTCAGACATGACTTGAATCGCTGTCGGATGAACTCTACTTGCTTCGAGTCCGGAACTGGTTACAGCAATTTTCCCTTCTCCCAAAGTTCTAGCAAATCCTTCTGCCATTTGGGAACGACAGGAGTTTCTCTTGCAAACGAACATCACTTTTTTCATGAAATTTACCAGTAAAAATGGTTTTAAAGCTTCTACCTTGTAGGAAAAGAATTAATTTTCCTCGCTCGTCATCCTATCGTAAAAACCGCGATTCTTTTTCACACAAACCTGGTTTGTTTGCGTAACTGTCAACTGTCAACTGTCAACTGTCAACTGTCAACTGTCAACTGTCCACTGTCAACTGTCCACTATTTAATGTCTTGAAATCCGTTAGAAAGTTCCCGATAAATCAAGACGGCTAATTGCGCCCCTAATATTGGTGCAATCCAATACAACCAATGGTGCTGCCAAATTCCACCTACTAAAGCAGGACCAAAAGAACGCGCCGGATTCATACTCGCCCCAGTAATTGGCCCCATAAATGCGGCTTCCAATCCCACCGTTAACCCAATTGCTATGCCAGCAAAACCAATATGGGCGCGTCTGTCAAGTCCCGAACCTAAAATCACCAACATTAAGATAAAGGTGAGAACGATTTCGAGGATAAAGGATTGGAACCAGTTATCGTTTAATGGTAAAGTTGCGCCTAAATTGGCTACTTTTCCCAGGGTAGCTAGTAAGATAACAGAGGCTGCGATCGCTCCCCAACATTGCGCCAAAATATAAGGCAAAACTTTGCTTTTTGGAAAAAACCCACTCGCCCAAAAAGCCAACGTCACCGCTGGGTTAAAATGCGCGCCGCTGATATGCCCCAATCCATAAATTAAAGCTGCTACTACCGCCCCAAATACAAAGCTGATTCCCAGGTGCGTTATCGCCCCATCGCTAATTTTGTTTACCATTACCGCACCCGTACCAGCAAATACTAAAATGAATGTTCCCACACCTTCAGCAATTGCTTCCTCCCGCTTAAACTTAAAAGGTAATTTCATTCCTCTCCTCTACACTCATCAAAATTGCGGTAATTGGTAATTGGTAATTGGTAATTGGATTAACAGGCTTTCTTGGCAATTACCTATTACCCATTACCCATTACCATTCTCGCTTTCTAAAACTTTTTCTCCTTCCGCAGTAACTCGCCAATTGTTAGATTTAGCTCAGATTTTCCATCAAACACCGTTCCGACTTTGCCTGACTCAAAGTGAATCTTGGCGATGTGATAACCTTCCTCTGGTAAGGGAATGTAGTTCGCAGTTTCAACGATGCGCTTGGCATTGTTAAGGTAGAACTTGACAAACTCGCGCAGCTCTGATTTTTGCTGGTTAGCTCTGACGTTTACGTAGATAAACAAAGGTCTAGCTAGCGGTTGATATTGCGCTTTTTCTACCGTTTCGCGAGATGGTAGAATTGCCCCTTTGCCGTTATCAATTGCCAAAGCTTTTAATTTATCTTGGTTATCTTCAAAATAGCCGAAGCCAAAATAACCCAAAGCATTTGGATCGTTAGCAACTCCCTGGACTAAAACGTTATCATCTTCGCTGGCGGTGTAGTCATTGCGACTCGCTTTAGGTTGCCCTACTGTCGCTTCTGTAAAGTAATCAAAGGTACCGGAATCTTTACCCGCACCATATAGATTAATCGGTCGATCGGGCCAAGATGGTCTAATTTGATTCCATTTGGTAATTTGCTTTTCAGCAGCAGGTTCCCACAGTTTTTTCAACTCTTCGCGGGTAATATCTTGCGCCCAGGTATTTTGGGGATTAACTGCTACCGTTAAAGCATCAAAACCAATCGGCAATTCTACAAATCTAATTCCATTTGCGTCGCAAGCTTTCATTTCTGCGGCATTGATTGGACGGGAAGCGTTGCTGATATCTGTTTCACCAGCGCAGAATTTTTTAAACCCGCCTGAAGTGCCGGAAAACGCCACTTGCACATCAGCTTTGTTTTGTTTTGTCTTGTTAAATTCTTTGGCGATCGCATCCGTAATCGGAAACACCGTACTCGACCCATCAATCTTAATCGTCTGTGCGGTTCCCCCCGCTGCAACCAAGGTTGTATTTGAGTTGGTTGGCGTTGAACAACTCGTTGTTAATACCAGAATACCGAGTGCGAATAATAATGGCTTTGCTGTTACATTCATTTACTTAACCCCCATCAGTTATAGGGTCACACTCTTATCATTTCAAAAAATTTTGATTTGTCAAGGTCGAAAGCTAAAAAAAGAGTGAAACATATGGTTAAGAAATATAAAGAAATTAACGATTGTCTTGACAAGAGCGAGCTGGTAAGATATTGCTGAAGCGACGGAATTCTGCCAGATATTGCTCTAAAATGACAAATTGAGCCAGATTTAGACTGTAGTAGATCCAGCGACCTTCTTGACGCGATCGCACTAAACCAGCTTCTTTGAGGGTTTTCAGGTGGAAAGAGAGCTTAGACTGAGTCACGCCCAACATTTCGCACAACTCGCACACGCAAAGTTCTTTTGTCCGTAGCAGATCGAGTACCTTCAACCGCAACGGTTCCGAAAGCGCGTGAAAACCGGAGGAAATTAAATCTATTTCGCTTGTAATCGGTGAAGTCATCAATTTTTCTTAAAATGTTAGTCGGCATCATTAACTTAACCAAACCTTAATCTAGCAAACGGGTAAGAAAAGAGCGAGAGGGAGATTGTCAGTTAGATTTCGTTACCTTAACCCAACCGACGCTATAACCTGTTCAAACTGATAACTTGCACCAACTATAAGCTGAGCCTCGCTTTCTCGTTCGCAGGCGTAAGCCCGGAGAACGAGGTATGGTGGGCTGCTGCCGCCCGATTATTGATACTGGTGCAACTTATCAGTTCAAATCAACGCGCCGCCGCAACTGGAACCGCATCCAGCCGTGCAACCATAACAATAGGGTGCTGTTTGAATTTCTTCAATCAAATCTATTGTTCCAGCTGCGAGTAACTTTGCAACGGTTAAGGTTTCACCATTGTTGAGTTTGGCGGGTAAATTTTCCATTTGGTTAAAGTCGCAGTCATAGATATTACCCAAATAATCAACGGAAAGTTCATTCCGACACATTAAATTTTCTACAGTATCGGAATTGAAGTTTGATTCTAAGAAGTGTAAGTAAGGCAAAGATAATTTCCGATGTTCCAGATGAAACTTAGTGCGCCCGACGGGCAAATTTGTAATCGTAAACAAGTTGTTGAAAGCAATCCCAAAATGCTCTTTCAGGTAGGCTTTGTAATCTTGTTCCAGTTTGACTTGGTTGGGAGTCAAAGAAAAATTATCCCCAGTGGGAACTTGCGGGTTATAAACTAAATCCAAAATTAAGTCAGGGTTTTGACCGTATCCTAACTGATTGAGCCATTGCAGCGCCCGAATTGAGTTATTATAAACCCCATTGCCGCGCATTTTATCGACGTTATCTTCCAGATAGCAGGGGAGGGAGGCAACTATTCTCAGTTGATGGTTGGCGCAATATTCGGGAATATCTTCAAATCCTGGTTCAAAATAAATTGTAAGATTAGACCGAACAATTACTTCTTTACCCGTATTTCTTGCTGCTTCTGCTAGGGGTTTGAAGCCATAAAGCATTTCCGGCGCGCCGCCAGTTAAATCAACTATTTTGAGTTGAGGAAATTTGTATATAAGTTCAATTAGCTGGTGACAAATTTCTGGGGATAGTTCTTCGGTTCGCTTGGGACTTGCTTCTACATGACAGTGATTGCAAGCTAAGTTACAGCGCTTGCCTAAATTTATTTGCAAAACGGAGATCTGACGCTTGGTCAAAGCAGACTTAAGCTTTTTCCGAAAGGGTGCGATCGCTAAATTTGAATGGGATTTTACTGAGTCTGTTTGCATGATTATTTACCGTCGATAACTCGACCTTTATTTTAACTTATATTAAGTTTCTATGTGCTGGTTGCGGTGCGTTACGCGCTTCGCTAACGCACCCTACATTTAGAGGCTTTTTTCAATCTAAAATCTGCAATTGTTCAGAGGCGCACACCTTCGATCTTATTAACAACAACCGCCGCCAGTGTAGTGCCAGGTAGAATCGGTAATTAACACATCTTTAGACAATAACGCGCCCAGCTTACCAGCAGTTTTATCGCAGACAACGGCGGGAACGCCGCGCTGAAGAATATGCCCCGCATTATCATCAAAAAATTCTTCATTTCCCATATAGATTGCCGTTTTGCCGGTAAAAATGCAAGCGCCATCCGCAGGAATTTCGACTTTGTAAGCAACAGAATCGAGGCTTTCTAAAAGTAAAGGCGATTCTAGATTGTAAGTTTGACAATCTAAAAGCCGATAGGGGCGCCTCGCGCGAATTTCTACCTGTCCAAACCCGACGTTAACTAAGTGTTGAACGTACTCCTCATAAGTCAATGCGCCAGATAAACACATCGCCCGCAAGCGTTCATCTTGGCGCAGGTGCAAGGGGATGCGGCGAGTAGCAATGGGATCGCTCATTAATAAGCGTCCACCTGGTTTTAACACGCGAAAGGCTTCTTTGAGTGCTTTATTTAGATCTTCGGGTTCAAAGATATTAAACAGACAATTTTGCGCGATCGCATCCACCGAAGCATCAGCAACGGGCAAATTAAACGCATCCCCTTCGCGAATTTCCACAAAACTGGAATCAAACCAAGAGTTTTCCTGCGCTGCTTGCGCCAAATTCCGCGACGCCGCCTGACGCATCTCCGCCACCGGATCGACTGCGATTACCCCACCCTGACGCCGGGAAAAGTAAGCAAACTGCAACGCCTCCAAACCCCCGCCAACTCCCACATACAGCACAGTTGGTTCATTTCCCAATTCCGCAGGATGAACCGTTGTACCGCATCCGTAGTTCATTTCCTGCATTTGCGCCGGAATTTTCAATCCCGGTAGTTGCAAGGGACTGCTTTGCACGCAGCACAACCCCACTTCGGGCTTTTGCGCCACTTTGCTGTAAAATTCCGCCGCCGTTTCCAGATAAGTCATTTTGGTCAAACCCTTAACAACACTAGGGTAGTAGTTTAATTGTGCTGGAGCCTCTTCCCGGAGATTGTTCAACTTTTCCTTAATAAGTTTTTGCCTCAACCAGACCAAAACAGGACTGATATCCTGTCCCGTAGTAGAGAGGTTACATGTAACCTCTCTACTCCTGTGGTTAATGCGGTTGTAGGGGCGGGTTTTACCAGTCCCTTTTGCCAGGAAGCGAATTATGTTGATAAACCCGCCCCCCGCGCGATGCCGATGCCAGCGATCGCGATTTTACGCAAAGAAACCGGGTTTCTCTCAAACATCGTCGCTGTCAAACCACCGAGCTAACCAGAAACCCGGTTTCTGATCTTGGATGCGATCTAGATCACTTACTTCTTGTGACGAAGATCGCCTTTACATAAATTAAAAATCTGTTACATTTGTTTACAACAAGGGAAAACGAGGATAAAAAACCATGAACTCACGCTACATAGTTGAAGAAGGCGGCAGACTAAATAACTACGCAATTGAACCCAAAATGTATGTAGACAGCACTTCTCGCACTGGCTTCACCGAGTATGCAGAAAAGCTAAACGGGCGTATGGCGATGATTGGTTTTGTCTCTCTCTTGGCATTAGAAGTCATCACCGGACATGGCGTAATTGGCTGGATTAGCAACCTGTAAGAATTTTAGATTTGAGATTTAAGATTGCAGATTTGTAAGAATTTTAGATTTAATAATAAAATTAAATCTGAAATCTAAAATCTGCCATCTGCAATTAAATCATTCGCGCAAACTGTAACCGACACCGCGCACGGTATGAATTAACCGGGGCGCGGTGTCGGTTTCTAATTTTAGGCGCAGGTAGCGGATATAAACTTCAATAATATTAGAATCGCCCATAAAATCGTAACCCCAAACTTTTTCTAAGATTTGATCGCGGGTGAGAACTTGGCGGGGATGGGCGAGGAGATATTCAAGTAAATCGAATTCTTTGGCAGTTAATTCTATACTTCTACCACCGCGCCAGACTTCGCGGGTGCTGCGATTTAAACTTAAGTCAGCAAATTGTAACAAATCGGGGTTAGGTTCTTGCGTGCGTCGGAGGTGGGCGCGCACTCTGGCTAGTAATTCCTCAATGCTGAAAGGTTTGACGACGTAGTCATCGGCACCAGCATCTAATCCGGCGACGCGATCGCTTATTTCTTCTTTAGCCGTTAATAAAATAATCGGCACTTTATCTCCTGTAGTTCGCAAGCGGCGGCAGATTTCCACCCCCGTTAGTCCTGGCAGCCCCCAATCGAGAAGTATAATATCGGGATGCAATTCCCTGGCGGCGGTGAGTCCTTCAAAACCATCGTTCTTGACGCTGACTTGATATCCTTCGTAAGTCAACTCAATTTCGACAAATCGAGCTAGTTTAACTTCATCTTCAATCAGTAGAATATGCGATTTCATATTAATTTTAGATTTTGCATTCAAGGTTTATTGGTAAAACAAGGTTATGTAAAGAATTTCAGCTTTTAGCTAAGGTAATGGTGATAATGGGTTATATGAGTATAACTGCGCTCGCTCACTACAATGGTCAAATTTGTGCATAATTTGACAAATTGCCTCAAGCAAGGAGGACTGGATGTTCTGGAAATGGCTTCAGTGGCAGCAAGAAAGGGAAACAATGGCAATTTTATCATCCCTCAGCTATCGCACGGGGGAACTGAGTAGCTATCTGAAAGAAATTGCCAGTGGCGTCAGTCAATTGCTTGGGGTTGATTGGTCGGTGGTAACCTTATGCCAGGAAGGATTAGAGAAAGTCTTGGCAAGCAGTACTGACATCGAGGATGGTAACGAGCAAACTTATTCATTGCACGGTAGTTTAACGGGTACAGTCGTCAAAACAGGACAAACTCTGGTGGTGCAGGATGTCAAAAATTGCACCGACTATGGCAAAGCACCAGAAGGATATTGCGCTTATTTGGGCGTTCCCTTGCGTCCTTCCCACGGAAAAGCAATTGGTACTATTTGTTCTTTTCATAAAAAACCGCGCAAATTTGCCCCAGGAGAAATTCGCATTGCCGAAATGTTTGCCGAACGTGCCGCCACTGCGATTGATAATTATTATCTTTACCAACAACAGCGTAAATTTAATGACATGTTAGAGGAGGAAGTAGCAAAGCGAACTGAAGAATTACGGATGGCGCAAGCCAAATTAGTAGAAAGAGAACGTTTAGCAGCGATTGGCGAATTTGCTGCCACTATAGTGCATGAAATTCGCAACCCTTTAACCACAATCAAATTAGGTTTGAATGGGTTTAAGCGGTTAGATTTATCCGAATTAGATCGCGAGCGACTTTATCTATCTTTAGATGAAGCAAATCGGCTAGAAAGATTGTTGCGGGAAATTTTACTTTATGCCAAACCGCAGGCATTGAATTTAACCAAAATAGATTTAAACAAATTTATAGCAGAAAATTTGGAAACCCTTGGTAATATGCCAGAAGCAATGGGTTGTAAAATAGAATTTACCCCAGCTTATACGGGTGTTAAAATTATTGGCGATGAGGATAAATTGAAGCAAGTATTGATCAATGTAGTGCGAAATGGGTGTGAAGCGATATGTCAAGGGCTAGCTGGCGCGATCGCACAAGCAGAAACAGTCACCATCAATCTAGAAACTTGCCTAGTTCCAGATAAAGTTTGCATCCAGATTCACAACGGAGGCGATCCAATTCCTCCAGAAGTGCTACCGAAACTAACCCAACCATTTTATACAACCAAAGCCACCGGAACCGGACTGGGATTGGCAATAGTCAAGCGCATTATTGATGCTCACGGCGGCGAACTTTGCATCCAATCTTCTGCCGATATTGGAACAACCGTAAGCGCGATCTTGCCTTTAGTTGCATAAACATTGTAGCGGCGAATGGCAATTTCTTAAGCGAGGCTCTGCCTCCGGTATAAGGCTCATTGAAAACAATATAAATATATTCACAGCCATTTAGTTAACAAATAGCGATCGCGGTCTTTAAATCCAAAGCGACGATATAATTCCTGAGCTTTCGTATTGCTCCGAGCGGCTTCTAAATGGAGAGCTTTTATCCCAAGAGAACGACAAACTTCTTGCATATAATCTAAAGTTTTAGAGCCAATACCTTGCCCTCGATAATTGGCTCTAATATAAAGTTCATCAATAAAAGCATCGCGTCCGTGGAATTCCAAGCTATAGCCAATTGTGAGAACAACATAGCCAATAGTTTCTCCTTGATGCTGAATTAACCACACACCCCCATAAGATTTATTGTTTAACAGGTTAGTCAGAGCATCACGGGTATTATCATCAAATGTGAGATGTTCTATCTGATAAAACTCCTGTATCAATATCAAGAGAGCATCAACATCAAAAATTTCTGCTGGTTTGAAAGTGATCATTGAATTTAACCCGATAATAAAAGGTTGATTTCCCTCTGTCTTCTGTTTGTCTGGAGTAGTTATATCATGTCCGCGCTCATTGCCCATAATAAAAAAACCTCGCAGAGTCGTTGAGTAGGGACACGGCATCTGACGATATCTCGGACAAACAGATAACGTTAATAATGCCGTGTCCCGGCTACCGATTATGGGTAATTGACCGGACATGATATTGGTTAAAAAGGTGCGTTACAAACGCTGTAACGCACCAACAAACTATTCAGCAGGAATAAACTTAAGCGAAACGCCGTTCATACAAAACCGCTGACCAGTAGGCGCAGGGCCATCGTTAAATACGTGACCCAAATGCCCACCGCAACGACTACAATGCACCTCAATTCGAGTCATAAAAAACGACCGATCTACTGTTGTGCCAATAGCCCCTTCAATGGGAGCATAAAAACTAGGCCAACCCGTACCGCTGTTATATTTAGTTTCCGATGTAAATAGCGGCAAATCGCAACCAGAACAGACAAAAGTCCCTTGACGATATTCCTTATCAAGGGGACTCGTACCCGCGCGTTCCGTGCCGTGTTGACGCAATACGTTAAACTGTTCTGGCGTCAAAATTTTGCGCCATTCTGCCTCAGTTTTTTGAATTTCAAATTCATTTTTGGCAGTTGCCATAACTTCTGTCCTCCAAGGTAAATGACGCGATAACCATGCTGCGCCGATAATTGCGACGCCAGCTTGTAAAAAGTTTCGCTTCTTCATATTTTAAGATACAGGATTTTAGTAGGTGCAGATCTTGCATCCTTAATCAGCCGAGGCGGAGCCTCTAGTTTATCGTTCCCAGGTTGAACCTGGGAACGAGTTATACGAGTTATAACCCGTTTTAACGGGTTTTAGCTCTTAGCCTGAAATTTATTTCTGGGCGCCAAAGGAGGAAGAATTTCTAAACCGTATTTGGAAGCAGTGGCAATTAATTTTTCGATATCGGCGCTAGTCACAGCAGGCGGCGTCAGATTTTCCTCGGAAACTGTAGCACCCACTTCGATAAAAAAATTCTCCAATCCTCCTGGCGTTAACCAACACAAAAATTTAGCAGGTTTTGCACCAATGTTGCGGAAACTGTGGGGCTTTCCTTTAGCAGAATGAACGAAGGTTCCGGGTGTAGCAACGATTGTTTGTTCTCCCAGTTGAAACTCCATCTCGCCTGCTTGAATGTAAAAAGATTCGTTTTCCCTTGTATGAATGTGGGGTGGAACTGCGCTGTTGGGTTGCATGACAATTTCAATTAACCCATAAGCTTGACCTGTATCTTCGCTCAGTGCTTTAAAGGTGTACAAATCTCCCAGTACCCAAGCAGAATAACCTTCACCAAGTTGCATCAATATGCTGTCTTGCTTTATTGCCATTTTACCGTTTAACCTAAAATTGCTTTGAATTAATTATGCAATCAAAAATTTGGTTTTGCATGATGGCTTCCTGAAGGTTAAAATCAAAAATCCTGAGAATTAACCGAAAAAAATATCAGGATAATTTCAGGAAACATTAATGTTAAACTCAAAAAAATAGCGAAAAAAAGTGTATGTGGCAATAATCCGGGATGCTCGTTATACCTTAATAATTAACCAACAATATTGCGCCTTGTCGGGGCACGGCATTTCAAACATTTTGCATCGCGCAATATCTGACATCCGCCGTGCCCCTACCGTTATTCTGACTGATTCTCTTCGCCGAGATGCTCAACGCTGCGCCCCAAATAGAGTACAAGAAAATCACGCGCCGCCGATTGGTTAAGCTTTGCTAACGCTTCGACGATCTCTGGAATTGAGTCAGCCAAAGGATCTCTTGCCTCGCTGACCCAGTGGTGAACGGTAGACCGTCCTACTCCCATTGTCACTGCCAAACGGTTTTGGCTGATGCCGTAAGTTTCAAGCACCTGTTTGAGTGCTTTCCCTGCTCTTCTCATGCCGATGTTGCTATTCTGACCTATCTTGCTCGTCAAGATACTCAACGGTACGCCCCAGGTACAGCAATAGAAAATCACGCGCCGCCGATTGGTTAAGCTTTGCTAACGCTTCGACGATCTCTGGAATTGAGTCAGCCAAAGGATCTCTAGTCTCGCTAACCCAATAGTGAACCGTTGACCTTCCTACACCCATCGCCACTGCCAAACGATTTTGGCTGATGCCGTAAGTTTCAAGTACCTGTTTCAGTGCTTTCCCTGCTCTTCCCATGCCCCCAATGGTGTCAGAGCGGAATGACCAAGTAAATGTTCACAAATAGGAATATTGAGGTAAGATAGAACTGTTCCTAGTTTTGAACAAGAGGAATAGGTAAATGGAAATGTCAGAGAATTTACCCGCTAATGCTAATGAAACGCTTGATGCAGCTACAATTGAGGCTTTAACGGCTTCGGGCATTCCAGCTAACAAGATGATTTTGATTGGTACAAAAGAGTGGATAACGGGGGTGATTCGCAATTTGCACGCAGTGCGTTTTGCCGAAGTAGGGGCGTGGAGTCAATTAGTACCAACGCGCAACAAAGGCGAGATAATTAGCGTGTTGATGCGGCGGCGATCGCAAGATCAAATTTGAGCGATAGTGTTGCGCGATCGCATAGTATTTCTGCATTCTCTATATTTTTGCGACGGGAAAAGAGTCGAGCGATCGCGCCCTTCATCATAAATAAAATTGTAGGGTGCGATCTTCGACAGCGTAACGCACCAAAGCCACAATCAATTGTAAATAAAATTGTATTAAATAAAATTGTAGGGTGCGATCTTCGACAGCGTAACGCACCAAAGCCACAATCAATTGTAAACAAATTTATAGCGTCAACACCGCATCAAAACTCAAGTAACGCCATAGGCAAAATCAAAAGTTATTATAGACAAAAAAGCAATACAACGCCTCCCGTATGCCCAATTATAGAAGAGCAATTGTTCCAGGAGCCACCTACTTTTTCACTCTAGTCACTTATCAACGCCAACCTTGGTTATGTAATCAAATTGCCCGGACAACATTAAGACAAGCGATTAATAAAATTCGTCAAAAATACCCATTTTCCATTGATGCAATTGTCTTGCTCCCGGATCATCTTCATTGTATCTGGACGCTGCCGCCAGAAGATAGCGACTATGCCACACGCTGGCGATTGATTAAAGATTTTGTCACCAAAAATTGTGGAGATGAGCTGGGGATTGAGGCCAAGATTACCCTGTCACGGAAGAAACGGAAAGAAAGTAATCTTTGGCAAAGAAGATTTTGGGAGCATTTAATTCGAGATGAAAAGGATTTTGCGAGGCACTGCGATTATATTCATTACAATCCGGTGAAGCATGGTTTGTGTAAAACACCGAGAGATTGGGAATTTTCTAGCATTCATCGGTTTGTGGCACAGGGTTTGTATCCAGAGGATTGGGGAATGTATGAGATTCCTGATATATTGCCTTCAGTTGTAGGAGAGTAAGTTTGTTTAAGATGATTTCGTATATTTAATTGTCTCGCATCGGTGCGTTACGCTACCGCTAACGCACCCTACCCTTACTAAATTTATTTATGCCCTCAACAATTTTTTTAGTTTGATCTGATTCATTCTGGCATTTTCCAGGGATAATACGTTACGATTTGCCCATCGGGCATAATAGTGTCTTCCAAGACGGCATCCTTAATAGCATCATCCACAATAGCTCCCCTGAGATTAGCACCACGCAATTCAGTATTTTCCAAGATGGTATCTCTAAGATCGGCTTCAGAAAGATCGGCATCAATCAAGCCAGATCCATACAAATTAACCCCTCGCAAGTTGGCTTTTCGGAGATTGATGCCGATCAAATTCGATTCACTCAGATCGGCATTAGTCAAGTTAATCTTACTCAGTTCAAGACCACTTAAGTTGACTCCAATCAGGTTAATTCCTATAAAGTCTCTCTCTCCAGCAGCATACCTTTCCAACAATTCTTCAACTTCCAATTTTGGCAAAAAATCATTATGCATAACTCAACTGAAACACCTATCTTGTCTAGTAGTATTCCTACCTCAAGCACCATCACTTCTGATAGTTCCATCGGGCATGATGGTTTCACAAAAGATAGCTCCCTTGCATCTATTAATACTAAAATCACGAGCACCGCTCAAATCGGCGTAGCTGAGGTTGGCATTTTTGAAAGAAGTTTCAGTCAAGATAGCATCTCTCAATTTGGCATGACTGAGGTTAGCCTTTCCGAAAGTGGTTTGACCAAACACAGCTTCGCTCAAGTCAGCCCCCTCCAAATTAGCTCCATTCAAAGCGGCTTCACCAAGACGCGCTCCCCTCAAGTTGGCATGGCTCAAGTCGGCATAACTGAGATTAGTCCAATCCAGATAAGCGTTACTGAGATCGGCTTCCCTGAAAATAACCTTGCTGAGTTCCTTATCCATCAGATGGACTCCTGGCAGCTTCACTCCAGTAAAATCCCGTTCTCCAGTAGCGTATCTTCTCAGCAACTCCTTGGCATCCATAACAATACTCTTCCATTAATTAACACAATCAAAGATAACGAAATCACCCTCTGGAATACCCTCGTCAACTCCCCTACCCCCTCGACATCAACCGCCAAATAAAAGACTTTCCCACCGGAAAACTAGCAGAAGCCGGGGAAGCATTGAACAGTTGAAGTAAGGAAGTGCGATCGCGCCCTTTGTTCGCAGTATGAGTTTTAATTTAATTGTCTCGCATCGGTGCGTTACGCGATCAAAGATCGCACCCTACCCTTACTACCATTAGCCATTAGCCATTAGCCATTAGCTTGCGTTAGTAGCGCTTTAGCCCCTACGATTGCGGTAAACTCAGATCTTGCGGTATCTCCGGAGCAAACCTTGGGTGTAGAACTACGCAGCTATGTATATATAGACAGCTTGCAACAGCAATACGCAGCTTATCTGGGAACAGTCGCCCAAGGATTCTTACCATTACCGGGAGATACATCCCTCTGGATCGAAATCTCACCCGGTATCGAAATTAACCGGATTACGGATGTAGCGGTCAAATCCGCCTCGGTGCGTCCGGCGGTGCAAGTAGTAGAACGACTGTACGGTTTACTAGAAGTACATTCCAGTTCCCAAGGCGAGGTGCGGGCGGCGGGGCAAGCAATATTGGCGACACTGGGAGTACGTAGAGAAGAATGTCTCAAACCCCGCGTCATATCTAGCCAAATTATCCGCAATATCGACGCATACCAAACCCAACTAATCAATCGCGGGCGGCGGGGACAGTTAATTTTAGCCGGACAAACGCTTTACGTCCTAGAAGTAGAACCAGCCGCTTATGCCGCCCTAGCCGCCAACGAAGCCGAAAAATCCGCAGCTATTAACATTTTGGATGTTTTGCCCATCGGCAGCTTCGGGCGCGTTTACTTGGGAGGAGCAGAACGAGATATTCTAGCGGGTGCAGCGGGTGCCTTAGCGGCAATGGAAAGCGTAATGGGTAGAGAAAATTCTAGCGGGCGGAAGGAATAGCAGCAATGGCAAATTTCGAGCATCTAGCCTTGCTAGAAGCAGGTGGAATCAAATGGATCGAGTGGAGAAACAAACACCCCCATATCCAACCAGATTTGAGCGAAGCTAACCTGCAAGGGTGGAATCTCAGAGGCGCTTGCTTGCAAGGGGCGAACTTAAGAAAGGCAGATTTGAGCGATGCTTTACTCGTAGGAGCCAACCTCAGCAATGCCGAGTTGGGCGGTGCAAACTTACACCAAGCAATCCTCAGCGAAGCCAACCTTTTCGCAGCTAACCTCAGCATCGTCAATTTGAGCTACGCTGACCTCACAGAAGCAATTCTGAGTGAAGCTAATTTGATTGGATCTGACCTTTTGGGCGCGAATCTCAAACGGGCAGATTTGAGCGCATCTAACTTGATCGGAACTAACCTCAGAAACGCGAATTTGAGAGGGGCAGATTTGGGTGGGGCGAAGCTTACCCGAACCAATCTCAGCGAGGCGAATTTGATGTCAGCTAATTTGAGCGATGCGGATTTAAGCGAGGCGAATCTCTACGAAGCCGAAATGAACCAAGCTTATCTTTACAAAACTAACTTGCAGAAATCTAATTTAAGTGAAACTCACTTGAGTGGCGCTTACCTAGTGCGGGCGAATTTGAGCGAGGCAGATTTGAGTAGAACAGACTTAAAATGGTCTAACCTGAGCTTTGCGAATCTTGCCGGAGCAAACTTAAGAGGCGCTAACTTGAGAGGCGTGAAACTGCACAAAGCGAACTTGACTGGGGCGTATTTGCAAAATACTTTGATGCCCGATGGCGCAATTCAGGATTAGCATCAAATGCGAGAAAAAGAACTGGGTTAATTACTCCCTTCCCACCAGAAGATTTTGGCCTAGAAACCGGGTTTCTATGAAAAATCGTTGGTTTGAGAACTAAAGATCCACGCAGAAACCGGGTTTCTATGAAAAATCGTCGCTGGGAAACTAAAGATCTACGCAGAAACCCGGTTTCTAGGATCGTCTTGCGTCAGTCACAGGACTGACGCCAAGAAACCGGGTTTCTATGAAAAATCGTCGCTGGGAAACTAAAGATCTACGCAGAAACCCGGTTTCTAGGATCGTCTTGCGTAATATCGTGTCCGTTTACATCGGTTGTGTATATTTTCTTTTTGTGTAGGGGCGGGTTTTATATCGAGTCCGGTAGTATCGCAATGAGTACCAGTATTGAGTATAAAAATACCAGTACCCCGCCCCCGTAAATCCTAGTACCCCAGCCTAAAAATACTCACACCCCTACCCCAAAGATTTTTGCAACATCCATCTGTCTAGGATTTCCAGCCTTGAGTACAACCTTAATAAATTTAATAATATCGATCGGTGCAACGAAATAACTCACGCGCGGCAAGCCTGATAAAAAAGTAATAGATTCCAACAGAGAGATCGAAACAATTTGGGTAGTCTTATGTCACCGATAGAAACATTCTTCACCTTTAGCTGCGCTTCGATTTTTGCAGTTGCTGCACTAGCAACTTGGGTGCGGTTCACCGAGCGGCGTTCTAATGTAAAACAAAATTAAAGTTTCATTGGTGGAATGACATAACCGAACCAGATCGGATGCGTAAAAATCTAATATGGCAATCTGCGAGTCAAAAAAAACACCCCTCTTCTTGTGGGAGAGGGGATGGGGGTGAGGTTTGACTCGCAATTTCTTAGAGAGGGCTGACGCGAAACCGCAAAGAAACCGGGTTTCTATAAAAAATTGTCGGTTTGGTACAAAAGAGCTACGTAGAAACCCGGTTTCTAGGAGCGTCGGAGAGGGCTGACGCGAAACCGCAAAGAAACCGGGTTTCTATAAAAAATTGTCGGTTTGGTACAAAAGAGCTACGTAGAAACCCGGTTTCTAGGAGCGTCGGAGAGGGCTGACGCGAAACCGCAAACAAACCGGGTTTCTATAAAAAATCGTCGGTTTGGTACAAAAGAGCTACGTAGAAACCGGGTTTCTAGGAGCGTCGGAGAGGGCTGACGCGAAACCGCAAACAAACCGGGTTTCTATAAAAAATCGTCGGTTTGGTACAAAAGAGCTACGTAGAAACCCGGTTTCTAGGGGCGTCGGGGTAAGTTATATTACAGGCGCGTCAGCAAACTGCGACCGTGAGTATCCGTACCGCAGGTGGTAAGCAATCCATAAAATGCACTTAATTTCTGCATCAGTTGGGTTTGCTTGGGACTGGGACGCCAGGGGTTAGGATTATCGTAGGCGTAGTAAGTTTCAATACCATCGATGCCAAGTTTGGCAGCTTCGTGGATTAGGTCTTCAGGCGATCGCCGATACCGTGCCGGGTGCGCCAGTACCGCCAAACCGCCCGCAGCTTGAATCGCCCCAATGACGTTAAGAGCTTTTGCAGCATCGCCCTTCACACCAGAACCTTGCAAATAAGGTTGTAGCGACGGGTGTGCCGCATCGAAGGCATAACCGAGAATGTGGACTTCTGTATTTAATAAATCGGCGTTAATTTCTACCCCCGTCCACAGGTGCGGAATTGGGTAATGGGAGCGATCTTGATACCATTGTTTCCACTCTTGCAGCCAGCAACTCGCTTGCAGATAGCCGTTGACGCTGTGGTGATCGGTAATGGCAAGCCCTTGCAACCCATTGGCTACTGCTTGCTCGATCAAATCCTGGGGCCTCAACCTGCCATCAGAGGCGGTCGTGTGCATGTGAAAATTGTACGAGCGCGGGCAACTCTCTGGATCGATGTTCTCGAACACCTGTCTGAGTGCCGATACATCTGTTGCTGCTGCTTGGGTTGACTCTAAGGGTTGAAGATTTACTGCCATAACCGCCATAGAATTTTGTTGGGATTGTCTACTATAGTCCAACCCAACCGCAGCAAGGTGTTAGTGTGGCAAAGATTGCCACGACAGGTTATGCGCCCTTGACGATGGGCTGACTAGAACTAACTGTGTATAACTGTTAAGACTAAGTTAGCAAAATTAAATACTATAAGCACTAACGTATTTATACCTAATTTAAATCTGAGTCATAAGTGGTAATGGGTAATGGGTAATGGATATTTACTACCCATTACCCATTACCCTTATCCTGTGAGGTTTCATACTGTTTGACCCGCAGTATTGCTGCTGTTACGAATTTCCCAAGCTTTGTCTAGTAATTGCGACCAGCGCTTTTGCACCTGTTTGGGCGTCCATTTGAGTAGGGTGGCGATCGCACTATCGCTTTCTGCCTCCCGTTTGAGTTGCAACAGTTGGCGCAGGGGCGGTTCTAGTTGTTGCCAGAAGCTTTCCCACTGTTTTTCATTCATCCCCAGCTTTTCATCTACATCGGCACCCAACCACTGATGTACCAATTGCCACTCTTGCTGGCGGGCAAATTTTTCTACGTGGTACTTGAACCGCTGTTGTAGGTAGTCCCGCTGACGGGGTTTTAAGCCCAGAATTTCGTCAATTTCTTTGGCAGAGAGGTCTTGTAACTTTAATACCAAATAATCTACGCAGTCAGATTGTTTTTGCTCGGTCAAGTATTTGATTAAAGCTTCAATTACGCGATCGCGCAACACCGACTCGGTTGGATCGACTGCCTCGGATACCATCGAAGCTCGTACTTGCTGCATCGCCGATGAGTTACCGTGAGCTTGCGCTTCTTCGCTTTTGGGCGATTCGGCAGCCAGTTCGATATCCATCGTTGTTTCCGCAGGCTGGCGGCGGACAAATCCTTGCGCCCGCAACACAATTAACTGCTGGGAAGTACCGCTGCGAAGTCCGATCCGACGGCGAGCATATTGCTCGGTAAAAGTCAAGTACTCAGCGATTTGGATTTGGGTACGCGGGGTGTAGTTAGGAGCGGTTTGATTTTCGCGGCGGAAAGCAGAGAGGCACTCAATGTAAAAGTTTTGCAGGAAGTCTTCCAGCATGTGATAGCGGCCTTGGAAGCTAGAAGCAGCCCGCGCGGGTGTCATATAGCGATAAACCATCGAGCCTAGCGTGCTGTGCAGTTCGATCCGCGCCTGTTTGGCACCGAGTTGATAGTATTTGAGACACTTGGAAATGCGGTGCCGTGCCAAACCCATTTGCCAAGAACCGATACAGCCAGATTTTTGGATGCGGGCACTTGCGGCGCAAATCCGATCTACTTCCTTAGCGATGCGAGTAACGATCGGTTCAATCGTGGATAAATCTAACCCAATTTCTGCTTGCAGTTCTTTGGCGAGGAGATGGGCGAGAACATCGACATCAAATGCGGTAGCGATCGCTGGTTCGTTGCTATTGTTATAAGCGGAGTCTACGGAAAAATTTGTATAAGCAGCTTTCATAATTTCACCTACCTGTGGACGCAGCACCTAGTCAGTCAGTTGTGTTTGGGAGTCACTTAACTCTCTTCACACTTTGAATGTAGGTCTTTCTCCATAGCCACAGGTAAGGCAATGTGGCACTGTTATAAGCTGGCAAATTTAGGTAAAAAATACTAAGGTTCCCCCTGGCAGAGGTGCTGGGGATAAAAGCAGGCTCAACCCCAATACTGGCGGGAGTTTTGGGCATTTAGAGACGGTGCGATCGCACCACAACCGCTCTCCCATACACTTTCCCTCCGAGTGGACAATCAAACAAGTGGATAAAAAAGGCTTTGATATACGGATTGTGATTTCGAGAGTGGGTAGTTACCTTGTCTGCCAATAGGCCGAATCTAAAATCTCAAATCTCAAATCTATAATTGCAAAGCCGCCATCGCCTCCCAACCCAGACCCGGGCGCACGACCACTGGATCGTCTCCCGTTAAATCGAGAATCGTTGACACCTCAAAACCCGGTTCCGATCCGTCATCTACCATCACATCCACCAGTTTGTGCATACTGTCGAACAATTCTTCCTTGGAGTAATAGCCGTTCGTTTCCCAGTTATCCGCCGAGTCGGCTTCATCCTCGGTGACCAAATGCGCCGAAGTCGAAATAATCGGATTGTCTAACGCTTGCAACAGCGCCTGACACACGGGATGGTGTGGGACGCGAATCCCGGTAGTTTTGCGCTTGGGATTCATCACCAGCTGGGGGACTAACTTAGTTGCCGGTAGCAGGAACGTGTACGGCCCAGGGATTAAATGCTTCATCGTCCGATAAGCAGAGTCAGTTACCCAAGCATAGGTAGCCACATCAGATAAAGACGGACACAAAAACGTCAGCGGCTTATCGTTGGACAGCTGTTTAATCCGTCTCACCCGCTGTACGGCGGATTTGGATTTGAGATCGCAACCGATCGCATATACAGTATCGGTAGGGTAAAGCATCACCGCTCCGTCCTGAAGGGCTTCCTTAATTTGTTCTATACTGCGAGACTGGGGTGTATCCGGATGAACCCTGTAAATTGTAGCCATTTGCACCTCAATAAGCGATCGCCATAGCAGATATTACCGATAAGCGGTTGTGCTTGTCTGTAAGGGGAAAAACAAAAATTTTGCAATCTACCGTTAGATAGATAAACTTTTGATATTTGTGGCAAAATTGGATCGGAAACGTTGCTGCGAACTCTGCTGTAAGTTGATTAAATATAGCTGAATCAGCTTTCTATTATGAACAAAGTCGCCTACATCGAATGTCCTACTGGTATAGCCGGTGATATGTGTTTGGGAGCGCTGGTAGATGCTGGTGTTCCAATCGATTACATAGTAGAAAAGCTTAGCAGTTTGGGTATCGCCCACGAGTATGAATTACGAGCTGAACCAGTAAAACATAATGGTCAACAAGCGACAAAAGTACATGTCGAACTATTAGACCATCACCACCATCACCACCACCACGAGGGACACGCCCACGTCCACGGACGTTATTTGCCAGAAATTGAGCAAATGATTACCAGCGCCAAATTACCAGCGCGGGTGGAAGAGATGAGTTTAGCCGTATTTCGTAAACTGGCAGATGCCGAGGGTGCAGTACACGGAATTTCACCAGATAAAGTTCATTTTCACGAAGTTGGAGCGACCGATGCAATTGTAGATATTGTCGGGACTTGTTTGGGATTAGATTGGTTGGGAATCGAACAACTTTATTGTTCCGCAATGCCAACAGGTGGCGGCACAGTAAAAGCCGCCCACGGTATAATGCCAGTGCCAGTACCAGCAGTATTAAAATTGTGGGAAATTAGGGGAAACGTACCAGTTTATAGCAACAATATTGAAAAAGAATTGTGTACGCCTACCGGAGTTGCTCTTGCCACCACCCTAGCCACCAAATTTGGTTCCCCACCTCCCATGACTATCCAGCGCGTAGCCAAAGGCGCCGGAACCATACAATTACCAATTCCCAACATCTTGCGATTGTGGCTAGGCGAAACAGTCCATGACCAATTCCCAATTCCCAATTCCCAATTCCCAATTCCCAATTTAGAAACAATTTCGGTATTGGAAACCCAAATCGATGACTTGAGTCCGCAAGCGATCGCATACACCTTTGACGCCTTATTTAATGCGGGTGCATTGGATGTTTTTTCCCAACCTATCGTGATGAAAAAGTCAAGAGCAGGAATACTGTTGACAGTGATTTGTTATCCTGAAAAACTAGCAAATTGCGAAGCCGTTTTATTTCAGGAAACAACAACTTTAGGCATTCGCCGCTCGACTCAGCAACGAGCTATTTTGCAGCGAGAATTTCATCAGGTGCAAACGCCATTCGGTGAAGTGCGCGTCAAAGTTGCTTATAACCAGGGTGCCCTAGCCAACGTTCAACCGGAATACGAAGATTGTGCTGCATTGGCAAAGCAACATCAGAAAAGTTGGCGCGAAATTCATCGTTTAGCTCTACAAAGTTGGTACAACCAAACAGGACTTTAAGCAAATTGGTAATTGGTAATTGGTAATTGGTAATTGGTAATTGGTAATTGGGTTCATTCTACTTTAACGAGCAGGAGTAAGTATTACCCTTCCTTACTGGTGGTGACACAGATTGATTGGTAAAACTAAAACTCGCTCCTAATCTTGACCATTACCCATTACCAATTACCCATTACCAGCCCGGATGTAACTACCAACTTGAGCTATTAAACCCCTAGTAAAAGGCATTCTGGATTGTCCAGGATGTAAGAGATTTCTTATGTCTACTATTTCCTCCTCCACATCTCAAAATATCGCTTTGGAAAACCTGTTTAAGCCAGATTTTTACGCTCCTAAAAATCTAGGTTTAGCTGGGTTTAGCGATTGGCAAACATTAGAGCGATCGCCAAATTACAGCCTATTTGAAGAACGCGGGTTTTTACCCAGATTGAATCGCTCCCAATTTGCCGATAAATCTGAAATCGAGCGATTAAATAAAACCTCGGCTTTTATCGACGTAAATCCCTCCAGCACTAACAATTTTGATTTACCTGAACTGAACAAAAGTCAACTGGTGAATCAACCATTGAATTTTGGTTTAACCCAAAGTCAAGCTGCTACGCGCTTCGTAGAATTGCGGCAGAATTTAACCGCTGCTGGAGTGGCTCAAACATCTGCTTTATCCGAGCAACCTTTTAATAGTAACTTTGGCTATGGTTTGGTCGATGCCGCAGGGGCAGTAGCCGCCGCCATTGGCAAAACTCCCTTTACCGAAGTCCCCACTCTAGGCGGAAATAATTGGGGATTGGATGCCGTTAAAGCGCCAGAAGTTTGGCGTCAGGGATACACAGGACAAGAAACTGTAGTCGCTGTAATTGATACAGGAGTTGACTACACCCATAGCGATTTGGATAGCAATATTTGGATTAATTCCAAGGAAATTCCTGGAAATAACCTGGATGACGATCGCAATGGTTTTGTTGATGACATCCGGGGTTGGGATTTCGTCAACGATGATAGCGCGCCGATGGATGAAGAAGGACACGGCACTCACGTAGCAGGAATCATTGCCGCAGAAAATAATGGCTTTGGCACCACTGGAGTCGCTTTTAATGCCAAAATTATGCCCGTGAGAGTGTTAGGAGAAGCAGGAGGATATCAATCTGACATTGCTGCCGGAATTCGTTATGCAGTCGATAACGGTGCTGATGCAATCAACCTCAGTTTGGGTGCCAATTTGACTTCTGCTCAAGCAGCTAACGCAATTAAATATGCTGCTGAAAAAGGCGTTGTCGTTGTGATGGCAGCAGGCAACGAATCTCAATCCCAACCTTTATATCCGGCTCGTTATGCTATTAACTACGGGATTGCTGTTGGCGCAGTCAATCGCAATAATCAGATGCCTGGATTTTCTAACAAAGCGGGAACTACACAGTTAGATTATGTAGTAGCGCCTGGGGTAAATGTTTACTCTACCTGGATGGGGAATAGTTATCAATTTTCTAGTGGCACATCGATGGCTTCACCTTATGTGGCGGGTGTTGCTGCATTAATTTTAAGTGCCAATCCCAATCTGTCAGCAGCGCAGGTAGAAACAATCCTGACTTCTACTGCTAATGCTAATGCAACCAGCGTGCAGGCTGCTAGTAGTGTAAATTCAACAACAGGGTCACGTTTAAGATCTAGTGCGGCAATGGTTGATAGCGTTACTGGAACTACTATCGATGCCGATTTTGATAGTTTTAGTGTCGCAGATGCTGCTGTTAATGATTTTAATTTAGATCCGGTGACGGGTGCGATCGCATCAAACATCCCCTTACAAGACGCACCCAACCCCTATCCCCAGCTACTAGCAAACGAGATCTCACCCGTGCTAACTTCTCCTGTCGTCAATTTCCAAAATAGTATCAATCTGCCCCTCGATACTGGTATAGCGTCCATCCCATTGGATAATTGCGATAATTCTACCGGCTACATTATCTCGGAAAAATTAACTCAAACCTCACAGGTTTTAGAGCCAATATTTTCTAATAATCTCAGCCTAGAAAGTCCATTCATCTAAACATCAAAATCCTGGAGCGGGTTTAACAAAATATCTCGTGTTTCCGCAGATTGACATCATGTCCGCTAGCAACGGTAGTGGATAATTTTTGAGGCTGTAGGGGCGGGTTTTACCAGCCATTATGGAAAATCACGAGAAAATTTTTAAACCCGCCCCGGCTGACGCTGATTGGTAAAACCCGCCCCGACAAAACCATTAACCAATTGACGCTAAGAATGATGTAAATACAAACCTAGCTATCAGATTGCAGATAAACTGAGGTTGTAAAAAGTACTGCCCCGATATTGCTCAACTTCGACAAAGTAAGTACCTGTTGTCAACAACCTACTAATCTGATCTGGCTGGTTGCTGATATTAAGAGAAAACGCGATTCGTTCGTTGTAACTAGCAACACCGTCGCGGTTAAAATCTTGATAGAGGAACAAATCGGCATCCGAAATCAATCCATTAAGCCTCGCGTTAAAAAAGCGAGAACCATCGATATCGAAGCGATAAACATCAGATCGATTGCTATCTCCCACAAAGCCGTTCAAAGTTTGAGCAGCAGACAGCGTACCTAAATTGCGCTCAGGCGTTAAGTTGACATTGGTACCATCGTTACCACCGCTATTAGGCGAGGTGGAAAACCTCAGATTATAATTTGTATTACCGGAAAATTGGTCAACGATCGCAAAGTAAGTACCCGCTGGCAAAGATCTGCTGATTTCGTCAGTTTGGTTGCCAAATGCAACAGAAGAAGCGATAAATTGGTCGGTGAATTCAGCTACACCGTTACCGTTAGAGTCTCGCAAGAGCCTTAAATCCGCATCTGAACTTAGTCCATCGAGAGTTAAGGCCAAATTTCTGTTAGTGTTCAAGGTAAAGCGGTAAACGTCTTCAGGATCGCTATTTCCCACGAATCCAGAAATAGTGCGATCGCTGCTAATATTACCCAAATTCCGCGCCGCACTATAACTGCCAAATTGTTGGGGACTGCTAAGGCGTCCTTCTGTTATACCGTATTCAATGTAGTGTTCAAACGCACTGAAACCACCCGTTTGGATTGCACTTGCTACATCTGGATTTTGTTGCAAATAATAACTGGTATTAAAGTCATAGCCAGGATCTCGACGTTCAAATTGACCGAACTGTAAAAAGTGTTGATATGCACTCAATCCGCCTTGCTGGATGACTGCGTTTACGTCTGCGTTTTGTGCCAAATAAAGGCTGCTATTAAACTCGGTAATTGGATCGCGACCTTCAACTTGACCGTAATCGATAAAATGTTCAATAGCAGACAAATTACCTCGCTCAACAGCAGCCGATACATCTGGATATAACTCCAGATAAAAGCTAGTATCAAAAAAAGCACTAGGGTTACGGTGTCTCTCAAATTGACCGTATTCCTGGAAATGCTCCAACCCGCTGCTGAAACTACCTCCCGATACTGCATTGGCTACGTCTGTATTGCGGAGTAAATAATAGCTCTCGTCAAATAAAGCATTGATATCCAACATCACCCTGTTCTCCTTTGAGCCTTGGTTACGCAATCGTCTATGTTTGGCTTCAAGACACTTATGCAACTTGGTCTGATGTGCCTTTGCGCCGACATAACTGGATATGTGCGGCTGGCAAAAATTTATGCAGTGAGGCAGGGGCTTTTTAGGCGCAAGTTACCCTGCTAGCGGGGCAAATTAGGTCTGAAACTATTACCCAGTGGGAGTTTCCGGATACAAGGAAAATGTTTCTCTTTTGAAATCTTGCACCTACGCGATAAACAGCCTCCAAATAAATTTGGGGCTGAAAGCTTAAGTTAGCTAAAGCTAACTACAATCAAGGTTTTAACCCGTTTCAACGGGTTTTAGCTGTAGAGACGTTACATGTAACGTCTCTACAGCCAGAAATTTATTTCTGTTGGCTCTGGTGCAAGATGTGAGTAACTAAACAGCAACTCGCCCTTCTGCACGTCCAAATAGGAAAAAGTGTTCAAAGGCACTGCGGAATGCTCCATTAGTTACCGCCTGTGCCACATCAGGATTCCGAGCTAAATAAACTCTGGTATTAAACAGCAAACTGGGGTTGCGTCCTTCTACTTGCCCGAAATTGAGGAAATGTTCGTAAGCACTAGAAAAAGCCCCTTGTGACACCGCTCTTGCTACATCGGGATTTTGATTTAGATAAAAATTGGCATCAAAAAAGGCGTTGGGGTTGCGTCTTTCTGCTTGTCCTAATTCGATAAAATGTTCGTAAGCACTGCGGAATGCTCGATTAGTTACCGCCTGCGCTACATCGGGATTTTGGGCTAGATAAAACTCGCGGTCGAATAAAGTTGTGGCTTCGCGTCCCTCTATTTGCCCATATAAAATAAAGTGTTGAAACCCACTGCGTAATGCTCCCCGATTCACCGCATCTGCCACATCTGGATTTTGTGCCAGATAATTACTGTTATTAAACCTAACACTGGGGTTGCGTCCTTCAAATTGTCCAAATTGCAGGAAGTGAGCTAACCCGCTGCTGAATGCGCCTCGAATAATTGCTTGGGCGACATCCGGATACCGAGTTAGATAATAATTAGTATCAAATAACCTCAATATTCCCACAGCTCGATCGGCTTGAATTAATCCATACCCACTATCGAAATCTACCCCAGGCGCGCCAAGATCGATTGCAGTTCTTTCTAAGGTGGCATAAAGATCTCTAGGAGTTGTCAGAGGCGCAACTTGCAACATTAATGCCGCAACGCCAGCCGCATTGGGAGCAGCTGCCGAAGTACCGCGGAAATTAGGAAATCCGTCTGGTTCCGCATCTTCCCCAGGGATGAAAAAGGTTGTATTCGTATTATCTGGAGCGACGATTCTGGGTTGTTGGCGAATTTCGGGAACTGGCAATCGATTGCCCGCTGGATCGAACAAAATAGGTGTGGGGCCTGATGAAGAAAACGGTTGCAAAACTGTAGGCGTGCGGTAATCTGCTGCCGCCACACTCATACTCAGGGCGGCGTTGGAATGGGCGAAGATGGTGGGGCTATTGGTGGCAAATTCTAGGATATTGGGTGGATCGTTGAAGAATAGCGATCGCATTAACCCAGGCGCATCTCCTTGATGGCGGAGAATCAAAAAGTTGAATGTAGCGGTAGTTCCAGTTGTATTCGCAAACACAAATTCTTCAATCGGATCTCCGCCAATGTTGTCCGCCGCGCTACCACCCACAACGGTGTTTTGTGCCGCATTCAGCACGTAAATATCAATATCGTTCGCCGCACCCCTGCCGGGACTAACTGACGCAAAAGGTTGATCCCACTGAAAGTTAACCTGAAACCTTTCACCAGGTTCAAGGGTAAAGCGTTGGAAAATGTCAATACCCAAACCTGGGTCAAAGTCGTGCGCCGTACCGCCATCGAACCCGTCGAGAAATATTCTGGCTTCCCTAGTTAGGGGCAATTGACCGGGACTAAAGGTGATTCCCGAATCTCTAAAATTACTTTGGTAAGCATCGCGCCCCTCGTTACCAGCAGCTGAGAAGTAAGCAACCCCTCGATTCACAACTTCGTTCACCGCTTGGGCGGCTAATCCGTCTTGGAAAAATGTCTGATTGCTGAAAACAATATCATCCACGATCATATCCGCCCCGGCATTGGCAAGCGCTCGTATTGCCGTCGCCAATTCCCCTTCGTTATTGCCTGCGGTATGAAACAAGAATCTGGCTCCCGGCGCGATATCGTGAATCAGTTGCATCATTGCGCGTCCTTCGTCGTCTGCCTCTTCTCCACCTAATGGCGCGCCTTCTTTGAGGACAGTGACATTCGCTGGTAAGTCGCCGGTGGCAATATCCGCAGCTGCCCCACCCAAAAAGTTGTAGCTATCGGAAATGACCCCGATGGTGACGCCGCTACCGTCTACATCAAATAGGGGGCGAGCAAAATCGGCTTGGGCGGCAAAATTGGCTTGGTTTTCCACTCGCCCAGCCCTTCTGGCGATCGCACGAGCCATTGTATCAGAGGGGATGGTGCGATCGCTTCGCCAGTCGCCCACAATCGGCGCATCCAGCGCCATGCCGGTAATATCAAATCGATCTAAATCAAAATTATTTTCTTTGGCTAATGGTTCCCTTAAATCTGCTCTAAGAAATCTTTGTTCATAGTTTATATTTAATGGCAAAGTAGGTTTAACATTGCCATAAACAGGCAATGTTTGATTTAAGTAATAAAGTTCTTCTTGATACAGCAAATCCTTCCCTTCCGGGTAGGGTAATAGACCATTCATGGGTAAAGGACTGATAAATTCCATAAATCTAAAATCTAAAATCTAAAATCTAAAATACTATAAATCCCCCACCGAGCCAACAGGTTCGAGTGGAGGTTTTCTAGCTAGTTGATGCCTAACTTGGTTTGAGAGAGCGAATCGATTAATCTAACCGATCCAAACCGCGCTCGGTATTCCGCAAAGCTTCCCGCGACTTATCTTTAGCATAGCTAGAAGCATCATCCACAGTCCGCTGAGCTTTGTAGGCTGCATCTTTAGCGCTACTTTTCACACCAGAGGCGGCATCTTGAGTGTTATCTTTGAGGTTTTCCACTCCCCGCTGAGTGCCTTTAGTAACTCCTTCGGTTACTTCCTTAGCAGAAGATCCGATATCTTCACCCAGGTTTTCAATTCTTTCGCCGAGGGGTGTACCCGAACGGTAATTGCGAACGTATTGTTCGGGGGTATCAGCCCGCTTTTCCAGATTGCGTTCGGCGTTCTTTTCCAGATAGCTGGCTTTCTCTTGAACGCCTGCTTTGTTAGCTCTGGGATCGACATCGCTAAATTGATTCATCCCACCTTCGCGGGGATTAGTAACGGCATTTTTCGGCACGTATTGTTCGGGATATGCTTTGGTATCTAGACCTTTGCTATCTAGACCTTTAGCTTGCAAGGAGCTATTGGAGCCACAAGCCGTCGCCAAAAATAAGAAACTGCTTGCCAAAAACACCGTAACAATGCGGACAATCCGCAGGTTTTGCAAAAAAGACATGATTCGTTTCATTGGAATATTTCCTCCCTTCTTTGAGGTGTTTAGATTTAAACTGCTAACGCATCCGAGCGCAAATCCATCTTTAGTTAAGTAGCCGATTGTTGAATTTTATTTCCCAGGATCGGCAAAAATCTCAATTACTTATGAGCTTTGGGAACCGTGTTTATCGGCTCGCCGCCTTTTGCGCTTTGTTCAGATTTATCTGTTAAAAATTCAGAGGCTTCTGAGAAAGCTTCCTGAACTTTTTCCAAACGACCGCTGACGCGATCGCCTAAATTTTCCTCGCGCTGAATCAGCCCGCCCGGTTGAGGTTTTTCTGCATCTTTTGCAGTTTTAATCGGTATCTTTTTACCGTTCTCAAACGTACCTGCCGGTGCTTCAGAGCCTGGATAAAGTAGCTCTTCTTTCTGAGCCGTGGCAATCAGACGATCGGAATTAAGCTGTACATCTGCCCGATTTTTACCCGTTTGGTTGTTAATCCGAGTGTCGGTAGATGAATTAAAATTGGTGTATCCATCTCCACCAGCTTTGTAAGGGTTGTTTGCTCCACCCGCTTGCACTGGAGGGTTATTAGGACGCGCTCCTCTGGCATCACCAGGGTTACAAGCGGTGCTAAGAAATACCAAAGCACCTGCTAAAAAAACCGTCAATATTTTACGCAGTTGCAGTTTTTTAAACAACCGAGTCAACTGTTTCATGACTTCCTCCCATATTTTTACCCAACGCTTGTTAAGGATAGAAAATAAATCAAGATTAATTCATCTAGCTGAGGTCGCATTATTAAAAAGGCAGATGAGAATTTGCTTCTAACTTTAGAGAGAGATTTGCAATGCAACTAACTAAAGGAAGAAACATGAACAGTTGATAGTTGATAGTTGATAGTTGACAGTTGACAGTTGACAGTTGATAGTTGACAGTTGACGCAAAGAAACCGGGTGTCTGTGGAAAATATTTTATGAAATTAATGAGCTACTCAGACACCCGGTTTCTCAGATAGGTTTCACCTGAAAAATCATTTATGAAACTAATGAGCGGAATGTATAGGAGTAGAGACGTTACATGTAACGTCTCTACAACCCGAATCCATATAATATCAAGCCCATTTTTATCGAACTGGTACAGTTAACATTTTTGTAGGAGTGGGTTTTACCCGCCCATCACCTTAGTTTCTTTGTAGATCTCTTGGCTTGGTCATTTAAAGAAGGCTTTAGGCATTTTGCCTAAAGCCTTCTTTGTCGATATGCTAGTTTGATTTACAGTGCATTCGCAAGGGTAGCGATCGCTTTTTTAGAACCGCTGACCAGGAGTACCGACTTCATTGGGTTCGCGGTAACGGGTGGGTTCTTCGCGCTTCTTGGCTAAACCTGCCAAACCGATTAAACCAAGCAATCCCAGCCAACCCCAATCAAAACCGCGGTCTTCGGTACGATATACAGTCCCGGCGGTACGGTCAGTGTTTACCGTATTGGGATTGGTTGTGGTTTGAGCAGATGCGGGTAAAACGGCGGGGACGCTCAAACTCAAGGCGAGAAGGCTAGCTCCGATAAATTTAGAGAATTTCACAGTCAAGTTTCCTCCTTCTGTTTTAAAATCCCTGAAGATTCTTTACTACAGCTTTTATGGCGTGTGAGAGTAGGCGAGTGAGCAAGTCAGATAAACAAACTCATATTTACCAGCTTATCGAGCGGCAATGGAACTACAATCAACCTTCAGCTAGAAACTTAGAATTCCTTAGACTATCACTAGAGATATAGACATCCCGCCCAGCGAGATTTGCAGCCATAGAGGACGCTTTCGTCTTTTGTGTTTTAAAAGTAACTCAATGCCAGTAGTAAAACTTTTACCTTGCCCTCAAAATGAAGAAAATTATTTCATCTCTAAAGCCTTTCCTGCGCTGGGTAATTCTAGGCGGGACGCTGTTTTTTTTGGTCAAAACCTTTAAGGATAACTGGCAGGAAGTTGCTACAATCCGAATTACCAGTGCTGGATGGACTTTTCTCGCGATCGCTTGGTTGGTCACTTTACTCGCTCACGTCTGGTCTGGTTGGGTTTGGAGCTGGATTCTGAGGGAATTAAACCAACCTTTGAGCGGGGCTTGGGGTGTCCGAGTTTACCTAGTAACTAATTTTGCTAAGTATTTACCGGGTAATATTTGGCATTTTTACGGACGAGTGAGAGCGGTGAAAAATGCTGGTGCTTCGGGAAAAGCCGCTACTTTAAGCGTGTTATTGGAACCGTTGCTAATGGCAGCATCGGCATTATTAATCGCTTTAGTTTGTATCCAGCTGGTGGGAATCGGATTACCCCAGGAATACAGATGGGTGCAATTTCTCGGTTTACCCGCCGTGCTGATGGCGGTTCATCCCTGGAGTTTAAACAAAGCGATCGCTCTCATGGGTCGTTTGAAACTTCAGTCACAAGATGCCACCCCAGCTAATAGTACCGCTTTCAAAATGGAATATTATCCCCTCAAACCTTTACTAGGAGAATTAGGTTTTGTCGGGCTGCGAAGTATTGGTTTTTTATTTACTTGGATTGCTCTATCCCCTGTCGATTTCCACCAGATGATTTTGATATTAGGGGATTTTAGTTTAGCTTGGATGTTGGGTTTGATTACTCCAGGCGCACCGGGAGGTATTGGCGTATTTGAAGTGAGTGCGATCGCTCTTTTACATCCATACTTTTCTAATGGTTTAATCCTCAGCGCCGTCGCCTTCAACCGCTTGGTCAGTATTTTAGCTGAAGCTGCTGGTGCGGCACTAGCTTTGCTGTACGAACGTTGGTTTCACCAGACAAGTGATTAAACAGTTACGAGCAATAAACAAGATGTGAGATGACTCACATCTTGCACCTATCCGATAAACAGCCCTGAAATAAATTTCAGGCTGAAAGCTTAAGTTATAGCGCTACCTGCTGGCGTATTTACAAATGCTCAATTGAACCTCTGTATAGCAAGAGCGTAATCTATCTAATCTGTAACGATACCAGCGCGTAGTGCTATAGCTAAAGCAAACTAAAATCAACGTTTTAACCCGTTTCAACGGGTTTTAGCTTTAAGCCAGAAATTTATTTCTGGGCTTGATACAAGATGTGAGATAAGGTACACCTCACTCACATGCAATCTGCTGTAACGTTTATCGTGCGATGTCCCGGCTGCTAATCGATGAATAATCGACCTCTTCAAAAGCTGCTCTTAGTGCCTTACTTTTTTTCAGGTAAGTTGCGCGGCGGTATATCGCGACCTTGATAAAATTGCCGCACGAGGCGTCCTAAAAACAGCCATGAAGCACCGCAAGTTAAGGTTATCAGCGTTAAGAGGGCGACGGCTACGATCGCGGTTTCGCCGAGAGAGAGTGCGAGTAAGGGAGAGATGATAAGTGCGATCGCTCCTAAAATAGCCAAAGCTATCCTCACCCGCTGGATATTCCCTAAAGCCGTCCGACAACTGGCACACTTGCTCGTATGGGAATAATACCGCTCTAACAAGCGATCGCGCGGCGCCGGTGGAGGCAATATTGCCCCTGGAAATGGTTCGGCGTCGTACTGATTCACCCACTGACGCAACTCCATCACAAACCGATCGGCTTTAGTTGGCAAATAAAATGCTTTAGCAAAGCGCGAACTACCACCCGCTGCCTCTAAATAGCGTTCTTGAAAATACAAGAAAATCTGGTCATCTTCTAACACCGCATTCTGCCCGATATGGGAATACCAACGCGGTGTCAGCTTGATAAACAAAGCAGGTAATTTGCTAGAAAACTTAAACGGAAAGCGGGCAAATACCCGACACTCCCCCTTGCGAATTGGAGTTGCATAAACTACCGTTAAAGTTCTGCCAAACTGCTTCGAGGTCAAGTCGTGCCACATCAAGCCAGGTGCAACAAATGTCGTATCCTGGCGGCCTAGCGTCCCCTTTCGCGGCCCTTGTTCCCAAACCCCTTTAAACCCCTGGCGGTTAGATTCAACTACTTCTAGCTCCACCGGGCTGGCATAGGCACGATTTCCCACACTGCGATGGTGAGTATAAGGAACGTGACTCGCATCCAGGACATTTTCTAACAGCGTCAAAGCATCGTAAGGCAAATCTCGAAACGTATTGAGGCAAGTCCATTCATTGGGAGAATCTTCCAAAGGTTCAATGATGGGAACTTTGGTTTTAGCCGCATTTTCTGCTTTCCCCGGATAAACAAATAACAATCCTTGTCTTTCCACCGTCGGAAACGAAGCAACGCAAGCGCGTTTAGAAAGTTCCGCGGTTCCACCTTCAACTTGTTGCGGAATCCGCTGACATTCACCGCTACCAGAAAAAGCCCAACCGTGATAAGGACATTCTAAATTACCATCTTCAGCAATTCTGCCTTCGGATAGGGGTGCGAGGCGGTGGGGACATTTATCCTCAAACGCGCGCCAACAAGAGGCAGTTTTATCCCACCAAATGACAATATCTTTGCCCAGCAAGGTAAAAGGTGAAGGCTTAGACTTATCCAAATCTTCGATATAGTAAACGGGATACCACGCTTCCTTGCAATCAAAACGAGAAAGGTCGCTGCCACCAGCAGGCATGGTGTCAGTTGAGCCAGATCCCGTCGCTGGTTTTTCTAGCGTTTTGCTAGTTGCTAAGTCGTCATCTACAGTTGCTGTTTGATACGACAGATTCTGCTCAATTGTTGTTGGGGTTGTCTCCATACCTGTGAATGTATTTTGTTTGCTGCTATCTTTATTTTGCTGCATTTTTGTAAACGTGGCAGATTTAGAAGAGCGAGGAATAGAGAGGGAAAACCGTACAAACAAAACTGCTAAATCGTTAGCGCAATCTTCTTTGTCTTGCCTTCGCGTCCTTCGTGCCTAATTCGCGATCGCGAATCGCTTCGCTAACGCGGTTGATTTTAAAATGCACCCCTTCAAGCTTTAGACTTTTAGTTACTCCATAATTAGAGAACAAATAATGACTGTAACAACTTCGATTAACAACGCTGGGCGATCGCAACTCAATCCCTTGGAAATGCCGCATCGTCTGCTGCTTGGCCCAGGCCCCTCCAATGCCCACCCCGACGTTCTGCAAGCGATGAGTACTCCCCCTGTGGGACATCTCGACCCAGCATTTTTGGCGCTAATGGACGAAATTCAGACGCTGCTGCGCTATGTTTGGCAAACAGAAAATCCCCTAACGATTGCTGTCAGCGGCACGGGAACGGCGGCGATGGAAGCAACCATTGCTAATTCTGTAGAACCTGGTGACGTGGTTTTGGTAGGTGTCGCTGGTTACTTCGGTAATCGCTTGGTTGATATGGCGGGACGCTACGGCGCTAACGTGCAAACGATTACCAAACCTTGGGGGCAAGTTTTCTCCCTGGAGGAACTGCGGGCGGCTATGGAAACCCATCGTCCGGCGATTTTGGCGTTAGTCAATGCCGAAACATCGACGGGGGCGCGTCAACCGTTGGAAGGCGTAGGCGAACTGTGTCGCGAATTTGACTGTTTGCTATTAGTAGATACCGTAACGAGTTTAGGTGGAGTGCCGTTATTTTTGGATGAATGGGGAGTTGATCTCGCTTATAGTTGCAGCCAAAAAGGGTTAGGTTGTCCCCCCGGAGCTTCGCCATTTACCATGAGTCCAAGGGCAATGGAAAAATTGCAGCGACGCCGCGACAAGGTGGCGAATTGGTATTTGGATATGAATTTGTTGGGTAAGTATTGGGGAAGCGAAAGAATATATCACCACACCGCCCCGATCAATTTATACTATGCTCTGCGGGAAGCGTTGCGTTTGATTGCCCAAGAAGGAATAGAAAACTGCTGGACTCGCCATCAAAAGAACGTCGAATATCTCTGGCAGAAATTAGAAGATTTTGGACTTACCTTACACGTCGAGAAACAATTCCGCCTCCCAACTCTCACAACGGTTCGCATACCAGATGGTGTAGATGGTAAAGCAATTCAAAGCCGGTTGTTGCACGAACATAACATAGAAATTGGCGGCGGATTGGGGGAACTTGCCGGTAAAGTTTGGCGCGTTGGTTTGATGGGTTATAACAGTCGCCCAGAAAGTGTTGACAGACTTTTAGAAGCACTGGGGGAAGTTTTTCCTAATTGATGCCGTTTAAACTGGATGAGAACATTGATTTTTCGCGCTTGTTCTCATCCAAATTTGATTTGATTGTGTAGAACGGCAATTAAAAATTATTCCAGTCAGCCAAATGAAATTTTTTAACAATATTCTGTTGTGCTGCAAGACAAACTGACTCAGCTTGATCGTGCAGTAACTGTTTTAAAATTGTTCCCGGAGTATGAATACTATTTACAAGCGCCAAACGAACTTCAATCTCACTATCTTTAGCTAATTTTTCTAAAATAGGTTCATTTACCCCCCATAGCTTCGTTACTGCAATCCGAACGAGTTTTAACTGATGAGATGCAGCCCATTCATCAAGGGCAAATAAGTCTTCATTATCATCATCGTAATAAAGATTGGTTCCTACGGATTCAAAAAGCTCATTTATGAAATTAGGATTTTCTAAAATTAATAAATCGAGCGCAGGATTATTCAAAACTCTTACGGGGTAAGGTCTAAATAGTTTTTTTAATAATTCTTTTGATGCATTGGGGTTGTGAGCAACTGCTTTACAAATAGCATCAGCATTATTACCTAAATATTTTATTTGATAAACTTCTTGTACTAATTCTTGCAGGCGTTCTGTAGGCGTGCTTTCATCTAATGCTTGTTCTAGGTCAGTTTTCTGCATAATAGTAGTAGTGCTAAAGTTTAGGATAAATTAGGGCTTAATCTATCTTCAGTAATGAAAAAAAAAGGCATAATTTGCTCCTCATTAACCAACTGGCGATCGCGGCTGTAAGATGAAGGGAGTGCGATCGCAAACCGCGAGAAGATGCTGTTTCAGCTCGCAATCTCAACTTCGTGGTACGCCCCCGGAACAATGGTATCAATAACGTTCTGTATTACGTCCACATTCTGTTGTATACGAGGCCACGACGTAGACAGCAATACCACAATAGCGATTTGTCGGTTTGCAAGGTTTTGTTGATAGCGCAAGTTTCGATCCGTTGTGACGAGCAGATCGTACCCCTCACGTTCAGCCATGTCGAGTAGATCGCCATTGGCTAATTCTGACCATCCACGCTCATAAGCAGTATCTACATCATGGCCCAGCAGCGAGCGGCGCAGCGGAACTGGCGTACCCTGGTCAAACAGTATCTTCATGCCTGCGCCATCTGCGTTAACGAAACTAGCGCGCGATCAAGTATCGCCTCGACTTGGGTGCGCGTCACCCCCGGAAACCATTCGAGAAACTGGTCAACAGAGGCTCCATCTTTCAGGTTCTCGAACAAGGCAGCCACAGGTACGCGCGTTCCCCGAAATACCCATGCGCCACTCACTTTGGTCGGATGACGTTCAATTACTTCTAAGAGGTCTGCATTCTGCATAACGTGTCGCTTGTACCGGATGAAGTTTTTCCGATACAGCAGTAGTTTAGCAAGATTCAGACAAGAATGCTTGTAGGAGTTGGGTTTGATATGATGTCCGTTGAATTGCCCATCATAAAAAAACCTCACTCTGTCGTTGCGTAGGGACACGGCATCAGAACAACATCGTTTTAATGAACTTGAAGCCGTTGAGAATTACTTGTTGCAGCATGGTAGCTAATGATGAAATTTTACAAATACCGCACAATCGGCAGTTTCAAGAGATGGCAAACTCCATATGTTGACGTTGTTCAAGGGATTTGAAAGCTAAAACTATATGCTGTTTGGGAATGCCAGCAGCAACTAAATCCAAAGCGATGCCATCTTCTGTACCATCGTGCTGAATCCAAAGTTTGTTGTTAATAATGTCGATATGTAGTAAAGTTCCGTAGATGCGATAACCGTTTTGCCAGCCGGTTTCGACTAAAAGGTAGCGATCGCGCTCTCGATCGAACACCAATTCTACTTGAACTTGGTCATCGTTACCCAGAAATTCGGCATATTCTTGGAGGGTTTTTTCCACAATATCGCGATATTGAGCGTTCAGCGAATCCATCGGACGATCGCCTCCTCTGTTGGATCGAAGGTAACTAAACTAATAATGCCATCTTCGATTAAAGTTTGACCCGCTTCTTCTTCAAATACTAACTTGCGTGTATTTTCGGACACTGCAAGATACAGCGTATGTTCGGGATAATAGCGTTTCAGAAAACGAGCGTACAGAATAAACTGACCAACAGCTTGTTCTAAATCCTTCATGTCAGAAGGGCTGGTAAAACTTTTGACCTCAACTGCTATTTTTTCAGTTCCCCGTTCTGCTGCTAGCAAACGCTCTGCACCTAAATCGACAAACAGATTTCTACCACGGGCTAGACGGATTCGTAATGGGTCGTGCGTGATTGTCCAACCATCTTTAATCAGGGCATTTTTAACGGTGTTGTGATAAGTATCTCTGGCAGGCATAATGCCTTTATTTTAGCGTGCTGGCTGTTCAAAAAAAGCAGTTATGATAAAAAGGCAAGCAAGTGGATTAGTGCGCGATCGCGCACAATGGCAGTAAAACCCGCTCAAAGAACAAAATGACTGAAGACCCCATGCTGTAAGATTCTGGGGATGCGATCGCCATACCATCTCTTCTGATATGCTAAAACTGGCATATGGAAACCATACATCCGCCCCTCAAGCCAGTTGAATGGATCGCCAGTTCCCTTAATGACTTGAAGGACTTCCCCGAAGATGTCCAACAAGTGATGGGTTATGCTCTATACCAAGCACAATGCGGTGAGAAGCATCCAGACGCAAAGCCACTCAAAGGCTTCAAAGGGGCTGCGGTTTTGGAAGTTGTTGAAAATTTTGATGGAGACGCCTATCGAGCAGTTTATACGGTCAAGTTTGAGGGAGTCGTGTACGTGTTGCACGCTTTTCAGAAAAAGTCCAAGCGCGGAATTGCTACTCCTAAGCAAGATATAGAACTGATTGAAGCTAGACTCAAACGCGCAAAAGAACACTATGAACAACACTATAAAAAACGTTTAGAGGAGGACAATAATGAGCGAGGAGATTAACGTACAATCTAGCAGTGGTAATGTTTTTGCTGATTTAGGATTGGCAAACTCTCAAGAGTTATTGATTAAAGCGGAACTGGTTCGACAAATCAGTCAACTGATTGCGGCGCGAAAACTGACCCAAACCGCAGCAGCAGAACTACTCGGAATCGATCAACCTAAAATCTCTGCTTTGCTACGTGGCAAACTATCTGGATTTTCAACCGAACGCCTATTTCGATTTTTGAATGCGCTTGGTAGTGATGTGGAAATTCGTGTAATTTACAAACCTCAATCTAATTCAATGGCTCAGACAAAAGTTGTTACTATTTCAGCGTAAACCAAAAAAGGGTGGGTAATGCCCACTCTAAAAAAGAAGGATGTATCGAAATACGTCTCTATCTAAGCACAAGAATATCATCTCTAAAATAACCCTATGACTAGCCTTCCTTACTGCGAATGTTTTAAACGTAAAAACTCAGGCAAATGGTTTGAGACAAAGTTACATCCAGAGCAGCAGGACATTGAGTGCGATGCTTGGAAGCGATTATTAGAGCTTGTGGAGGTTGCAGTCGCAGATGAGCGAGAAGAGTTTGCCCCTAGACGCGAGATGGAGCCGGATGACTGGCTCCAGATTATTACACTTCCTCCAAGCATATCGAAACTAAAATCTGTTAAGCATTTGATATTGTACGGAAGCAATCTTGTTCGCATACCTCCCGAAATTGGGGAGATGGAAAATTTAGAAATATTTACTCCCTATACATCTTATCGATTGCATTGGTTTCCTTACGAAATTACCCGCTGTAAAAAGCTAAAAGAAAGTACCGTTAGTACCCGTACTCTTTACGGAAACTATAAGTTTCGTCCACCATTTCCCAAGCTTCCTGTGGGAGCAACAGTAGAGGCAGGTTCTCCCACAAAATGCAGTGTATGTAATGCTCCTATTAGTGCTTCAAATTTACATCAAGTATGGATTTCACTTCGGGTGGCTACAGATGTTTTGCCTCTTCTTGTCAATGCTTGTTCAAAAGCCTGTATCGAGAATCTTCCTCATCCATGCGAGAACTATGTGCAGAAGCCACATATAGGAGGCTTAAATATCCAACAGCCGCCGAGGCGTTATTAAAGTACCTGGGGGTAACTGAATTTTTTCTGGTGTGATGACTGCGAACATCTAACCGATACCTCCACCTCTACTATAATGGTGAGCGATACGCAAGGGCGGGCACGCTGGGCGATCGCTAAATTAAGTTTGTGCTACTCTTTGGCTATATAGAAGTTTATACTTATTACAAAAATGTCCGCACCTAACCTTTATGAAACAGATTTTTATGCCTGGACTCAAGAACAGGTTAGCCTGCTCAAAGATCGACAGTGGGAGCGATTAGATACAGTTAACGTGATTGAGGAAATTGAAGCTTTGGGTAGGAAAGAGCGACAAGAGTTGAGGAATCGGCTTGGTTTGTTGTTAGGACATCTATTAAAATGGCATTTTCAACCTGAAAAACACAGCAATAGTTGTTTGGGTACAATTCGAGAGCAACGGGTTCAAATCAGGTTACTTTTGCAGGATAATCCTAGTTTGAAAAGTTATTTAAATGAAGTTTTCCTCGCTGCCTACGAACTAGGCTTAGCTTTAGCAATTAAAGAAACGCGGTTAGGCGAACAGATTTTTCCAGAAGTATGTCCTTACAATCTAGAACAAACGATGAATGCTGAATTCCTACCAGAGTTGAATCAGGTTGACGAGATAGAGTAACGATCGCCAACCGAAAGAAGATGCTGTTTCAGCGCGATTCAGATCGGAATGCTTGTAGGAGTTGGGTTTGTGGAAAGCACAAGGATTTGCCTAAGTCCCGATCAAAAAAGGGTGAGCAATTGCCCACCCCAAAAAAATAGGGACGTATTTCGATACGTCCCTATCTAAGCACTCAATACTGTTAAACGAGGAAGCGTATTAATTCCAGCTACACTCCTGCCCACAGATTCTGCGACGGGTTTTAAACTGCGAACTAAATTCACCATATCTTCTAAAGAAAGCGCCTGTCTGGCATCGGAAACGGATTTTTCTGGTTCTGGGTGACACTCAATAATTAACCCATCTGCACCACAAGCAACGGCAGCTTTTGCCAAAGGTGCAACTAATTCTCGCTTTCCAACTGCGTGAGATGGATCTACAATCACGGGCAAGTGGGTTAATTGTTTCAAAGCGGCAACTGCACCTAAATCTAAAACGTTGCGCGTGTAATTATCGAAACTGCGAATCCCTCGTTCGCACAATATTACATCCGGATTCCCGTGACTTAAAATATATTCTGCTGCCATAATGAATTCTTCAATTGTGGCGGCGAGTCCGCGTTTGAGCAATACTGGTTTGCTTGCTTGACCTAATGCTTTCAGCAAGTCGAAATTTTGCATGTTGCGACTGCCTACTTGCAGCATATCTGCATGTTCGACAACATCATCAATTTGTCCGATTGACATTACTTCTGTGACAACTGGGACGCCGTGACGCCGCCTAATATCTGCCAAAATTTTTAATCCTTCTAATCCCAATCCTTGGAAGGCGTAGGGCGAGGTGCGGGGTTTGTATACGCCACCGCGCAACATTTGTACTGGCGCAGATGCTAGATGGGCGGCGACTATTTCCATTTGTTCTAGACTTTCTACCGTACAGGGGCCACCGATAATTGTCAGTTCTTTGCCACCGATGGCGACTTGTTTTGAGACTTTCACAACTGTTTGATGGTTGGCGTGAGAAGCGGAAGCGAGTTTAGCAGCGTTCATTGTTTTTGTCCTTGTAAAAATGAGTAATTGCGAAAAGAAACCGGGTTTCTAGGAAAAATCGACTTAGGAAACTAGATATCTATGAAGAAACCCGGTTTCTGGCTCGATTTGGTTAACAAAAAACCCGGAGCTTTTTCAAGTTCCGGGTGTCGCGATTCATCAGCATGATGCTATCTACCCAGAACTTATTCGGGGCCAAAAGTAAAAGCCGTAAAACCAGTTAGAGTAGAGTGTCATCATTGGTAATGGGTAATGGGTAATGGGTAATGGGTAATGGGTAATGGGATGGTAGGGGCGGGTTTCACCAATAATTTATCGGATTCACCAACCATCTATCTAAACCCGCCCTTCCCCTTTAAAACAAAAAACCGCAGATTTTGTTCTGCGGTTCACCGGGGGTTTCCAGGGGGTACTGGATTCACTTCCGGTGAACCTCTGGATACCAAATATAAAAATAGTAACTGGTATGATACATTTGCGGGTTTTTGATTGATTGTTGATGATATTCCTATTACTATTCACCTTAACAAGGTAATCGGGTTTGCGTCAAGAGATTAAAGTATGAATTTTTTTGATAAGTTGCTTGTGGCGATGGATCGCAATCAGAGCTTGCTTTACGCGGCACTTGACCCCGATCCGGAGATGATGTGGGGAAGCGATCGCTCATCATACCTCCCCCACCTCTGGGACTGGTTACCATTCGTCATCACCGAAACTGAAGAATTGGTGTGTTCGTATATACTTACCCTCGATTTTTACCAAGCGCTGGGTATCCCCGGTTTAGAATTACTCCAACATACTTTGGCGACTATTCCTCCGCACATCCCGGTAATTTTGGATGCCAAACACAGCGATATTAATACCAGTACCGTCTTCGCCCGTACCGCATTTGAAAATTGGCTGGTGGATGCTTGTACCGTTTTACCCTATGCCGGACACGAGCAAATAGCCCCGTTTTTGGTTTATCCCAACAAGGCTGTCTTTGTCCTTTGTGCAACGGCTAACGCTTCGGCGGCGGTATTGCAAGAACATCCAGCGGCAGATTTACCATTTTACTTGCATCTTGTCAAGGAAGCGCAAACTTGGGGCAGTCCGGAACAAGTGGGGTTGAAAGTCGGTGCGGCGATGCCGGATATTTTAGCGAAGATGCGGGCAATGGCACCGGAACGCCTAATTTTAATGCAGGGAAATTGGTCGGATGAACAAGATTTGGCAAAATTATTGTCAGCGGGTTTAAATTCGGAAGGGCAGGGTTTATTGGTGCCAATTCCGACCGAGTTATTAACTGTTGAACATCCATCACAGGAAATAGAAAAGTTACGGGATACTGTAAATGAAGAGCGTCAGCGGGTTGTACAAGGAAATCCCACTTGCGATTTATGGTTGCCGAATGTTTGCTTTTTAGAATCCGACGCGCATCGAGATTTAATTTTACAGCTTTTCGACATTGGCTGTATTATTTTTGGGGAACACGTGCAAGCGTCGGGGGCAACTTTTCCTTATTATATTGACCTGCGAACTATTATTTCCAAACCCCAAATCTTCCATCAAATTTTAGGTGCATACGCGGAGATTCTCAAACAATTGGAATTTGACCGCATTGCCGGAATTCCTTATGGTTCTTTACCAACGGCGACTGGGTTAGCTTTGCGCTTGGAACGTCCGATGATATTTCCGCGCAAGGAAGTTAAGGAACACGGAACGAAACGGTTAGTTGAAGGGCATTTTGAAGTAGGTGAAAAAGTTGTCGCGATCGATGATATTCTAATTAGCGGTAAAAGCGTGATGCAAGGAGCGGAAAAACTTAAATCAGTGGGATTGAATGTGGAAGATATTGTGGTATTTATCGATCATGGAAAGGGCGTCAAGGATAGATTAAAGGAAAATGGTTATCGAGGTCATGCCGTGTTGACGATATCGGAGATTGCCGATACTTTGTATCAGTCGGGACGGATTGATGCCGAGCAGTTTAAACTGTTTGTTGAGTAGTTATAGCGGTTTGCACGCGCATGAGGTATCACAGCGGTGTGCGGGCACCCTTAAGGGTGCCGCTACACAAACGAAGCCAAAAGGCTGTACCTAGACGAGCTTGCAATCTGCTGTAAGGCTAATTGCTAATGGCTAATTGCTCAGAAGTACTACAAAGGGTTGGGTTTCGTAACGTCAACCCAACCTACAATTTTAAGGAGAAATTATGATCGATCTAACGGGAAAAGTAATCTTAGTTACGGGGGGATCATCGGGTATTGGGGCGGTGACGGTGCGGACATTGGCAAATGCTGGGGCGATGACGATTTTGCATTATTTTAGTCAGCGGGATAAAGCTGAGGAAATCATCAGGGACATTGGATGCAATGCCCATGTATTGCAAGCAGATTTAACCCAAGAAAATGGGGCAATAACGTTATGGAATGAGGCGATATCCTGGCAAGGACGCATTGATATTTTAGTCAACAATGCCGCAATTATGTTAGCCGCCGGAGTCGATGACAATTTGGATCTTTGGTCAAGTGTTTGGCAGAAAACTTTACAAGTTAATTTAATTGCAGTTGCCGATTTATGCCGCGAAGCAATTCATCATTTTAAAAGTCGCAATGGTGGGACAATTATCAATGTCGCCAGTCGCGCCGCTTTTCGAGGCGATACGCCGGAATATATGCATTATGCTGCATCTAAAGGTGGAATTATTTCCCTGACGCGCAGCATCGCAAGAGGATTTGCTAAGGATAATATCCTCGCTTTTGCTGTTGCGCCTGGTTTTGTTCGTACAGAAATGGCGGAGAAGTTTATCGAAGATTATGGCGAGGATTTTGTTACCCGCGATATTCCGATGGGAAAAATTGCCCCGCCGGAAGATGTTGCTAATGTTATCGCTTTTTTGGCTTCTGGTTTAGCGCCTCATGCAACTGGTACAACTATCGATATCAATGGGGCTTCTTATGTGCGTTGATTTGAGAAAAATGTATGCTAGGTTACACAATTAACGAACCGCAGAGACGCAGAGGTAAGAGAAAAGAAGAGATAGGTAATGGAAGCAGCGCGAAGGGAGTAAAATAAAACTGTGGGGTTGAATGTATACAGTTTTTATTGGATTTGGTGACTATGTTGGCTGCAATTTTATTCGATTTGGACGGAACTTTAGTTAATACCGATCCTTTGCATTACAGGATTTGGAAAGAAATCTTGAAAGATTATGGTTTAGAAATAGATCAAACTTTTTACGATACTCGGATTAGTGGGGGATTAAACCCATTGATTATCAAAGAGATATTGCCTTATTTGTCAGAGGCTGAAAATTTACAGTTATCTGAATATAAAGAAGCTCGGTTTCGCGAGTTGGCATCGGAATTAAAACCTGTCGCGGGATTGGATCGGATTCTTGCTTGGACGGAGGAATGCAATCTAAAACGCGCTTTGGTAACTAATGCTCCTCGCAAAAATGTTGAGCTTATGCTCTCAGTTTTGGGGTTAACAGAAGCGTTTGATCCCGTTCTTATTGCTGAAGATGTGGGAGTGGCTAAACCAGATCCAGCTTTGTATAAAATGGGTTTGAATTTGTTAAATATTGCACCAGAGCAAGGTTTGGTTTTTGAGGATTCTCCTTCGGGAATTCGTTCGGCTGTGGGTGCGGGTATTTTGACTGTTGGGATTGCTTCTACTCACAATCCTCTGGCTTTGTTGGAAGCAGGGGCGTTTAATGTTGTGCCTGATTTTACTGACGAGCTGGTGTGGAGTTTGCTTCGGGGTGCGGATGTTAGCGAGGCAGAGCCTCTATAATTTCGTTCCCAGGTTGAACCTGGGAACGAGTTAATGATAATTTTCAACCTGTTTTAACAGGTTTTAGCTTTGAGCATGAAATTTATTTCATGGCTCTACAAATGAATAGTTGCTCCAACCCAGGCTGAACCTGGGAACGAGTTAATGATAATTTTCAACCTGTTTTAACAGGTTTTAGCTTTGAGCATGAAATTTATTTCATGGCTCTACAAATGAATAGTTGCTCCAATTGCTGACTGGTCGATAACCAATCTTATGATAGATGTGATTGGATGTGGGATTGGCTAAATCTGTGAAGAGAAAGCAGTATTTGCAACCGCTATCTAGCAGTTTTTGACTGAGTGCGGCGACGCAGGAAGTGGCATAACCTTTTTGGCGATGTTCGGGTGGAGTATATACCGCCGTAATGCGCTTTCCGTTGGGTGTTGAACCTCCAGCAAAAACCATTGATACGGGGATTTTATCTTCCCAAATATATGCATGATTTTGCTTAAGGTGATAATCGACTATGCGATCGCTCTGTTCGTGATTCTCTCCTAGTGCATCGAGTTCAAAGGCTTTATACCATTCTAGTATTAGTTGGCGATCGCTCTCATTAGCCAATCGCAAATAACCGCTAGATTTGGCAATTGATTCGACGGTTTGCAATTGACGTATTCGCATTTGCATTTTTATTTCGTAAGGTTCACCTGTCAGTTTTTGCCAGGTTTGAGCAAAGGCGAGTGCTTCTTCTGTCAAAGCATTGACGCCGGGGAGGGGTTCTTTTTGCGCCTGGAGGTTGGATGCGATCGCTTCAATTGCACCAAAATCTTCTACCTTTGATAATACTGCCGCATAAGGTGCTGTTTTAACTGCAACTGCTATCACTTTTCCCCCATCTTCCACGGATGCTAAATAGGGGTTTTTGTCGTATCTTTGGGGATAGTGAATCAAAGTATCGATGATGCCAAACAGCAAGCAGTGATGGGCTTCGTAGTTTAGCAGATAGTCTTTAACTTTTTCGTAAAATTGACTCGCGTCTTCAAATCTATGCAGTTTCATAACTCACTTCCATTCAGCGCGCGATATTGAGTAGAAAACTAAGTCTAGATTGTTAACTTTGGCTGCTTTTTCAAATTTCATTCCCGCTTTCTGCATCACTCGCAACGATGCGATATTAGGTGCATCTGCATTTGCCACAATGCGCTCGAAACCCAGTTGTTCAAAACCGTAATTTATTGTGGCTTTGGCAATTTCTGTAGCATATCCCCGATTCCAATATTTAGGTGCAACTCCATAAATCATTTCCAATTCTGGTGGGGTGTGAAAATACCAAAAGCCTCCAAAACCAATTAGTATTTCTTTTTCCCGCAGAAAGACTCCCCAAATACCAAAGTTATTAGTCTGGAAGCAAGCGATACTTTTTTCAATCAGAGAAGCAACTTCCTCTCTGGGTATTATTTTGTCATCGCAAAGATATTTACGCACATCGGGATGAATCCACATTTGATGCAGCGCATCCACATCATCCAGGGTAAATGGGCGAAATTTGAGTCTGGCGGTTTCAATTTCAGGTGACATCGCGTTAACTCTCCCATTAAGTTTATAGCGGATTGCAACCGTATGAGCTACGCCTTTGTTTGTGTAGCGGCACCGTTAACGGTGCCGCTACACAAACGAAGCCTTAAGGCTCTACTTCACTAAGAAAGCAATCCGCTGTATTAAGCTACATTTTGCTACCATTCAATTCCAGAAAACCGGCTAGATTTTACCACCTACACGTAATATAGTCAGTGCAGAAATGCCCCTAGCCATTTTTCTAGGTATGCTTCTGCCCATTTTACCGATGGCGCTGGTTTTGATAATACGGCATTCTAAGGACATGAGGGAATTGAAAATTGTTCTTACCAATTACCAATTACCCATTACCAATTACCCATTACCAAATGGAGTTGTTAAATGTCTGCCGATCAATCTAACACAATAGTTACCTTGTCTAATAATTTAGCCGATGCGGTTGAACGCGCAGGTGGGGCGGTTATTGGCATCAATGCTAGACACCGGATGGCTTCTAGTGGCGTCCATTGGCGATCTGGTGTCATTGTTACTGCCGATCATACTATTAGACGCGAGGACGAAATTACCGTTATTTTGCCCGATAATCGCACGGTTACTGCTACTTTAGCAGGAAGGGATACGAGTACGGATTTAGCAGTTTTAAGGCTAGAAACGACAGATTTTCCTACTGCTACAATCGGCGATGTGGATTCGCTAAAAGTGGGTAATATCGTGCTGGCGTTGGGAAGATCTAGCGATCGCTCTCTAACCGCCAGTTGGGGTGTAGTTAGCGCCAAAGGCAGCGCGTGGCGCACTTGGCGCGGCGGTCAAATCGACCAATTATTATTACCCGATCTAACTTTATACCCCGGTATGGATGGCGGGCCTTTAGTCGATACTTCTGGATGCGTTGTCGGTATCAATACCGCCGGTTTATCCCGTCGCAGCGATGTCACTATTCCGGTTTCTACTATTAACCGGGTGGTGAATCAATTGTTAGAAGCGGGACATATTAAACGGGGATATTTGGGCGTAGGGATGCAACCCGTGCGCTTGCCAGATGTGCTGAAACAGCAGCTAAATTTGTCCTCTGCTGGGGGTGCGATCGCTGTCAATATAGAACCGAATGGTCCAGCCGATCAAGCTGGCATGTTGCTAGGCGATGTGATTGTATCAATCGACAATCATCCGATTAACGATACCTATGATGTTTTAGCCATGCTTGGTTCGGAAAGCGTCGGTAAAAAGATGCAAGTGCAGGTTATTCGCGGTGGGACTTTGGTTGATTTAATCGTCACCATTGGCGAACGAGTGCGACAAGAATGACGACACGGATTTTGACGCGGATGTACGGATTTTTTTGAGCGGTTGGCTTGTTTAATTTAAGGATTGGTTATGGCTGAGCTAAGTTTGTCTTTAACTGATGAGTTTGCTTTTGTGGCAGCAAGTTTGAGACGTTCTACTGTTCAAGTTCGTTCTGGAGGTGATGGGGTTGGATCTGGTACGATCTGGCGTTCTGATGGATTAATTATTACCAATGCTCACGTTGTTCGCGGTTTAAGTGCAACTGTTGAGCTGTGGGATGGGCGAGTATTGACAGGGGGAATTATTGCTCAAAATCCGCTGCGGGATTTGGCGGCGATTAAGGTTAATGCTGCTAATTTGCCCGCTGCAACTATCGCTAATTCAGATAATTTACGAGTTGGGGAGTTGGTGTTAGCTGTTGGCAATCCTTTAGGTGTAGTCGGCGCATTTACTACTGGCATTATCCACGCAGTTGGGCAAGTTTCTAATCCAAAATCTGCTCGCTGGCTTCCCCCTTTTCAAGGAGGAAGGGAGGAGAATCGTTTGGGGAGAACTCAAAGTGTAAAATTCCCCGATTTTGTCCAAGCGGATATCCGACTTTATCCTGGCAATTCTGGTGGCCCTTTGGCTGATGCACGCGGGCGCGTTATCGGTATTAATAGTATGGTTGCTCATGGTTTGGCGCTGGCGATACCGAGTAATGCGGTAGAAAGTTTCTTGCAAAAACAAAACGCGCCGCGTCCTTTTCTTGGGGTAACAACTCAACCCGTTTTAGTCAGTTTGGGTAGACAGCGGATTTTGGGTTTATTGGTTTTGGCGGTAACTAAAGGTAGCGCTGCTTTTGCGGCGGGGATTGCTCCCTTTGATGTGTTAATTAAAGCTGGGGATGATTATTTTAGGACACCAAACGATTTGGTGAGAGTGCTGTCAGAAATGAATCCGGGGAATGTGCTAGCGCTGGAATTGATTCGCAAAGGAATGCGCGATCGCATCAATATCATCGTGGGTAGCGCTAGCGAGGCGGAGGCGGCGTGACGCGGGTTTTGGTGGCGGCGGATTCTGCGATCGCCCGCGCCGGTTTAGAAAGCATTCTCCTCTCTCACGCAGATTTTACCTTAGTCGGCAGTGTCGGAACCCAGCCCACTGCGTTACAGCAGCAAATTGAAACTTATGCGCCCGATGCGATCCTGCTCGATTGGGATCGAGTTGAAGATGAAGCACTATCCGAACAATTGTTCGCTTTAGGGATGGATGTCGAGGATTTACCTGCGATCGCACTCCTCACCGACTCTCTAACTTCCACATCGCAAGCATTACGCTTAGGCGTGCGAGCAATTCTACCAAGATCCGCAACCAAAAGCGAAATTATCGCCGCCGTTGCTGCTGTTGCTACCGGACTTTTTGTCCTCCATCCCGATGCGGTAGAAACATTACAAACAAATTTACCTTCTACCGCACGCACCTTACCAGCTTCCCCGCTACAAGCACTTACTCCCCGCGAAATCGAAGTTTTGGGAATGTTAGCAGAAGGAATGGGAAATAAAACCATTGCGCGGCGGCTGGGGATATCCGAACATACAGTTAAATTCCACGTTGCTTCGATTTTGAGCAAACTCAATGCTTCCAGTCGTACCGAAGCAGTTACCCTGGGCGCGCGACTCGGTTTAATTATGCTCTAATATCAAGTCCCTTCGTATCGAACTCAATTGGTTAATGGTGTTGTAGGGGCGGGTTTTACCAAATACCTTTGAGCGAAAGCGAATTGTGTTGATAAACCCGCCCCCGCGCGATGCTTCCAAACCGCAGATGAAGCGGGTATTTTACCCGCTTCATCTGCCTTGCTCTGTGTTTTAATTGACAAATTTATAATCTTTAACAGTTAGCCCAACCTTTTAAGTTTAAAAGCATCTATTCCTGTAGTTTATATTATCCTCAGCCAATTTTATTTAAAAAGATATACCTACCAGCCAATTTTTCTATTTCTTTAGTACCAGATAATAAAACAGTTATTTCCCGCCTGAGATTGAGGATAGTTAGCGTTGTGAACCGATAAGGTAGAAACATCAGAAACAAGAAAACAAAGGCAAAGACAATTATGAAATTCACCGAAATTGCTAAAGCTAGCCTTCTAGCCGCCACTATAGCCGTCGCACCTTTAAGTTTACCCGCACAAGCTCAAACCACCACTACCCCAGGGGATACTTATACAACTACTCCTCGCCAAGGTGTTGATGCTGTTAACGACGATAACGATTTTGATTGGGGTTGGCTAGGTTTACTCGGTTTAATTGGTTTGGCTGGTTTAGCAGGGCGCAAAAATGAAGCACCCACCCGTTACCGCGAACCCGATGAAGTCGGTTCTTCTTATACCACCAGACGCTAGATATACAGCGGGTTGCGCTGTTATGAGGTACACGCGCTAGCTGGGGGAGCTGAGGGAGCTGAGGGAGCTGAGGGAGATAGAACTAATGACTTCGCCATCTTGCTCAGTATTAGTAATGCTGTACCTCATAACAGCGAGAATCGCTGTATCTATTCTCACATCTTGCACCAGGGCTAAAAACCGGGTTTCTTGCGAATAGCTAAACTTGAAAGCCTGAATTTTCGTAAAGAAACAAGGGTTTCAAGGCTTGTTGATAATGGTGCAAGCTCTGAGTATTCCTAACGTCATATCTCCCTGGTTAATGCGAGGCATTGACTGGGGAGATTTTGCCGAACAAAACTAGACTTAAGATAGTTTTTTGCTCCAGAGTTGTTGATATATTTTATGGCAAGCTCGCGACAGGAAAAATTACCTATGTCCGCTCCCTTACTCATCGTTGACGTGCAAATTGGTTTTATCAACGACTTTACCCATCATATCCCGGAAAGGGTTACCAAATTAATCAAATCTGGCGAGTACGATCCGATATTATTTACTCGCTTTATCAACGTACCAGATGGCCCTTACAATCGCTTTCTCAATTGGGATGGCTGCAACTGCGAACCAGAATCAAATATCGTTCCAGAACTAACAAATTTTGCTACCAAAGAGCGAGTATTTTCTAAGTCGGGACTTTGCGGTTTACCAAACGAATTAACTGATTACCTACTCAAGCAAAGTATAGAAAAAGTTTACGTCGTCGGTATCGATACTGATATGTGCGTGTTAAAAATTGCGATGGATCTGTTTGATATTGGCGTTGAACCGATTGTATTTACCGATTGCTGTGCCAGTACGGCAGGTTTGCAAGCACATTTGGCAGGGTTGGCGGTACTCAGCCGCAATATCGGTGCAACTCGATTGTTAGAAGCGGGGGTAGGCGATCGCATGTTGGCTGCCCCAGTAAAGCCGAGCCAGGATTAATCTACGGTAATTATTTATACTTGCATGGTACAGCGTCTATATTGACACAAGATCTACACAGCTGTGAAATAAGCCTGACAAACATCAGCCTTAAAGTTAACAACATATTCTAGTTAGGCAACAAAGCGATAAATATTCGCTTCAAATTGCTGTTGGCTAATCGCTAATAGAGCTTGGGAAGATTTGACCATCTACTATTAGCCATTATTCTGTTTCTATTGTACGCTCCTGAGAAGTCCATTCTAGCCCCTTCACTGCGACTGGAAGGGGTTTTTTTTGAGGTAATATAGAAAAACAAATTGCGGCGATCGCGAAGCGTGCCGGAGGCATATCGCGATAACTACTAATATCACATTAAGTAGTAGGGCAGGTTTGAGCAAAGAAACCGGGTTTCTGTGGAAAATTACTCAGAAACCCGGTTTCTGGTATCAGGGCGGGTTTTACCAACCATTGTGTCCAAACAAACCGGGTTTCTGTGGAAAATTGTGGCTCGACGAGAGAGATCGACTCAGAAACCCGGTTTCTGGTATCAGGGCGGGTTTTACCAACCATTGTGTCCAAACAAACCGGGTTTCTGTGGAAAATTGTGGCTCGACGAGAGAGATCGACTCAGAAACCCGGTTTATGGTATCGTTAAACCCGCTCCCCACGCGATACCAAAGCCCCGCGCACATGATATAAACCATGACCAATAAAGTAATTGTTTTCGGTAGCATCAATATGGACTTAGTAGTAAAAACACCCCGGTTACCGATTCCGGGAGAAACCCTACTAGGTCATGATTTTTTTACCGCACCGGGGGGAAAAGGCGCAAATCAAGCGGTAGCAGTAGCAAAATTGGGTATCGCAACTTGTATGGTGGGAAGGGTGGGAAAAGATGCCGAAGGTAACTCACTCATCGCCAGTTTACAAACCTATGGCGTATCTACAGATTACGTCTTAACCGATAGCGAAGCTCATTCCGGCGTCGCAGTTATTGCCGTAGAAGATAGCGGACAAAATAATATTATTGTCGTTCCCGGTGCCAATGGCCGGGTAAATACTGAAGATGTGGAAAAATTGAGCAATATTTTTGACAATGCATCCGCTTTGTTATTGCAATTTGAGATCCCTTTATTGGCAGTAATTTTAGCTGCAAAAGCCGCACAAAAAGCAGGAATAAGAGTCATTTTAGATCCAGCACCGGCGCAGAAAGATATTCCAAAAGAACTTTATAAACTGGTTGATATTATTACCCCAAATGAAATCGAAGCGAGTCAATTAGTTGGGTTTCCCGTTAATAATCCGGAAACGGCATTGGAAGCTGCTGCGGTATTGCGTCAGCGGGGGGTGAAAACGGCGATTGTCAAATTAGGGGCATTGGGTGTTTGCTGTGCTACAGAGGATGAGAGTTTCTTTGTGCCAGCATTTGCCGTGGAAGCAATTGATACAACTGCTGCTGGGGATGCATTTAATGGGGGTTTGGTAGCAGGTTTAACCGAAGGGCAGTCTTTGCGACAAGCGGTGATATGGGGTGCGGCGGCGGGTGCTTGCGCTGCTACGAAACCCGGTGCAATGCCTTCGATGCCCTGCCGCGATACATTTGATCGGTTTCTCAAAGATCGCCAAATTCTATGAGCTTTTGTCGCTTACCTGACGCAAAGAAACCGGGTTTCTATTGATTAATCGTTGGTTTGTCAGCGAGAGATCCACCAAGAAACCCGGTTTCTAATGCAAAACACTTGGGGAGGGCGGGTTGAGAGAAATTGAAAGTTTTTGCCAAAGCTTCTTGGTAAAACCCGCCCCTACATTTTGGTGCGATCGCACCAAAAATTCCCCTCTACAAACCGGCACCATCATAGGTATCATTGCCATAACAACTCGCAACCTTGACGGGATGTACGAGTATTATTCATTACCAGCTAGCAAGTTGAACCCCGATTTTCAGGTAACAGCCGTTCTGGCTAAAGTCCTCTAGGATAGAAGTAGCCGCATTGAGTCCGGTAAGGCTAGGATATAGCTCAGCCTTAAATTCCGGACGACTTTTGCGTCTCGACCTGAAGTTGCTACCTCTCCCCCAACCTACGCGGAAGGGATAAGCTGGGAGAATTCACTGACAATTAACTTTCAATTGGTATAAAAACCACCCATGATTGCAACTACCACCGTCACCGATAACCCGTTATTAACAGGCAAAGGGTTGCCCCCGTTTGATGCGATTGAGCCAAAGCATGTGGTACCTGCAATAACCCAGCTACTGGCTGAACTAGACTCAGAACTTGCCAGATTGGAGGCCAGCATAACACCAAGTTGGAGCGGCTTGGTTGAACCTTTAGATAGATTGATAGAACGCTTAAATTGGAGTTGGGGTGTAGTAAATCATTTGATGGGTGTGAAAAATAGCCCCGAACTGCGCCAAGCTCACGAAACGATACAGCCTCTAGTTGTACAATTTTCCAACAAGCTTAGCCAAAGCAAACCGATCTACGAAGCGTTTAAGGCATTGCGGGCGGGCGATACTTGGGAAAGTTTAGAGTCGGCACAACAGCGGATTGTAGAAGCGGCGATCCGAGATGCGGAACTATCGGGGGTAGGATTTGAAGGAGAAAAGCGAGAAGAATTTAACCAAATTCAACTCGAACTAGCAGAACTTTCTACTAAATTCTCGAACCACGTTTTAGACGGGACTAAAGCTTTTAGTCTCACCCTCACAAGTAAAGAAGAAGTTGATGGGTTACCGCCCAGCTTACTCAGTTTAGCTGCTTCTTCTGCCCGCGCCGTCGGAGCAGAAAACGCCACCCCAGAAAATGGCCCTTGGCGCATCACTTTGGATTTCCCCAGTTATTTTCCCTTCATGCAGCACAGCACTAGACGCGAGTTGCGGGAAAAAATCTACAAAGCTTATATCAGTCGCGCTGCTAGCGGAGATTTAGATAACAATCCGCTACTAGAACGCATATTAGAACTGCGTCAAAAACAGGCGCAGCTACTCGGTTTTAACAGCTATGCCGAATTAAGTTTAGCCAGTAAAATGGCTCCCAACGTCGATGCAGTAGAAGCGCTGCTAGAAGAACTGCGTCGTGTTAGTTACGATGCGGCTAACAAGGAATTGGCAGAACTCAAAGCTTTTGCGGCATCGAAAGGTGCTGCTGAAGCGGGAGACTTAAAACATTGGGATATCGCATTTTGGTCGGAAAGACAGCGGGAAGAAAAATTTGCCTTTAGTGCGGAAGAATTGCGCCCTTATTTTCCGTTACCGCAAGTGTTAGATGGTTTGTTTGCTTTAGCCAAGCGGTTGTTTGGAATTACTATAACTGCTGCCGATGGTCAAGCACCAGTATGGCACGAGGATGTACGATATTTCCAAGTAGCGGATGAAACGGGGAATGCGATCGCATACTTCTATTTAGATCCCTACAGTCGTCCAGCAGAAAAGCGCGGCGGTGCTTGGATGGATGAGTGCATCGTGCGCGCCAAAATTATCGAAGCGGGTACGCATCAAACCAGGTTACCTGTCGCGTATTTAGTCTGCAATCAAAGTCCCCCAGTCGATGGTAAACCCAGCTTGATGACCTTTGGCGAAGTGGAAACTTTATTCCACGAATTCGGACACGGTTTGCAACACATGCTGACCAAGGTAGATTATCCCAAAGCATCGGGCATCAATAACGTTGAATGGGATGCAGTAGAACTGCCGAGTCAGTTTATGGAAAACTGGTGTTACGAACGACCCACTTTAATGGGAATGGCGAAACATTACGAAACAGGGGAATCGCTACCAGAGCATTATTACCAAAAACTATTGGCAGCGCGCACTTATATGAGCGGTAGTGCGATGCTGCGCCAGTTGCACTTTAGCTTGGTGGACTTAGAATTGCACCATCGCTATCAACCCGGTGGCGCAGAAAAGCCAACCGATGTCCGTCGTCGCCTCGCCAAAACCACCACGGTTTTGTCACCTTTACCCGAAGATGGCTTTTTATGCAGCTTCGGGCATATTTTCGCCGGTGGTTATGCAGCGGGTTATTACAGCTATAAATGGGCTGAAGTATTGAGTGCAGATGCATTTGCCGCGTTTGAAGAAGCTGGTTTGGATCGGGAAGAAGCTATAGCCACCACCGGATCTCGCTTCCGCAATACCGTCCTCGCTCTAGGAGGAAGTTTACACCCAATGGAAGTCTTTAAAGCCTTCCGAGGACGCGAACCTTCCGTCACACCCTTACTCAGACACAGCGGTTTGGCGGCTTAATTAAAGCATAGTCGCCAAAAAGCGCGATACCCTCAAGGGTATCGCTATACAAACAAAGGCTGCCTCCGCAGCCTGCGAGAATTTTAGCCCGCGTCGGCGGGCTTTGTTTGTCTAGCCCCAGGTTTGAACCTGGGGGCATTTCCAACGATGAGCGAAGGTATTATCGAAGAAACAGAGTTTCTGGTGTTGAGTTTATCTAAATAAGAAAAGATATTTTCATGCGTTACGAATCGCACATAAATTTTTACATTGAGCGATCGCTTCACTCGCTAAAAAAGGGCAAATTTTGGCTAAAAATCCCTATCCTGCCCTTAGCCTCGCAGCCGCATCAGAAACAGAAGAGTTCTCTGTTTTGTACAATTTTTTACATTACGATCGGCAGGCAAGGAAAGTTCCCGTGCTATGCTATTTAACGCAAGCAGATGGGCAACACGCTGCAAAACGAATCAGAAAATTTTGAGTGCAATTGAAGGCAACGAGATTTTAGCATCAGCATTGGTTTGAGCGTCTGCAAGAAAGTTTGAGAGTGCTGGGGGAGTGACATCGAAGGAGTCATGCGATCGCCATCTCGATGTTGAACTCAATAGGTATTTTTGTCACCCCGATAACGGAGAAAAATCATGATAGACATCGACCTACAAGGACAAGAGATTAATTTGGCTAGCTTGGAACAAGAAGCCATGCAGCTAGCCACTCAGCTATCGGGGCAAATTCAGCCTCACGGGGTTTTATTCGTATTAGAAGAACCAGAATTAAAAATATTACAAGCAAGTAGCAATAGCTACTCAGTTTTTGGCATATCGCCCGCAGAAATACTGGAAAAGCCTCTAGAAGAAATCCTAGATCCCTATCAAGTAGAGAAAATTAAAGCCGGATTAACCGACGAAAATTTTGATTACATCAATCCCACCAAAGTTTGGGCGCGCACCCAAGGCGATAATTATCTAGTATTTGATGCGCTGTTTCATCGCAACAAAGATGGCTTTCTGATTTTGGAACTAGAGCCGACGTTCTCACAAGAAAGCATTCCGTTCCTCAGCTTTTATCATTTAGCGAGGGCATCGATTAACCAATTAGAAAAAACAGCTAACCTGCGCGACTTTTGTCAAATTATTGTCCAGGAAGTCCGAAAAGTCACTGGGTTTGACCGGGTGATGCTGTATAAATTTGATGACGATGGACATGGAGCCGTCATCGCCGAAGAAAAATTAGACAGCATGGAATCTTACCTGGGTTTGCATTACCCAGAGTCAGATATTCCCAAACCAGCCAGAACATTTTTTACCTCGAATTGGATCAGATTAATCCCGGATACCAAAGCGCAACCCATTGGGCTTTTTCCCACTGATAATCCCATCAGCGGACAACGGCTCGATTTAACATTTTCACTGCTCAGAAGTGCGGCTGACTGCCATATGGAATACCTGCACAATATGGGAGTTGGGGCTTCGCTGACAATTTCTTTAATGAAAGACCAAAAACTCTGGGGATTGATTGCTTGTCACCATCAAACGCCCAAACACGTATCTTACGAGTTACGGAAAGCGTGCGAATTCTTGGGACGAGTAGTATTTGCGGAAATCTCGGCGAAAGAAGAAACCGAAGATTATGGCTATCAGATGAAATTAAACTACGTTCAATCAGCCTTGATTGAATACATGTCCCAAGAAGAAAACTTTGTTGAGGGGTTACTCAAACACCAGCCAAATCTGCTCGACTTAGCCAGCGCTACTGGTGCTGCCGTCTGTTTTGGCAGTTATATTGCCACTATCGGCGAGACTCCCAAAGAAGAAGATTTGAATTTCTTAGTCCAATGGCTAAAGAATAACGTTCAAGAAGAAGTCTTCTACACCGATTCTTTACCCAAGATTTATCCCGATGCCGAGAAGTTTAAAAACGTTGCCAGCGGCTTGCTAGCGATTGCTATTTCTAAGAAGAACTACGTTTTATGGTTCCGACCAGAAGTAATTAAAACGGTCAATTGGGGAGGCAACCCGAATCAGGCGTATGAATTAAATCGCGCCGACGGAAATTTACGCCTGTGTCCGCGTAAATCATTTGAATTGTGGAAAGAAACCGTGCGGTTAACATCACTTCCCTGGAAACAGGTAGAAGTCAGAACGGCACTGGAATTGAGAAAGGCAATTATTAACATCGTGCTGCGTCAAGCCGATGAACTGGCTCAATTAGCGCAAGATTTAGAACGTTCCAACGCGGAACTGAAAAAGTTTGCTTATGTAGCATCTCACGACTTACAAGAACCGCTCAATCAAGTAGCGAATTACGTGCAACTGTTAGAGATGCGTTATTGCGACCAACTCGACGAAGATGCTAAAGAATTTATTAGCTTTACCGTTGAGGGAGTCAGCTTGATGCAAACTTTGATTGATGACGTGTTGGCTTATTCAAAGGTAGATATTCAAGGCAGCGAATTTAAGCTGACTGATGTGGAAAAATCCTTGGATAAAGCGCTGAGCAATCTGCGGCGACGCATCGGTGAAAATGGCGCAATTATTACTCACGATCCCATGCCAACGGTGATGGCGGATAGCACGCAAATGATGCAGCTATTCCAAAATTTGATCGGCAATGCGATTAAATTCCGCAGCGAAGAAACGCCTGTAATTCACTTAGGAGCAACTCGTTTAGAAGATGCGTGGTTATTTTCAGTCAAGGATAACGGGATTGGGATTGAACCGCAATTTTCCGAGCGCATTTTTGTGATTTTTCAACGCCTGCACGCGCGGGATGAATACCCAGGTACGGGGATGGGACTAGCGATTTGTAAAAAGATTGTGGAGTGTCACCGAGGTCGGATCTGGGTTGAGTCAGAATTAGGAGAGGGCGCAACTTTTTATTTTACAATTCCAGTCGGAGGACGCGAGCGTCAGCACCCCCGGCTGAAGCGCGGTGGCCTCGTGCCTCCCGTTTCAGGTAGCTGACCAGCCTAAGCCTTTGGGCTACGTTCAGAGTAAGAGTGTGCGATTCGTTGGTTAGAAACCAAGCCGTTGTCACTTGCGGCAAGAAAATTGGTACTTACATTGGTCGAGTTCTTTGTAGGGCAACTGGCAGCTTTGATATTGCAACAAAGGCTGGGAGAATATCAGGAATCAGTCACAGATATTGCTCTCAAGTTCATCGAAAGGATGGTTACAGCTATGCATTCTAGGAAGAAAACGGCGAATAAATTCGCCGCGTCGTCTTTCCTCTCCCGTCTGAAGCGCGGGAGCTTCCAGACTCCCGGAGGTTTATGGTGAGCGTAGAAAGCGGCGAAAGACCCAAAATAATCTTTTTGGTAGAGGACAATAAGGCAGATATTCGTTTAATACAAGAGGCATTGAAAGATAGCTCGGTGTCCCACCAGGTGGTGGCGGTGAGGAATGGGATGGACGCGATCGCATATCTCCGCCGCGAAGGCGAGTATACTGAAGCATTGCGTCCTGACCTAATCTTGCTAGATTTAAACTTGCCCAAAAAAGATGGTCGAGAAGTGCTAGCAGAAATTAAAGCCGATCCGGACTTGAAACGCATTCCCGTCGTAGTACTGACAACTTCTAGAAATGAGGAGGATATTCACCACAGCTACGAATTGCACGTCAATTGCTACATCACCAAATCCCGCAATCTCAACGAACTATTTAAAATAGTTAAGGGGATTGAAGATTTTTGGCTAGCAACAGTTACTTTACCGTCGGAGTCATAGGATTTTGGATTGTAATTTTAAATTTTAGATTGGGCAGACTATCAAAGGAGGAGAAAGGGAAGAACCAAAAGAATATGCTTGCAAGCGCGCTAAAAATCTTGTTGATTGAAGATAGTCTGGCAGAAGCTAGACTGTTGGAAGAGTTTTTGCAGCAAGCGAAGTCCAAGGAGTTTAGTCTGGTGCATGTGAAGCGATTGCGGGAAGCAATTGAACAACTAAATCAAGATTCTTTTGATGCGATTTTGTTGGATTTAACCCTACCAGACAGTCAAGGATTAGCCTCCCTGCCGCCGCTGATAAGTCTTGCCCCTAGCATACCGATTGTGGTGCTAACGAATACCAACGATGACGAACTGGCGATAGAGGCGGTGCGCCAAGGGGCGCAAGATTATCTCGTCAAGCGGCAGGTAAATTCGCAATTGTTGGTGCGATCGCTCTATTATGCGATCGAACGCAAGCAAATGTCAGAATCCTTACGCGAATTAAATAGAACCTTAGAAACTCGCGTTGAGGAACGAACTGCTGAGTTAATGAAAGCCAAAGAAATCAATCAACTCAAATCTGAATTCGTCTCGATGCTGTCACACGATTTCCGCAATCCTTTAAATGCGATTCTGCTTTCGGCTGGATTTCTGCAACACCACGAAAAAAAGTTAACCCAGGAAAAAAAACACGCTCATTACCAATTAATTCGCTCAGCCATCAAAAACATGGCGCAGTTATTGGACGAAGCTTTAGTACTAGGTAAAGCCGATGCTGGTAAATTTGAGTTTCGCCCCGCTCCTCTAGCTTTAAAACTATTTTGCCACGATTTAATTGAAGAGCTAGAACTTAGTATAGGCGAGAAACATCAGCTAGTTTTTAGCACGGGTGGCGGATTTGCCGAGGCGCTATGGGATGAAAATCTGCTGCGGCATATTTTGACCAATCTACTCGCCAACTCGATTAAATATTCACCTGAAGGCGGTATAATTCGGTTTGAACTAATTGGTCAAGAAAAAATAGTTATTTTCCGGATTCAAGACCAAGGAATTGGCATTCCAGAAGAAGACAAAGAACGACTGTTTCAACCTTTCCATCGCGCGAGTAATGTCGATACTATTCCCGGTACTGGGTTAGGATTAGCCATTGTCAAAAGGTGCGTAGAGGCGCATGGCGGTGAAATTTCGGTGCAAAGTGAAGTCGGAGTTGGCACGACATTTATCGTGACGCTGCCGGTGATGGTGCAAGCCTATTGCGGTTAAACAGTTGACAGTGGACAGTGGACAGTGGACAGTGGACAGTGGACAGTTACCCAAAGAAACCGGGTTTCTGTAAAAAATCATTTATGAAATGAAAGCTCTCCGAAGAAACCCGGTTTCTAAGAGAGGATTGCGAATTAGGGAAGTTTATTTTTCCTTTTTTTAGGGTAAGAGCCTATGGGATTTGGCTAGCGATCGCTATAATTTTCTCAGCTACTTTTTCTGCCACTGGCATCACCGATAATCGATTACCTCGTTTGACTACTAATAACTCTTCGTCGCTAAACTTTTCTTTGAGTGTTTCCAAAGATAAAATTGTTGGGAAAGCTTCAACAAATTCCACTTCAACTGTCTGCCACCTTGGGGAATCTTGAGTAGATTTTTCATCATAGTATTTACTGTTAAAATCAAACTGAGTTGGGTCTACGATGTTACTTTTGACAATCCGCATTAATCCCGCAATGCCTGGGGGCGTTGCATTCGAGTGATAGAAAAAAGCTAAATCTCCTACTTTCATTTTCCGCAAAAAGTTGCGCGCCTGGTAATTGCGAACTCCTTCCCAAATTGTTTGATGTTCTCGCTGTAAATCAGAAATGCTGTATACATTAGGTTCTGATTTCATTAACCAATAGTTTAGGGTATCAGGCATAGGTTATTGCAGAATTATGCTATTGTTTAATCAACCGCTCCAGACGCACGAACCGGGGTGAAAAGAAAAGAGAGACACTACTTATGCAGATTATAAATGAGATTTTTAAATTAGAAACAGATTCTGGAATCAATATCTATAATATTACGCCTTATTTGACCAAAATTCTAGAGGCTAGTGGGATCAAAACGGGTCAGGTTTTAGTGTTTTCCCGTCACACGACTACGGCTTTGGCGATTAATGAATATGAGGAAAGGTTGCTCGAAGATATTAAAGCCTATCTGAGAAAGTTAGCGCCTGAATCGGATAAATATTTGCATAATGACTTGCATTTAAGACCAAATATTCCGCCGGATGAACCGATGAATGCTCACTCACACTTGATGGCAATGACTTTGAGTACGAGTGAAGTAATTCCGGTTGTAGATGGTCAATTGGGTTTGGGGACTTACCAATCTGTGTTATTTTTCGATTTGGATGGGCCGAGAAAAAGAACTGTGTTTGTGCAGATTAGTGGAGTGTAAGAGAAGAGCCAGAGTTAAACAAAACGCTTTCATAATGCTCCACAGTTGGAAATGGATCGTAGAAGTGGTGGAGTAGGGAGCGCCACGCTTGATATTTTGGCGATTGTCGAAATCCAACGGTATGGTCTTCTAATTGCTGCCAACGTACAAGCAGAATATAACGATTTCTAGTTTCTAGACATCGTTGAAGCTCATGGGACATATAGCCTGACATAGAAACAATAATCTTTGAAGCTGTTTTGAATGCAGCTTCAAATTCTTCAGTTAGATCGGGTTTAACCTCAAGAATAGCAACTTCCAATATCATGGGTTGAAATGCTCAATCAACATAGCCCAACTTACCACCAAAATCTCAATGCTGTCCTAGAGATAGGTCTCAAACTGCTGTCTCCACAGATAACGTCAAGCAGCCCAAATATGTATTCTACCAAATCCGGGTTAACCACCCCCTTTATTCTTATAGACCGCGCAGGCGGTCTTTGCTTGTGTAGGCGCGACTTCAGTCGTTCGGCATCAAAGGGGTAATGAAAGCGGATTTAGTATTGAACATCACATTTGCTGGTTAAGCACTAAAAAGATAGGCAAGCAACAAAAATGTAACGCTCATCGCCGATAATAAGTCGAATACTCTTTGGGTTTATATCCTTTGATTCCATTGGCAACGACGCCAAAAACCGAAGCACCGGCAATTGATAATCCATCTAAGGCTTTGATTAACATGGAACGGTCTGTTTTTTGCAGTCCGACAACTAGGACAATGCCATCGGAATGTGCTGCTAGTAAGTTGCTATCTGCTAAACCAACTAAAGGCGGGGTGTCGTAAATAACTAGGTCGAAAAATGATTGAAATTGCTCCATTAAATCGCGCATTTTTTCCGAAGAAAGTAGTTTAATCGGATCTTTGGGGATAGTACCGGCGGTTAAGACAAACAGATTTTCTTCTGGGGATACACGGGCGATCGCATCGTTCAATCCTATATCCTTAGTCAGTATATCGCTCAGTCCTTGTTCGTTAGGTAAGCTTAATTGTACGTGAACTTTAGGACGGCGCAAATCGGCATCTACCAGTAACACGCGCTGTCCGATGGCGGCGGCGGTTTGTGCTAGGTATACTGCAACGGTTGTTTTTCCTTCTGCTGGCGTCGCCGAACCTACTACTAAAGAATGGATAACTGTATCGGGTGTTAATAATCTGACATTGGTATAAAGCGAACGAAATGCTTCTATTACTGGAGAATCTCCCTGTTTTTCTTTTCTGGGCAAAAGCCGTTTGATTGCTGCGGTTAAAAAGGCAAATCTCTCTACTTTATTGATTGGTTTTCTGACTTTTCTGGCGAAAGGAATGATGCCTATTACTGGCAGCTTTGTTTCGTCTTCCACTTCATCGGGGGTGTGAAAAACATTGTTGATGACTTCGATAACAAAACCCAGCATTAACCCAACAACTAAGCCGACAATGACTATTAAAGCTAAGTGTTTTTTGCTCAGTTTTGCTTTAATTGGCTTACCGTTTTGATCGCGGGGGATTTCCGGAGGGGCGATTAATTGCCAAGGGATTTCTTGCTGTGCGGCTTCGATCCGCAATTGATCGCGCTTGGCTAATAGTTGATTTAAGGTTTGGTTGGATACTTGTAATTTAGCTTCTAATTGATTGGCTTCGCGGGTAATTGCGGGTAATTGACTGACTCTTTGTCTTAAACGATTTTCGGCATCGACAACGATTTGCTGGCGGGTTTCTAATGCTTCTACTTCGCTTTTTGCCTTTTGTAATATGTTGAGGGCTTCTTTTTGCGATCGCTCTCTCAATTCTCTTTCTTGTTCCCGCAAAACCCGCATGGTTTTACTTTCTTCCCGAAACCGCGCACTCGTCGCTTCTATTTCTTTATCAAGTTCGTGAATTTGTGCAATCAATTTATTGTAAGCTTCGTTATCTTGACTCAAAACTGCTGCATAATTTCCTTCATTATACAGTTGTTGCAGCATCGTATAAACCGACCGACTTTGAGCCAATTTCATTTGTATATCGACTCGCTCTTTTACAATTGCATTCGCTTGTTCTGACAGGTATCTATCTTGAATTGCCGGATCGACTAGGTTATATTGCTGGCGTAAAGCTTGCAATCTTTTCCCCAAGGTATCGACTTGCTGCTGCATTTGGGGAATCTGATTTTCAATAAATCCCAGTCCTTGACTCAGATAGCTGTGGCGGTCTTCGCGGCTATATTTTAAATAAGCTTTGGAAATTTCATCTAATACAAATTGAACTTTATTCGGGTTTTTATCGCTGTAGCTTATTTCTAATATTTTCGTTCCTTCATCTTCTTTCATTATCCTTTCTATTTTGATCTGTTCGGTAAAATTTTTATCAACATCTGGATATTTATTTCTAATATTTTCGATTATTGGCATCATTAATCGCGGGCTTCTTAACACGCGAATCTGACTTTCATAGTCCAAACTTTCGTTAGTTTTGGGATTGGTGATGCCTAAAGTTTGGGAAACCACCGATAGTAATTTATTTTCTGCCGCCGTGACGGGTTCGACCAAAAGTTGAAATTTTCCTTGATAGATGGGAGGGCGAGTAGAGAAGAAGAAAACCATAGCGCTGCTGGATGCGATCGCACCCGCAATAATAACTACGGCGCGCCGCTGTCCGGCGGCAACAAGTTTCTTTATTTCCTTCAGAACTTTCTCTTCATCGCTGTTTTCAACTGCGTTAGCATAGCGCTGATTTAATGACTGCGACAGCTTGCCATTGCGCTTAGATGAAATTTGAAATTGGGGATTTGAATTCATTGCTTACACCTATTTAAAAAAGTCTAATGTTTCGGAGAATTTCCAAGATTCTGAAAATCGGGGATAATCCACCACCTCCCACACCAATCGTTAAAGCATCGGCAATTCTGGCTAAACTAGAACGGTTGACGACAATAATATCTTGATCGCGAACTAAGGGATTGGTTTTACTGTCAATTCCTTGAGCCAAATCGACAGCAATTGCTTGCTGAGTAATCGTCCCATTGGGATTTAAACGAATTAATTCCACCTCGCTTTTCTTGCCGCGATCGCGATTAATTCCTCCTGCTGCTAACAATGCTTGACTCAATGTCGTATTGGGCGGTACTTCTATTGTTCCCGGTTTTCCCACTTCTCCCACCACGCGCACAGTAATTCTCGCCGGGGAAAGACTCGACGCCGCTAATTGGGAAACTTCCGCCGGGTTAATTTCAGTTGCGGTAGGGACAAAAACTGTATCTCCTTCTTGTAAAATCGCATCTTGGCTGAAATCTCCCGCTTGCAACAATTGCCAGAAATTAACCTGAATAATTTGTTCAACTCCAGCGCGACTAGGACGGCGAACTTGGATGTTGCGAACATCTGCACCCGGTGTAATTCCTCCTGCTAGTTGAATTGCCCGCACCACGGTGGGAAATCCACCCGTTGTGCGGTCGATTTGGGTATCGCCTCCCAAGACAACGTAAGGTCCAGGACGTTTAACTTCTCCCACTACTGCTACAGTGCGGGGTTTAGTTAAATCGGCGGCAAAACTAGCAGTTGCTAACAACCGCGCTTCGGTAGGATTAAACGTTGTCAAGGTGGGAATAAATATAGTATCCCCATCTTCTAACAGGAAATCTTGACTTGAATCACCAGTTTGCAAAAATTGCCACAGATTGATGTTAAAAACTTGTTCGCCGCCAAATTGATTCGGGCGGCGCAACTGGATATTGCGAATATCCGATAAAGGCGTCACTCCTCCTGCTAGCTGAAGCGCGCGGGTTAAAGTTGGCGCCCCTGCCGTCGTGCGGTCAATTTGCGTATCGCCGCCAATCACGACGTAGGAACCGGGGCGGGTAATTTCCCCCAAAACAGAAACGGATCGGGGTTTGGTAATATCTCTGGAAAAGCTAACGTTATCGAGTCGCCTTGCTTCGGCAGGATTAAACGTAGTTGCAGCAGGAATAAATACAGTATCCCCATCTTCTAAAAGCAAATCTTGACTTGTATCTCCCGCTTGCAAAAATTGCCACAAATTTACTCTAAAAACTTGTTCTCCTCCCGCATTATTGGGACGGCGAATTTGAATGTTGCGGATATCGGCAGCGGCGGTAATTCCTCCTGCTATTTGTAGCGCGCGGGTGACAGTTGGCAAACCCGCCGTTGTCCGGTCAATTTGCGTATCGCCACCTAAAATAACGTAGGAACCAGGACGAGTAACTTCACCCAAAACCGCAACGTTGCGGGGTTTGTTAATATCTCTGGCAAAGTTAACGTTATTTAATTGGCGTGCTTCGGCGGGGTTGATGGTGGTAGTGGGAATAAATATAGTATCCCCATCTTGCAAAATTAAATCTTGGCTTTCATCTCCCGCTTGCAAAAATTGCCACAAATTTACCCGAAAAACTTGCGATCTTCCCGCTTTAGTAGGGCGACGAACTTGAATGTTGCGAATATCGGCAGCGGGTGTAATTCCCCCTGCTATTTGCAGCGCGCGGGTAATAGTTGGTAAACCCGCCGTTGTCCGATCGATTTGAGTATTGCCGCCCAAAACAACGTAGGAACCGGGACGGGTGACTTCGCCTAAAATCGAAACGGTGCGGGGTTTATTAACATCGGTGGAAATGCTGGTTGTCGCTAATTGGCGCGCTTGGTTGGGAGTGACGCGGGTGGCGGTGGGAATAAAAATAGTATCGCCATCGCGCAAAGTAATGTCTTGATTCGGGTTGCCATTCTGTAAAAATGCTCTGATATTAATTGTCGTACTTCTGCCTTGTCTGCGGCGGATTTGGACGCGACTAATATCGGCAGATTGAGTAATTCCCCCTGCTTGCTGGATGACTTGAGTTACCGTTGGGTAGCGAATTCCAGGTTCTCTACCGATGACGGGGATGGTGTAGGAACCGGGGTTATTAATTTCGCCAGAAATGGCAATGTTAATCGGACGCGGTTCTAAAAGTCTAATTGAAATGTCGGGTTCTTTGAGAATGCGGTTGTATCGGGCGGTGATAGCGCGATCTGCTTGTTCTAGAGTCAGTCCCAAAATTGATACGCTGCCGATCAGGGGGAGGTTTAATACGCCATCGGTGGGGACGACGTACTCGCCGCTTTGTTGGGGTAAGTCGCCGTTATCGATGCGGATGCGATCGCCCGCCCCCAATCGATAAGCATCGGGCGCAAGTCGGCGCTGCGCCTGGGTGGGGGAGATATTCGTGGCGATCGCTAAAACCGACAGCGCGATCGCTACAACGGGTTTGGCGATTTTTTTGGCAATTTGATCGGAACCCATACAACCCGGTGTTAGAAAAGTTATCCCTCTGGGAATAATACCCCTAGCAAAATCTGTAGCAGGTTTTAATACCGCTATAGTAAACACTTTTGGGAGTCCTTGGAACATGAGTCAACCCCGCATAGCGGTTCTCATGAGTTGTCACAACCGCCGCGATACAACCTTAACCTGTCTTGCAGCCATTTACGCCCAAGACATCTCTAGCGATATTTATTTGGTGGATGACGGGAGTTCTGACGGCACTTCAGCGGCAGTCAGCGCCAGCTATCCGGCAGTTAAAATCCTTCAGGGGAATGGCAACCTGTTCTGGGGCGGTGGGATGCAGTTGGCGTTTTCTACCGCACTGGAGGCAAAATATGACTTTTATTTGTGGCTAAATGACGATACTAAACTTGCGCCCAATGCTTTGCGGCAGCTATTAAATACCTATCAAAGTCATCCTAATTCGATTGTGGTTGGGTCAACGCAAGACCCAATTTCGAGGGAATTAACTTATGGCGGTATGGTGCGGCAGAGTCGCTGGCGTCGGCTGAATTTTAGTTTGTTACCGCCAACAGAACAGCCCCAAGAATGCGAAACGATGTGCGGGAATTGCGTGTTAATTCCTCATATCATTGCCTCGCGGGTGGGGACGATCGATGGCGATATTTTTACCCACGAGTTTGGAGATTGGGACTATGGTTTGAGGGCGCGTCAGTTGGGTTTTTCGGTTTGGATTGCACCGGGTTTTATCGGGACTTGCAGTAGAAATCCGATTCAAGGAAGCTGGAACGATCCAAATTTATCTTTGATTGAACGGTTTAAGAAAGCAGATAAGTTAAAGGGAGGTTTGCAACCCCGTGTTTGGCAGGAGTTTGCCCGCAGACATGCGGGTGCTTTTTGGTTGATTTATTGGGCTTCGCCCTATGTGCGGTTGGTTGTGGCTTCGGTGTTTAAGTGGTTGGAACATCCTGCTGTGGCGATTCAGAAGTAAGTTTTTTTGAACCGCAGAGGCGCAGAGGACGCAGAGAAGAGAAGTGAAAGGGAGATGAGGAAGATGTTGAAAAATAGAGTTGGTTATTTATCGGGTGCGCCGCGTATTTCTACTTTACCGGAGGCGGCGGTTAGTGGGCCTAGAACTCGGGTTTTGGGTATTGTTAAGGGGTTTGAGTCTTTGGGGTGGAAAGTTAATTCTTTTATTGCGGGCGATCGCGTGCCTCGCAAGTGGGTGACGGAAGAGTCGGAACCAGCAGTTAATAGTAAAGTTTGGAAGATCTTTTTAATCGATTTGGTGCGTCTGGGGCTGAATTTTGTTAATGCCCGGAAGGCGTGGAATGAGTTGAATGGTAAGGTCGATTTAGTTTACGAATATAATGCGGCTTTGGGTTCTTTGGGTTGGATTTTTAAGGAGTATGAGATTCCTTGGGTTGTGGAAACTCACCGACCTTTGTTTTATGAGGTGGAGGCGGAACGGCAAAATGTTTTCCTGAAAAAGTTGGCGCGGGAAAGAGAGCTTAAGGTTTACCGAGATTGCGATTTAGTTGTCACGATTACGGAGGCGTTGAAGGATATTTTAGTCCGGGAAGGTGGGATACCGGCGGAGAAGGTTTTGGTGGTTCCCAGCAGTGTGGATACGGATGTTTTTAATCCGGAAACTGCCAAACCAAAGCGATTTTTTGATGGCTTCACGATTGGGTTTGTGGGCAATCTTTATGTTTGGCAGCGATTAGATTTTCTGCTGGAAGTTTTGCGCGAGTTGCGCGATGAAGGGTTAGATATTTCTTTGACTGTTGTCGGTAGCGGTCAAATGCAAAAAGAGTGGATGGCGAAAGCGTTGGATTTGGAATTGGCGGGGAATGTTAAGTTTGTAGGTCAAGTTCCGGGTAATGCGGTTCCCGATTATATTGCCGGATTTGATGTCGGTTATTCGGGACATCAACAATTACAAATCGGGACGATGTACCATTCCCCGTTAAAGATTTACGAATATATGGCGATGGGAAAACCCGTCGTAGCCTCGGCTTTTGCCGATGCAATTGAGGCGATCAAAGATGGCGAAACCGGCTTTCTATTCCAATCTGGAGATAAGGAAGATTTAAAAGCTTCGCTGCGTAAGGCTTACGCCAATCAAGAATTGTTGCCAGAAATTGGACGCAAGGCGCGGGAAGAAATTATCGCCAATTACAGTTGGAATGCGCGAGTTGAAATGATGCTGGAAAAGATTCAAGACTTATTGGTCAGAACCTAGAAACCGCGTTTCTTGCTGCGCTCTCAAGTTCCAAGTCAAATATTTTTCATATAAACCCGGGTTCTTTGCGTAATTGTGGGTTATTGCGTCAATTTTTGACATTAATAAATCATGGGAGAAACTACAATGCAACAAGCTTATTCTTTGTTAGGAATCCAAGTAAATCCGCTGACTATTCCTCAATTAAATGCGTTAATTGCTAATGCGGTGCAATTGGGCGATCGCCGCATCATCGCTAACCACAATTTGCATAGTATTTATCTATACCACCACGATGCCAAAATGCGATCGTTTTTTGCTAAAGCGCATTACACCCACATTGATGGAATGGCGTTAGTTTTGGTGGGGCGACTGTTAGGATATCCCCTCAAACGCGATCACCGCGTCACCTATGTGGACTGGACGGCACCTTTGATGGCAGAGGCGGCGCAGCAAGGTTGGCGCATTTTCTACCTGGGCGGCAAACCGGGCGTAGCTGAAAAAGGAGCAAAAATTCTACAACAGCGATTTCCAGGTTTAGAAATTGTCACGGCGGATGGTTATTTTGATGCCCGCCCGGAAAGTCCAGAAAACCTGGCAATTTTAGATCGAATTAATGCTTATAAGCCGCATATTTTAATGGTTGGTATGAGTATGCCCCGTCAAGAACGCTGGGTTTTGGATAATTTCGAGCGGTTGAATACGAATGCAATTTTGACAGCAGGGGCAACTTTAGATTACGCCGCAGGTGCAGTTCCCACGCCCCCAAGATGGGCAGGAAAATTAGGATTAGAATGGCTATTTCGTTTAGTAGCAGAACCTAAGCGTTTGTGGCGGCGCTATTTAGTTGAACCTTGGTTTTTGTTCTTCTTGTTGGTGGCAGATATTTTTAAAGTGCGAGTGATGAGGAAAAGGGAGAGGGAGAAATTTGTCGGTTGAGATCTTGCGCTATTAGCCAACTGAGGCAGAGCCTCGTTATTTTCGTTTCCAGGCTCCTGCCTGGGAACGAGATCAATGACCTATTACCAATTACCAATTACCCATTAGCCATTAGCAATTAGCAATTATGAATTCAAATCGACGTAATTTCTTGTTAGGTGCAGGTGCTTTTGTAAGTACTGCGGCTATGGGAATGGGATTTAAGTATTTTGATAGCCAAGTCGGTGCGAATGAGTTTGTGGTTGATGGTAATACTGGTTTGGGTAACCGGGGGTTGGCGAAGGGTTTGTTATATGGTGGCGCAAGCGATCGCAAGCACCTTTCTTCTAATCCCAGGTTCGCGCAATCTTTTGCTAAAGAGTGTTCGATTCTAGTGTCAGAAGACGATTTAAAATGGGCACCGCTTCGCCCGACGCCTAATACTTTTGATTTTAGTCAAGGCGATTGGTTGCTGCAATTTGCTCAAACTCACGGGATGCAGTTTCGCGGACACGTTTTAGTTTGGCATCAAAGAATGCCAACTTGGTTTAAGGAGGTAGTAAATCGCCAAAATGCCGAGAAAATTTTACTCGATCACATCGCTAAGGTTGCGGGGCATTATGCTGGTAAATTGCATTCTTGGGATGTAGTAAATGAGGCAATTCGTCCTGGAGATGGACGCGCGGATGGTTTGCGAACAAATACGCCTTGGTTGGAATTATTAGGGCCAAATTATATCGATTTAGCATTTCGCGCGGCGGCGGCGGCAGATCCAAAGGCGTTGTTAGTTTATAACGATACTCATTTGGAATACGATACGCCCGATGATGACGCGAGGCGCAAATTTGTTTTGAAATTATTGGAGGATTTAAAATCTCGCGGTACTCCGGTTCAAGCTTTGGGAATTCAAGGGCATTTGCGCGGGGATGAAACTCGGTTTAATCCGAATAAACTGAGCAAGTTTCTCAGCGATGTTGCGAGTATGAATTTAAAAATTTTGGTGACTGAAATGGATGTGGAAGATTATAAATTACCCAAGGATATTCAAGTGCGCGATCGCAAGGTTGCGGGTGCTTACTATGACTTTCTTTCTGTGGTTTTGGACTCGCCAGCAGTCGAGGCTGTTGTCACTTGGGGTTTGAGCGATCGCTATACTTGGTTAGCCGATTATCGCCCCAGATCTGATAAAGCACCCGTTCGTCCTTTACCGTTAGACGAACAGATGAAACGCAAGGCAGCTTGGAATGCGATCGCACGTGCTTTAGACGAAGCACCAGAACGATAATTCACCTTATTTTCACACAAGAACGTGAACGCTTTTAATTTTTCAATCCAACAAATTTACCGACAAATTGCCGAATCTTTACCCTATGAAGGTCGAGTAATTGACTTAGGTTGCGGCACGGCGCAATATAAAGAAACTATCCTCAAAACCGCGAAAGAATATGTCGGCGTCGATTGGCAAAATTGCTTGCACGACCAAAGTAAAGTTGATGTTTTTGCCAATCTTTGCGAACCTTTACCTTTTCCAGATAGTTATGCCGATACGGTAACTTCTTTTCAGGTGATGGAACATTTACCGGAACCGGAATTTTTCTTATCTGAATGCTATCGAATTTTACGTAAAGGCGGGCGGTTAATAATTACCGTACCTTTTATGTGGGCAGTTCACGAAGCGCCTTACGATTACTTTCGCTACACGCGGTACGGACTCGAACACTTACTCAAAAAACAAGGTTTTCTGGAAATAGAAATTCAAGAGGTAACGGGGTTTTGGCTGACTTGGGTACTCAAGTTTAACTACCATACCCACCAGTTTTTAAAGTACCGCAGTCGGGTTTTATCTGTATTTAAAATCATTCTGGTTCCGATTTGGATACTAGGGCAATTAATCGCCCCCATTCTGGATAGATATGATAAGCATCCCCAGGAAACTTCCGGGTATGTTGTTTTGGCAAAAAAGCCGTAATTTCCCTCAAGCAATGCGGCATAAGACGCGGCTATTATGAATGGAGATTATAGCCGCTTGCAGCCGCGTCAGGTACAGCGTTTTCGCTTTGTTTGTGTAGCGGCAGCGTTAACGCTGCCGCTACACAAACAAAGGTGTATCTCACTCAGCAAGCAATCCGCTGTAGAGAAACCAAAATAGACAAAAACCCGGTTTATTAACTCTCAATTTAAAAGGGTGTATATGGAAGATTTTGGCATTATTATCGCGTGTTGCGAACACGATTACTTTCTAGCAAAAGGGTGCTGCGCCAGTATCAGACATTTTTTGGGAGATGTGCCAATTTGCTTAATTGTTGACGGCACGTTTTCAACAAGTGCGTTAGAAAAAACTTACGGAGTCCGCGTTATCAATCACCAGACAGTCTCCCACAAAGTTCTAAAACAAAGAAGCTTTGGTTGGGGGCTGACTAAAATGATTGCCTTTTGGGAAAGTCCCTGGACAAACTTCCTAGTTTTAGATGCGGATACGATGATTTGGGGAAATATCCTCAAATATGCCAATTTCCAAGATTATGACGCTATCATCGATATCCCTCGTTACGAACATACAGACGCAGCAATTAACAAGTATTTCTTTGATATTCAAGGGATCGAAACTCATTTCCCTAATTTTAATTGGAGGGCGCATCGAGCCAGTTATTTTTGTACGGGAACTTTCTTTGCCAAGCGAAACTTGTTCAGTTTATACGAGTATGTGGAAATTTTGGACTTCACCGCCGCGCATCCTGAAATATTCAAATTTGGCGGCGAGATGGGATTCTTGAACTTTATGCTTTTCCGCGCGGCAGACGAAGCCAGAATTAGATTGGGACATCAACCTATGCAACTTCTGGTTCCCGATTTCGATCAAAAAGATTTAAGAAATCGTTTTGCGATCGCAGAAACTGGCTCCGTTTTACAAGATAATAATGAAGCCGTAGTAATTCACTGGTGCGGAGATAAACCAATGTCGTTTAGTTCCAAAGTTTATGTCGAACCGATGACTTTCTCGCGGCGCAAGTTTATGCGCGACGAGTCAAATAAAAGCGGCATTGCCGCAGAAGTTGTGCTGAAAATGGAAGATTGCCAGCGTTATTTCTATATGTACAAAAACAAGATTCGTCGCAAACTCGGAAGTATAGTAACGCCAAAATAATCTCAGCCCAGAAATAAATTTCTGGCTTAAAGCTAAAGTCAGTTAAAACTGACTATAATATTTAATCAACCTGTTAAAACAGGTTTAAGCTTAGAAGATCTGAAATTTATTTCAAGGCGGGGGCGGGGGCGGGTTTAGATAAACTGTCGATTATTGCATAAATGATTGCTAAAACTCGACCCTACACCCATCAAATCAACAACTAACCACTTACCAATGACTAAAGATTATTTCAGCACAGAACATTTAGAAGCTAACTTAAAAAGTCGATCAATTCGCAGCGGAATTGTGACCACATCCGCCCAAGCTGCTAAATTTGTGCTGAATTTGGGATCGAATATTATCCTCGCCCGCTTGCTTGCACCTGCGGATTTTGGATTGCTAGCAATGGTTAGTACCGTGACTGGTTTTTTATATATGTTCCAGGATTTGGGACTATCTACGGCAACAATTCAAAAGGATAAAATTACTCACGCCCAAGTTAGTACTTTATTCTGGATTAACGTTGCGGTAAGTTGCGGAATTATGGCGCTGACGGCGGGATTGGCACCTGCGATCGCACTATTCTATAAAGAACCCCGTTTAACATTGATCGCCATAATTCTAGCCAGCGGATTTATTTTAAGCGGTTTAAGCGTGCAGCACCAAGCATTGCTAAAGCGACAAATGCGCTTTACTGCTTTAGCAACAATTGAAATTTTATCGTTGTTTGTCAGTCTCGCTACTGGGATTATTTTTGCCCTGTATGGCGCGGGTTATTGGGCGCTGGTATTAATGCAACTAACGCCGGGAATAACTACTCTAATTGGCGTTTGGTTAATCTGCGGTTGGCGTCCTGGTTTACCAGTGAGAAACTGTGGTGTAAAATCGATGTTGGCTTATGGTGGAAACTTGACGGGTTTTAATATTTTTAATTATTTTAGTCGCACTTTAGATAACATTTTAATCGGCTGGTATTGGGGCAGTCAGCAATTAGGATTTTACGCCAAAGCTTATCAGTTATTGTTACTACCAATTCAACAAATTAATGGCCCCGTTGGTAGCGTAGCGCTACCGACGCTTTGTCGTTTGCAAGCAGATCCGCAGCGGTATCGAAATTATTACAAAATGGGGATAAGATTGACGGCAAGTTTTGGGATGCCGTTGGTGGCGCTATTATTTGTAGTCGCAGATAAAGTGATTTTACTAATATTAGGCGAACAATGGCGGGATGCGATCGCAATCTTTCAACTCCTCGCCCCCGCTGCTTTTATCGGTACAATAAATGGCGCGACGGGATGGGTTTATAGTTCCCTCGGTCGAACTGATAGAATGTTGCGCTGGACGCTATTTGCAACTCCTTTAACAATACTCAGTTTTATCTTAGGTTTGAAATGGGGTGCAACGGGTGTTGCTACCTGTTATAGTATTTGCTGTTTGTTGTTATTTATCCCCGGAATTCTTTACGCCTATCAAGGTTCAATGCTGCGATTAAAAGATTTATTAGATACGATTGCTAGACCAGCAATTGCTGCTATCAGCGCGGCGGCGATCTTATTTTTAATCGAACCTTTTCTACCTAATATACAATTGGCGATCGATCTGTTACTAAACTGCTTACTATACGGCTTATTTTACTTCGCGCTTTGGTTCTGTCCTCCCAATGGCAAAAAAGCGGTATTAGAAATGTTACGAGTTCCCCAAGCTATCCGCCAAAAGTAGAAAAAATATGCGAATTGCGTTTATTGTTGGTAAGTTTCCTACGGTATCGGAGACGTTTATTTTAAATCAGATTGTGGGTTTAATTGAACGCGGACACGAGGTAGATATCTACGCCGATGTACCGGGAGATACTAATAAAATCCACGCCGATGTAGAAAAGTACAATCTTTTGCAGCGAACTTACTACGCCTCGACGCCAAGCAATCGATTTTTACGGATATTGAAGGGGTTTGGATTATTGTTGGTTCATGGTTATAAACAACCGGCAGTTTTGATGCGATCGCTCAACTTTACCCAATACAATTATGCCAAATATTGCGACCAAGGAACGGTTCTCAGGTTGCTATATTCAACAGTTCCCTTACTCCAAAAACCCGCCTACGATATTATTCACTGTCACTTTGGCCCCTACGGACTGCGAGGAGTATTATTAAGAGAAATTGGCGCAATTCAAGGTAAGGTTGTAACGACGTTTCACGGCTTCGATGTTGGTATGTATCCCCGTCAAACTCATCCAGGAATCTATCAAAAATTGTTTCAACTTGGTGACTTGTATACCGCTAACACTCAGTTTACGGCGAATCAAGCGATCGCTTTAGGCTGTCCTGAAGATAAAATTATCAAATTACCGATGGGACTAGATTTATCTAAGTATGCGTTTCGTTCCATTTCCTTGGGTAATGGAGAACCAGTTAAAATTATCACCGTTGCGAGATTAGTCGAGAAAAAAGGCATTGAATATGCAATCAAAGCCGTAGCAAAAGTTGCCAAAATTTATCCTAATCTTGAATATCGCATTGTGGGAGACGGGGAAATGCGTCAATCTTTGGAAAGTTTAATCGCCCAACTTAACTTATCTGAAAAAGTCAAAATATTAGGTTGGAAAACCCAGGAAGAAGTACGTCAACTTTACGCAGAATCGCACATTTTTATTTTATCAAGCGTCACTTCTGCTTCAGGCGATCGCGAAGGCCAAGGCTTAGTTTTACAAGAAGCACAAGCGCGAGGATTACCCGTTTTATCTACCCTCCACAATGGTATCCCAGATGGCGTATTAGATGGAGAATCTGGGTTTCTAGTTCCTGAAAGAGATGTTGATGCTTTGGCAGCAAAATTAAGTTATTTGGTCGAACACCCACAAAATTGGACAAAAATGGGTCAAGCCGGTCGAACTTTTGTCGAAAAAAACTATGATATTAATCGGTTGAACGACCGGCTGGTGGAAATTTATCAACAAATACACTAGAAGCCTTGAAATAATAAGCATTGAAATAAATTTCAAGCTTAAAGCTAAAACCTGTTAAAACAGGTTAAAAATCCACCAAGTGAGGTGGAACCTTCCATAACTCGTTCCCAGGTTCAACCTGGGAACGAGAAAACGAGAAAGCATTGAAATAAATTTCAAGCTTAAAGCTAAAACCTGTTAAAACAGGTTAAAA
>ERZ1066119.56-NODE-56-length-85367-cov-19.887343_pt1 | contig 85367 bp, 71 predicted proteins | sample MGYA00382766_ERZ1066119 | MGnify/ENA primary metagenome ERZ1066119 (study PRJEB33369, sample SAMEA5778349) | biofilm metagenome | biome: Industrial cooling water; feature: Water cooling tower basin; material: Biofilm | place: United Arab Emirates | collected...
TTAACCGACTTGAGCTGTTAGCCCGGAAATTTATTTCCGGGCGGGATGTATACTGTATTCCAGCAATTTTCCGCGGTTGCCGTACCCCTACCAATGATGAAAATGCTGTTTAATTCACCTTAAATTCATCAAATTCTGGCGTTCCAAACAGCATATTTTTGTCAATTGCCGACAACACCTTACTATTAGCAGCATCCGAGAACAAACAGCTACATACAAGTTGCGCCACATCAGCACGATGAATCATTCCGGCAACTTTTGGATCTTCGGTTAAAACACCGTTACCCGTCGCCGGTTCCGATTTTAACCCACCGGGACGAATAATCGTGTAAGTTAATCCGCTAGCCATTAAATGCTGTTCGGCTTTCTCTTTTTCTGCCAAAACTGCCCCCAAGGTTTCTAATGCTTGGGGCGATAGGGCAACGACGCTATTTCCCGTACCAATTGAAGTCACCAGGATGAACTTTTTAACCCCTGCTTTTACCGCCGCATCGATCAGATTTTTATTGCCTAAATAATCTGGGCGCTGTCCTTCTTGGGGTACACCGCCGATAGTGGTAATAACTGCATCAATGGATTCTCCCATCATCGCTTGTTCTACCGTAGCAGGATCGAAAGCATCTGCGATCGCAACTTCAATCCCCATTGCTTCCAAGTCGGGGCGCGCTGCCTCTGTACGCAGCATCGCTTTCACTTTTTGGTTTTGTTCTACCAGGCATTTAGCAATTTCTCGCCCCACGCCTCGACTCGCACCCGCTAGAAAAATATTGGCTGTTTCTGTCATCTTCCCTTGGTTTATTGACGCTTCTATGATTAATATCTCATCTATTAACTCAACTTGCTAGTTATGTCTAATATCGGCTAATGGCTAATCGCTAGCTCGATAAAAACCCTATATGAGCAATTAGCAATTACCCCTTTTCTTTGCCACAATTACTAACCAAGATTGCGCGTTAAAGGGTATGCCAGGGGGACGATAATAACGATCGACAATTTCAAATCCGGCTGCTTCTACGCCAGGGGCTAAGGTTTCGTATTCCCATCCACAAACGTAGCGATATCCCGTCGGGCGGGCGCTATAGCCTTCGCTGTCGCCGCGACACATCGACATCACAATAACACCATCAGGTACTAGCGATCGCTGCAAATCCTCCAATACCCGCACCATCTCGTCGCGCGGAACGTGAATCAGCGAGGCATTGGCAAAAATACCATCAAAGGTTTCCCCTGGCAAGTCCAAACTCAAAAACGATTGCTGCCAAACTTCGCACCCCGATACCTGCTGTGCCATTTCCACAAACGCGGGCGTTGCATCCAACCCCACGACGGTATGACCCTGTTGTTTAAATGCTACCAAGTCTCGCCCCGGCCCGCAGCCTATATCGAGGATTTTTCCGGGATTTTTGGGCAAAAAACGCACCAAGCTATCTCGATTTTGCGATACGTCGTGATCCCAAGTCCCATCGCGAAATGATTCCGCCGTTAGTTGGTACTCCGCTATCGTTACTTGCTCGTGTTGTTCCACAATCGACGATCCCCATGCGGTTTTCTAATTTACTACCTGAAAAAAAATCCTGAAACCCACATCTAGCCTGTGTAAGTTAAAAGAGAGGCTCGATTGATTTAATTTTCTCGCCTTACGTGAAATTACCTAAAAACCCTTAAGCTTAATTTAAAAACCCTGCTCGTTATGGATTTACCAGAAAAAAATGGGTTGTTAGCCTCCCCCTTTTCAGGGGAAAGGAAAAATTAATTTCCCTAGTGAGCAATCCTATCAGCTTTAGGGATAGGTAACTGTCAACTGTCAACTGTTGAACATTTGACTAAGGAATTAGAACGAGAGAATTATACCATAAAATTGCCATTTTTGGCTAAAAGTAAAAAAACTAAATCGAAAAAATTGCTCGTGTGGACTGTCAATTGAAGGTAGAACAAAACCGATGGAACCAAGAGAAAAATTACTGATTCAGGGTATTATTGATGACTTAACGACTGCGATCGCGCAATTAGAAAATTACAATCAGTTTTCCCGTTGGACAACGCGGATGCTGTTAAAGGCGGCTATTTATAAAGCGGAGAACATCGAAAAACAGGCAGCAGGAAAGCAAAAACCACAAGCGATCGCCTATACCGGGTACGATCGAGAATGGCTTTCATCCCATGCAACCGCTGTGAATACTACAGAGATATTTCCCGGAGAAGTGTTTGGCAATACCGCTGATTTTGATAGCGGGATTAGGCAATTGTTACCGCGATATGATGAGATGCTGAATGCGATCGCTCATTGTATCCCGACAAATGCCCAACGCATCCTAGAACTTGGTTGCGGTACGGGGGAACTGAGCTTAAAAATACTCCATCGCTGTCCATCTGCCGAGATTGTAGCCTTAGATTATTCGCCGCGAATGCTGCAATTTGCCAAGCATAAAATCGAGTCTGCCGGATACTTAAACCGCTGGAAAGGAATAGAAGCAGACTTTGGAGACTGGACAAAGGAACCCGATAAAATCAACATCGGGATTGGATTTGATGCGGTGGTGTCATCCTTGGCAATTCACCATCTCACCAACGAGATGAAATTAAACCTATTCCAGCGGATTAGAGAAAGCCTCAACCGCAAAGGTGTATTTTGGAATGCCGACCCAATCTTACCAGAATCTGATGCGATCGCAGCCATTTATCAAGCCGTGCGAGAAGAGTGGGCCGTTTTTAATGGGACAAACCTGACAGAAATTCGCGCCAAAATCGGCAAGAGTGCGCCCCACGGTTATTCCCATCCCGATCAACTAGCAACCTTAGATAACCACCTGCAAATGCTTGAAACTGCTGGATTTGATACCGTAGCAGTGCCTTGGAAGTATTACGGTTTGGCAGTATTCGGCGGCGAAGTAAGTTAGAAATCAGATTTAGATGGGAATGATAAAGCATGACTAGATAACCGACTTCACAACAGAAGTCGGTTATCTGAGTATACTCACCCAACTTGGAAAACAAACAATGAGCGTATTTGACCCCGTTTACGAAACCCTTGCCAAACGCATTGTTTACTTGCCCAATCCCACCGAAAGCACTGTAGTTCTCGGTGCGGTGGCAGTCGCAGGTTATCGAATTGACCGCGTATTTAACGATCCGGCTACAGATTTTCAAGCGTTGGCGCTAACTTCTCTCACGCCAGATAAACCACCCGTTTTAGTATTTAAAGGAGGCATCGATCCCGGTGACGATGCAGCATTTATAGACCGGCGGGGCGTGGCATTTAATCAATTTGAAGCCAATAAAACAGCAATTCGCGATTGGTTAACTCAAATTAGTCGAGATCTGGTTAAAAATCCCAGAAGCTTGCTGCCAGATGTTATCGGTCACAGCATGGCGGGTGCTTTAGCCCAGCGGGCGGTGGCTGAATTTCCTAGCTTGATTGGGGAAACAATTACATTTAATTCTCCTGGAATAGATCGGGCAACTGCTAATCTTTTTAGGCAAAATGGTGGGGGAAACAGACCAGTTACTCACTACATTGTCAACGGAGATTTTGTCAGCTTGGGGGGAGAAGAATTTATCCCCGGACGAGTGTTTTTACAGTCTTACACCAATCCCCAAATCGACCCCCGATTTTTATCGCGCAAACATGCCGAAATTGCCGGATTGCTTTCTAGTCCGCCACCGGGTTATACTCAGCGGGAAATTTCGGTTAGCGAACTAAATAACCCTAACTTTAATTTCAACAACGACTCAGATTTTATTGAGTTTATCAGAGCTTTGGAGGTGAGACAGCCGCAGCTAGCAGCCACTTTTTCCAATCGCAGCAGCGGCGAACAATTTAGAACTAGCGGTGCTTCTTTTTTAGCAACCAGAGTTTTCATCGAACAGGAAGTAGAAGCTTCTAACCCTTTGTTGATGGTTGGGGATGATGCAGATAATTTTGCCTTTGGTTTGGCAGGTAGCGACACGATTATCGGCAATGGTGGCAATGATACCCTGTTTGGCAATCAACAAAGTGACGTGATTTTTGGAGGTGATGGCAACGATAGCTTATATGGCGGCAAAGATAACGACACGCTTTATGGCAATAAAGGGAATGATGTTATTTTTGGCGATCTCGGTAACGATGTGCTTTATGGAGGCAAAAATAGCGACATTCTTTATGGCAACCAAGGAGAAGACATCCTCTACGGCGATTCAAGTAACGATACTTTGTACGGCGGTCAAAATAATGACAGATTGTTCGGAGGCGAAGGGGATGACATCGTTAGCGGTGACTTTGGTAACGATACCTTGTACGGCGGTCAAAATAATGACAGCTTGTTGGGCGGCGAAGGTGATGACATCCTCTACGGCGACTTTGGTAGCGATACCGTCAGAGGTGGCGCTGGAAGGGATGTATTTGTTTTAGGCGCGTTGCGCGGGTCGGATGTGGTGCTAGACTTCCAGGATGGTCAAGACTTGCTGGGATTGGCGGGTGGTTTGACCTTCGGGCAATTGTCGGTTACGGCTGGTAACAACGGGACGCTGATTCGGCTGGCGAGTACAAACGAATTGCTGGCTTCCTTAACTGGCGTGCAAGTTAGCGCGATCGCATCTTCCGACTTCACCGCCATTTAGGCAATTGTGCCTAGCTGGGTGTGACGAAAATCACCCTATAGGGGGATACAAAAGTAGGATGTGCATAAGTAATTAGAGCTGGGAAATATGTAGTTATGAGGTAACACACACATCCTTTCACCTCAAGCAGGTACGGAAAGATGAAACGCTCGCTCCTTACAACTACAACTTTACTTCTAATCGCTAGCTTTGCAGCACCAATACCCTCACAAACTGCGATCGCGCAACCCAGCCCAAAGCAAGTGCAGCGGACGGCTTCTAATACCCGGTCTGAAGCCGTGAGGGTATTGTACCGCTACTTTAATGCGATCGCGACGGGCAACTATCAGGTGGCTTACGAACTCCTGACGCCGCAGTATCGCGCCGCCATCCCCTACGAGGAGTTTGTGCGGATGTATCAAGAGAACATCGGATCGATTAGTATTCGCTCAGTAGAAGCACTGCCTAATGTTGCTGGCGGCGATCGCCGAGAGTACCGCCTGCAATTCAACGTTTCTTACATTAAACCTTTTCCCCTGGGTAACGGCACAGTTCCCGAACTCTTCGTGTTAACTAATCCCGCCAACGGCGAAGGCGAATGGCTGATCGACGGTATGGCACCTGGGCAATAAAATAATTGCAGATTTCAAATTTCAGATTGCAGATTTAGCTCACATCTAAAATCTACAATCTGCAATCTGCAATTACAAAGTTTCCCAAGCGCTGCCCTTGTATCCGTATTGGAAAATTTCAGGATGCAATATTTCAGCCAAAATTTCTACAGAATCGGCTAACCTTGGCCCCGGACGGTTAAAGAACCAGTTGCCATCGGTGATGTAAACTCTGCCCGTTTGTACGGCGTGCAAAGATTGCCATTCCGGATGCTGGGCTAATGCCTTGGCCTCAGAACGAGTGCGGTTTAAATCAAACCCACAAGGCATAAAAACGATAATATCTGGATTAGCCGAGATCAAAGAGTTCCATTCTAGTTTTGGCGAGGGTTGACCTGGGACGCCTACTAAAGACTGACCTCCTGCTAATTCGACTAATTCTGGTATCCAGTTTCCGGCAATCATGAGCGGATCTGTCCACTCGATGCAGGCGACTTTGGGACGGTCTAGATCGGGTAAGGCTTGGGTTTTTTGTTCGCAAATTTTGACGCGAGATTCTAAGTTTAATACCCTGGGTTCCCCGTCCACACCGAAAGTATTGGCAACTCGTTCAATATCTGCCCAAACATCGGCTAGCGAATTTGGCTGCAAGGAAATAATTTCGGGTTGGCTGTGGGTGAGTTGGGCAACCGCGTTTTTGACATCGCCTAAGCTAACAGCACAAACATCGCACTGGTCTTGAGTCAGAATGTGTGTAGGTTGCAGTTGCTCTAAGACATCAATTTTAATTTGATAAATGCTTAAAGCTTTTTGTAACAACTCGTTAACATCTTGATGAATTTGGGCGCTAGGTGTGTTTGAGTCTAACCTGGCACCAGTGCAGACGGGGCGATCTTGGATGTCTGGGGGATAGTCGCATTCATGCGATCGCCCCACCAATACATCGGTTAGCCCCAACATCGTTACAATCTCCGTGGCACTAGGAATAAGGGAGACAATCCGTATATTTTCGGCATTGGTCATAGCTTGCACCTGTTTTTCACACATCTAGAACTTACGGGCGCCGAAGCCAGAAACCGGGTTTCTTCGTAGATGTCTAGTTTCTAAACCAGCGATTTTGGATAGAAACCCGGTTTCTTTGCGTAAGTTTTAACCTTTTTAAGGTAACGCTCTATTTATCGAGTTGTTATCCTTCTTTAGAGTTACTGCGATCCGATTGTTGGCTTGCTGGCGAGTATTGACCGCTAAATCGCTCCACCCCGTGTCATATTTCTTTAATATTTTTAATTTTTATCAAATTCATTTCCGAAGCATATAAAATTCTTTGTTGGATTGACGATATTGAATTGACTCACATCTTGCACCTTGACTAAACCTTAGTTTCTTGCAAATAGCTCAGCTTCAAAGCCTAAATTTTTCGTCAAGAAACCCGGTTTTTGAAGGCTTGTTGATAGTGGTGCAAGATCTGAATTGATCTAAGCTTTGAGAAAGCGGGTTTTTTCACTAAAAATATAGGTTTTTAAATTCTCACAAGGGAGATCTGGCTAATGAAAGTTAAATTCCTTCAATCTGGTGGATACGCAGGCTTGAGAATGGGTTGTAATTTGGATACAGATTCGCTACCTGCTGAGGAAGCCGCAACGTTAGAGTCTTTAGTAGAACAGAGCGGTATTTTTCAAGCTCAAAGCGGTAGCAAATTAAGCGGACGAGATCTGTTAAATTACACAATTGCGATCGAGACAAACGAAGGCGATCGCCAAGTATCCTTCGACGATTTGAGTAAGCCAGATGGGGTGATGCCGTTACTGAAGTATCTCCAAAGTCGGGCAAAGCCGGTTAGTTGACAGTGGACAGTGGACAGTTGACAGTGGACAGTTGACAGTGGACAGTTGACAGTGGACAAGGTAATTGGTAATTGGTAATTGGTAATTGGTGATGGGAATGTTTTCTGGATCTGCGATTAGCGATTAGCTTTTGCTCGGAGTTAATTGCTGGATGTGGTGCCACGTTTGGACTAGATTGCCTTGCATGAGGGCGGCTACGGCGCTTAGTGCTTGTAGTTCGGGAAACCCATTGGGGTTGAGTTCGCGGGCTTGTTGCAGGGCAAGCTGGGCGGCACTGGGACGCCAGTCATATAAATTAACAAACGCTAGGTAGGCAAAGGCATAGGGATTTTGGGAATCTAATTGAGTGACTCGTTGTAAGGCAGCGATCGCATCTGGAACTCGTTGTTGCAATACTCTTGCCAAAGCCACTCCATAAGCCCATTCTATGTTTTGCGGTTCGTTTTTTAACCGATATTCCAGCGCCTGGGCTGCTTGTTCGAGATAATTTTGAATTGGGTCATATTGATTAATTCGCGCGACTTGATCGAATAAAGATTCTAATGCTTTTGGCCCTTGGGGTAATTGGGCAGATAAAATCCGTAACTGGGTGACCAAATCTAATTCGGGCGCGGGTGTAGCCGCGGCTTTAGGGTCAATATTTAAGCTAATTGGGGGTACTTGAATCGGGTAGGTTTCCCCCGTTTTTTGATTGAAGTAAGCTGCCTCCAAGGTGTAATTTCCGGGGGTTATATTCCCTGGAGGCAGCATTGCAGTTTGTTCGATGACTCGCAACTCACCGGCAATCTTTTCGGGGTGGGGTAACCCCGTTTGAAAAGAAGTACCCGGATATAAAGAACCCATTGCGATCGCATGGTCGTGTAACCAGCGCTGCGGCTGAGTTGGTTTTTCCGGGCTAGCCGTGGATTTGCGCCATGTTAATAGTACTAAACCCGTTCGCAACTGCTCTGAGGGGCTTGACCACTCATAGGTAACGGGAATCGGAATTCCAGGCGGGGCGGTTTCGGGTAAGATAACTCGATTTAACCTAATTTTTTGACTCGCTTTTGCTGCACTCAAAGCTTTAACCACAACAGAAGGCTGGCGACGATGGTAAAGTTTTAAAGTGCTTTGATCTGGCAATTCCCAAGATTTATGTAAGGCAAAATCAGCACCTTTTTCAATTAGTTGAACCATCGCCGGTTGGGTTTTGGGAATCGACCCTTGGTCGCCTGTTTTAGTGATAAACCAACAAAGGCTGCGCGCATCTTGTTGCAGATATTTTTCCCTCGTCCCCACTTGTCGCCCGTAGACTTGGAAATTCGCCAAGGCACCGTAGTAATTAAAATTATGTTGGTTAATTTCCGGCGTTGAAGGTAGAACCCCTAAAGTTGACTGTAAATAAGGTTCGGTTTTGATAATTTCTGCAATTACTTGTTGATGAGGCCATTCAGCGCCCATATATGCGTAGTGCTGAACGCGGGGACTAAGAATTTGGGTAATTAGATCGCCGCCTACAGGCCACAAATTGAGCCACATTAATATTACAGCCAAACTGGCAGTACCCCAGCGGATATGTTTAGCAAAACGCCCCGTCCACAGAGTTAAGCCATAAGCCAATAATATTGCTACCACGGGTAAAAGCGGCAGAATGTAGCGGGCATCTTTATTGATATTTAACGAACAAAGTAGATAACCACCTACTAAAAAGATTGCCAACCATCTGAAAGAATCTAGCTTGCTAATGTAGTGGCGATCGCGTGAAAATTTAAATATAGATTCAGTTTTGCCGATTCGTTTCCCAACATAAAAGATCGTGCCGACAATCGGCACGAGTAACAGAGGCCAGGAAACTAGATATGGTAAGATTTTCCAGTAATAAATCCAGGCATCGATAGTGTTGAGGGCGGGATCTCCTTCTGCGATCGCCGAATCTATTGTCGCCCGTTTCCCAGAGGTTAAAATCAGCAACCAATTTGTCCGGTACCACGCCCAAAACAGCAACACCGACACGCAAGACGCAAATATTGATTGCCCGATTTTTCCCCACGCCCGTTTTCGGAATGCACCCGCTTCTACCCACATTATTGGCGTTAAAAGAAACAGTAAAGCCGTTTGCTTCACCATTAAAGCTAACCCCAAAGAAACACCAAATATACCCGCCCAAAACCAGCCAGATGATTTTAGATTGTAGATTGCAGATTGCAGATTGAATTTTCTTTTCTCCTCTTCTCTTCTCTGCGTACTCTGCGTCTGGAGCGTTTTAATCTTCCAAAGAGTTAGACAATAAAAACTAAAAGTAACAACAGCCGTTACCGGATAATCTAACAAAAAATCCAGGCGATATCGGTAGATTGCCGGTAAAAATTGACACAGAAAAGCCGCCCATAAACCCACTTGACGGTTAAACAGTTTTGCGCCCAAACCATAAACTGAAATCAGTAAAATGGCGCTAAATAAAGAGTTAACTATCGTAGCTTGATCTGGCCCCCTACCGAATAAATTCTGAACGATCGCAGTAGCAATATAAGTTAGAGGAGGAACTTTCGTAGTGATTTGCCAGAAACTCGTCCACCATACGTGAGAAAACCATTGGGGATTTTGTAACGCTTGCCAATAGTTTAAAGTGCCGGTGAGGTAGTCAGCTTGATCCCAAGCAGGGATATCACGATCTAGGGCAAACCAGATGCGATCGCACGCCACCCCTGCTAACCATATTACCCCGAGAGTCAGCCACGCTCCGTTGCGGCTGTCTTTTAACTTTCCTACGATTTTGTCAGTTTCCATAGACTGAGTTTACTACGATCGACGCGCTCTACCTTGTAATTCAGCGCTTTTTCCAGTTTTTCTCGCCATTCCTCGGAAGGATTGAATAGAAACATATCTTTAAAGTTATCGGTAATTTTGGGAAGATTGGGTTCAACTACCAATTGCAACTTTGTTTGTGGATTCAGCAAATAGCTGAGGGATAAAATCTCACCTTCGTTAACTTCATTATTGGTGCTAATTAAAAGCGGGAAGCTGGTTTTGTTAATAATTTGAGCGATTTTTGTAGTGTCATGATTATTTGCCTTGGTTTTCCAAGTATCTGCTTGGGAAATGACCGCACAGGATATAATTCCCCCAGCCATCAACAAAATTGCGATCGCTTTTCCAATTCTTCGCGATGAGGATATATTGCTAAATATTTTAGTCGCAATCAGGTGAGCAACTGCGAGCTGAATCCCTAAAACTAATGGAGTTAAATACCGAATCACTATTGAGCGTTGCCCGCCAAAAATTAGATCTGGTAAAAGCAGAGGCAGCACATTCGCTAAAATTAAGCACAGAAGCGCTAACCAAGTTTTTTTATAATTCCTACAAACTAGGATATACATTGAATAACCTACGATCGTCAAAACGGCGATCGCGCCTAAATCCATCAGCTTTGTTCCTTCTCCCACATCAATAAAAATCTGGCTTATTTGCCGAAAAAACCAATTCAACAAAAGCGGTTTTGCTACCTCGTTATAAGTCCATTTTGTTGTGGTTTTTATGCTAGCAAAATTAGTAATTATCAACGCAAGCCAAGGCAAAAAAATTACAAGTGCGGCAGAGGATGCAACTAAATAATCTCTGACAGTTTTAGTCAATCGAAAACCTTCGATTGTTAACAGATAAATTCCATGCGCGATCGCTACCAACCCAGTTAAAGAAAATGTATAAAATCCCAGCGCCAATGTCGCCCCATAAAATCTCCAGATTGGCTTTGTTTTTAACCGCATAGCTCGCAAAAGTGCCGCACTAGATAGCAAGATAATAACAGCCCACAAACTAAACGAGCGTGCTTCTTGGGCGTACAGTACATGAAAGGGAGAAATTCCGATCAAGGCGATCGCTACCCACCCCGCCACCATCGTCCCAAATAATTCCCAACATAGCCAATAAACCGCAGGAAATGCTAACAAACTAATCCAGGCTGACAAACTTCGGATCGTCCCTATCGAATAACCAAATGTCTGCGCCCACCATCGCGCGATCGCGTAATACAATGGTGGATGCTGGGGTACTTCTGTCGCTAAACTATTAATCGTATCAATTAAGCTTTTTTCACTATTAGGGCGCTGAAATTTCTGCAAATCTTCGACGCCAATTACACGACCATTAAATAGTTTTTCAGTCACTTCTTGGTTACTGTAGCCAAAAATTCTCAAGGATGTATAAATCTCGTCGTGCCAGTAAAGTTTGCGATCTATATTGTAAAATCGAAAAAAGATACCTAGAAACAACATCAAAACTAGCAAAACCCCTATCTTACTTTTGATTATTTGGCTCAAGTCTTGCCAATAATTTGTAACTTTTGATACAGTTTTTTTCATCGATATTATTAAACCTTGTTCAAAATTACTTGCTTTTTAAAATCGTACATTTAAAAGGCGATCGCAGAAACCGGGTTTCTTTAAGAAACCCGGTTTCTCAACGTTATTCTGCCCCTTCAATTGGTGCAAAACCTTGGCGTTGGATATTTTCGGTAATTACGCGGGGTTCGAGGAATTGTAGCAGGTAATCGGGGCCACCGGCTTTGGAACCAACTCCGGAAAGTTTGAACCCGCCGAAGGGTTGCCGCGATACAATTGCACCTGTAATGCCTCGATTGATGTACAAATTTCCAACTTCAAATTCAGCTTGTGCTTTTTCGATGTGGGAAGGTGTGCGGGAATACAATCCGCCGGTGAGGGCAAAATTAGTGCCGTTAGCGACTGCTAATGCTTCATCGAAATTCTGCACCCGAATTACTGCCAAAACGGGACCAAAAATCTCTTCTTGGGCGATGATGCCATTAGGTGGAACTTCGGTAAAGATGGTGGGGCTGATGAAATATCCCGTATCGGAAACTGGCGTTTCTAATGCGAGTTGGGATTCTTGTTTTCCTTTTTCTATGTATTCCTTAATCCGGTTAAATGCATTAGCATCGATAACAGGGCCAACTTGGGTACTCGGAAGCTCAGCCGCACCTACATTTAAACTGCGGGTTGCTTCGATTAACCGCTTGACAAATGCTTCGTAAACTGGTTCCAATACGATGGCGCGGGAACAAGCTGAACATTTTTGACCGCTGTAACCAAATGCAGAATAAACTACTCCTGCAACTGCTTGATCTAAGTCGGCACTTTCATCGACGATGATGGCATTTTTTCCACCCATTTCAGCGATGACGCGCTTGAGGTGTTTTTGTCCTGGTTGTAAGATGGCGGCATCGGCGTAGATGCGACATCCGACTTCTTGGGAACCTGTGAATGCGATCGCGCTCACGTCTTTATGTTTTACCATGTATGCACCCACGCTTGAACCTTTGCAAGGTACATATTGAAACACGCCTTTTGGGATTCCAGCTTCGATTAAGATTTCGGCTAATTTTGCCGCAATTACTGATGAAACTTCCGCCGGTTTGAGTAAGGTACAATTTCCCGCGACGAGGGATGCTACTGTCATGCCGCAAGGAATTGCGAGGGGGAAATTCCACGGGGAAATCACTAATGTTATGCCGCGTGGTTGATAGTGATAGCGGTTGGTTTCGCCAGCGAGATCGAAGTTATGCCCTCGATCTAACCTTTCCATTTCATCGGCATAATAGCGACAAAAATCGATCGCTTCGGAAACTTCCCCATCGCATTCTCTGACAGCTTTCCCAACTTCTAATACCATCCAAGCGCATAATTCGTGTCGCCGTTGTTCCATTAATTCCCCAGCTTTCCGCAAGATATCGGCGCGTTGTTTTGCTGGCGTGCGACTCCAACTCGAAAATGCGGCTTTGGCGGCTTGTAATGCTTGTTCTGCTTGTTCGATGGAAAGCAATCCTACCTTACCGATTATTTCGGTTGGATTGGAAGGATTGAGGGAATTAAAGGTATCTTGAGTTGGGGCATATTCGCCGTTAACAAAAGGCCAATATGTTTTACCCAATTGCTGGCGAACTGTTTGGATTGCTTGTTGCGATCGCTCTCTCTTTTCCGTATCGGCATAATCCGTATCCGGCACGTTGGGAAATGCCCGCTTCTCCTTCAAATTTGTTTCTGCTTTGGCATTATTTACCTTCGGAGGTGCTAATAATTCCTCAACGGGGCGATCTTCTAAATTTTGCCGCAAGAACGAACTATTGGCGGTATTTTCTAACAACCGCCGAATCAGATACGCCATCCCCGGTAACAAATCGCCGTAGGGACAATATACCCGCACGCGATAACCTTTATCTACCAAGGCTTTAGCTAATTTATCGCCCATACCGTAAAGCACTTGCATTTCAAACCTGCGGCGGGGGATATTTAAACTTTCGGCGATCGCGATCGCGTGAGCTTGCGATCGCACGTTGTGGCTGCCAATCGCTGCAGATAAATATTGATGATTCTCTAACAGCAATTGCGTTAACTTTTCAAAATTAACATCGGTGGCACCTTTATCGTTAAATACAGGTTGAGGCCAATCTTTTTGTACCGACTTAATCGTTTCTTGATCCCAATACGCGCCTTTAACTAACCGCACCGTCACCGGATATCCCCGTTGTTTCGCCCATGCAATTAACCCTTGCAAGTCTTTTTCTGTATCTCTTAAATAACCTTGCAGCGTTACGCCAATATCGGTGCGGGAACGGAATTCCTCTTCCATCAATAATTCTTTCAAGATGGCGAGAGTAATATCTTTATAAACATATTGTTCCATGTCAAAGTGTACCGCTGCCCCCAATTCCTTGGCGCGGCGCAACAGCGTGCGAATGCGATCGCTCACCCTCTCTTGACTCCCCTTCGCATCTAAGGGGTCAAATTGCGAATAAAACGCCGTTAGCTTGACAGAAACTTGAACTTGTGGTAAAGCTTCCCCATCCGCCAAATCGATCGCATCGACTTTAGACCAAGTTTTGGCGACATCGGTTAATTGTGCCATTAATTCCAGATAGCGGTCGAGGTAAGACTGCGCCTCGACTTCGGTTATCACCGCCTCGCCTAAAAGGTCGATGGTGAAAGCCATTTTATCCTTTCGCAGCCGTTCGATCGTTTTGATTACCTGTTTGACGTTCTCTCCGGCAATATATTTGTGGGCGAGAGTTTCCACAGCGGTAGAAATAGTCGTGGCGGCGAGTTGTCCCGGCACCGAGTCGGGGTTGGCGAAATTGAGTAACCCTTTGAGGGCTTGGGGTAACTCTACCGACTCATCGCCTAAGTATTCTTGCAGATGGCGGGCGATTTCCGGTTTGCTGCGGAGGGCGGGCAAGCAATCGATAAAGCGAAATAGCTGCAAGCGCAAACCTGGATTAGCCATAGCCCAAGCGAGCAATTTATCATCCCAGCGCATTTGGTCGCGCATTTGGGCGAAAAACGAGCGATTTTCCTTAGTTGCTGCCAAGAGTTGTTTGGCGATCGCTTGTGTTTTAGTTTCGTAGGTATCTATTTGAACGACCACAGTTGATATACTCCAAAATCTGGGCAAGGCGTTGATGAGGCTAGTGTGAGGAGATTCCCGCGCCAAGCCTGTACGTCTCTCTAAGCTTGCATTGTATCGTTTTGCGGTGATGTAAAGGGGCTGGGGGAGCTGAGGGAGCTGAGGGAGATGGGGGAGATGGGGGAGATGGGGGAGATGGGGGAGATGGGGGAGCTGGGGGAGCTGAGGGAGCTGAGGGAGCTGAGGGAGCTAGTGAAGAAATTAGTTTTACTTCCTTGTCTTCCTTGTCTTCCTTGTCTCCCTTGTCTCCCTTGTCTCCCTTGTCTCCCTTGTCTTCCTTGTCTCCCTTGTCTCCCTTGTCTCCCTTGTCTCCCTTGTCTCCCTTGTCTCCCTTGCCCCTGTATAGAGCGGAGTTTTTATCCAAGAATCGCGAGCAAAACGAAGCGCTGGGTAGGTAAGCGTAAATACATCGAATAGCGATACACCCATGCTGATGAGAATTACCCCTACTTTAATTTTCCTGACCCACAAGTGCAACCAAAGTACGGTTTAATAACGTAATTTTTGCGATTGATTTTTGCCCAGTTAACGATAATATTCATAAGTGGCATTGTAAGCGCAAAGGGGGAGATAATTTTGTACGCTTTTCTTCAGTCCCTTGGCATTGCTAACCCTAGAGGCAGCGGCTGGCTGGCGGTGATCTTCACCTTTGGGTTGGCTTGGATAGTGACTCGGTATTTAATTCCGAGGGTACGCGCTTTTGCCCTGGAGGTGGGATGGGCAGATCAACCCAATGCCCGACGGCTGAATAAAGAACCTTTACCCAATGCGGGAGGTTTGGCGATTTACGCGGGGGTGATTGCGGCTTTAATTTTGGCAACTGTCTTAAGACCGATTATTATTCAACCTGTGTTAGTGCAGGTGCTGAGCATTCTGCTGGGCGGATCGATTTTAGTATTGGTAGGGTTTATTGACGACCAATATGGTTTGTCGCCTTACCTGCGCTTGCTAACTCAAGTTTTAACCGCATTATTGCTTTATTCCAGCGATATTCGCATCGAAACCGCTTTTGAAACCCCTCTCGATCCTTTATTCTCGATTTTGTTGACGGTATTTTGGGTAGTGGGAATTACCAATGCCGTTAATTTAATGGATGGGATGGATGGTTTGGTGGGCGGGATTAGTTTTATTACTGCGATGAGTTTATTGGCAGTTTCGGCACAATTTGAAACCAGGGCGTCGGCAACCTTGCTGTTAGCGGCGTTGGGGGGTGGAACTTTGGGCTTTTTGCGCCATAACTTTTATCCGTCGCAAATTATTATGGGGGATGCGGGGGCATATTTTTTCGGTTATGTGTTAGCGGCTACAAGTATTATCGGTAATTTAAAAGTTACGACAGTGTTTGCTTTGGTGCCGACGCTGTTCTTTTTATTATTGCCAGTTATTGATACAACTCAAGTAGTAATCCGGCGATTGATGGCGGGGAAAAACCCGATGAGTAGTCCGGGGAAAGACCACTTGCACCACCGCTTGCTGGCGTTGGGGTTGTCTCAGCGCAATGCTGCGATCGCATTATGGACGCTGAGTTTAGTTTGTAACAGTTTGGCGATGAAATTGCAAGGAATGACGCCTTTGGTGATTTCTGTAACCACTGGCGGCATTGTAGCGCTTTTAGGTTTCACTGTTTGGCGCAAAGTTAGACGCGATTATCGAGGTTGACAGTTAATTTTAAGCAAGGAGCGATGATGTCTACTCAGGAAATTTTACAGGAAATCGATTTATTTTTTATGCAGCAAGGTAGAGTTTACCAGACCTTACAAAATATTTCTCAGAGTTTATCTAAAGCTGGGATCGATTATGGGATTATTGGCGGCATGGCTTTGGTGACTTATGGTTTGTTCGATCGACTCAAGATGTAGGTTTACTCCTCAGCAAAGAGAGACTGGAAGCATTTCGCAAGGCATTAGTCGGACGCGGATTTGTAGCTGCGTTTCCAGGCGCTACAAAAATGTTTCGCGATCCGCAAACAAATGTGCGAGTTGAGATTATTACGACGGGTGAATTTCCTGGTGATGGCAAACCAAAATCGGTGAGTTTTCCCCATCCAGCTGCGGTTGCAGTAGAAAGAGATGGGATTAAAGTTGTTCAAATGACGAAGCTGATTGAATTAAAGCTGGCATCTGGGTTGAGTGCATCGGAGCGCCTAAAATATTTAGCCGACGTGCAAGAATTGATTCGCGTTCTCAATCTTCCTGCTGAGTTAGTAGAACAAATTGAGCCATCTGTCCGCGATGAGTATAGCCGTTTATGGAATGCTGTTGAGTCTGCACGTCAGCGCGAACGATATTTTGATGGTTAATTAAGTTTCAATCCCTATTAGGGATTTTGATAAGTTGCAACTTTGACCTAACGCCTCATCCCAGGCGATCGCCGCAACGCGCTCCGTTTCAATCCCTAATAGGGATTTTGATAAGTTTCAACCAGATTGTCTCATTCCAGGCGGACTGCCAATAGATTTGTTTCAATCCCTAATAGGGATTTTGATAAGTTTCAACGCGCCAGACCAATAATTGTCTCGTGTAATTTGGTGTTTCAATCCCTAATAGGGATTTTGATAAGTTTCAACAATCTTCTGCTTTAAACTTTCAATAGAGTTTTTTAGTTTCAATCCCTAATAGGGATTTTGATAAGTTTCAACTTGAGTATCTAATCCAGCGCCAAACTGTCTAAAGATGCGGTTTCAATCCCTAATAGGGATTTTGATAAGTTTCAACCGTTGGTAGGCGTCAAGCGCCGGATCATTAGTTCCAACACTTCGGGTTTCAATCCCTAATAGGGATTTTGATAAGTTTCAACCCTAGCATAGTCACCGACTCATCCCCAGAGCTAGCGTTTCAATCCCTAATAGGGATTTTGATAAGTTTCAACCAGTTCAGACTCTACCACCCAAGTTATTCGCCATGTTTCAATCCCTAATAGGGATTTTGATAAGTTTCAACTAGCTGACTAAACTCCGGGAAGTCTATAGGATACTTGTTTCAATCCCTAATAGGGATTTTGATAAGTTTCAACGCTTGTGTACTCCTACCCGCCAAGCCTTGAATTGTTTCAATCCCTAATAGGGATTTTGATAAGTTTCAACAAGTGTAGAATATTCTACACTTTTGCCCCGTCTGTTTCAATCCCTAATAGGGATTTTGATAAGTTTCAACGTGTAGAATATTCTACACTTTCTGTCTCTTGGTTGGTTTCAATCCCTAATAGGGATTTTGATAAGTTTCAACTTTCCTCGTTTCCTTCTTCCGCCAAGTCGGCGGCGTTTCAATCCCTAATAGGGATTTTGATAAGTTTCAACATTTCGAGCATCACCGCCTCAAGATCCGTGTCAAAGTTTCAATCCCTAATAGGGATTTTGATAAGTTTCAACGCGATAACGATCTAATATTTGGCGCAGAATTTCCTAGTTTCAATCCCTAATAGGGATTTTGATAAGTTTCAACTTTTTCATCCTAACATGAGCTTAGGCGAATTGCCTGTTTCAATCCCTAATAGGGATTTTGATAAGTTTCAACTTTGGGCTTGGGTAGCACCATTCCCGCCAACGGGTTTCAATCCCTAATAGGGATTTTGATAAGTTTCAACTCTAGACACCTATTTCTACGTTGAGATCGATGGAAAATTTTTCGTTTCAATCCCTAATAGGGATTTTGATAAGTTTCAACGCCTGACCCCACTACTAAGTTCGATTTGTTGATTGCTAGTTTCAATCCCTAATAGGGATTTTGATAAGTTTCAACTTATCGGTCACAACGTCGCCGAGCGCAAACAAATCGAGTTTCAATCCCTAATAGGGATTTTGATAAGTTTCAACCGACCGGTTCTAGAATGCTTACTGTATGAGGTTTTCAAGGTTCATTACCGGGACACAAGATTAAAAGTACCATTTCAGGCTTCGACCTGTCAAGCGATCGCTGAAGCGATCGCGCTTCATCCCAGTCGTAGCAATAGTTTCAGAAGTACCGGGAGAGATTTTTGGGGGAGAGGGGGGTCAAAAGCTTGTGGGGTAAAGGTTTGAGCCGAAAAATTTCATCGCCCATTTTTTACACCTACCCTCTCCCGGAGTTTAGGCAAAAAACACCGTCGTGTCGATTGGCATCTCGCCACCGATGCGTTCGACTTTACCCTGACAACAGGCGCAGAGGAAGTAAAAGCGAATGCTGTCTTCTTTGGGTTTGATTAACTTGGCGAGGCGCGATCGCAGCTTAGCATATTGAGTTGGCGTCAGTTCGCACTCAAAGACAGAATACTGCATCCATTGCCCATAAGACTTTAGCGCTTTATGGATCTTCGTGCGGCGCTTATCTTCTGGAATATCGTAAGAAATCACAACGTACATAATTATTTCATCACTAAAGGTGTATATTTCTCGATTTCGCCCATCAAAAATTTCGCCAGCAGTCGCGCTTGAAGTTCAAACGCTTCTTGATAGGTGCATTTCCGTCCCAAAACCGGATGCGTAAATTTAGTTTGTTTTTTCTGGGCGTACATTCTCAAAAATTCCCGACATCCGGTTTCAGTCAGTTTTACGACATTGCTGAGCGGTTCTGTAGTAAAGTCATTGAGGGTAAGCAGGCGGCGATTGATCGCATTCAATATCATCGCATCCACGACCAAAGGTCGAAACTCTTCCATCAAATCGAACGCTAAACTAGGACGCCCGTAACGTTGCAGGTGAAGATATCCTAAATAAGGGTCAAATCCCACAATATTGAGCGCACTTTGCACATCGTGACGCAGCAGCGTGTAACCAAAATTGAGCAAAGAATTCACTGGATCGGTAGCGGGGCGATGTCTGGATTTAAAAGTGAACCCATCGACGCGAATCAATTGGTTAAAAATGCCAAAATAAGCCGCACTGCCCGCCCCCTCAAAACCTCGCAGCGAGTCGATATTATGGGTTTTGTTAACCGATGCGATCGCGTCATTTATCCTGGCGATCGCTGAGTCTAAATTCAGTTCTGTCCAATCGCGCTGAATTTGTTGAATATTCCGCCGATAATTCTTCAATTTCCCCCGCACAAATCCCTGCACCACATGCACCGCTTTTGCCGTTTCTCCTTTAGCATTCCACTGAGCATCCCGCACAAAACATCCGCCAACAGCGATGGGGACAATAGGCATAATGATTGAGGGAAGCGATGGGAATGTAGTCTTCGTTCATGATATTTAATCGCTCATAATTGGAATATTGCAAGAGCCATGAAATAAATTTCATGCTCAAAGCTTAAACCCGTTAAAACGGGTTGATAGTTTTTAGGGGAAAATCGAAAAAATTAGTAGGGATTCAATCTTCGCACCATCCCCATTCCCATTGGTGTTTTGCGTCCTACCCCGCTATAAAGGGCAAAATCAGCTAACGCATTAATCTGTTTAATTGCGATTGGATCTAAATCGCCCATCAAACGATAAGTAACTTCTCCCACACAACCAATAAACTTACTGCGCGAATCGGGAACGATTTCCGTGTTAATATTGAAATAGCTGGGAAAAATGGATGCGATCGCAATCTCATTTATCTCAATCCCGCTATACTTATTCCACCGCTGTAACAGACTATTAAAAATACTATCCCGCGTCGGAAGTGCCGTATCAAATTGCCCTTGACGAAACGCCGTCGGCGTGGCGAAAGAAAGGGAAATTATGCGATCGCTCTCCGAAGCCTGCTCGTATAATTGAGCGTAAGAAGTAGCATTAACCCAAGGCTGAGTAGATTGAGGCGTACCTAAAATACTGGTAATATGTAAATCCGCAGGCCCCAAATGCCAAGGATGTTCGGGATTAAGATTCAACCACAAATGAGTTAACTTACCGAACAAAGTATCATCCAACAAAGTAATCCGCCACCAACAAGACATCCCCGCCGGAATTGGTTTTTTATGTTCCCAATGCAGGGTATGTTCTCGCTGTTCGAGGCGGCGTCCATTCGTCTGCAAAGGACTGAGAGTAAACGCCTTATCCACTTTAGAATCGTGCAAATAAGTCCCCAATTCATAATCAACAGAACTCACCAAACTAAGGAAAAGCGCATGAAAATGTCGCCCAGTGAGATATTGCGGTGGAATGGGTGATAAAGGTAAGAGATTGAGAACAAGACTGTGAGGCATGTTCAGAAATTAGATCGAAGGTATACTGGATGGCATTGACTGAGCCTTGAAATAGCCTTGAAATAGCCTTGAAATAAATTTCAAGCTCAAAGCTAAAACCCATTAAAATGGGTTATATCAAATCCTGCTAGTAAACCCCCCCTTATTTTATAGCCCGCGAAGGCGGGCTTTGTTTGTGTAGCCGCGACTTCAGTCGTTCGGCATCAAGGGGGTGATGAAAGCGGATTTGGTATTAGAATGATTTTTTTACCTGTCAACTGTTAAAGCGATACTGCATCAAAGCCGGTATTTTGAGCGAGTTTAATTCGTAAAAATGTCCGCAAATTTTGACATTTTGGATCAAACTCACCGGCGGCATATTTACCACATCGTAGCTAATGACTTGATGGGTAAACATGACATCCAAAGGATTGAGTGGATAGGGAAAGATGAATTCCGATTCTGATGGCGATCGCCTACTCTCCCCGGTTTCCACAATTGTCACTTCTGCCTTACTCATCCACTTTCCCAAACGAATCCATTTTGGCAATTTTAGAGCTTTTTCAGAGATGAGAAAAAACTCAAATAGACTTTCCGGCGCAATTTCTTTTGCTCTGCCAAAACTGGGAATATTTTTCTGAGTTTTCTCCATCTCAACGTGATAATTGTTGTTGGCGTACTTCCAGGTGTTGAGGGTGGAGGAATGGGAGAGCGATCGCGCCGGAGTTACGTAAATCTTTTGCTCGTTCAACGGCGTCAAATGCTCCTCATATTTCGGCACTTGGGTAGGACAAAAATAGCGATAGGAATGTTCTTCAGCAACGGTAGTCGAGTAAGTTTCGCTATCAACTAAACCCAGCGCATAACAAAGCGCGTAATTGTGAATCATTGGCTCAGTTTCGTACAATCTTCCAATCTCGCGAGTAGCAAAGTAAATGCTATCGTGCAACTCAATTTGACAGCGGTGAATCATCGTCATGATTTTTTTCCTGCTTTAGCTTTTTCGCCTTCAGGCTTCTGTTTAATGTGTTTTTTGTTGTAGGCTTTTGCTTCCGCATCAGCTTGCTGTAACATGCGTTTGATACCTTCTTCATTGCCTGTCAAAGCCTTGATTTCGTTTAACAGAGAAGTGAAGCGATCGCCGACAAAATCAGTATGCACGATAAACTCCTCAGCCATTAAGCTTGCGATCGCAGTTGTAGCCGCTGCAACCACATCATCTTCATTCAACGGATCGCGGGGATTTAGTTTATTATCAGCCTGCAATTGGTCATAAATTGCCTGCGTCCACCGCAAATTACTGGTAATTTCCCCATCGGCAAAGATGACCCCAATTAACTCATTTCTGACTCGACCAGTCCGCGTAGTTTGAGCGCCATAATGCCGCGTCCGCAAAATGTTATTAAACACATACAAAAATCCCGCTTCCGTTGGATCTTTGAGCGTCACAATGCTAGGAAAGAAAACCTGGGGTTTGATGTGGTCTTGCTGATTAATCCGACTGGTAACTTCCCCTGGTTTAGAACCTGCTTCCCCTTTTGATGCCATCGTACCATTTTCAAACGGAGCATTGAGGGTAAAATTTTCATGAGATTCATCAAAAGCCGTAACTGAAAAAGCCGTATCAACCACCACTTTTGATTTCTCCGAACCCGAATCACCAATCGCGAATCCGTAGATAATGCAATCAGGATTATCCATTGCAAATTTGACATTGTATTCGCACTCATCAGCAGTCATTAATCCATAGTTTCGCAACAACTCGCGACCAACCAAACGTTCTGGTGTAGATTGTTTGCGTTTAAACATGGTAAGACGGCTAATCGGCGCTTGATTTTCAGGTTTAATTCCAGCTCGTACTCGTGCCTTATTTAACTCACCATCCGTTTGGAATAAAGGATAAGATTCCGTCACGCGCACCGTCAGAAAGTGAGCGTATTTCCCCATCGGTTTGTAGGGAATCTCAGCGTGAAAAAACTTGGAATCAACAGTTGTCAGCATCATAATTTATCTCCAGTTGTTGTTACTTTTTCTCGTTCCCAGGCTCCTCGTTCCTCGTTCCCAGGCTCCAGCCTGGGAACGCTGTTCTTGGAGGCTCTGCCTCCGTTATTAAACGAGGCAGAGCCTCTACTCTTGCGTTACCAGGCAGGAGCCTGGTAACGAGATATTAGTCTGCATCATCGGTATTGTTGTCATTTCTGGCGCGATTTTCTTTGTCATCTTCTAGACGATAAAGAAACTCGCAAGTATCGCGAATTAGGTTAATTTGACGACCGGCTAAACGCGCGCGATCGCATCCAAAAGATTCCTCAAATACCTCAATCACAAAATACCGTGCAAAATCCAATATTGCCTCCCGTTCTTCTTCTCGTTTGCTGAACATCCAGCGACCTTCAGCCGTCGAAGCATGAACCCGATCCATCAGTTTAAAAACTTCCGCCGCGACAGCCAAAACTAATGCTTCGCCTTGAAAACTTTGATCGGCTTCCAGAATTGTTTTTGCCGCAATATCAATCGGTTTTAAGACTGCATTCGCTTTCGGATTATATCGCTTATTCGCTCGATAGAACAGACGATATAATTCGGTTAACTTTTTGGGATGATTTAAACTCGATTCTTCTCCCACAATCAATTCCTCCTGTTCCGGATTAAATTTGGCATAAGGGTCAAAACAAGGGTAAAAATGATACGCATAGAGTTTGACTTTCTCAATTCTGATCGCATCAACTTTCTGATTTCTCACCCAAGCATTCAGATAGGCAAATACGTAAAGTGAACTGGTTTCAAAATCCTTAGCAAGTTCGGTAAATTTGCCCCAATTTGAGTCATAGCCAGATTTACCTTGTCTGGCGTTGACATCGAGGTGAATTGCATAAGCAGCCGTCAAAACATTCAAGGGTGCAGGATAAGATTTACCGTTTTCTTCCCAACCTTCAAGGATATAGTCTAGACGGAAGCGATCGCGTTTCGTAAGCACCCGAAAAGCTTGCGGCGCACTATCGAGAAAAACACTTTCCTCAAACTCTGCTCCATCATTAAACGGTGGAATTGGTGACTCAGAAACCACTGTTTTGACATCTAAAATCATCGGAAAAGCAAATGCTAACCAACTCGGCATCACCCAAGATTCCGTATCCGTGCCATCTTTTCGCGGTGGCAGTGCCATAAAATAAAATGTCAGGGGTTGGTCTTCTGGATAAGACAGTTTAAACGTTCGATCTTTTCCAGGTTCGATATGTTCGCTAATCAGAAAAGCATCGACACTTTGATATTTTTCTCGTCCCAAATCCGCTTGTAAATCCTTGCTGATAAAATGGTTCCGGATGCTGGTATCAAAGCGAGTTTGGGCGATGCCAAAGTAGGCTTTTTGCAGAAAATTGTTAGTTTCTGGTGTAAAATAGTAAGTTGGATAAAAATAGAGATAGCGATACTTGCCATCTTCAAACTTTTTCCCAACTGCCTGAGTTTGATTCATCAAAATTTGCCGCAACATCATTTCTAGACCAGCAATACTAGAAATATTGCGTTTAGCATTAGAACCTCCCAACATTTGTTTATTCGTATAAACTTGAGGCGTGAATAAAACCGCTGATTCCATTTGTTCGGTGACGGTGTAGGGAGAATGCGAAATCGAACAAATCAGTTGTCGTCCGCGTCCAGGCTTTTTAGCCAGTTGATAGCTTTCTAATTCATCGAGAAATACTTCAGTAGAATCAGTAGATGAAGCTTTTCCTGGTAGCATGACAACCCGCGTCACCCACAACCGTAAATCATCCCATCCATCGGGGAGTTGGTATTGGGAAACGATGGGTTTTATTGACTGGGAAATATGCGCGATCGCTTCCTCACAAATTTCCCTCACATCCTCAATTCCTGGGTTGTGTTCCAGATACTTAGCCGCCAAGTAATACCATTCATAAGGAACGCCACCTGTATTGCCTTTAAGTTTAAGTTCTTTCAGCTTTTCATTAATCCGCTGAATCTCTCGAATCGCCGGTAAATATTTCTCTAAATTCCAAAATTTAGCCACTTCCTCAACTACATCCAAATGAGGAATTTTAGGTAAATCCTTATTTTTCTTGCGTTCATATTCGATTTTATCAATCTGGTCGTTCCAAATTTTGCGGCTAATTAGATCGCCAAATTCGGCAATCTGGTCAATCCGGATATCCTCATTAAACCCAAACTCAAAATCAGCCGATAAAACATCCTGTTTTTGAAACTTTATCAGATTGTCGCTGCGATCTTTGGCAACTGAACTTTTACCAGTTTTGAGAATGCGTAAAGTAGCATCAAGCGCCACCTGCATCAAACCAATTGTATCAAAAAATAAGCCGTAATATTCAGCATATTTCATTCCCTTACCATCTCTACCAAAACCAGTCTGTCGCCGCCGCAATTGACCTGCACAAAGGTCTTTAATCTTGTTAACAACTCGTTCGGGTAAATCTATACTTGCGATCGCAGGTGCATCGCGACGCGCTAAATAAATCACCCCCGTTGGCAAATATAACAACGGTTCGTAGTAAGTAACATCGTCAGTATTCAGACTTGTATGCGCCTCCATCAAAGCATTATTGACTACATTAGTTAATACGCCTCGATTCTCAGAAATACTGTGGTAAGTAAATTTTAATTGTCCATCGCTGAGATCGTGAATTAAGTCCTTGAGTTTTGTCCGTTCGGCATCTTGGGGATGTTTAATAATCGAAGCCAAAGAATCAGCCAAACAAGTTAAATCACACAGACAGCGGAGAGTGCGATCGCGCAACGTTGGACTCAATCCAAACTCGGAAAAATTCCAGTTAGTATCCCGTTGTCTTTGTGCGTTGTAAGCTAAACACAACAAATCATCAATATACTCGCGATAGTTAGTTAAATCGTCAGGATTAATAAACCGATCCAATCCTAACTGACGTATCTTTTCATCAATAATTTGCCGATGCTGTTCTATAGTAAATTTACGACAATCATCGGGAACATCGGGGAACTTCTCAAAATCGTGCAAAATAAACCCAGCAATAACTAATCGCCGTTCTCTTTCTCGCACTTCCCGTCGCACAGTTGTATTCAGTTTTGCCAACCGTTGTTCAATTAAGTTGGCGGGGAAAAGTCCATTCAGCAAGTGAGTATTCAGCGATTGATCTCCTGCATTATCTCGCCTAACTCTAGTTTTGCCTTCCGCTTGCCGCTTTCGATCAATTTCATCAAAAAACTTGCCGCCTTTTGCTGTCACTCCAATCGCTACTCGTAGCAGATTTGGCAACACATATTCGGCAAAATCGCTCATTACCAAATCGTCTGGATTTTGCGTCCGAATTGCTTCCCGGAGTAGTTTTAGGGTGAGTAGCTCTTGCTGGGGTTTTAGGGTGCGATCGCTAATTTCAAAATCAGACTCTAAATCTTCTTCCAACCAATCATCATCTGCATCATCTAACTGTTCCAAATTCATATTTTCGACATCAAATAAGGTTAGTTGTTTATTTTCTTCCGACTCTTGACGTTTTCTAGCCATTATCCACCTCTAAACCCAATAAAGAGCAATGAGTTCTTTATTAACGGCTTTTAGTGCTTCGTATTGAGCAGAACGAATTCGCTGTTTCACTTCAACCAGCAAATTCCTGTAATCTTCTGTAATGGAATTGCTCATAGTAGTAATGAAGATTGAGAAAAGATTCCAATAATCATAATCTGAATCATCAGATTGCTCGGAATTAAAACACTCGTAAATATTAAAAAAAGTTATTTTGCTTCTTCATAAGCAATTGTAAGCTGACTATTTTTAACCATTATCTGCCTCTAAAGAATCTAGATAACTTGTTATTTGTCTCTGATAAGTTGGGTAATTTTGCAATGCCTTCTGAATTGCTTGGTGAACCCTCGCTGGATCTATCTCGTCGTACAGGTGAACCAATCGGTTGCGAAAGCTCCCTGATTCTGCTAGCATTCCCGCTAACTCTCTGGTAATGATTCCCTGTTTTCCTACCTCTATAAAGAGGTCAAAATTAGAATCAGGTTGCTCAATTTCTAATTGTTTTAAGAGATATCTATTAATATCTATGGCAACCTGAATGATTAACTGCAACAACCTTTCTACTACCAACTGCACATCGCGATCGCCGAGAAAAACTTCCAACGTAATAGATTCAAACCGCTTGAGTCTTTCAAGGTAGTCTGTCATCAAATCCAGTTTATTCAGAACTCTCAATGGTTCAATTTCACTCATACTCCCCACCTCTGCAAATGTGCTTCAATTTTTTCACGCAGTGCTTTGCGGATTTCTTTGATTTCCAAATCGCTCTTTAAAGCTTTCTGCCGAAAAGCCTCAAACACTCCCGCCTCTTTTTCATAGAGGAGTTTGCCATCACGCGCAACAAAGTGAGCAATTAGCTGTGAAGATTTATCTAATTCCACAACATCAATTTTATCCTCTGGAATGCCAAAAAATTCACTCAGTAAATGAGGAACTTCAAACCAAGCCCAGGCATTATCTTTAATGTAAGCTTGACGGATTTCTTCATCGTAGAGTGCAGCAAAATCCCAGTCACTTTTTGCATGGGTGTCGCCTCTGGCACGAGAACCAAATAAAACCAACATTTTGAGATAAGGAATTTTATCAACCAGTTGCGGAGCAACTTCTTTTAATTCTGTGAATGATTGTGTTTTCATAGTGGCTAACCATTTGAGAAGAAAGGGGGCTGGGAACTGATTAACTCTCAGCCCCCAATTGGAGTTATGCAGCTAATCTCACTAACTGTTTACCAGTTTCGTAAGATGGTTGTGGAAATAAATCTAATTCCAGCTGCTTATACTTGACGCACGGCTGAATTTCCTCGAACTGCTCGTCTTTACTCTCAACAACAGTAGGCTGTTGAGATGTGTAAAGCCGCAGATCGAAGAGACTATCGACAATTTTAGGTTATCGATTTAGATCAATTACTCCAAGTCAGCACATCGATAAGCAATTGCTCCTGGTGTAACACCGTATTTATCAGCTATGTCTTTGTAAGACATTCCGCCTGCGTAGAGTTTTTTAATCTCTTCGACTTGCTGGGGATTTAGTTTTCGAGTTTTGGTTGAAAACAGCCTGTCGAGGTTAACATCTTCTGGCTCTGGTAATTTGAACTTTCGCTTGGCTGTTTTGATAGCAATATCGTGCGCTTCTTGCAGATTATCTGTATAAAGCTCGGTTGTCATACGCTCGACATAGCCAACTGCTTCAAGTCCTAATGCTTCTGGGATGTGATTTCGAGCAATCTGCCATGAACCGTCTATTGTTTGCCATTCCTCACGCATTTCAGATGCAATCTTGCCAAACAGATGTAAGTAAGTGTAGTCAGTCCAGTAAGCAGCGCTTTCACGAAGTTCAACAACAAAGCGGGCATAAGGTAGCCGATCCGATTTATGCTTCAACCGTGCCTCTAACCATTGATGCAGTTGCTCGCTATCAGCTCTTGTGTAAGCTCCCCGAATAATGGTGTACGCCTGAGCGTAAAACCCTTCAATAGCAAACCACTTGAGAAAGTTCTTGAGCTTTTCTCGGCTTCCATGAGGCAGCCTGATATAGGTGAGAACCTCAAAGCACAAATCAATGAACTCTGATGCCTCTATAACTTTGTGGTGGTTAATTGTGAGGTTGCCATAACCAAGTTTGTAGTCTTCCTCATCAAATGGTAGATGATGGATAGTAAATTTTTTGTTGCTCTGCGGCAGTTCAAAATATTGAACTGTGTCAGTGTCAGCAAAGTCATCAGGATTTTTACTTCGAGTCTTACGTGTCCATTGCGCTAACTTATCGTGATTAATGCCAGCACACCGTTCCCCCATTCGTAAATTCAGACCAATGCTGGGTTTATTACGTCCAAAAGCATGGGGGTTGATGATGATAGCTTCAATTTCACGACCTTTGTACTTCAAGTTTAAACGTTGACCAACTCGTAGTTCCATAGCTTACCTTACCTTCGTTAAATAGGTGAGTGGACATTGAAAGGGAACTCTGTAATTACTGCGTCTAAAGTCTACTTGAGCGTTTCGTTTGAGCAAGAATATAGAAGACCAAGCCAATCCATAGCTATCAACCAACCAACTGAGGCTAATAGATAACTTGCGGGGGCGTGGGCGGAATATCTCATGAATCCACTCGCGCTTGCTGCTTGCACAGGCACAGAGTTCGCCTTTGCTTTATGGTAAGCATCCTTTCTGGATGTGTCAAGACTTGTAATGTGGTTCATGGTATTTAACGATAAAAAGGGTCAAATAACCAAGCAGCCATTGGCGCACCTTTTCCGTGCTAACCTGGTCTATGGTCTGGGAAGTAAGAGGAGCAAGCCTTGTAAAACTTGCAAGGTATCCCAATCCCTATCAGGGATTGAAATAAATAGCCATGAACCCACTGGCGTTGGCTCCTTTATTTCCTACTCTCACCGACCTTAATCCCTATTAGGGATGGACTCTCTAGCAAATCCATAGTTCATCTCCTTGGCTTTTGAGCCAATATGCCAGCGTATCGACCAACAAAGCCGACTGACTGAACGCAATACAATAAGGTGCAGTTGCATCATGAAAGCTGTATTGGTCGCTAATCGGATAAATCTGAAAGTGCATCGGTAAACGCAAACGCATCCGCACCTCTGCAACTGGACGACAAATTACATAACTCACCAAAGCTTCTTTTCTCAGTCGTTTATTAATCTCCCCAATCCAATAATTCTCAGGTTGCCAAACTTCAATCCCCGTCAATACTTGAACTTTCCAAGCATCGGCTTTAGGTCGCAAATCTCCCGCATAGGTAAATTTCCAATTCAGTCGTTCCTCGCGGTAAGATAGCAATTTCATAAATGCCAAACAATATTCAAATCTTCCTTTGGCAATAGGTTCCCCGCTGCGTTCGACGGTTTGGGTAAGCGATCGCATAAACGCCGTTTCCGTCATCACCTCAATGTCTAAATTGCTCAAAATACCCGGTAAATCGTAAGTTTTAAACCGCTCTACCTCATTGGATTCTGTTAGATCGTAAATGCCACACCCAAGCGGACTGGAACCGCGAAAACTAGCAGCATCCTCAGCAATCGGATTTCCCTTGTCTTTCCCAGAAAGTTGCTGCCAGTCTTTTTGCCATCCCTTGCTGCGACCAAATGCTTGTTTCAAACTGATATTAAAAGCTTGTTCGCAAGCTGCTTGAAATGCTTTTTGACTGCCTTCATACTGTTGCTTAATTTTATCATGTCCTAACTGTCTGCAAATTCGCATTGACTGCACCGCACCCCAACGCGAATAATAGCCTTCAAAGTTATTGATTTTGCGATAATTTTCCCGAATTTTGTCGTGAAATGAAGGGCGATCGTAAACTCCCCCTGACTCTAAAGGCGGTGCGTCACCTAGAAACAACCTTTCTACTAAAAAGTTGGGAACGAGTGCATAAGCCGTAAAATTATTAAACACAATTTCCTGACCATTTCGTTCATAGCCATCGTGCCTTCCTAATCTTCCCAATCTTTGAATAAAACTACCTGCATCGGCTGATTCAAAAATTAGGAAGTTAATTTTAAAGTCCACCCCAACATCAATCGTACTCGTTCCTAAAACTAAGTCGGATGAAAGACTACGCTCTTTCTCCCCTTTCCCAGATAATCCCGTATTTTCGCCAACTACCAAACCATGAAACTCTAATAATTCCCGGAAAAACGGCGTCAATCTTTTCACCGCAGCAATCGAGTTGAGAATAATCGCTCCTTTACTACCTGGATGCTGTTGAAAGTAACTTAAAATCGCATTACTATTTTGTTTGAGCCAGTTTTCAGATGCTTTAAAACTAGGTTCTAACGAAACAAAATTGAGCGATATTTCCCGCGAAACCTGCCGCCATCCTTTTGCTTTTAATTTCAAACAATCATCATTCAGCTCTGGAAACTGATATTTTTGTTTCTCAATCGGGTTAATTTCCTGGCATCGAAATCCAGCCTTTTGCAATCTCTGAATTAGCTGTTGGTTAGGTGTCGCAGACAAAAACAGAAACTTTTTATGGCGATTGGTATGCCGAATTAACAACATTGTGTTAATAACGCTGGCAATTTGAGGCGCAGAAAATACGTGAAACTCATCAAAAATAAACAAGTCAAAATCTTTATCAATTTTCCCCCATAATTTATCAGGATTATCGTAACGAGTCAGATAAGCACCGCGATGCAGATAGTGAAAAATATCAGGATTTGTCAGTAAAATTTCAGATTGCCCGGTGCGAGATGAAATAGCAGCAGCTTTTTTCAAGTCTTCATTTTGTGCGTAAATTTCTAACTCTTGTCCGCTTAAACGCACGATGCGCGGTTCGTTTGGCGGTTGGAATCTTTCAATATATCCCTGAATTTGCGTATCTTGATCTCTCGCTAATTCATTTGTGGGATACAAACCAATTGCATAACAATTTCCTAGTAAAGTCTCCAAATAAGCCGCCAGACTTTTACCGTCTCCTGTCATGGCGTAATTTAAAATTACGTCAATATTCGGATCGCGTATTGCCTTTAAAGTTTCTACTTGATGCCAGGAAAGCGACCAATTTTCCGGCAATTTTACGCCCTTTGGTGTCTCTTCTGCGGGACAAGAATAAACGGGTTTGAGAGTAATTCTATATTCGGACATATGCTGAAATTGTGTCCGTAACTGGTTGATGGTTTCTATATTCGCACGCAAAATAGAGATTGCCAAGAGATATCCGCATAAAAGTGTCCGTATAAATATGAGTCGCAAAGGTCAGTCAATCACCCTGTCGGTATCGGAGAGAGACAAGGCGCAACTAGAAGCGATCGCCTCCGAATTCGGCATGATGTGGGGCGATCGCCCGAACATTTCCAAGCTGGTGGAAGCGATCGCCCGTCGCCAACTGTTGATCGCACCCAACAACAACTGGTCGCAAGACCGCATCACCGTATTAAAACGTGCAATGGATGCCTTAATAGACATCGGCGAAACCGCACAAGCTCAAATAATGGCAAATTTACTGCTGGAACGTAGCGAACTCTCAATGCCATTACAAACCGAGATAGAAAGCAGTCTAGAGAATATGCGATCGCCGTTGCGCGTAGAAATAGATCGTTACATTCACAGACAGCAACCATTCCAACTTTCCTATCAAGATGCTGCAAGTCGTTTGTGGAACTTCACAATTCATCATGCCAAAATCCAACTACACGAAAAACGACAATATCTAGACTGTTGGTGCGAAGAAACAGAAGGAAACCAAGATATCGAAGCACTGCACCACAACTGGTGTTTGCGTTTAGACCGAATTAATGATGCCGCCATAACACCCATAGCAACTAAATGGCGTCCCGATCTAGACCAAATCGAAGTTGAAATGCACCTATCTGGCGGCTTAGCATTTGCTTACAAAGCCAAATCTGAAGATATTGTTAACAATTGGTTGCCAGATCGACAGCGAGTGCGGCAAGTTGTGAGGCGGGTATCGAATACTTTCTGGTTTATGCGAGAAGTCATGCAGTATGCGCCAGATTGTGTCGTGGTATCGCCAGAAACAGTGCGCGATCGCATTAAGCAAAAACTCATCAACCTCTGCCGTCAGTACGACTTAGAAATTAGGGAATAATACTCATCTCAATCTCAAAAGGGGCTTTAAAATATAAAGCCCCGATAACTTTATTAAGATTTATCGTTACACTCTCTTAAACTTTAGTTAAGAGAAACAAACCCAAACATATATTTGTTAACCCAATAGGTTAAATTAGCCCAGCTTATTCAAAGTCGATTAAAACTGGAAATAGTGCGGCGATCGCAGGATTCCTATCGTCCAATTGTTGCTTATGATGACCAAACTAGAGAAATATTATAGAGTTCTGGAGCTTGAACCGGGCGCTTCCATAGAAGAAGTTAACCAAAGCTACAGAGACATGGTTTTTGTCTGGCATCCGGATCGGTTTGTCAACCATCCTCGGCTGCAAGAGAAAGCCCACGCCAAAATACAAGAAATCAACGAAGCACGCGATCGCTTGCAATTTGCGGTACAGAAAGCCCCAACCATCAAGGTTGCAACCAAATCCTCCACCAGGGTATCCCCGCCTGCTCGCTCTGAATCAACCGTGCAGCACAGCTATAAACCGAAAGTAAATACAGTTTGGGAAAGCAACTATAAAACAGTAATGGATGAGCGCGTTCAGGTTAGCTACCCCAACAAAATTGATGCTTGTGGCTGGTTAGATTAGGGAAAAATTGCGATTAAGATTAGTTTGGGGAATCGAGAGCTACATATTATACTTCAGATTCCATTGCTTCATCTTGCTCGCAGATATCTGTGTCAATTTCCTCTGGATGCGCTTCAGCATAAGCCCAGACATTCACCAAATCGGCGGCACTAAGTTGGGGATAAAATTCAAAAAGTTCGGCATCGCTGGCACCTTGACGACGCAAACTGACAAACAGCCAAACAGGAAGGCGAGTCCCAGCAATACAAGCATCACCACCCATCACGCCAGGAGTTTTCGTAATTCCTGGCGAACCATTGCTTAATGTTTTGGTCGGAATTTGAGACATTGCTACCCCTGTGGACGATTGACGCGAATCAATTTACCTTGCAAAGTTTCTTCAGCAGCAATAGCTTCATTAATACGGATAGCCAACCTTTCAAATTCCGGATCTTCCGTGCAAACAATGATGCCAGCGTGGTCAGGTTGTAAAATATGCAATCGCATAAAATCGCGGCGATTGCGGGTCAAAACTGCTCTTTCATTACTCACCGCAAAAGCTAACACCTCCTCATCAGGAACTCGCAAATTTGCGTTACCTGCTTCTCTAGCTGTTAAAACATTGTGACCAAAAGTACGTAGAAATTCTACAACTGGCATAGGAAAATTTTCATCTGTATAAATATTTGCCACTTTTCAGACTGCCTCATTTTCTTCCATAACTGCCTCATTTTCTTGAATTGCTTGCTCAATTTCATCTGGATTTGCTGCTGCATAAGCCCAGGCATTAACCAAATCAGCAGCAGTAAGATGGGGGAATGCCTCTAAAATCTTGGCATCGCTCATACCCAAACGACGATCGATTACCAGCGACCAAACAGGAATGCGAGTCCCGGCAATACAAGCATCGCCACCACATACACCTGGAGTCTTTTCAATCCCTTGCCAAGTATTGCTTAAACTTTGGACTAATAACTGTATTACTTGGGCTTTTTCTGCTGGACTTAAAGCGAGGAGTTGTTTTTCTAATTCTGTAGTTAGCATAGGTGAGCGATCGCATTTCAATTGGAATCATCTTATCTTGCTATTTTAGTCCCTAAGCATAGGCAAGCCACAGAGATCGCTATTCCTGCGGACGGTTGACGCGAATCAATTTACCTTGTAAAGTTTGTTCAGCCGCAATAGCTTCATTAATCCGGGTAGCCAGCCTTTCAAATTCCGGATCTTCCGTGCAGACAATGATGCCAGCATGGTCAGGTTGTAAAATATGCAATCGCATAAAATCGCGTCGATTGCGGGTCAAAACGGCTCTTTCATTAGTAACAGCAAAAGCTAACACTTCCTCATCAGTCAGCGGACAGCCCGTGAATCAAGAACTCTCATTTGTGAATTTGAGAAGCCCCCGCCAGACCGCCTAAAGCGGTTGGCGGTGGGAGTTGTCACAATAAAACAATAGAAAAACTAGACAATCCTAGAGGTGATATCGTGCGGCAAGTGCTTCTGTACACCGATGAAGATGGCTGCTGGATAGCCGAATGCCCTAGCTTACCAGGTTGCAACAGCCAGGGAAAAACCAAACAAGAAGCTATTAGCAACATCAAAGAAGCAATCGAACTATATATCGAAGTCCTACAAGAAAAAGGTCAACCCATTCCAGAAGATCGCTTTGACATGATGTTGGTAGCTGTATGAGTAAATTACCCCGTATTTCTGGAAGGGAATGCATCAAAGCGTTGGCAAAGGTTGGCTTCTACTTCCTGCGTCAGAAAGGAAGCCATATTTCTCTGTGTCGAGATGAACTATTTGCCCAAGTCGTCGTACCAGATCATCAGGAACTTGCTAAAGGAACGCTGCGAGCGATTATTCGAGATGCTGGACTCAGTGTTACGAGTTTATCGAATTGTTGTGAATTAACCAAAACAAAATAGCTTGCCCAGAACAACAACCAGACAAGCTATCTCTATTCTCTTCTCTCTGCGCTCTCTGCGCCTCTGCGGTTCGTTAAAGCTGTTTCACCTCAGAAACCAACTTCGCCACCACATCCTTCGCACTACCAAACAGCATCATGGTTTTATCTTTGTAGAACAACTCATTATCTACACCAGCAAAACCCGTACTCATACCGCGCTTAATCACAATCGTATGCTTTGCCCGATCCACATCTAAAATCGGCATCCCATAAATCGGACTACCAGAATCGTGACGCGCCGCCGGATTGACCACATCATTCGCCCCAATCACCAGCGCCACATCCGTCTGTTCAAACAGCGGATTCACATCATCCATATCGTACAGCTGCGGATAAGGCACATTAGCTTCAGCCAGCAACACGTTCATATGTCCCGGCATCCGTCCAGCCACCGGGTGAATCGCATACTTCACCTCGACGCCCAACCGATCTAACTGATCAGCCAATTCTCGCACCGCGTGCTGGGCTTGAGCAACCGCCATCCCGTAACCGGGAACGATCACCACCGATCTGGCATAACCTAACATCATCGCGCTTTCTTCTGGATCGATGCTGCGGACGACTTTTTCAATGTTAGATCCGCTACCAGCACTGGTTCCGCCACCCGTACCGAAGGCAGCAAACAGGACGTTTAAGAGCGAACGGTTCATCGCCTTGCACATAATTTGAGTCAAGATGATACCCGACGCACCGACTAACGCCCCGGCGATGATCAGCATGTTATTCATCACGATAAAGCCTGCGACTGCTGCTGCTATACCCGAATAGGAGTTCAGCAGCGAAATCACCACAGGCATATCGCCCCCACCGATGGGGATGACAAACATTACGCCCAAAATTAAGGAAAGCGCCACGAGGACGAGAAAGACTTTCGGATCTTCTGGATAAACCAGCAAATAGCCGCTTCCTGCCAAAAAGCCCAGGAATAAGAAAGCATTCACAGGTTGCTGTAACGGGAAAGTAATCGGCGCACCCGTCATCAATTCTTGCAACTTAGCAAACGCCACCAAACTACCCGTTAAGGTAATGCCGCCGATGAGAACGCCCAGCAGCACGACAATATTAGAATCAACTGGCAAGCTTTCCGGGATATAAAGATAGCGCCAGAATTCTCCCATTGCCACCAGCATCGAGGCTGCACCGCCGAAACCGTTGAGCAAACCAACCATTTGCGGCATGGCGGTCATTTCGACTTTCTGCGCCATCACCGTGCCGATGATGGAACCTAAAATAATTCCGACTGCGATCGTTTCGTAATTAACAACTTGTTGGTCGAGAAGAGTGGCAACAATAGCGATTAGCATCCCGACGGCACCTAGCAAATTGCCTTGACGTGCCGTAGCAGGGGAACTCATCTGCTTCAAACCCAAGATGAATAGGGTTGCAGCCACTAAATAACTGATTTGAATCGTTGACGGCAGAAAGTCGCTCATTAAACCTTAGCCTCCTTTTTCTTAAACATTTGCAGCATCCGATCGGTGACTAAGAAACCACCAACAACGTTAATCATTGCGAAGACAACGGCAATTAAACCGAAGATTTCGGTTAAATTCCATTCTTTGGGGCCAGCAATTAATAAAGCACCCACGATCGCAATCCCAGAAATTGCATTCGATCCGGACATCAATGGCGTGTGCAAGGTGGGCGGGACTTTATTAATCACCTCAAATCCCACAAACGACGCCAAAACAAACACAACTATTGCTGCTATTAATCCTTCTGCCATGTTTTTGATTTGGTAATGGGTAATGGGTAATTGGTAATGGGTAATTGCTAATTGCTAATTGTCAGAGGTTTTTTTACTATTAGCCATTAGCTATTAGCCATTAGCCAGCCAAGGACAAATAACATTTACCCGGCATTTACTGTTAGCTGAGCTAGGGCATCTTTAACCCGTTGGTTGCGAATTTCTCCCCCGTGGGTGATGCAGGTATCGCCGATGATGTCATCCTCGAAGTTGAGTTGTAACCCACCATCTTTAACTAGGTATTGCAACAAGGTGAGGATGTTTTTGGCATACAACTGAGAAGCGTGGACGGGTACAGTTGCGGGTAAATTAATTGGGCCAAGAATTGTTACCCCGTGGCGGACTACATCTTTACCTGGTTCGGTGCAGGCGCAGTTTCCGCCTTGATCTGCTGCGATATCGACGATTACAGATCCAGGTTTCATTTGGCTGACCATTTCCTCGGTTACCATGACGGGGGCTTTCTTACCGGGAACTTGGGCGGTTGTAATTACTACATCCGATGCCTTGATATGTTCGGCGAGGACTTGTTGGGCTTTTTGTTTGGCGGCTGCGGAAATTTCTTTAGCGTAGCCATTTGCTCCCTGGGTGTCTTCTTCTAGTTTGACTTCGATAAATTTAGCGCCCAAGCTTTGTACTTCTTCTTTAGCTACGGGACGGATATCGTAGGCTTCTACGATAGCGCCTAAGCGACGGGCAGTTGCGATCGCTTGCAATCCCGCAACTCCCGCCCCGATAATCAATACCTTCGCCGGTGCTATCGTTCCCGCCGCTGTCGTCAACATCGGGAAATATTTCGGTAACGCCGCCGCCGCCAGCAATACGGCTTTATATCCCGCTACCGATCTTTGCGAGGAAAGCGCATCCATACTTTGCGCCCTTGTGGTGCGCGGGATCAGTTCCATAGCGAACGCGGTAACCCGACGGTGCGCCAAACGCTCTATCAGCGCCGGATCTGCCAGGGGGTTGAGAAAGCTAATTAATCCGGCTTCTTCGCGCAACCAGTGGATTTCGTGTTCCTTGGGCGGACTCACCTTTAACACAACATCGGCTCCACTCCACAGCGCAGCCGTATCGGCAATAATTTTAGCTCCAGCACTTTCGTAAGCAGCATCGCTGAAAAATGCACCCTCACCTGCACCAGCCTCGACCCATACTTCTAAACCCAGTTTTACCAATTTGGCAACCGTGTCCGGGATCAAGGCGACGCGGTGTTCGCCCATTTCAATTTCTTTAGCAACCGCTAATTTCATCCAATCCTCCTTAAAACAAGACTCATCCATTTAGGCGGCTAAACGACTAGCCGCTCGCTTTAGGTTGCCTTTTCTTGCGAGCCAATTTTTTGACCCTGCAAGCTTTTAGGCCACCCAGCAATTTACTGCTTAAAAAGCTTCACCTTTCCAGTTTTTCAGTAGCTAGATGCTACTTCTGGCAAGCCTCTACAACGTTGGTGCAGTAAGCCTGGAGCTATTCTCATGATTCTGTTTGTTGGTGTCGATGCAATAGTTCAAGGGTCTTCTCAAGTATAGAGTTACTTTTTTGAGATCCTATGTCGATCCCCACCTTTGTATCTGTATCTTTAACTTCTCTTATTAATTCAGGCTGTTTTTTTTAAGGTAGATGAAAGTACCTACTGACTCTTGTTGTGGCGATCGCTTGTTCAAGTTTTTTAATGTTTTTATCCAACTTCTATACATTTGTACATATTTTTACACATTAACTTGACGCTCGGCATAGCGATCGCAGGATTAACCGATCGGTAAAACCCGCCGCGACTACAAACATTTCTTAATGTAACAGTTGCCTAAATTACCCTTCGCTGCTAAACAATAATAAGACTGATTAGAAATTACTAGGATTGTCAAATATACGGAGTGCATCTCGGTAGTTGTAATGTGTAAATTTAACCCATGAACGAGCAGCAAATTAGCACGCGCCCGTACAAGCTTTCACATCAAAACTGTCCACTCTGTAGCCAACAGAGTCGCCGTCTTTTCCGAAAACACGGTTATTGGATATGTGCTTGCCAGGGTTGTCAGCATCGCTTCGCCGAAATTGATACCTCTATTGCCCACGTCAACCAGGTTTATAGCGACCAGTATTTTTATGGTGGCGGTGCGGGTTATCCCAATTATCTGGCTGAAGAGAAAATTCTCACAAAGCACGGACAGCGGTATGGTCGCCTGATCTCGCGGTATATGCAACCCGGTACAGTATTAGATGTGGGATCGGCAGCAGGCTTTATTCTTAAGGGTTTGGTGGATTGCGGGTGGCAGGGTCGAGGAATTGAACCCAATCCTTATATGGCTGACTACGCTCGTACTCGCTTAGGGTTAAAGGTTAATGTGGGAACCCTAGAACAACTACAAACTGGACAACGCTACGATCTGGTGAATATGATTCAAGTTTTAGGGCATTTTTTCAATCTCGAGCAAGCCTTACAAGTTGCCAGCGACCATACTAAAGTCGGTGGGTTCTGGTTGATGGAAACGTCAAACAGAGAAAGCATCACATCTCGGATTCTTGGTAATAATTGGCACATGTACAGTCCACCGAGCGTTTTGCACTGGTTTACACCTGGCACATTGCGACAGTTAGTAGCAGAGTTTGGCTTCCGCGAAGTTGCTCGCGGTAAACCGGAAAAATGGATTATGGCTTCCCATGCCAAATCAGTACTGGGTTACAAACTGCAAGGTTCGCCGGTAGGAAAAATAATCGCTCGGATGTTGAATATTATTCCTGACCATCTTTCTCTTCCTTACCCGGCTGAGGATCTATTTTGGATACTGTTCCAAAAATGCGATCGCGCAAAGGATTCTGGTACGATTCGCCAGAGTTAATGGCAACTTGGTCTGTGCCTGCTGTAGCCAATTTCTCAATAAAGCAGTGAAAACAAATTCAACCCGCAAGTGGATCTATCTTGTCCTGGGTACAACCGTTACAGTTGTCCTGCTTTCTTGGGCATTGCGAGACGTATCGCTTACGGCTGTCTGGAATGCCTTAAAATCCGCACAACCTGGATGGCTGTTTTTAGGCTGGATCGCCTATATAGCATCTTACTGGGTGCGGGCGCGCCGCTGGGGTACTTTGTTAGCAGCCCACTGCGATCCTGGACGGTTTAAAATTCGCCTTTGTGCTACTTTTATTGGTTTTGGTGCTAGTAGTCTTCTCCCTGCACAAGCGGGAGAATTTATTCGTCCAGCAATTGTTTCTCGATTCGATCGAGTACCATTTGCCACAGCATTTGGTAGTGTTTTTGTAGAACGATTACTCGATATTGGAATTGTGTTAGTGTTGTTGTTAATTCCTCTGTGGAGCGGCATAATTCCTCAATCTTCAGCGCTAAATGGATTCGCTCTCGGTGGGATTGCAATTGTCTTGGTTTTGCTCTGGGGAACGTTCTTGATTGCTGCTAGTTTTCCCGATTCCGTCGCCAGAATAGTAGGGACGATCTGCCAAAAAGTTGGTTTGGGGCGCTTCCGGTCAAAAATAGAATCTGCCCTGGTAAAGTTTTTGGGTGGATTGAGTGCCTTACGACAACCCAAGCGGACTCTAATAGCTGTAGTTGAAACGTTTTGTATTTGGGGTTTAAACGGCATTACTTACTGGGCTGGATTGTTGGCTTTCGGTATCGCTACTCCTGGTTTTTTGGGTGCGCTATTTATTCAGAGTTCTACGGCTTTAGCGATCGCTCTTCCCTCTACTCCGGGCTTCATCGGCCCGTTTGAGGCGGGTATTCGGTTTGGGTTGACCATTTTCTCGATTAACAGCGATATCGCTATTGCCTATGCGATTGCTATGCGATTTTTGATGTTGGTTACGATTCCGATTATTGCGTTAGCGATCGCAACTAAATTGGGTCTTTCTCCCACCGAGATTACCTCAAAAACTGCCCTGATATCAGGTGCATATAATTCCGAGAAATAAGTTGATATAAGGTAATTCACTATGAAAGAATTATGGTTATCAACCCGCAGTCAGCAAGCAATCACTAATATTAAGTTGATTTTCAATCAAATTCAATCCTGGATGCGTTTTCCCCACAACGTCAACTCGATAGTTCTGTTGATAATTGGATTGCATCTTTGCATTACCCTACCGCTGGCTGCAAGTTTGAACGTTTGGCTGGATGAGGTTTTTTCCCTCAATACAACGAGTAAAGATCTCGGTTATGCCATTTTCCATTCAATTAATTTTGAAGGTCAGCCACCCCTATTCTTTGCTATCTTAAAATTATGGCGCACCTTGAATAATTCTATTGTATTTGCTCGACTATTTTCAGTTTTTTGCATTTCCCTCACAATTTACACAACCGCTGTTTTTTCCCGCCGATATTTGAAAGATATACATCCAGGTTGGATAGCTGGGGTGGTAGCATTTCATCCCTTTTCCATCTGGGCGAGTCTCGAAATTAGAATGTATGCCTTTGCTATCCTTATATCAGCCCTCCTGCTATTATTTTTCTTCGATGGATATCTGGCTGATACCCCCAATCGTCGAGCCAGATTGTTCTATGGATTGTGCGCGATCGCAGGAATGTACACAAATTATTTGTTAGCTTGTCTTCTCATCGGTCATGGTCTTACTCTTTTGTTCTTTAAAAAGTGGCGTGCCTTTTATTATTATCTCATAACAATGGCTGGCGTTGGAGTATTTTTACTCCCGATCGTATTGGTTTTATTTTTCCATGTAACTCGCCTGAAGGGAATATTGACTGGTTATTCCAGTTCCTTGATAGAGAGTTTAACGGCTACTATAAAAATTGTGAGAATTTATTTATTAGCTCTTAACGATCGGTTGCTGCCTGCTAAGTTAACCAAAATCATCCGCTATGGTTTGATTCTCATTTTGCTACTCGTTGCTTTAATCTATCGTCGCTTTATTACCTTTTACCAAACATCTTTATTCAGTATTACTTTAACGACCAGTTTAATTTTAGCAATAGTTCTGTACAAAATGAATGCCGTACAGAACATCGATCGATATGCTTACCCGCTGTTTATTGTTGTGGTAATATCGCTTTTTTCTTTATTGTCTATTGTTAGAGGTAGTCTCAAACAAAAACTATTAATTGGTTTTACTGTATTTTTATTATCAGTTAGCCTATTGTCTATTTCTGGTATTTACAGTTTATCAGCTAAAGAAGGCGACTGGAAACGAGTTTCTTCCTACATAATGGCTCGCGAACAACCAAATCAACCTATTTTAGTGTTTACAGATTTACATCTCTTGCCATTATCCTACTATTACTCTGGTATCAATCAATTAGTGCCAATTCCCAGAGCAATGGGTGAAGAAAAGTTGAATGTGCAAAAGCTTGTTTTGCGAGATGAGAAAGAGATTCTCAGCGCCCTTGCCAAAATTCCAGCAAAGCACCAACATCTCTGGCTTGTCAGTAATGTTCAACAGATTATACCAGGTTATCAGGGAGAGCAGAAATGCGAGGTTTTGAACATTGATTTGAATTGTCATATTTTGGCAGATTTTATCGATAAATATTACTCAATCCAAAATATTGAATCGTTTTATAAATCTTTCGTAATATTTATGTCTCGCAAGTCCTGATAGTGATATCATTTCCGGTAGCATTGGTAGCGTAAGCCGGGGCGGGTTTAAAAAATTTCTCGATGGCAGAAACCGGGTTTCTTAGTATATGGGTTTATTGATAAAATCTGTCTTGACAAGGCTACCAACCTAAGACATCAAAGTTTGATCTAGGGACAAGAGAAATAATACAGCGGGTTGCGCTGTATGTCTCAGCCTCGCGAACCTGTTGCTTGAGTTGCTTTGGGCGATCCCCTGTTTGGGGGTTCATACTGTAAATTAGATGGCTGGAAATTAGATTTTATCTCAGATCTAGTTCCAGATATAGGCAGCAAAAATTGAGGATTTAAGCTTTTAATCAATCCCCCTATCAACAATATTGTTAATACAATCGATATTGCTGCTGTTGCTTCACTTGGCAATGTTTGCACATTTATTCTCATAACCCCCAACTCCTCAACAGGTTAAAATACCTATGATTGTTGCAAAAAATCCCCCCATAAAATTGAATTATAGGTGAACCTTCAGGGGTAAATTATTTTAAAATATATCGATTTATTTAGAATTCACTATTGTTAGTTTAAAAAATACGCTCTTAAGTATTAAGTTAAGCTAACAAAGTTTATATTTGTTAATATACGGCTGCAAGTGGGAGCAGATCGATCTGAGCGCTACCGCCATAAGCTGGAGAACCCTGAATTCTTTAATAATTCAGGGTTGTAACGGATATGCACCAACTGAAACACAAACAACTTTTTAGCTTTGAGCGGGTAAAACTTGATAAATTCTAGTCAATCCTTGGCGTCCTCGAATCGGGAAGCTGCCGATTAACTGGGCGGCAAAAAGTCCGTCGAGATATTGATAAGTGCGTTTATTGATCAAAATCCGGCAGATACTACCATTGATTGATTTGTCGAAACTTTCTAGGCGCGATGCCAAGTTAACGCAATCTCCGATGGTCGTATATTCCATCCTTTGGACGCCGCCCAAACTCCCAGCAACGACTACACCCGTGGCGATACCGACTCGCATACTGGTGGTAGGGCGTCCTTGAGCTTGCCATCTTTTGTTTAATGATTCCAAAGCAGCTGCCATTTCCAACGCACAACGCACAGCGGCTTTTGCATCATTAGCGATCGCCTCCTGATTACCGCGACGAATTGGCACGCCAAACACTGCCATCACCGCATCGCCGATAAATTTATCCACTACGCCGCCATTGGCTAAAACAATTTCTGACATCGCCTCCATGTACTCGTTTAGCCAATCCATCAGTTCTTCCGAGTTGAGTTTTTTAGTGAGAGCGGAAAAATCTTTCAAGTCGGTAAACACTACCGTCGCCATTAGCTTTTGACCTTTGAGGCGACCTTGTTTAATTAAGATATCGCGATCGCGCCAGATAGCTTCGGCAATGGGGGGACTGACATAACGCCCAAACAAGGTCATCATCACTTGTCTTTCTTGCCTTTCTGTGTATCCAAGGTAAGCCATAATTGCGATCTCAGATCCGGCTAGACTTACTAAAGCTGGGATTGCGGGTATCCACCAACCGCTTAAAAACGCCACATAGCAACCAGTTACCAAACTGCCGCTAGCAAAAATTAAACATGCGATCGCCCATTTCAAGTTTGGTAACTTCCAACCTAAGACTGCACCCACACAAGACCAGCAAAAAATCCACCCATACTCCCACAATTCTGACCAAGTTCTGAGCAAGCGACGCCCATCGATGGCGGCGCTGAGAATTTGGCTGGTGATATTTGCCTGAATTTCTATCCCTGGAGTCAGCTTCAATTCATTGGTAAAATTGTTGCTAAAAGGCGTGTAAAAGAAGTCGCTTAAACTGACGCCGGTAGTGCCGATTAAAACAATCCGATCTCTGACCCAATCTTTTGGCATCCGATTACCCAGCACGTCGGTAAGGGAAATCCGGCGGAAGCTCCCCTCCGGGTACCGATAATTTAACAATATTTGGTAGCCGCCAGCATCGGCGCGGATATAACTGCCATCATTGGGTTCAAATGGCATAAAAACCGCCTGCCCTAATTTGAGAAAATTGTTCTCTGCCGACTGGGGTGTAATACCTTCAGATGCTAGGTAAATCTGCGCCAGTTTAAAGGCAAAACTTGGTATATTTTCCCCTGACGGGCTGGAGAGAAATAGCAAACCGCGGCGGATTTTACCATCTGCATCTACAACTATATCGTTGCCTGCAACTTGCCCTTTTTGGCTCAAAATAGGTGGTGCAGGAACGGTTGCTTCCAAGCGATTCGCCACCACTTTTTTCACGCCAATCAAATTCGGCGTTGATTTATATACCTGAGCCAGTTTCTCAGAACCCGGTTCTACTGGCAAGTCTCGATATAGATCTAAACCGATCGCTCTCGGTCGATTCGCTCTAATTTTTAGCAGTAATTCCGCCAATGTTTGATCTGAAATAGGCCACTTACCCAATTGCTTGAGGTCAGATTCATTAATGGTAACGATTGCAATCCGAGGGTCTAGTGATTCTGGGGGACGCCAGCGATAAAATTGATCCAGCATTGCCCAACCTGGAGCTTGAAATAACCCTGCCAAGCGCAAGATAGCAACCGCTCCTGCAACCGTAGGAGCAGCAATCAAGACACCACGCCAATTCCAAACATTCTGTTTCAGTTGAGGGAACATCATATATTTTGCACTCAGTTTCACCGCAAGTCATCCAATTTGAGATTTGAGATTTGAGATTTGAGATTGACTAGCCCTGGGCGCGATCGCCCCACAGATAAATCTGGGGGAAGCTTGTGTTTGATACTTTGCCTCGCTCTCAGAGCTTAAACTATTGGCTATCTCCCAAAAAATATCAAAACCTAAAATCAGCAACCCTGAAATCTAAAATTGCTTAGATCGTGAAAAAATTTGGTGGTTTTTGCCAATTACCTGACAGATGAGATAGATTAAACAAAATCCACTAGGACAAAGCGATCGTTGTGTTTAACAATGTTTTATGATCCGATAATTTTAATGACAAAGCTGTGATAAAGATTAATAAATAACAGATAAAATTTCACACTATTTTGTTGATTTCGATCCCTTATTATTCGTACCCAAATCAACTTGCTCCCCGATCTAGATCCTCTAACTTAGATAGCAAAATCAACTCGATCTCCGATCCCAATCTCTTGATTTAGATACTAAAATCAACTTGCTCCTAGATCGAGATCACAATCGATCGGGAAAGCCTGACAGTGGATTGCAGCCCTATGAGGTACATCTGGCTCCCCCAGCTCCCTTAGCTAGCGCGCGTACCGCATAAGAGCGCAACCCGCTGTATTTTGTGCGAATTCTGGTCATAAATTAAAACAATGCGATCGCGCATTAAATCCGGCGGGATGCGATTCTGCAATACATCCACCACGGAAACGGAAGTAAAACTGCGGGCGGAGCCGCGAAAATTGAGCAATATCTGATATCCACCCGCAATCGTCGAAGCGACTGAGTTTACCGTTAATGCACGGGGACAAGTGGTACTGACTGCAAAGGGGAATTCTGGTACGGGAGCGATCGCACATCCTCACCCCATCCCTTGCGAGCCAAATTTGTTTCAATAACTCCAGTTCCTATTTATCCCACCGATCCCCCCAAACCCCCCTTGTCAAGGGGGGCTTAAGAGAAGTTAAACCCAATTTGCCATCAATTCGATGCCAGATTCTGCCTTTCTTGCACCACGACTTGGTTTAGCCCGACTTGCCTTAACAGAGACAGACGCGCTTGAGAGATGGCGCGGTCACGAAGTGTGCCGGATGGCATATCGCTCGGATTGGCATTGTCAGCAGCCGAAACCCCTGTCAGGGCGTCATACCATAACCCAGAAGCCGCATAAATTCGCGCGCGTTCTAGTTCCGATTGGGCATTCAAGAGCTTTTGCGTTAGTTCGGGTTTCGCCGCTACCCGCTCGATCCAGCTTTGCACAAACACATTGCTAGAAGGACGGTTGGGATTGCACAGCAACGATACCGACCAGCGATATTTGCGTCCGGATACCAATTCTGGTGCGTCTTGGGGTAGTTGCACCTGCATGATGCCCCGTTTTTCTACCTGCATCCGCTGCACGAACAGCGGTTTTGTTACCCCCGGTTCTACTAAAGCAAATTCTACTGGCACTGATGTGCTACCCGACACATGCCAGAAAAAAGTAGGCCGACCGGATATCGTTTGTCCGGTGTGGTCGTTGGGCACTAACAAAGTCACCGTTACTGGTTCAGATAAAGTACAGCCCCGCGAACCCGTTCCTTGAGTTGTTTTTGGCATTCCCCGATTCGGCGGTTCGTAATCTAAATCGTCTGTTGGAGCAGTTTCTGCCCGTGCAGGAGAGACAAAACCAACCTCAACTAAAGGCTGTGGTAAATCTTGGCTGAATCGGGTATCAATCGCGCCAATCAATGGCATAAACAAAATCGATATCGCTGCTGAAACCCCCCTAGCTTGGTGAGAAGTAATTCTCATCTCTTACATCTCCTTAAATTGTGAAGATCGCCTGCGGTAGAGAAGATGTTGCACCCTTTAAAACCTAATTCCAGGCCGGTTTTTAGCCTGTATTTATTTTTTAATATTTCCGTTGATCTACTACCAGATATATATATAATCTCATAATTATTTAACTAAGTAAATAAATTTAATATTTCTTATATAATTATAATTACCCTGAGCAATAGAAGAAAGATATATCAGCATTTTTTCCGACCTTTCCGACCTTTTTCCCGACCTTTCCGACCTTGACATTAAACTAGATTTGTTGAGCGAGCAAAACTTGATAAATGGTTGTCAGTCTTTGGCGTCCCCTGATCTGAACGCTACCGATTTTATTGGTGGGAAAAAGTCCGTCAATATATTTATACGTTCGTTTATTGATCAATATCCGGCAAATACCGTCATTGATTGATTTGTCGAAACTTTCTAACCGCGCCGCCAGGTTGACGCAATCTCCTAGTGCGGTGTATTCAACCCTGTGGACGCCGCCCAGACTGCCAGCTACTACAGTTCCGGTGGCAATACCGATACGCATGGCAACGGTGGGGCGTCCTTGAGCCAGCCATCTTTGATTGAGGGATTCCAAGGCAGATGCCATTTCCAGGGCGCAACGGACGGCGGCTTTAGCATCGTTAGCGATCGCTTCCTCAGTAATGCGGGGAATCGGTACGCCGAAAACTGCCATAATCGCATCGCCGATAAATTTATCCACCACGCCGCCATGAGTTAAAACAATTTCTGACATCGCCTCCATGTACTCGTTTAGCCAATCCATCAGTTCTTCGGGTTCCAGCTTGTTAGCAATCAGACTAAAATTTTTTAAGTCTGTAAACAGCACCGTTGCCGTCAGCTTTTGCCCTTTGAGGCGTCCTTGTTTGAGCAGAGAATCGCGATCGCGCCAGATCGCGTCAGCAATTTGGGGACTGACGTAACGCCCAAACAAGGTAATCATCTTTTGTCGCTCTTGACGCTCGGATCGGATAGTATAAGCGGCGATCGCACTCGTAGAACCCAAGAGGGCAGCTAACGGTGGCACCACGGGTATCCACCAACCATCTAAAAAGGCCACAAAAGCACCACCAATCAAACTTCCACCAGCAACTAACAAACTAAAAGCCGCCCAGCGCCAACTCGGTAATTTCCCAGCAATAATTGCACCAATAAAAGACCAGAAAAAAATCCACCCCTTTTCTACGAGATCGGGCCAAGTTTTAATCAAAGGACGCCCTTCAATCGCTGCACTGAGTATTTGGCTAATAATATTCGCCTGAATTTCTATCCCAGCCATTTGTTGCAGTTCCTGGGTAAAACCGCCGCTGAACGGAGTGTGAAAAAAATCATTCAAACTAGCCGCCAGGGGGCCGATTAAAACAATGCGATCGCGAAATAAATCTTCTTTAATCCGATTTTCTAACACCTCTCTCAGCGAAATCGTGATGAAACTGCCTGGTGGGTGGCGGTAATTTAAAATAATTTGATAGCCTGCTGCATCGGCTTCAATGTATTCCCCATCATTCGGCTCAAAGGGCGTAAACACTGCCTTGCCTAACTTCATATTGCCGTTTGCTGCTGACTTTGGCCTAATGCCTTCACCCCTGAGATATATTCTTGCCAATCTGAGGGCAAAACCTTCTATTCTCCTGCGATTCGGCGGGTTTAAAAATAGCAACCCGCGACGCACTCTGTCATCTCCATCCACTGGCACATCATTTGCTGCTACCTGCCCTTTTTTACTCAATATTGGTGCTGGGGAAATAGTCGAGCCACGGCTATCCGGCGCTACTTTTTCAATGCCAATCAAATTTGGCGTAGATTCAAATACTTTTGCTAATTGTTCGTAACCCGGTTCTACAGGCAAATTGCGATACAAATCCAAGCCAATTGCTCGCGGCTGTTGAGATTTTATTTTTAGCAGCAATTCTGCCAATTTATCATCTGTCATAGGCCACCGACCAAGCGCTTTGATGTCGGCTTCATCAATGGCGACAATGACAATTCGCTTATCGGGTGGTTCTAAGGGACGCCACTGAAAAAATTGATCGAAAGCATCCCAAGCTAAATATTGAAAAAAACCCGTCAAACGCAGGGCGATAACAATTGCTCCTACTGTGACAGTGGTAATTGTAACGATGCGCCACTCCCAAAGTTTTGGTTTTAGCTTAGACCAATTGATTGGGAATAATTTGCTGAGAGCTAGCCTGGAAAGCAGATGGGCGGGCGATCGCATAAAATATTTTCTATTTGAAAATAATAAAAAACGATTCCTGGGAAAATTCCGTAATGCCTTTAGGAGCGACACTCAAAGGTCAGCAGTGCAAGATCAAAAAGACCTGGAAACAGGTAAACGATCGCACTGTTTAAGCGATCGCGATCGCTATATCTCTAGGATACAAACTACGCCCATAATTTATCTAGCGGCAAATGAAGTCACCAGCATTGGCAAGACTTCGCATTGCATCCCCACTCACCAGTTTAATTTCTCCATCTGCCGCGATCGCAAATCCCCGCGCCTCCACAATCGGATCGCCCTGTTTCCAGGATTGCTGGCTGCTGATTGGCGATCGGGAAATCTCTCTTGTCTCCCTTGTCTCCCTTGTCCCCCTTGTCTCTCTTGTCCCCCTTGTCTCTCTTGTCTCAATCCCCTGCACCTGTGCCACCGCATACCGCCCCATCAACGGATCGTAGGGAGTTGGGGGTAAGCCGCCGTTGCCGGTAACGGTAAAGCTGCTACCGGCGCGGCTGCGGGCGATGCAACTCGTGGCTAAAACGGTATCTTGAGCTACAAAATTATTTTCCGATTGTGCTATAGCATTCTCGACTTGGTTATTGGTGGTGCGGATTTCTACCGTACCGCTTAAGGCAGGAGTGCCGCCGGTGGCGGTAATGTCGCTGAAGGGGGTAGTGCGATCGCGAAATTCAATCCCAAAAATCCCAGAGGCATTGATAGTTACTCGTCCCCCTTGACCTTGGGGCGCATTGGCGGTGATATCGCTATTTTCTAGCGCCACTAAAGAGCCTGTATCAATCGTGATATTGCCGCCATTAGTATTGCCCGCGTCGGTAGTAATTCTGCTACCGTTGCGTAATTGTAAGGTTTGCGATCGCAATTGAATATCTCCCCCAGCCCCGGAGACAGTCGCCGCATTCAGGCTACCGTTGGCAAGCCGGATTGAGTCGGCAACAACTGCCAAGGTTCCGGCATCGCCTCGACCAAAACTCCGGACGTTCAGGGTAGCCCCATCCCGCACCACCAAAGATCTCGCATTTACGGTTAAATTTCCCGCCGCCCCCGCACCAATCAAGGGGGCAAAGTCAGTCCGCCCCGATGAGGTAATTAAGGTAGTGGGATTCCCCGTTTTGGGCGATCGCCCGATCAATTCGATCGAGTCCGCATTTACAGTTAAGTCGCCACCCTGACCAACAGACAGAGTAGCACTGGAAATAATCGCGCCGTCTGCTGCTACTAGCCGAGGGGTGGAAAGGGTTAAGTTTCCCGCCTTAGATGAAGAGAACGTCGTCGTACCGGGACCGCTGGCGATGAAACCATCTGGTGAAACACCCGAAATATCCATCAATTCCGTCGCTTCGATCAAGATATTTCCACCTGGGCCACCCGTAAGTATAGGAAACAACCTGGGGAGAACTCCGCCGCTATTGGTAACAACTAAAGCGCCATCCCGATTAATAAAGCGTCTGGTGCGAATCTCGATGTTGCCTCCCTGTCCCGTACCGTAAAGGCTGTTATTCAAGATCCCAGTAGGTAATAGGGCGTTCTCTGGGGTGCGGCTGGCTTCTACAGATTCGGCAGCATAAATAGTTACATTTCCCCCGCGTCCGCTGCCGTAGGTAGCGCTGGATAAAACGCTTCCTTCCACAATCGCAACTCGGTTAGCGTTGATGCTGAGATTGCCTGCTGCGCCGCTAGTTCCCAAGGCAGAATAAGTGATGACAGCAGAGCGAGAAAAGTCTACAGCATCATCAGCTTGGAAAGTAATATTTCCCCCCATCGCGGCACCAAAGGTAGGGTTAAAGATAAATGACCCGTTTTGCAGGCTCAGAGAGTTAGTTTGGATCTCAATATCGCCGCCTTTTGCTAGCCCTGCCGTTCCGGCAAACAAGCCAGTTACGCGATCGCTTACACTTAATTCCCCAGTAAAAGAGCGGACAAAAACGATCGCTTGAAGTTGGTTAAATCCAGTACCAATTAACGTGGCTGAATTAGGCGCAACCACTCGCAAATTGCCCCCCGCCCCCGTCCCAAACGCCGTTGTAGACAAAAAAGCCGTTCCCTGAAGCAGAAATTGACCCGCTTCTACGGTTAAATTACCACCCGTTCCACTACCAATCGTATCGCTTGATAACCGGGTAAAATTGGCAGGATTATTACCGCTAACTTCCACCAATTGGGCACCGCGAATCGTTAAATTTCCTCCAGCTTGCGACCCTTGAGTAATTGTTAATACTTGAGAACCATCGCGTACTAACACGCGCCGTCCTTGAATTTGAATATCCCCGCCCCCAACACCGCTGGCATCTACAACTGCCCGTTGGGAAAGTTGGATATCTTGAAAACCATTAACGCCTTCATATCCCAAACTGAAATTATTGTGATTAGGAATCAGATGCACCAAGCTATTAGCACCGACACTGCCTAGCTCAATTCTGCCTTGAGGCGCAGTTAATTTACCCCCTTCTAGCAGAACATTACCGCCAATTAATCCCAAAGTTTGGCCTGCTTGAACTTGAAGCCCAACAATTTGATTGTTTCCATCGGTTGCTGTGGATCTATTAATAATATTTCCTGCTGTTTGTCCGTATTGCAATCCCACGGGAACATTAACGGTAAGTAGCGGTGGACTATTGGGATTATTAGCGCTAAACCAACTGCCATCGGCAAATCTAATGCTACTAGCAGTACTGCCGATAAACGAACCGCCGATATTTAATTGAGCATTCGGGCCAAAAACAATTCCATTGGGATTGAGCAGAAATAAATTTGCCGTGCCGTTCGCTTTGATACTGCCATCAATATTAGAAATAGAACTGCCAGTAACGCGACTAAAAATATTTTGCACATCCAGCCTATTATTAAACAAAACCGTCCCGCCAGTAGGAACGGAAAATTCCCGAAAGCTGTGAAATAAATTACTACCAGCCTCTGTACCGCCATTAATAATACTGGTATTCCCATCAGGCGTAACAATCGAATTAACTGGTAAAGTCGCATCGGGAACTATTTGGGCTTGGACTGCGATCGCGCTCAAACCAATAAACGTAAAACAGCCCGCAATCCAGACAATAACCCCTTGATTTTTATATACCGCGCAGGCGGTCTTTGTTTGTGTATCCCCACGCTTTAACGTGGGGAATATTAGGGGTGTTACAAGCGGATTTGATCTCATACCTTGATTTTTATAGACCGCGCAGGCGGTCTTTGTTTGTGTAGCCCCACGCTTTAGCGTGGGGGATATTAGGGGTGTTACAAGCGGATTTGATCTCATAAATAAATTCAGCATAACTAATAGTTACCTTGGTAGATATTTTCTTGCTACCCCGCGCTTTAATATGAACGAGACTTACGCGCGACGCTCCTATAAACCGGGTTTCTACCTGGATCTATCGCTTCCAAACCGACGATTTTTCATAGAAACCCGGTTTCTTTGCGTAAGTCCTGATGAAGCGAAATAACTACCCTTCAGCATCCCGATTTCTCTAAAAAATCGGGATTTTAAGTCCTACCTATTATAACCAATTGCCAATCAAAATAAAAGGCGACCAAACAGCCGGGTGATTATAATCCTCCGACGCGATTAACTTGATCTGAGCTTGCCTAAGTGCTTCAGCTTTTGTCATACTAGGTTGACGCAATTGAGTATAAAATTCTTCAATCAGTCTGACAGTTGATTCATCATTAATAAACCACAGACTAGCCATAGCGCTTTTAACCCCCGCGCGCACAGCAACTCCTGCAATTCCCAAAGCTGCCCGATTATCTCCCGCCGCTGTTTGACAAGCACTTAAAGTTAATAACTCTACAGGTTCTTGTTGTTCATTTCTCCGATAATTTTGGGATACACTCCGCAACAAACTATCAAGTTGATCCAGACTAATTTTTCCGTCGTATCCCACTAAGAAAGTACTCGCAGCATCCACACCAAATTTGCCGTGAGTAGCAATGTGAATAATGGCAAAATTATTAGCTCGTAGTTCCTTTTCTAACCGAGTTATGGTAAAATCTCGATCTAAAAGTTTAATACCTCCCAAAAGGCTATTTACCTCGGCAACTTCGGCAGCTACATTTGTTAGCGGTGGAAAGGGTTCGCGTTCGACGGTTAAGCCGACAGCGAGGGCTTTTAAATTGCGGACATTGGGAGATTTGCTAGCAGTTAAAGTCAGACTAGGTGTATTAGCGATCGCATACTTCTGCACCAAAAATTCCTTGCCATCGTGCAATGCAGACATCGGCACTTTTCGCAATACTCCATCTTGGATAAATACAAGAGTTTTTACCCCCAATTTCGCGATATCTTCTGCCATCGGATGAATAAGCATATCGTAGATTTTTTGAGCTTGTGGAAGGTATTCTTCTGTTGACCTATTTTCAAGTAACAAACGCAATTGGTCGATTTCCTGTTGCAGTTGATCTTGTTTTATTTCTACTGGGTAACCCTGCAAATTACCGTCGGGAGATTGGAGAATCATTTCCGTGCGATCGCTCAAAATCACTGAATAAATAACCGCCGCCCCAGTCTCGGATAAATTATCCTTTTTAGTCCCATTTTTTTGGGCGATTTCCACGCAATCATCGCCAAAAAAGTTTTGCAGTTCGGCTAACTTAAGCAACTCTAAAATATTGATGGTTTTAGTCAGATTTGTTTGGTAATTGGTAGTTTCTAGTAACAATCCCATTAATTCGCGATACACTGGTTCCACCGAGTCGCGGAAGTTAAATTGCAAATCTTTATTAGCTACAAGAATATCGCTGCGAATGCTTTGGAGTGTGGCGATCGCACTCTCATAAGACGCGATCGCCTGCGTGCGATCCCCTGTAACCTTAAATACACGCCCCGCCTGCCACTGCCAGCGATATAAACTATCCGCCGCATTCGCTTGCTGTGCTGCAAACTGAGCTTGCTGCGTCAAGTCCATCGCCTCGGTATATTGCCGAGAGGCTTCATACAAGTGTCCTAAACTACCAATAGCAAACGATAAACTGCGGAAATCGCTGATATTTCTGGCGGATGCGATCGCCAATCCTAATAACCTCGCCGCCTCTTGATTCTTTTCGTTGGCGATCGCTAAGTTAATCAACCCATAAACCTTATCCCGCGAATCGGGAACTCGTTCTAAAATTGATATAATCCGCGAGCGATTTTGAGCAATTAAATTACTATCTGGCTCAGCCATTTCCCCCAGCAAACGATTAAGATTTAACCGGGCTTTTACTTCCAATAATTGCCAATTTTGCTCGCTCAGTTGGCGATCTTTAGATAACCCATTCATTGCCAATTGTGCGCTTTCTGTAAATGCAGCGATCGCGGCTAATTTATCCTCTTGAGCCAACTCATTAAACTGCCCTACAGCTTGATCATCCCCTTCTATCGTCGCTACACTTGCACTGGTGCGATATCGTTCTCCCCTACTGGCATAAGCATTACCCAAATTATTCAAAGCTGTAATAATGTATCCTTTACCCTTATCATTTAATTCGCGAGCAATCCGCAAGCTAGCCTCACAACTAGAAATAGCTTCTTCATAATTTCCCGCAGCCCAATAAGCATTACCCAAAGCACCTAATGCTGCTGCTTCGGTTAGTTGTAAATTATTCTTCTTAGCTATCTCTAAAGCCGATTGCAACAATTGAATCGCCCGCTGTTGCTGTCCCAAATCGCTATAAGTTTGTCCTTGTTCCACAAGTAATTGAGCCAAGCGTTCCTGGGTAGCCTCATCCTTTTGCACCCGATAAATTTGAATCGCTTTCTCCCACTGCTGCACAGCTTGATTAAAATTACCAATTTCGCGATAAGCCAAAGCCAAATTAGTCCTAACCAGAGCCAGATCCAAGCTATTTGAAATCACCCCCAGCGCTTGTTGCCAAACATTAATTGCTTCGGTAATCTTTCCTGCTTGATAAAGCCGTAAACCCTGCTGCACCCTCAAAGATGCCTCCCCCTCGTTCCCAGGTTCAAAAGCTGCCTCTACCTCGTTCCCAGGTTCAACCTGGGAAAGTATTTCCCAAGGCTCTGCCTTATTTTTAATCGTGGTTAAAGACTTAGCAATAACTACATTAGCCTCTGGTTTGACAACCAGAACTAACAACAACCAAAAAGTTAAACCCAGCAAAAATAAACCCCTAAAGCGCCGCCAACGCCTAGAAAATGGAAACATTATCCTTCACCCCTAGCCCGCGGACAAATCTTTTACCCTGTTTAACGTGGTTACCGTTAAAATATCCTGAGAAAGTCTGTATAGTTAATTTCTGTAACAACATTCCCCCTAAAAAACAGTTTCACTAGCTAGCCTATGTCTTCTCTACGACGCCTGTTTTCTGCCTTGGCAATTAGTGCTTGCGTACTAGGCGGAGTTCATTCTATCAGCTTAGCCAGTGGCTTGCCTGGTTTTACCCTCTGGGGCCCCGTCAGCCGCGAAAACCAGCTACCCTTTCGGCTAGACTTTGGCGGCAGAACCAATGGATGGGATCGCTACCGCCTGCGAATTCCCTCCAAACAAATGAAATTAGCAGTTGCCCAGTTCTCGATTTCCTATCCCAACTACTTCGAGGGAGTATTTGATCCCAAAGAAATAGAAGTGCGAGTCCGAGGTAAGTCGGTACCCTTAGAGGAAGTCAACTGGGACAGAGAAAACCGCGTCATTCAAATTTTCCCGCGAGAACCAGTCCCAGCAGGAAATACAGTCGAATTAGTCTTATCAAACGTCAAAAATCCCTCATTTGGCGGCATGTTTCTCTTCAACTGCCAAATTCAAACCCCTGGGGACGTACCCCTGCTGCGTTACATCGGGACTTGGATACTCAGCATTGATTAGCTGCGGTTGGGAAGTGGTAACATAAAAGATTGTGACTTTTTGTGCAACTTAGGGGATGTTCGTGAGGGGAAGATTTCTCATTACCCATGACACATAACCCCAGTAAACTAGCCAATTTGGAGAACTGACAATGACCCAGCGTACCTTGGGCGGAACGAACCGCAAGAGAAAAAGAACATCAGGTTTTCGCGCCCGGATGAGAACCAAAAACGGTCAGAAAGTGCTTTCAGCGCGCCGTCGTAAAGGGCGCTATCGTTTGGCGGTGTAGAATTGCTGACAGCGAAGAGTCAAGGGCTGGGAGGGTTGCGATCGCTTGTGGCTTTGCCAAAAGTAAATCGACTAAAACATCGGCTAGATTTTAGTGCCGTATTTCGTCAAGGCATTCGTCGCCAATCTCCCCACTTGACTTTAAGAGCTTGGCGACAAAAGCCACAAACTGCCGAATCAGCCAAAATACCGCCAAAAATTGGCTTTTCGGTGAGCCAAAAAGTCAGCAAGCTAGCGACGCAAAGGAATCGGATTAAACGACAGCTGCGGGCGGCTTTTCGCCAACTACTGCCCCGGCTGAAATCAGATTGGTTGTTAGTGGTAGTGGTAAAACCCTCAGCCACAGAGTGCGATTATCAGCAATTTCTGCAAGAATTAGAGCAGTTGTTGGCTGACGCCGAGGTACTCAATGGGCATTAAAGAGGAAGTTTTTTATGAAGGTGGCCCCCACATCGGGGATCTAATTCTTAATATCCTGATCGGGTTGACGGTGGTGGGATTGCCCTTAACAGTAGGGGCAATTACCAGAGCCTTGTGGCTGCGCTATCGGATTACCAATCGCCGCATCACGGTGATTGGGGGATGGATGGGACGCGATCGCACTGACATTATCCACTCAGAAATCGTCGATATCAAGAAAGTAGCTCGCGGTATCGGCTTATGGGGAGATATGGTAGTTACCCTCAGAGGCGGCAGTCGCTTAGAACTGAGAGCCATTCCCAAGTACCGCGAAATTTGCGACTACGTTTCCCAAAAAGCAGGTCTGAATATTCCCAAAGCCGGTAGCTTGACGGGTCGCTAAAATCGTCATCCCTCATGCAGGCAAGCGTAGTACCTCCGTTAACGCCAAACCCACAACAAAAAAACATAGAAGCATTTTCCATGTTTTTTCAGAACGGGCGGGAATCCACACCGGGCGTTTACGAGATGACCCCGCCGCTTGGGTGCAGCATAGATATTAAACAGAGTACGTCCAGCAAGAGCGGAATTTACGCCTGTGGACAAGTCGGAGGCGACTCCCTTGGTAGAAACAGGAAGCAAACGTTAAATCCGAGTCAGGCGCAAATTGCCGGCTCGATTTGAGTTAGTTTTGTGTTGCATAATATAGCGCTTGACAGGTAGAGTTCATACGCATGGATTTTGGTGTCAGTTTTCTCTCCAACAACGTAATGCTGCCGATCCTGGATTTTTTCTACAGGATCGTACCCAGCTATGGGCTAGCCATTGTGGCGCTGACCTTAGTGGTTCGCTTTGCGGTTTATCCTCTAAGCGCCAACTCAATTCGCAGTATGCGCCGCACGCGAATCACGCAACCCATTATGCAAAAGCGGGTGAAAGAAATTCAAGAGCGCTACAAAGAAGACCCTGCTAAACAGCAGGAGGAAATGAGTAAGCTCTATAAAGAATTTGGTAACCCCCTAGCCGGATGTTTGCCCGTATTGTTGCAAATGCCGGTGCTATTTGCCTTATTTGCCACATTGCGCGGCTCGCCTTTTTCGGATATAAATTACAGCGTCAATCTGCAAATTTTTCCCCAGGAACAAATTGAGCAGATTCAACCTCAACCTTTTGCTACTTCTCCCCAAAATATTTACGTCGCCGATGGGGTTCACGCTCCCATTATTGGCCTGGTGCCAAGTGGCAACCGCTTAACAGTGGGCGAGAAAACCAAGTTTGAATTTCAAACCCCCGAAGGCAAACCGATTAGCGCCCTAGTAGCGGAAAACGGTAACACCCAACTCGTTCCCCGCTGGCAAGTAATTAAAGGCCAAGAACGAGTCCGAATCGATGAAAATGGCAACATCGAAGCCCTAGAACCCGGAGACGCTACCATCCAAGGTACAATTCCCGGACTAGCAGCTGAAAAAGGCTTTCTCTTCATCGAAGCCCTGGGTCGCGTCGGCGCGGTGGACAAAGACGGCACTGTCCACTGGGATACCGTGGTCATGGTGCTGTTATTTGGCGTTAGTTTGTACGTTAACCAACTGCTTTCCGGTCAAGGAAGTACAGGCAGTACCAGCAGTAACCCGCAGCAAGATACGGTTAACAAAATTACTCCGATCATCTTTTCGGGGATGTTTTTGTTCTTCCCACTGCCCGCTGGGGTATTGATGTACATGTTAATCGCCAACATCTTCCAGACGGTTCAGACATTTGTGTTGTCGCGAGAACCCCTGCCCGAAAACCTGCAAAAACTGGTAGAAGTGCAGGAAAAAGAAACAAAGGGACGGGAATCACTGCCCTTTGAACCCAGTCGTTCTAAGAAAAAAGCCTCAAGTTAGCGTTCATGAACGATAGTAGAATGCAGCGCGGTCAGAAGTGGCTAGAAGAACTGCTGCTTTTGACCAAAACCCCCGCTAAGGTGGAAGTCGAAAAGCACGCCACTCTATCCCTAGCCGAACACGAGGACGAACCAGAACCTGATAGCTACTGGTTGACCATTGACGAAACCAATCTCACGCCCCCACAAATTCAGGCGTTAATTGGGGTTGACGGTTCGGCTTTAGATGCGATTCAGTATTTAGCCAACACCACCGTCAACTTAGGTCAGCCCCCAGAGGAGCAAGCGTCGTATACGGTAGAGCTGGCTGGCTACCGCGTCCGGCGGCAAGCCGAACTTCTAGAAATGGCGCAATATGCCGCCGAACAGGTGCGCTTGACTGGTAGAGAGTTTGAACTAAAATCCCTTTCGGCAGCGGAACGGCGTCAAGTTCACACTTTTTTAAAGGACTTTACCGACCTGGAAACCTACAGTCGCGGCAAAGAACCAGACCGCCGTTTAGTCGTGCGCCGCAGCTGATCCAACTGAAGAATTTTAGATTTTGGATTTTAGATTAATCCAAAATCTAAAATTAAAGAAGGATGGCTCGGCAATTAATAATTATGGAACCAATTTATATTCCGCATCTGCTTAAATCACCCAAGCAGACCCAGGTGGTTGAAGTTGAAGAGTTTCTGCCTGGGTTAGAAACCTTGACGCCGGTTCGAGGTGAGGTGCGAGTTAGTCACAAAGGGACTTATCTGGAAGTTGCTGCCAAAGCGGAAGCGATCGCTACTTTAACCTGCCACCGCTGTTTGCAACAATACAATCACCGTGTAGTCGTTAATACCTCGGAACTGATCTGGCTAGACGCAGCCGCTAATCAACCATATACCGGGCCAATCGAACAAGAAATTGACGTCGATGACCTAGTAGAATCGCTAGCTCCAGACGGTATTTTTAACCCAGGCGATTGGCTGTACGAGCAAATGTGTCTCGCATTACCTCAGAGACAACTGTGCGATCGCAAGTGTAAAGGTATACAAATTTCCCCCCCCAGCGAGTCCAAACCAACCCGAGACCAACGCTGGGCAGCACTGGAACTTCTCAAGGGAAAATTACCTGGAGAATTGTAGATTTGAGATTTGAGATTTGAGATTTGAGATGATTGGTTAGCCTTTTTAGTGTTAGCTTTTAATCTAAAAATTAAAAATCCGAAATCCTCGCATCCAAAATCGCTATGAGTTTCAGTGACGAGTTTCAACTGCTGCTGCGGGCACGCTACCCTTTAATCTACATTCCCACCTACGAAGAAGAGCGCGTAGAAGCAGCGATCGCAGCCTGCGCTAAACAGCAGGGCAACCGTGGGGTTTATACCTGGGATTTTGTCGATGGTTACCAAGGCAACCCCACGGATGCCGGGTTTGGACGCCGCAATCCCCTGCAAGCTTTAGAATTACTGGAAAAACTCCCGGCAACCGCGCCAGGGATTTTTATTTTGCGCGATTACCACCGCTTTCTAGAAGATGTCTCGGTGGCGCGCAAACTCCGCAATTTGGCAAGGTTGCTCAAATCCCAGCCGAAAAATATCGTCATATTGTCCCCCAGAATCTCGATTCCAGAAGATTTGAGTGAAGTTCTCACTGTGCTAGAATTCTCCTTGCCTTCGGGGTCGGAGATTAAAAGCGAAGTAGAACGTTTGTCAGCAGCAACGGGAAAATCTCTGGAAACGCGCGTTCTAGACGAGTTGGTTCGTTCCTGTCAGGGACTCTCAATGGAACGGATACGGCGCGTTTTGGCGCGGGCGATCGCCACCCACGGCGAATTGCGTCCGGAAGATGTAGAACTCGTCCTAGAAGAAAAACGCCAGACAATTCGCCAAACCCAAATATTAGATTTTTACCCGGCGACCGAAAAAATTTCCGATATTGGCGGGTTGGATAATCTCAAAGAATGGCTGTTGCGGCGGGGCGGTGCTTTTTCCGAACGGGCGAGGCAGTACGGATTGCCCCATCCGCGCGGGTTATTGTTAGTGGGGATTCAGGGAACCGGGAAATCTCTGACGGCGAAAGCGATCGCTCACCACTGGCATCTACCCCTGCTACGATTGGACGTTGGGCGGCTGTTTGGCGGCTTAGTAGGCGAGTCGGAATCCCGCACCCGTCAAATGATCCAATTGGCGGAAGCATTGGCTCCCTGCGTCCTCTGGATTGATGAAATTGATAAAGGGTTTTCTGGGTTTGATGGCAAAGGGGATGCCGGTACCACCAGCCGCGTCTTTGGCACTTTTATTACCTGGTTAGCTGAAAAAACTTCACCCGTATTTGTCGTCGCCACGGCTAATAATATCCAAGCATTACCCCCGGAAATGCTCCGCAAAGGTCGATTTGATGAAATCTTCTTCGTCGGTTTGCCCACACAAGAAGAGCGGCAAGAGATTTTTAACGTGCATTTATCGCGGTTGCGCGCCCACAATCTCAAAGCATACGACCTGGAAAGGCTTGCCTATGAAACTCCTGATTTCTCTGGAGCAGAAATAGAACAAAGTTTAATTGAAGCAATGCACATCGGCTTTAGCCAAAATCGAGACTTTGCTACGGATGATATTTTAGAAGCCGCCAGTCAGATTATCCCGTTAGCTAGAACTGCCCAAGAGCAAATACAGTTTCTGCAAAACTGGGCTGCTGCTGGTAAAGCTCGTTTAGCCTCGAAGCACAGCATTCTCAACAGCCGAATTCAAGGTCAATTTCGCTAGCTGGGGCGAGAAATTGAACCCGCAATCGGTTAAATCTTAAATTTTCCCCCTTGTCCTGCTTCCCGCTGTCTTAGAAAATAAGGAGGTTAGAAGCGGAGCATGGGGTAAAAAGCTTGTCTGACACAGGAGTAGGTATGAGTTTGTCTGGGATTTTTAAGTTTCTACTTGGTTTCTTGATTGCGATCGCGCTCTTAGTTGGCAGCGGTGTGGCAGTTGCGCTTTACTTCGTCACCAAACTCACCGCCCCGCCTCCCAAACCTATCTTTGCTAACGATAAGCCGATCGCTAAACCCAAGCCTTCCCCACTAGCCAACAAACTTTCACCCGCGCCCGTCGTGGCGGCAGCTTCTCCCGCAGCCAATGCAACTGAAACCGCCTCCATACCACAGCCAGAAACCTCTCCAAACGCAACAGCAACACCTGCCCCAGAAACTCCCACCGTAACAGAAACGCCTTCTCCAAAACCCCTCGAACCTGGAGCTTTCAGAGGCAGGGTGACTTGGCGTAACGGTTTGATTGTTCGGGATAGTCCAGGCACCGAGTCGCAGCGCATCGGGGGTATTGCCTATAACCAACAGATCGTTGTGTTGGGAGAAAGCGATGACAAAAGATGGGTGAAGGTTCGCGTTGAGGAAAACAATCAAGAGGGTTGGGTTAAAGCTGGCAATGTAGAACGAGTTGAGGTAGAACCAACTGCCACTCCGATTGACTGATCTGTTAAGAAAAGTAGCTTTATTTAAAGCTTGATTGCAAAAAACGGACTCAAGTTTGAGTCAGCTCGATCCCAGTGGTAGGTTTAAAAACTAATAATTATTACCCGAATAACCTAACCACGAGTTGACAAACCATGTACGACAAAAACTCTAATAAAGACCTTTTGGGTGGCGTTGTTGCTGCGGCCTTGGGTGCAGGCGTTGTGTGTGCATTTGCTGTTTCTCAGGGGCAGCATCCGTTGATAGCGCTGCAAATTACCGGCTTGGCGGTGATAGTAGCCTTGGTATGCGATCGCTTGGGTCTAGTCTAACGGCCTTCCCAGCTTCCGGATCGAAGCCGGGAACTAACGCTGTAATAATTTGTCCATCACCACAAGCTAAGCTGGAATTGTCGCTAAATAGGTACAAAAACCACTAAAAATGGTAAAATACCTATTCCGGACTGGCTAGCTAATTTTAGTAACGCAAATATGGAAACTCTAGCCTATATATATCTTGCTTGCTCTTGCGAAGCATCTGACGCGCCCGATCTAGCAGATGATTCCAGCGAGGTCGAAGTTGTCCGGGGGCTGAAGGGGAAAAAACCTAAAAGCCATACCTGGATTCCTTTGGTATCTTTGTTAGCCGCCTCAACTGTCATGGGAATGGCAGCCCAGGCAACAGCGCAGCTCGACCAAGGCAGCAGAGGTCAAGAAGTAGCAGAACTTCAGCAGCAATTGCGAGAACTCGGATACTTCAATCGCCCTTCTACGGGGAATTTTGGCCCCTTAACCAAGCAGGCGGTAATCCGGTTCCAGCAAGATGAAGGACTGACAGCAGATGGGGTTGTAGAAACAAAAACCAAAGCAGCTTTGCTGCGTCGGTTGGGTATCAGCGACGATGGCACTCCGCCTCCAGAAACTCCTAATAGCACTCCCGAACCCGTTCGTCGCATCACTCTCAGACGCGGCGCCAGCGGCAACGAAGTCGAAGCTCTCCAGAAACTTTTGGCAGCAGCTGGTTTGTACGAAGGCACCCCCAATGGGGAATTTGACGGCAAAACCTTCGCTGCTGTCAGGCAGTTTCAGCGCCAGAATAGACTGGGGGTTGATGGTATCGTAGGGGCGCGAACCTGGTCTGCTTTGCTCGACAACAACGGAACTGCAACCGCGGCAACGCCGTTTAACAGAGATCCTTTTCTCGGTGAAAATGGTACAACCATTCAAACACCACCCAGCGAAGCCGCACAGGCAGGCGAGCAACCAGGCGAGCAACCAGGCGAGCAGGTTACAGCCGCCCTCATCGAGCAAGGTAGCAGAGGCGAACAAGTGCGAGAACTTCAGCAGCGTCTGCGAGACTTGGGCTATTTCAATGGGCGTACCACAGGTAACTTTGGCCCCTTAACCAAGGCTGCTGTGATTAAATTTCAGCAGGATTCTGGGCTGACTCCCAACGGCGTTGTAGACGAAGCAACTAAGTCTGCATTGCAGGCGAAAACTGGTTCCGCCAGCAACTTGAGCGTCAGAGATCTTCAACAGCGCCTCAAAGAAAGAGGCTTCTACAGCGGCCCGATTGATGGCAACTTGAACGAGCAGACTAAGGCAGCGATTGACGCGGCTCAACGAGCCTACGGTGTCAGCAAGGATGACATTCTCAAAGCACGCTTCTAGGTGCATTTTCAGCGGCTTGGGTTCAGCAGGCTCTCAGATGATAAATCTGAGAGCTAGTATCTTTTTTGTTCATAAGGGTAACAAAGCCCGCTGGCAAGCCGGACAAATGGCATGAATCACCAGTTGGCAGTCGAGCAGATGGTATCCTTCTTTTTCGGCTATTTTGGTGCCGATTTTGAGAATCGAGTCGTTGTTGAATTCAATCGTCTTGTTGCACCGAACGCAAATCAGATGGTCGTGATGATCTGGGTAAGGGTGATTGAGTTCGTAATGTTTATGTCCTTCTCCCAGTTCTAGTTCCCGCAAAATACCCATCCGAGCCATTAATTTCAGGCTGCGGTAAATCGTGGACAGGCTGATTGCTTCACCTTGACTTTGCAACAGGTGATGAAGCTCTTCAGCGCTGAGGTGCTGGCCTTTAGGAAGCTCTTGAAAAACCTGTAATATGGTTTCTCGTTGGGGAGTTAAACGCCAGCCCCTCTCATTTAGTTCGGCTTTGAGTGAGGATGCTGAATAGACAGGCATATTAACCTTCTCAACAAAGGTGGTCTATTGACAATAATAGCTAACTAGCTATGTATTTTCAACAAACTCGGCTTACTGAAAATATTCTTAATAAAATCATTAGCCCCGGTCGGTAAATGCTTTGGGTACCTTTCCAGGGCTAAAAAATAAGCTGTGACGCATTTAATTTGTACATGGGGAGCTGGGGGAGCTGGGGGAGCTGAGGGAGCTGGGGGAGCCAGGGAGAGGGATTGGCAGTTTTATCCCGATATTAGAAATATACAAATTAGCTGCGCGTTAGCTTAATAACCCCTCAATTGCTATCCCCGAAGTGTTGCAACTTGTGTAGCATTTCACAATTCGGGTAGAGAAGCTGAGCGAATGCACGACCAGTTACTGGGAAGTAAGGAAGGCCATCCCTGACGCAACGCTTCCGGACAGACTGTATGAATGGTCAGCTGACAGTCAAGCAAGTGCAATCCTGCTTTTTCAGCTTGCTTTAAGCCCAATTTTAAAATCGAGTCGTTTGTGAATTCAATGGTTTTGTTGCACTGAATGCAGACCAAATGATGATGGTGATGCGGATAAGGCTGATTAATTTCGTAATGTTTATGTCCTTCTGCCAGTTCCAGTTCTCGCAGAATGCCCATCCGCGCCATTAGCTTGAGGCTGCGGTAAATCGTGGATAAGCTGATTTGTTCTCCTCGGCTCTGTAACAAGGCGTGCAAGTCTTCAGCACTGAGATGGTTGCCTTTGGGAAGATTTTGAAAGACCTGTAAAATTGTCTCTCGCTGGGGGGTCAAACGCCAACCTTTCTCGTTCAGTTCAGCTTTAAACGAGGCTGCTGTATAGTTAGCCATATAAACATTCTCAAGAAAGCCCTCTATATGACGAAGGATACACAATATATTGACTCATTTTCAAGAAAATTGCTTATTGAGAATTAATAGCTAAAAGCATTTTAAAGGTTGAGAGCTTGTTGATAATAATTCCGAATGAATTAAGGTAAAAAACCTAACAAAAGAACCAGCAAAAGCAATGCTTTTGCTGGCATCGGTAGTTGACGATCTCACCTGGAAAGCGATCGGGAGGAAGTTTAACTGAACGCTTCTAAATAATCGCGCACGCGGTTGCGACGCTTGGGTTGGCGCAATTTTTGCAGCGCTTTGGCTTCAATTTGTCGCACTCTTTCGCGAGATAGATCCAACGCGCGTCCAATTTCTGCTAACGAGTAGGGATGACCATCTCCCAAACCGAACCGCATTAAAATCACATCGCGTTCGCGGCTGGTTAAATCTGCCAGGAGTTGCTGCAAGTCCCGGTAGAGAGCTTCTTGCATCAGGACATCTTCGGGAGATTCATCTTCAGTTGGCAGCAAATCGCCCAATTCGGTGTCTTTTTCTTTACCAACTTTGGTTTCAAAAGAAACCGAGCGAGGCACGCGAAATAAAACTTCCCGCACTTGAAACGGCGTCATGTCTAATTCCTTAGCCAAATCTTCCAGCGTCGGCGTGCGGCCTTTTTCTTGGGCAATTTTACGCTGAGCTTTTTTAATTTTGTTGAGCTTTTCGGTGATGTGAACTGGCAGGCGAATCGTGCGGCTTTGAGTTGCGATCGCTCGCGTAATACCTTGACGAATCCACCAGTAAGCGTAGGTGCTAAAGCGATAGCCTTTGGTCGGGTCAAACTTCTCAACAGCGCGCTCTAAACCCAAGGTTCCTTCTTGAATTAAATCCAACAGTTCTAAACCGCGATTTTGATACTTTTTGGCAACCGATACGACCAAGCGCAGGTTGGCCTTAATCATGTGTTCTTTGGCTCGAATGCCTTCGGTTTGCAGCTGTTCTAGTTCCTCAATCTTTAACCCGGCGAGTTCTGCCCACAGCCGTTTGCCCGCTGCCAGGGTCGATTTCAGATCGGGCACGGTGAGGTTAGCGGTAGCTGCCCATCGTTCCCAAGAAGGACGGTGACCCAGGTTAGAAGCTAAGCGATCGTGAATCTCGATTAGTTCGACGTATTGAGCGATCGTTCCCCGCTCCTGCTTCGCGGCTTGATCGCGCAGTTCCAGTAGCCGCATGTAGCGCTGGACTTGCTGTGCTTCTGAAACTTCCTCATCCCGTCCCAGCAAGCGCACCCGGCCTATGTCTTGGAGGTATAAACGCACCAGATCGGTAGTACGACGATTGGTAGATTGCCCGACGCTGGCAACATCTGCCTCTTCTACATCAAATTCGACCAAGTCGCTGCTTGTTAATTCAGCTTCGTTGTCTAGTTGAAAGCTCAAAGCATCTAATTGATTATCGTCGCTGATATCATTGGAAAAAAAGGTGGCTGGCATAATTATTGCCTCAACTGCTCCATGTGACAAAGGGCTGGTGAAAGCGGCTGCTTGTTACGGTTGTTGGCGTCCTTCATGGCGCGCGAAGCGCTTCAACTTGTTTTGGTTTGCGGGGACGCCGCCATTGATGCACTTCCCTGCTGAACCCGCGAAGTCTGACATTGGTACGGGTCTTGTACTCGCTATCTAGAAACTTAGCCATTGATAGAAATGCTGAATCGAGCAGCTAAATCGTTTACAACGGGTTTCTAGATTCTCAACCTGTCAGCTAGTATAGGGACAATCCCTCTTACCCAAGGGTGACTTCTGTCAGTGGGTAAGTTAATCTACATCACTAGATAGAAGACTTCCCGATCACTTGCCAAAAAACCGCAAAGATCGCTGTTAATTTTTGTTGCTGTTAATTTTTGTTACTTACCCTTGCGGGAGAATCGCTCTTCATTCAACCGATGACCCAATCTCCGGCTTCACATCGCGCAGCATCAGTGCGTCTACCGCCGCTTGGGGTGTTACTTCTCCCTGGAGCAATCGATAAACTTGATAAGAGATGGGGACAGAAATTCCCTGCTGATTTGCCAGCTCCATCAGCACTTGGGTGGTGTTTACCCCTTCGGCAGTTCCCTGTAGCGCGGCTAAAACTTCTGGAAGTTGTTTGCCTTGGGCAAGTTGATAACCGACTTGGTAGTTGCGGCTGAGGGGGCTATTGCAAGTGGCTAGCAAATCTCCCAATCCCGACAAACCATAAAACGTGTCGGCTTTAGCCCCCCAATGGGTGCCGATGCGAATAATTTCAGCCAAACCCCGGGTAACTAGCGCCGCTTTGGCATTGGTTCCCAGTTGCAAACCATCGCACGTGCCTGCGGCGATCGCTATCACATTTTTCAACGTTCCGCCCAACTCTACACCCAAAGGATCGGGGTTGGTATAAACGCGAAACCGCGTTGAATTCAATCTTGCTTGCACGACTTTAGCTGCTTCGGCATCGTTACTTGCAACTACCGTCGCTGCTGGTAGTCCTTGTTCAATTTCTTTGGATAAATTTGGCCCTGCCAGCACCACCACCGGATGAGAGGGAAATGCCGCTTGCCAAATTTGTGCGGGCGTGCAAGTGGTCGAGGGGTCTAATCCTTTAGTCGCCGTGACGATAATTGTTTGGGAAGATAAGCCTAAAGGCTTTATCAGTTCTACAACAGGTCTGACGCCTTTCATCGAAACTGCTGACAGGATCGTATCTGCACCTGCGATCGCTTCTACCAGACTTTGACCACAGTGGCGCGACCACAAACGCATTCGGTGTCCGTTGCCTGCTGCCACGTTTGCCAAGGCTGTCCCCCAAGCACCTGTACCCAGGATGGCGATCGTTGCTTCTATTTTAGGTTTTGGGTTTTCGATTGTCATGAGTCATTAGTCCTTAGTCATTAGTTATTTTTGACCAACTGGTGACCGATGACTGAGGTAGAGCGATGAGTCTGGGCAAATTTGAGACCAATGGGTCTCAAATTGCTAAAAGAGAAAATTTTGTCTACCAATGGTAGACAAAATTTGAAACCCATTGGTTTCAAATTCTGGCAATTTCTAATTAACCTGCCTCATCCCTCGTTCGCGGGGATATAGTTCCATTAAGGCTCTCACTTGCTCAGCATGATATGAGCTTCTTGTCAAGGGTGAAGCAACAACTTGTAAAAATCCCAAGGATTCGCCGTATTGCCTCCAGGCGTCGAATTGCTCTGGGGGAATAAAGTTTTGTACTTGCAAGTGCTTTTGACTGGGTTGGAGGTATTGCCCAATCGTCAGGATATCGCAATCGACCGCGCGCAGATCGCGCATCGCTTCGCGAACTTCGGTGTCGGTTTCGCCGAGTCCTACCATGATGCCGGATTTGGTGTAGAGCCAAGGGGCGATGGTGCGCGATCGCTGCAATAATTCCATTGTCCTGTCATACTCGCCTTGCGGTCGCACTCGGCGATACAGGCGTCGCACCGTTTCCGTATTGTGATTCAACACCTCTGGCGCAGCAGCGATAATCTCTTCTAGAGCTGACCAATTGCCGCACAAATCGGGAATTAGTACCTCAATCGTAGTACCGGGGGAGGAGACGCGCACCGCTGCAATACATGCCACAAACTGGGAAGCACCCCCATCGGGCAAATCATCTCGGTTAACCGAGGTAATCACCACGTGATTGAGTCTGAGTCGCCGTACAGCTTCGGCTAAACGTTGCGGTTCAGTTGGATCTAGGGGTTTGGGCTTTTTCTCAAAATCTATATCGCAGTAGGGACAGGCTCGCGTACAGGCTGGCCCCATAATCAAAAAAGTTGCCGTGCCATTGTTGAAACATTCACCGATATTGGGACAAGACGCCTCTTCGCAAACCGTATTGAGGGCTAAATCCCGTAAAATTTCCTTGACGTTACCGACGCGCTCCCACTGAGGCGCTTTCACCCGTAACCATTCTGGCTTGACAACCACGAGCAGCCTCTGCCTTCTAAAGTTTTACTAATTAATTTAACATTTCTGCGAAATTCCCCACCGTGTTTTACGGTGAGGATAACGTGATATGATAGAAAAGTTATTTACGGGATGTAGCGCAGCTTGGTAGCGCACCTCGTTCGGGACGAGGGGGTCGCACGTTCAAATCGTGTCATCCCGATTTTTAGTGAGTGATTGTTTTAGTGAGTGATTATTTGCCAGCTTTTGTTGTAACGCTGGTCATGGCTCAATCTGCTGGTTTAATGGCTGAATGCGATCGCATTCCCAAGCATGAAGAAAAGCGATCGCAACCGGCTGTTGATACTTTTCCATCTCAGCAAAGGTGAAATAATTTAACACTCAACATTTATATTAAAATGAAATATTTTGCCACCGCGAACGCTGTGCGGGCTGAGCGATCGTCATTATATCGAGGGTTAGCAACAACAGAAGGCTTTAAATGCGATCGCGAACGGGCGCGTGCCCGTTCGATGCTAATTTCCCTTAGTCATCTTTGCAACCAAATACCATCTGTAAAATCATCGGCTTTCCTCCCTCGCGGTGATATTTATCTGCCCAGTCGCGGATAATGACATCGAGTTCTTCCAATGCCGCGTCAATCCGCTCTGGCGGAATATCCAATTCCTCTAAAATTCGCATTACATACCGCTCTCGCTCTGCCCAACCCTTCATCAGCCGGAAATAGCGAGCTGTATCCTCGACCATAATGTAAGTGCGCTCTTCATCGTCCGCTGGGGAATAAGACGCGCGGGTGAGAGCGTAGAAGGGCAAACCCCAAGGACAATCGATGCGGCTTACCGTTTTAGCGTAGACTAGGCGGCGCTTGATATGTTCGGCTAACGCTTCCGAAAGCGGCAGTTGTTGCTCTAAGGGCAAGTCTTCCTGGGAACGATTGTGGAGATATTCGATCAACTCCATGAACTGAAGCGAGTTGATCAATTGGGCATCGGGAATGCTGGGAGGAAGTTTTTCCTCAATCTGCCGTTTTTCCTCAGATGTCAGGTTCGTACCAGAAATCCGCGAGCGCCCTGGTATCCAAGGATACTTTTCTAACCAAACATAAGGAAACTGGATCAGATATCGGGGTTCCTGGGAACCCAGCATCTTTAGCAGTTTGCCCTTTGTCAGAGCTTCCTTAACTTCCTCGACAATTGCCTTAACCCGCTTCGGCTCGATGTGATGGAGATGACCTGTCATCCGCAGGTTTTGCCCCTGCTCCAAATAGGTCATGTAAATGGCGCACTTCGCGGCTGTTGCGGCTGCATCCAAAAAAGCCCCGTGTCTGTGTCCGCTTGTTCGCATGGCACTAAAGGCCAGATACAGCATGATCTGATCCATTGCACTGGGGCTGAGGCTTTTGATCAGATTGAGGTCGTTACTCATGTTTAGGAATGACAGTATCGCATAGGTTTAAGATTCAACAGGTATGGACGATCGCTTGACCGATTTTTGATTTTCGGTCAACTCAAGCGATTTGTCGAACGCACTTTCGCTTGAGACTGAGTCCATCGGTTAACTACAAAATGATTGCCTACTGGCTCTCATTATTCCCCGTTATGGTGCGAATAGCACTAAGAATAGATGATTTCACCCAGCTTAAGCGTGATCCCGATCAACTGCTGGGTAGATTTTAACTCAAGCCGCATCTCAAGCGCCTTGACGTGCCAACAAGGACAATGAAGATAATGCAAAAATTCCTACCGTAAGAATATTTTATCGCTGGTTATTTAACTAACTCGATTAACCGTAATCTTATGTAACCTTTAATGCTTGTAAAAAATAAGTAAGTAAAATTTGTGAATAAAATTAAAACAGCGTCTAAGAGCTGCACCGATTCCTGAAAAATTGATTTAACTTTATCCAGCCTTTACATCCCCAGCCAAAAATTTGCGTAAAATTATCGAGAGCCAATTGCTAACACAGAAGCAGGTAGTAAAAAAAATTACTACCTGCCACGCCGGTTCTTGGTTGCATGGGATACTCTTAGCGTCCACTACCTCGTGCAGGAATCATGGAAGTTTGATTGGCTACAGATACCAGCGAGGTGTTAACTTGAGAGATGGATTTTTGCAGGCACATGGCACATACCTCGTGTTTGTGTCTCTTGCTTCTACTTACTGTTTCGGGGACTTCGCTAGTTGATCCGGAAGGTTTGGGTTGATTGGGAAAAAAAGCGCTATCTTGACCGCACGCTACGCGATCGCACCTAAAATTACTGCCAGAGAAAATTGTGGAACCCAAATTCCAACTGATACCGGCTTGACATAAGGACACCCGCCACAGGACAAATGTCAGTGGATAAATTTCAAGGGACGAAGCATGAAAGCACAGGTATTCCGAGGCGTCAATCAGCTCAGCTACGAAGAAGTACCGACACCCGAACTGCAACCCGATGAGGTACTGGTACAGGTGCGAGTAGTCGGTTTATGTCAGTCGGATATTAAAAAGATTCGCTATCCCCTGTACGAACCGCCGCGTATCTTTGGACACGAAACCGCTGGCACGATAGCGGCAGTAGGAAAGGCGGTAACCAACTGGAAAGTAGGCACTCGCGTCGTGGTGATGCATCACATTCCTTGTATGCGTTGCGCTTACTGCCTGAATGACAACTTCTCGATGTGCGAAACTTACAAGAATATCACCACCACAGCAGGTTTTGCCCCCAGTGGCGGCGGCTTTGCCGAATATGTCAAAGTACCGGGTCATATCGTGCAAAATGGGGGGTTGATTCCCATTCCCGACTCGGTGACGTTTGAACAGGCGAGTTTTGTCGAACCGACTAACTGCTGTCTTAAGGCGGTGAAAAAAGCTCAAATTTCCCCTGGAGAAACGGTTTTGATAACGGGAGCGGGGCCAATTGGGCTGATGTTTATCATGTTAGTGAAATATTTTGGCGCCAGAGCGATCGCTACTGACTTACTGCCCTCCCGCATCGAAAAAGCGCTGGCAGTAGGTGCAGAAGCGGTATTTGATGCCCGCGATCCCGACCTAGCAAGTAAAATCAAAGCACTTACCAATGGTGTAGGAGTCGATACCGCATTGCTTGCGGTTCCTAGCGAGAAAGCCTTTTTCCAAGCACTCGATGTGACGCGCAAGGGTGGCAAGATCTTGTTTTTTGCCGAGTTTCCCGATGAAGTGGAAATTCCGATTAACCCAAATATTTTATACCGCCGGGAAATCGATTTAATGGGCAGTTATAGTTCTTCCTACCGGGTGCAAAATTTGGCGATCGATATTGTCTTTAACCGCCGCATCGATGTCGATGCGTTGATTAGCGATCGCTATCCTCTCAGCGAATTATCTCATGCAGTCGAACGCGCGAGCGCACCCACACCAGAAACCTACAAAATCCTGATTTACCCCTGAATATTTTAGCGCCCGTAGGCTGGGTGGTTCTAGCATCCAACCTACCGGCAAAAGCCTTGCTAACCAAGACGTTGCCAGCAACGTCTTTTTTATTGGCAAAAATACTGTTTAAAAATACTGCTTAAGACTGATTTTTTTATTTTGTCATCTGTCTAGAGTGTGATATGCTGACCTATCATACCTATTGATTTTATAGGCTTAAAATCCAGAAAAATGGAAAATTCAAGCCCTACACGCGGACAATTAGAGCGAACCCTCTCGCAGCGCATTCAAGCTTTATATCGCAATCAATTGGGGCATCAACCAGGTCAAATAACTTGCGAAATCTTCGAGCAAAAAATTGCTATTGTTATGGAAGATGCCCTGACCCAACCAGAACAAGTTTTAGTTAACAGCGGTCGCGAGGAATTAGCCGAGCAAGTGCGGTCAGATTTAGACGCAGCCATTGAACCACAACTAAAACAACTAATTGAGGAAGTGGTTGGAGTGCCTGTGCTGGAGTTGCTTAGCGATGCTAAATTAGAAACAGGCCGCAGCGGTATAATTGTTATTTTAACTGATGCGCCCCAAGTGCGAGATGCCTCAAAGCGCAGTTAATCGACAAGGTCAGGGGAAGAGGAAATTTTAGATTTTAGATTTTAGATTTAAGATTGAAATTAAATCTAAAATCTGACAATTTTCATTCCCAATCCGCAGATAGAGTAAACAGCCTTTACGTGAGATAACGACGGAGCAAAGCTTCCAGGTCGTCAACCATGTAAGGCTTGCTGATGTAGCCCTCACAGCCTGCTGCTAAAATGCGATCGCGGTCTTCATCTCTTGCCAACGCGGTTACGGCAATAATTTTAATTGACTGTGTTCGGGAATCTTGCTTGAGGAGACGAACAACTTCTATGCCATCCAAGTCGGGGAGCATAATATCGAGCAGGATTAGATCTGGTTGGTGAGTTTGTGCTAACTCTATCGTGGTCTTACCATCTGGCGCACTGATAAAGGCAAAACCAAACAAATCGAGGCTAAAACTAATTAACCCCAGGTTATCTTCATTGTCATCTACAGCCAAAACTAAAGGCCGTTGAGTAATAGGTTGCTCGCCACTGCCGCGAGAAATTTCCATAATCATAGTCTTGTCTTCGTTCAGGTTGGTTGTAGCTTTGCAATTGCAAGCCAGCGATTTAGGAATTGACGAGGCATTCTTCAAGCGGCACAAGAGAATTGAGACATCAGAGATGAGGGAGCTGAGGGAGCTGAGGGAGCTGAGGGAGCTGAGGGAGCTGAGGGAGCTGGGGAAGAAATTAGTTTTACTTCCTTGTCTTCCTTGTCTTCCTTGTCTTCCTTGTCTTCCTTGTCTTCCTTGTCTCTTGTCTTTCTTGTCTTTCTTGTCTTCCTTGTCTCCCTTGTCTCCCTTGTCTTCCCATCTCTTGCATCAGGAAAGATGCTGTGAAAAGTTAGGGGGGTGGCGCTTGCGACAGAGTGGCTCGCGTTATCAGAATGAGAGATGAAGGATAAAGGATAAATTAATGCTTCAGCCTTCATACTTCCCGTTCAGTGTTAGCTAACGTGGGTATTTTACTTTAAAATAGCCGAAAACAGAAGGTTTATCTGTAAATCAGTCAAAAACTCTGATTTTGTCACATAAGGCATAAAATGTATTTCATCGCTGTGTTAAAAGTGCTGTCTGCGATCGCTGACCCATCGAGGGTTGATATGCTGATTTGAAGCTGTAGCTTTGAATCCCAATTTTTTGCTGAAGATGAGCCTGAAACACAAGTGAGTAAAAAATAAATACTCCCTTAGAATGACTTTTTAATTTTTGCCCATTGTTACCTTTGAAACATTAGCCCACAAATCTTTACTCTGGCTCTAAGTTGCGGTTTAAACCTATGGATATGAACAGACGTAACCCAAGAAGGGGGCAACTAGAACGAGACTTATCGCAGCGTATCCAAGCGCTGTACCGCAATTATTTGGAATCTCAGCCTGCTGAAGTCGCTTGTCAAATTTTTGACAATAAAATTGCCATAGTTTTGGACAATTTTATGACTCGCCCCGTAAAAATGCTGGCTGAGCAAGGTCAACGGGAATTAGCTCAGCAAGTACGGTTTACTCTCAACCAAGCGCTGGAACCTCAACTGAAAGCGCTGATAGAGGAAGTGGTAGGCGTACCCGTGATTGACTGGCTGAGCGACGCTCCATTAGAATCAGGGCATATTGGCGCGATCGCGATTTTGGCTGATACGCCACAACTGAGCGATTCTGGTGCTACGACTGCGATTAAATCAGAGAAGGCATCCGCAGATGGCGACGAATAACCGCTTCTAAGTCTTCCAGCATGTAAGGTTTGCTGAGATAGTCATCGCAACCGGCTGCTAAAATGCTCGTGCGGTCTTGTACTTGGGCTAACGCCGTCACGGCAATAATTGGAATTGCTTGGGTATCCGGATGCTGCTTCAGGCAACGGATCACCTCTGTGCCATTTAAATCGGGCAGTAGAATATCGAGCAGAATCAAATCCGGCTGGGAAAGGTGAGCTAAGGATATAGCCGTTTTCCCATCAGTGGCAGAAATAGCGCGACAATTCAACACTTGCTCAACTGCTAAGGCAGCCAGCACTCGGTTATCTTCGTCGTTATCCACTGCCAAAATCACAGGCTTATTTCTAATAGGCACGACAATACCATTAAAGGGGAAGTTCAAAACGTCCATACTCTGTTCTCAGGGGAAGTGATTGAGTTGCGAGATACCCGCTGATAAAAGATGGACGAGGCATTCAAAACAGCGGCGTCATAAATTTTTAGTCCTCTTGCAGAGCAATTAAAAACTACTTGCGAGATTGTTCTCACTTAGTAGGGACTATAGACGCGGTTGAATACACAACTGAAGTTCGGCGCTTTTTTTGACTGGCTCGTTTCTTGCACCACTATAATTGGGTGCGCTTGCTCGAGGAGAGGAAGCGACAGGCCAAGGTTGTGGCGGCACTATCCAGATTGTATCTCTAATTTGATATTGAGTAACATCATGTTTAAATCGTTGTTAAATTTCGCTGACAAGCCGCTAATAACGGCTAAAATTTGCAAATTTATTTGCTCAGCACGGCAACAGGTGTGAAACAATAATAAATAAACGGGGAACGCGAGAGTTTTAGGTTTAGATTGGGTGTCTGAATCAAAAATCTAAAATCCCACGAACAACGCTGTGGCAGCAAGATACATAAATCGAGCCTAGCACAGCAAACCCCAAGTTAAATTGGGAGGAATTTAAGGAATGGGTATCGCCACAATTAACCCAGCAACGGGAGAAACCCTCAAAACCTTTGAGCCGCTGACGGATGCAGAAATTGAAACCAAGCTGGCAGTTGCGAAACGAGCGTTTGAGCATTACCGCCAAACGTCCTTAACGCAAAGGGCGGCGTGGATGAAGGAAGCGGCGCGGATTTTGGCGGAAAATAAGCAAGAGTTCGGCAAACTGATGACCCAGGAAATGGGTAAGCCGATTAAGGCAGCGATCGCGGAAACGGAAAAATGCGCCCTAGTCTGCCGCTACTATGCCGAAAACGCGGCTGAGTTTCTCGCCGATGTCCCGGCATCCACCGACGCCAGTCAAAGTTTTGTCCGGTATCAACCGATGGGGCCAATTTTAGCCGTGATGCCGTGGAACTTTCCCTTCTGGCAAGTGTTTCGCTTTGCGGCACCGGCACTGATGGCAGGCAATGTCGGTTTGCTCAAACACGCTTCTAACGTACCCCAGTGCGCCGTAAAAATTGAAGAAATTTTCCGGCAAGCGGGTTTTCCAGAGGGCGCGTTTCAAACCTTGCTGGTAGGGGCAGATAAAGTCGCCGCGATTGTAGCAGATGACCGGGTGATGGCAGCAACGCTGACGGGTAGCGAAGGCGCAGGCATTAGTTTAGCCTCAATCGCTGGCAAGCATCTGAAAAAAACCGTTCTGGAATTGGGCGGCAGCGACCCGTTTATCGTTTTAGAAAGTGCCGACCTGGAGGCGGCGGTATCCACGGCGGTGACGGCTAGGATGCTGAATAACGGTCAATCTTGCATTGCGGCGAAAAGATTTATTGTAGTCGATGCGATCGCCGACACCTTCGCCCAACGCCTGGTAGAAAAATTTCAGGCACTCAAAATCGGCGATCCGATGCACCCGGATACGGACTTGGGACCATTAGCAACACCAGGAATGCTCAAAGAGTTAGACGAACTGGTGCAAGAATGCATTACCCGTGGCTCAAAAGTTCTCACAGGAGGAAAACCGTTAACCGATCTGCCGGGAAATTACTATCCCCCCACAATTTTGACCGACTTTCCGCCGGGAACGCCCGCCGAATCGGAAGAATTTTTCGGTCCGGTGGCGCTGTTATTCCGCGTTGCCAATATAGATGAAGCGATTGCCCTTGCGAATAGCATCCCCTATGGACTGGGGGCGAGTGCGTGGACTAATGTGGAGGATGAACGCGATCGCTTAATTAACGAATTAGAAGCCGGTGCTGTTTTTATCAACGGTATGGTTAAATCCGATCCGCGCCTACCATTTGGCGGCATCAAGCGATCTGGCTACGGACGCGAATTGGGTATCCAAGGCATTCACGAATTCGTCAACATCAAAACAGTTTGGGTTAAGTAAAACTGGGTAATCGGTAATAGGTAATAGGTAATGGGTAATGGCGAAAAAATCACCAATTACCAATTACCAATTACCAATTACCAATTACCAATCATCAATTACCAATTACCAAAACATGAACACTGCTGAACTTTTAGTACGCTGTCTGGAAAACGAAGGCGTACAATATGTATTTGGACTTCCAGGCGAAGAAAATCTCCACGTTTTAGAAGCACTGAGAAATTCTTCAATTCAATTTATTACCACCCGCCACGAACAAGGTGCAGCCTTCATGGCGGATGTCTACGGACGTTTAACCGGACGGGCAGGAGTCTGTCTTTCTACCCTCGGACCGGGTGCAACGAACCTGATGACGGGTGTCGCTGATGCTAATTTAGATGGCGCCCCTTTGGTAGCAATTACCGGGCAAGTTGGCACCGACCGGATGCATATCGAATCTCACCAATACTTAGATTTGGTGGCAATGTTTGCGCCAGTAACTAAATGGAATAAACAAATTGTCCGCCCCAGTATCGCGCCCGAAGTTGTCCGCAAAGCATTTAAACTAGCGCAGACAGAAAAACCAGGGGCAGTTCACATCGACCTGCCAGAAAATATCGCTGCCATGCCGGTGACGGGAGAACCGTTGAGTAAAGGCGACGTAGAAAAAACTTATGCGTCCTTCCGCAGTATCGAACAAGCAGCCAAGATAATTTCTCAAGCGAATAATCCCCTAATTTTAGTCGGAAATGGAGCCATCCGCGACGGAGCAAGCGAAGCGCTAACCGAGTTTGCCACTCGATTGAATATTCCTGTAGCCAATACATTTATGGGTAAGGGAGTAATTCCTTATACTCATCCTCTCGCACTTTGGGCAGTAGGGTTACAGTTGCGAGATTATATCAGTTGCGGCTTCGATCGCGCCGATTTGGTGATTGCTATTGGTTACGATTTAATTGAATATTCCCCCAAAAAGTGGAATCCCAATGGCAATATTCCGATTGTCCACATCGCAGCAAACCACGCGGAAATTGACAGCAGTTATATTCCGATCGTAGAAGTGGTGGGGAATATTTCCGATTCGCTGAGTGAAATTTTACAACGCAGCGATCGCGCGGGCAAACCTGACCCCCATGCCTTGGAATTGCGCGATGATATCCGGTCAGATTACGAACAGTATGCCAACGATACTACCTTCCCAATTAAGCCGCAAAAATTGGTTTACGATCTGCGGCAAGTGATGGGGCCAGAAGATATCGCGATTTGCGATGTGGGGGCGCATAAAATGTGGATGGCGCGTCACTATCACTGCGAACGACCAAATACCTGTATAATTTCTAACGGGTTCGCCGCGATGGGGATTGCCATACCCGGTGCGATCGCAGCTAAATTAGTCGCCCCGGAAAAAAATGTGATCGCCGTTACCGGAGATGGCGGTTTTATGATGAACTGCCAAGAATTAGAAACCGCGCTTCGCGTCGGAACCGCTTTTGTTACTATCATTTTCAACGATGGCGGCTACGGTTTGATCGAGTGGAAGCAACTTAACCAATTGGGCGTTTCAGATTTTGTCAAGTTTGGTAATCCAGACTTTGTTAAACTTGCCGAAAGTATGGGTCTAAAAGGATACCGAGTGGCATCTACTGCCGACTTGATTCCTACCATAAAAGAAGCACTGAAGCAATCGGTTCCTTCGGTGATTGATTGTCCCGTAGACTACGCAGAAAACCTCCGCTTCACTCAAAAAGCCGGAGAGTTGAATTGTGTAATCTAAGTGATAGATAATGGGTAATGGGTGATTTTAGATTTTAGCTTGGGGATTTGGCATTGAAGTTAAATCTGCAATCGGCAATCTCCAATATCAAATCTAAAATCTGCAATCCGCAATCTGCAATTACCCATTACCCATTACCAATTACCAAATGCAAATCGCTACTTGGAACGTTAATTCAATTCGTACCCGCTTGGATGCTGCGATCGCTTGGTTGCAGGAACATCCTGTAGATGTTTTGTGTTTGCAAGAAACTAAAGTTATCGATGCAGATTTTCCCCGCCAGCGCTTTGAACAACTAGGCTATCACCTGTATATTTCCGGGCAAAAAGCATACAATGGCGTCGCGCTTATCAGTCGCGAACCTTTAGAAAATGTTAGCGCTGGCTTTACACCTATATTAGGAAGCGAGACAGCGGGAAATTTTGACGAACAAAAGAGGGTAATCACAGGAATTTGTCAAGGGGTTCGCATTGTCAATCTTTACGTTCCCAATGGTTCATCAGTAGACAGCGAAAAGTATGTTTATAAACTTAGTTGGTTGCAGGTTTTGCGAACATACCTACAAGCTTTAATTAATAATAAAGAATCAAACCATCCATCAGCGCTCTGTGTTTGCGGTGATTTTAATATAGCCCTAGAAGATAAAGATATCTACAATCCCAAAGGTCGAGAAAAACAAGTAATGGCTACCGAAGCAGAACGCCAAGCTTTGCGAACGGTGCTAGAACTAGGACTAGCAGATGCGTTTCGGAAATTTACCACAGAAGGGGGACATTTCACTTGGTGGGATTATCGCGCTAGCGGTTTTGAAAAAAATAGAGGTTGGCGAATTGACCATCATTATCTTACCCCAGAATTGTACGCCAAAGCAACAAGTTGTACGATTGATATTGCTCCCAGAAAACAGCCGCAACCGAGCGATCACGTGCCAGTAATTGTTACAGTTTAAAAAGTATGCAATTGGCTGAGAGATTGATGTTAGTTGCTAAATGAACGAGCGAGTGTTGCTAAGTTTGAATTAATTTTTTCCCTGAATGGTCGCTAAATATAAAGTTATGCAGCTGCCTCGCGGTGAAAAAACCCAACTCAAGAGAGATTGACCCAGTTGCGACGGTAGAGTTTATAAAATTAGAGATAAGCGATCGCTAACTTGCCAGAGGAAGTGCTGTCATGTTTCTAGTCACAGGCGCGACTGGGGGACTTGGACGCCGCATTGTGCGGCTATTACGCGGGCGGGAAATGCCAGTGCGGGCATTTGTCCGTCTCACATCTCGCTATGGGGAATTAGAACATCGAGGCGCCGAAATCTATATCGGCGATTTGCAGCAAGAGCGAGATCTTCAAAAAGCTTGTAAAGGTATCAGGTACATTATCAGCGCTCACGGCTCGGATGGTAACGCCCAAGCACTCGAATATCGCGCCAATATTGACTTAATCGACCAAGCGAAGGAAATTGGCGTTCAGCACTTTGTTTTTATCTCTGTATTGGGTGCTGATAGAGGATACGAAGATGCGCCCACGTTTAAAGCCAAGCGGGAAGTCGAAAAATATCTGCAAGCCAGTGGTTTAAATTACACTATTTTGCGTCCGGCTGGCTTTGCATCCAATCTCCTGCCTTTGGCGGAACGGTTTCGCCAGACGGGAATATATTTATTAATAGGCGATGCCAAAAACCGCACCTCGATTGTCAGTACCGATGACCTAGCGCGAATTGCGGTAGATTCTATCAGCATTGAAGCAGCGCGCAATCAAATTTTCCCCGTAGGTGGACCAGAAATTTTAGAACGAGGTGAAATTCCCCAAATTTTTGGTCGCATCTTGAATCGGGAACCCACGATAATTAACCCGCCGCTGCTGGCGTTCGATCTAGTTCGAGGTATGCTGGGTTTAATCAACCCCACGGCGCAAAAATCTTTCGGCACGCTCAGAATTTTGCTGGGTAATGAGTTTTTCTGCACTCGCGATGAGATAGCAAACTTAGAGTCTGTTTTTGGGATCAAAATGGAAACTCTGGAAAGTTTCTTACGCCGCTATCTGGGAGTTTGAGTTACTACTCAATTAAAAGTCGAAGAATAGCTATTTAATTAACTGCTAAAAGGTCATAAAGGCTCTCTTCGGCGCACCCCTTGGGTAGGACGCCAAATAAGCAGATAGCTGAGATTTCATCGCTAAAGGAGTAAATGCCCTGATAAGACTTTGATGATGCAAAAAAGTAAAAGCGTGAGGAAGCGAAACTTACAGGTTTGATTGAACGGGTAAATGAAATTCTACGCGATCGCAAGTTGGATGGCGAGTTGAACCAGAACTGATGGCCTAGAGTGTAGCTGGTGTTACAGAAACCCTATACAGATAGGCTCATAATGTAGTTGGTGTTAGAAAATTGCTCGCCTTGGATTACATCCACAAAGTATGTACCGGGCGCTAAGTTCTGAGTGATGGCGTTGATGCTGCCACTACCAGCATAAACGTTGGCTACATACTCACCCCCCTCGATCGCACCATTATTGTTCCGATCTGCAAAGATATTTGCCACCACAGGCTCGCTCAAGCTCGTGAGTGATAAGTTCAAGTTACTGATATTACCCAACACGAAGCGGTAGAAGTCATTGCGGTCGGTGGTGCCTACAAAGTCTTGTACGATCCGAGTACCGCTCAGAGTGCCTAAATTCAAAGCGGCGTTCGCAGTGTTTCCGGGATCTGTTGGATTTGTCGTAGGACTGGCAGTTGCATTGAGATCCAACTGGTACACAGTAGAATTAGAGGAGCCTGTAACTACATCGACGTAGTAGTTTCCCGCACCCAGAGTCCGGTTGAGTGGAGTGAAGCTACTAACACTGTTCAATAGTTCACCCGGATCGATCCTAAAATTGGTGTTGCTGTCCAAAAACAACCTCATCTGAGCAGGAGCATTAAAGCTGTTAAGAAAGAGGTTGACATTGCTGGGTTTATCCAGAGTGAAGTTGTAGTAGTCATCTGTGTTAGTAGGGCCGACAAAGTTGACCAAACTAGCTTCGGTAACTAACGTACCAAGTCCAAGCGCAGTCGTAGTGGAGAAACCAGGGTCTTGCACTGGAGAAACAGCGCCAGAGGTTGGACGCGGTTCTCGAATTCCAAAGTTGAGGAAGTGGTCTACTGCTTGCCGGAAATTGAAACCGGCTGCCCTTAAGTCAGCGTTAAAGTTTAGGTAAAAGCGGGGGTCGAAAAATTCCGATGCCACTCGTCCTTCATTAACGCCAAAGTTTCTGTAGTGTTCGTATAGTTGCTCGTTGCTCGTTAGACCAGCTGCTGGCAGATCTGGATTACGAGAGCGATAAAAGGCGGGATTAAAAACTACAGAAAATCGCCGCCCTTCGGCTAAGCCAAATTGTTCTAGATGTTCAAAAGCTTGCCGGTTGGTAGTTAGCCCTGCTGTGGCTAAGTCAGGGTTGCTCGTGCGGTAGTAAGCCAGATTAATAAAGGGTGAAAAACGACGCCCTTCATTGGCACCAAATTGCAGGAAATGATCTCGCAATTGTGGATCTGTGGTAATTCCAGCTGCCGCTAAGTCTGGGTTAGCTATCCGATAAAAATTGGCATCGAATAAATTGGCGACCATATGTTATACTCCAAAAGATAGGGGAGCAAAACTTGTGTTCTGCAAACAAGCAATAGTGAATCGTGCTGCTTTGGCACTGGCAATGCAACTGAAATTCTATTGCTATGTTCTTGCTTCAAATATTCCCTCTCCACGCCGCAAAGCAACGCAGATGAGAATAAATTTTGTCAGATTAAGTCGATCGTGTCCTAGCAGGAAAACCAACTAATGTTAGCTAGGAAAAACTTTTTGTGTTTGCGTCAGTTGATGTGTTGCAGGGACGCAAAACGAGGCTTAATCAAATTACTGTTTGGGTTACACCAGCCCTAAGAGTGAAATCAGGTGTTAGTCTAAAAAGGTATAATTGCTCAATACAATCGTACTCCGAGCGCTAGCAACTGGCAATCAATTAAATGACAATGATAAAAAACTTAAAAAAAGAAAATAAACATGAGTCCGGTTATGGCAAAAATAGCTAAGTTTTAAAAAGCAAGATGTGAAGAAAAAAGGATAGAAATTCCCCTAAATACCTGTATAATGAGGAATTGCATCATGTCCTTAAGCAATGGTTGTGTAATATCATCTCCGCTTGTATCGGCATCGCGCGGGGGCGGGTTTATCAACACAATTCGCTTAGCATCAAAGGTTTCTGGTTAAACCCGCCCCTACAACACCATTAACTATACAAGTCCGATACGAAGGAACTCGATATAAATGCTAATAGCTCATATGGCTTCTCTGGAGGCAATTAGCCATTAGCCATTAGCCATTAGCCATAAATACACTACCGATACCATCGGACACGATAATAAGGCGGAAACAGACTCAGCTAATTCAAAGCGGAACAGGGATAAAGTGATGCAATGCCAAGGCGAGTAAAATGGCAGCGATCGCACCGATCAAAGTATTGAGAATATTCACCACTTCATTCGTCAGCCAGGTAAACTTAGATTGCACCGTAGCGCCAATGACGCTTTCTAAATTGGTAGCAATAAAAGCGGCGATCGCGCACAACCCCACACCGACTAAATCGATTAAACCAAGTCCCCAAGCCAGGAAAGCGATCGCAAAAGATGCGACAATTCCTGCTAAAGTACCTTCGAGACTCACAGCGCCTTCAGTTCCCCGCGCCACGGGTTGCAAGGTGGTAATTAGAAACGTGCGCTTACCATAAGCTTTCCCCACCTCAGATGCGGTAGTATCGGAAAGTTTGGTGCTGAAACTGGCAACATATCCCAACACGAGTAACTCTCGATACGGTGAAGTGACAAAAATAGTCGCAATTGCACAGATCGTCCCAGCTAAAGCCGAACCCCAAACATTTTCTGGCCCTCTCATACCAGAACGCTTTTCAGCTATTCCTTCCGCTTCCTTTTGCGCCATACCGATGCGCGTGACGCCTGAACCGACCAGAAAATAAAACATTACCACTAAATAGCCTGAAAAGCCAAGCGTCCCCCAGACGATGACGCCGAGAAACCAAGCGTGGAGGTATCCGGCGGGGGTGAGGAGTTTTTTGGGGAGAATGAATGCGATCGCCAGTAAAACTGTATTCAATCCTACTGCAACCAGCCAGGGATTTAGAGAATAGAAGGTAGAGAGCATTAATAATCAATCTCCAACGATGAACCCAGTTCTATTTCATCTTGCCTTTCCCGTGACCGATATTGTCCAAACCAAGGAATTTTATGTCAAAGGTTTAGGCTGCGAAGTCGGGCGCGAAACCCATTCTGCCCTGATTCTCAACCTTTGCGGTCATCAAATTGTCGCCCATGTTACTAAAGAACCGCCGATACCGCAAAAAACTATCTACCCCAGACACTTTGGCTTAATTTTTACCAGGGAATCCGACTGGGAAGCTTTGCTATTCAGGGCGAAACAGAATAACTTGTGCTTTCGAGAGGAAGCGAAGCGGCGTTTTGCCGGACAACCAACAGAACATCGGACTTTCTTTTTAGAAGATCCGTTTTATAATTTGTTGGAGTTTAAATATTACTGTCACCCAGAAGCTATTTTTGGTGCTGAAGCTTATGCACAGGTAGGAGATGCTAGTTATACCAGTTTGTGACTTGGTGGAATACAGCCCTAGTGGTTATCGTTTGTGTAGCGGCAGCATTAATGCTGCCGCTACACAAATAGAGCAACGCCTACATTAGATGCCGGAACACGGCAAGATTAACGTTATCTGTGTCAGAGATATCTCTGATGCCGTGTCCCTACGCAACGACTCTGTGCGGTTTTTTTATTATGGGCAATTCAACGGACATAATATGACTCAAAATATTTTTTTATCTAAAATGTCCAATAAGCGCCAAGAAGCAATTTCTCTAACTTGTCGCGCAACTCCTCGATTGGAGAGTTGCACGACTGGCTGTGAAAAATTATATACCTCTTCTACATTGGAGCTTTCCTTGGCAATAGGTTCTGTCAGTGCGATCGCAACTGCCTGTAAACTCCGCGCATCAGTTAGCATCAAAGGATGGGTGGCTGTCAATACTTGAACATCTTTTCCTACTGGAAGTTGGGAACTATTAGCAGGGACGATCATCAAATCCAAAGGCGTCCATATCGAAGTAAAGTTGATATTTTCCAACATAGCCACGTCTTGATTTAAGCCCAACAGAAACTCACTGTCAGGACGCATCTGGATGCAACCGGGGCGAGTTGAAGCGTAGGCAGCAAAAGTACCGCGATGAGGAGAAGCAATGGTAATGAAGCGCTGCACGCGGTTAATGCCTCCCAATCGCTGTATGTAATAGCGGCTGACAATACCTCCCATACTAAAACCAACAATATCGATCGGTTGAGATGGATCAAAGGTATGGTTGATATAATATGCAACTTGCCGCGCTAGATGATCTAGTTTCGCATCACCATTGCAAGGAATTAAATCTAGGTCATATACATACCAGCCCAAATTTGTCAAGTAAGGAGCCATTTTGCTAAAGACTGCCCCTGTATCGTTTAAGCCGTGAACTAGCAATACTGGATTGCGGTTATTTTTTTTTGTCATATTACTGTAGAGTTTGATCGCTTAATTCTAGGATAGGACGCGCGATCGCTACTCGGAACTAGCAGCAGACACCAGGGAAAAGCGTCACAAGCTATAGTGGACAGTTTGGCGGTGTGGTGGGCGATCGCACCCAATTAATCAACTAACCCGACTATATGTTTCTCCATAGTCGGGTTAGTTGATGAAATATTAATCCTGGCATTGAGCTATTTTCCCAGGCAGTCACCCGCCAAGTATCTTCGCCGCTGTGGTGTTTCACCTCCGAGTTCGGGATGGATCGGTGTGGAGCCACCACGCTAACAACACCAGGAAAGCTTTTAAATTGCTAGTAACAGATGTTGATTTGAAGCGGAAAGAAATTTTTGTAGCAAATTTTTAGAACCAGGCGATCGCATAGCAACTGTCAATAAACTTAGAAGTCAAGTTAGAGGTCAAGCGCTCGGTCGATTAGGACGCCTCGGCTGCATACATTACTGCACT
>ERZ1066119.58-NODE-58-length-84898-cov-20.295039_pt1 | contig 84898 bp, 79 predicted proteins | sample MGYA00382766_ERZ1066119 | MGnify/ENA primary metagenome ERZ1066119 (study PRJEB33369, sample SAMEA5778349) | biofilm metagenome | biome: Industrial cooling water; feature: Water cooling tower basin; material: Biofilm | place: United Arab Emirates | collected...
TGACTCCCTGAGCGCTCAAGCCCCAGAACCGTCCACGAAAACGAGGCAACTCCAAACGTCGACGGACGCTACCACCGGCCAGTCCACGACGGAGGCCACAAGATGGTTCCTCTCTGACACAGTTTTCTTCCCCGGCTCAGCGCCTTGACTCGCCTCCCGCGAGTCCGCGAAAGAGGCCACGGGCTGGCCCCCTGACGCTGGGCCGTCGCCGCGCCCCCTGGACAGCCCCTGCGCCCTCCGCTAGACGCCCCCCACCCCCAGGACGGCCCCAGGGCCGGCCTCCGTGCCCGGGTAGCTCAGGGGTAGAGCAGTCGACTGAAAATCGACGTGTCGGTGGTTCAAATCCGCCCCCGGGCACCACTCCTCCGCCGCATCGGAACGTTGCCAAGCCGCCGTCCGGCCTGCTAGCGCTTGGGCAACAACAGCAGGCCATGCACCGGGAGGTCGAACGATGACGGCACGTCTTTGGGGCGCCACGGCGGCGCTCGCCCTGGCCGCGGGCGCGGGGGCCGCGCAGGAGGCCAGGACCATCCAGGTCGCCACCCACTACACCGACGAGCAGGTCGCCCCGCTCCTGGCCTGCTTCGACGCCTACGAGGCCGAGAACCCGGGCGTCACCGTCGAGCACCAGCAGACCGCCTACGGCGACTTCCTGCAGACCATCCTGACCAGCCGCGTGGGCGGCACGGCCCCCGACATCTACAACGTCTACTCCGTGTGGGTGCCCCAGCTCGCCGCCGCCGGAACCCTGGAGGTGCCGCCCCAGGACATGCTCGACTGGATCGCGGCGAGCTACTCGCCCTCCACGCTGGGCGCGGCCACCATCAACGGCCAGCTCTGGGGCATCCCCACGGAGCTGTCCATCTACGCGCTGGTCTACAACAAGAAGCTGCTGGAGGCCGCAGGCTACACCGCCCCGCCCGCCACCTGGGCCGAGCTGCGCGAGATCGCCCAAAAGATCACCCGCGTCAACGACCAGGGCAACATCGACGTGGGCGGCTACGCCTACGGCACCTCGGTGGCCGAGGGCGTGCACCCCTTCTACAGCCAGATGTTCGCGGCCGGGGTCGCCCCCTACGCCGAGGACGGGCGCTCCACAAACCTCACCTCGCCCGAGGCGGTGCGGATCCTATCTGACCAAGCGGCCCTCTTCGCCGACGGCATCACCTCGAACGCCATCGCCGTGGACAACTTCGCCTCGGGCGCCGTGGGCATGCAGATCAGCGCCAACTGGAACAAGGCGGGCTGGCAGGAGGCCTTCGGGGACGGGTTCGCCGACACCGTGGGCGTGGCCCGCATCCCGCACGACGCCGGTCCGGGCGGCACCATGCTCTACTCCTTCCTGTGGGCGGTGGACTCGACCTCGGACGTCAAGGACGAGGCCTGGGACCTCCTGCGCTACATCAACACGCCGCAGGCGGAGGGGCAGCTCAGCTGCACCGGGCAGATGATGGCCGGCATGGGCTCCCTCACGGGCAACGCGGCCGACCTCGCCACCATCACCGCCGGGGCCGACGACTTCGACCGCGCCTTCATCGAGGAGGTGACGAGCGGGCGGGCCGTGACGCAGCCCAACATCTGGCAGGCCTCGGAGGTGGACCGCATCCTGCGGGGCTACATCGACCAGGCCTGGTCGGGGGCCATGCCCGCGGCCGACGCGCTGGCGGCCGCCGACGCCGAGATCCAGGCCATCCTCGACGAGCAGCCCTGAGCCAAGCCGGGGGCGGCCGATGCCGCCCCCGCCGTCCGCCCGGGGGGGCCGCCATGCTGTCGGGACTGCTGACCAAGAAGGCCGCGCCCTGGGTCTTCCTCTTGCCCATCGTCCTCTTCGCGCTGGTCTTCTTCGTCCTGCCGGTCCTCTTCGCGGCCTACATCTCGCTGACGACCTGGGACTCGCTCAGCCCGCCCCGCTGGGTCGGCCTGCGCAACTACGGGTTCCTCTTCCTCACCGACCCCGTCTTTTGGCGCACCGTCTGGCAGACGCTCTACTTCGCCACGGGCTCACTCGTGATCGGGGTGCCGCTGGCGCTGGTGGTGGCCTTCGCCTTCTCGCGCTCGCGCTCCCCCGGCGTGTGGCGCACGCTCTACACGCTGCCCATGGTCACCAACATCGTGGCCGTGGCGCTGATCTTCAGCTTCGTCTTCCGCGAGACGGACGGGGCGCTCAACCGCTTCCTGGGGCTCCTGGGCCTGCCGGGGCCGGGCTGGCTCACGGACCCGTCCCTGGCGATGCTGTCGGCCATCCTGGTCTTCGTGTGGATGGAGCTGGGGCGCAACATGCTCTTGTTCGCGGCCGGGCTCCAGCAGATCGACCCCTCCTACTACGAGGCGGCCTCGCTGGACGGCGCCAGCACCTGGCACCTCTTCCGCCACATCACCGTGCCGCTCCTGCGGCCCACCATCCTCTTCGTGGTCGTCACCGGCTTCATCTCGGGCATGAGCTACTTCACCCTCATGCTGGTGCTGTTCCCGGGCACCCAAGGGGGGCCGTCGCGCGCCGCGCTCACCACGGGGCAGTACATGTACCAGATGGCCTTCGAGGACCTGCGCATGGGGCGCGCCTCCGCCGTGGCCTACGTGCTCTTCGCGCTGGTGCTGGTCGCCACGCTGGTGCAGCTGCGGCTGATGCGCCGCGGCGGGGTGGAGGTGCACTGATGCCCGACTCGGCCATCCCCGCGACCGCCCCCGCCTTCGCCGCCGCGGCCGAGGCCGCGATCCCGCCCCGCCGGCGCCCGCGCTGGGACCGGCTGGGCTGGTCGGCGCTGACCTTCGCGCTGCTCGCGCTGGGCGCGGCGGTCATGGTCGTGCCCTTCCTCGACATGGTCCTGGGGGCGCTGCGCACACCGGCCGAGCGGCTCGCGCGGCCGCCCGTCTACTGGCCGCGCGACCCGCAATGGGGCAACTTCGTCAAGGTCTTCTCGGACATGCCCCTGGCGCGCTGGTTCGCCAACTCGGCCGGCGTCACGCTGGCCATCACGGCGCTGCAGGTGCTGACCTCGGCCATGGCGGGCTTCGCGCTCGCCAAGTACCGCTTCCCCGGGCGCGACGGGCTCTTCCGCTTCACGCTCGGCGCGCAGATGTTCCCGTTCTTCATCTTCCTCATCCCGTGGTTCTTCATCCTGCGCTACTTCCCCCTGATGGGCGGCAACGACTGGGCCGGCCAGGGGGGCTCGGGCTTCCTGGGCACCTACGCGGCGCTGATCCTGCCCTTCGCGGTCACCTGGTACGGCATCTTCCTGATGCGCCAGTTCTTCATGGCCATCCCCGACGAGCTCCTGGACGCCGCGCGCATGGACGGGGCGGGCGAGCTCTACGTGTTCTTCCGCATCGCGCTGCCGCTGGTGGGCGGGGGGCTCGCGACGCTCGCGCTCTTCGTGTTCTTCTACCATTGGAACGAGGTGCTCTGGACCATGACGGTCACGCGCACCGCGCCGGACCTCCAGACCCTGCCCGTGGGCATCTACCTGATGCGCGGCACCTACGAGAACGAGGCGACGAAGTCGCTGCAACAGGCGGCCGTCGTGGTGTCCACCCTTCCGGTCGTCATTGTCTTCCTGGCGCTCCAGCGGTATTACGTCGCTAGCGTGACCTCGGGAAGCGTCAAGGGCTAGACGATGACATTCATTGCCGTGCCTCCCGTGCCGGAGGACGTGATCGACGCGCGCCTCGCCGACATGGACCGGCTGGGCCAGCGGGACTACACGGAGATCGGCGTGCCGATGTTCCTCGTGGCCGAGGACCTCACCGGCGCGGCCCCGCCCCGGCCCTCCCACGACGGCGCGGGGCGCGTCTTGGCCATGCTGCTCGCCGAGGACGCGGAGGCGCTGCGGCGCCGCAAGCCGGACCTCGGCGCCAAGGACGTGGCTCGCCTCATCGAGAGCCTGGCCGACCGCCACTTCCTGAGCCTGGCCACCCCCGCCTTCAGCCAGAGCGCGGACCTGCATCCCCAAGGGCGCGCCCCGGCACGCTGACCGCAACCGCCGCCCATCCCGCGGCACGACCACCTCACGGCAATCCCGGCTCCCGGGGCGCCGATGGACCGCAAGACATGGGCAAGCTGCGCCTGCCGGGCACCGTGGACGAGACCCTGGGGGCCATCGTCGGGGGGCTCGCGGCGGGCCGCGTCCTGCGCGTGGTCAACTTCCACGCCACGCCGTCCTACCGCGCGGCGGAGTACCGCGCGCAGATCGCGGCCTACGCCAAGCTCTTCGCGCCGATCACCTGGGAGAACTTCGACTCCGCCTTCGACGGCACGTGGTCGGACCCGCGCCCCGGTCTCATGCCCGTGCTCTTCGAGGGGTTCCGCGACAACCTCGACGTGATCGTCCCCATCCTGGAGGAGTTCGGCTTCAAGGGCTGGTTCTTCATCCCCTCGGCCTTCCCGGCCGTGACGCCGGCCGTGCAGCGCTCCTACGCCAAGGCGCATGTCCTCAAGCTCGCCCGCAAGGACGAGTATCCCGGCGAGCGGGTCGCCATGACCTGGGAGGAGGCGCGCGAGATGGCCGCGCGGGGCCACGGCTTCGCCTGCCACTCGCGGTCGCACTTCGACCTCAAGCCGGACACGCCCGACCACGTGCTCTGGGACGAGATCCACACGGCCGCCAACGAGATGAGGGCGGGCATCGGCTGGCCCGTGGAGATCTTCTGCTGGCTGCGCGGCGCCGAGGCCGGCGTCAACCCTCGCGCCGACGCCATGCTGCGCGAGGCGGGCTTCCGCTACCTGTTCTCCAACTTCAAGGTGCAGAGGCTGGCATGAGCCTCCTCCACCCCGACCTCCCCGCGCTGGTCGACGGGTTCGCCGGCGGCCAGGCCCTCCACGCCGTCAACTTCCACCACACGCCGGCGCACCGCGTCCTCGAATACGACCGCCAGCTCGCCGCCCTGGCCGAGCGCTTCGAGCCTGCGACCGAGGACGGGCTCGCGGCCTTCTTCGCCACGGGGCGCTGGCCGGGGCGGCGGCCGGGCGTGATCGTGGCCCTCTACAACGGGGCGCGCAGCAACGTGGACGTCATGCGGCCCCTGCTGGAGCGCCACGGGCTCCTGGGGTGGTACTTCCTGGCGACTGCCTGGGTGGGCTGCCCGGTGGGGGAGCAGCGCGCCTTCGCCGCCGCGCGTGCGCTGTCGGTGGTGCCGGGCGAGTATCCCGACGGGCGCGTGGCGCTGTCCTGGGACGAGGCGCGCGGCCTCGCGGCGGCGGGCCACGTGATCGCGTCCCACACGCGCCACCACGTGCGCGCCACGGGCGAGGCGCTGCGGGTGGAGCTTCTGGGCGCGCAGGAGGACATCGCGCGCGAGACCGGGCGGCCGGCGCGCTCGCTCGCTTGGCTCGGGGGAGCGGCCTTCGGGGAGGACGGGGAGGCCGACGCGGCGGCGCTGGCCGCCGGCCACGAGTTCCTGTTCAGCAACGTCCGCGTCCAGCGGCTCCCTAGGGCCTGAGCGCCCCGGCCACGAGGAGGTCGCCCTCGCCCTCCACGCGGGCGCCCTCGCCCGGGGCGAGGGCCACGGCCGTCATGGGCGGGAGCGCCGTGCCGTCCGACAGGGTCGCCGGCCCCGTGACCAGCGCGATGCGCTCGAGGCCCCCGTCCAGGCCGGCCGAGAGGTCCGTGTCGCCCTGGAGCGGCAGGAGGCGCAGGCGCAGCCGGTCGCATTCGACCGCCAGGACGCCCGAGACGGGCCGCAGGGCGCGCGGCGGGCCGGAGGCGTCGGGGCGGGCGCGGGCATAGGCCACGGTGGCGGGCGTCAGCGGATCGAGCCGGTAGCGGTGACGGGGGGGCAGGGTGACGGCCCAGTCGCCGTCGGCGTCGAGCGTGAAGGCGCCCTCATGGACCCCCGTGACCTCGATGGTCACGGCGCCCGCGAGGAGAGCCACGATGACCTCGTCGCCCTCGGCCTCCCCCACGATCGGGGGGCCCGGCACGAAATCGTAGACGCGCAGCGACACGAGGTCGGCGAAGCCCGTCGCGGCCTGGTCTATGCTGACGGGGCGCGGCGTGGGGCCGACGCCGTCGAGCTCGATGGTCCGGTCGAAGTCGGGGGCGATGACCAGCATCTCAGGCGAACTGCGGCAGGTGTGGGGCGTGGGCGGCGAGGAGGTCGTCCCGCAGGGCGCGGGCCGCCGCGCGGTCCGTGACGCCGCCGTCCGCGAGCATCGCCTCCAGCATGGCCTCCTTGTCGCCCCTGACGGCGGCGTCCACGGTCAGCTCCACGGCCTCGCACTTCCGGCGCAGCTTCTCGACCAGCGCGTCCGGCAGGGGGTCCGCCATGAGCGGCACGAAGGCGCCCGGCACGGCGGCGGCGTCGCACTCGATGACGGCGTCGCGGGGCAGCCAGGGCGCCTGGCCCCTGTTGGGGACGTTGACCGAGAAGATGCCCCGCGGGCCGCCGAAGAGGGCCCGCATGATCTGCAGAAGCTGCTCGGACTCCCCGGGCAGGTTGTCCCAGCGGTCCTGGGGCAGGGGGTCAGGCGAACGCGCGAGGGCCAGCATGTCGGCATACCACTGGTCGCCGAGCGCGATGCGCTTGTCTATGGGGAAGGCCTCGCGGCCCAAGGTGCGGCCATGGAAGGCGCCGCCGGGGAACAGCTCGGGAAAGAACTCCACGGCGTGGCGGTCCATGGCGCAGGGGAAGGCGCCGTGCGCCTCGTAGAGGCCCCAGGAGAAGGGATCGTCGCTGTAGCGGGGCGTGGCGCCCTCGGGCACGATGTTGGGCCACTCGGCCTTCTGGGCGATCTCCGCCTCGAGCGTGGGGCGCTGCTCGGCCAGCCGTTGGCGGATGAGCGGCCCCGCGTCCTCGCCGTCCGCCCAGAGGCGCGTGAGGAACGTCAGGTGGTTGAGCCCATGACCCAAGGACGTGACAGACCCCGGCGCATGGCCCAGGAAGCGGGCGATCTGGTTCTCCACGTGGGCGACGCCGTGGCAGAGGCCCACGACCGGCACCGGGGTCTCGCGCCGGATGGCGCGGCAGATGGCGGTCATGGGGTTGGAGTAGTTGAGGAGGTGCGCGTCGGGGCAGAGGCGCTCCACGTCCCGCGCGATCTCCAGCATGGGCGGGATCATCCGCATGGCGCGGCTGATGCCGCCGGGGAGCACCGAGTCGCCCACGGGCTGGAAGATGCCGTGCTTGCGGGGCACCTCGATGTCGGCCTGCCAGCCGGGCCGGCCGCCGACGGCGATGGTCGTCACCACCACGTCCGCGCCGGGCAGGGCCTCGCGCCGATCGGTGGTGGCGGTGAGGGGGATGTCGGCGGGGCGGCTCGCGAGCATCTTGCGCACGAGCCGCTCGACCGCGTCGAGCGTGGTCGCGTCTATGTCCACGAGGGCCACCTCCCAGGCGCCCTCCTCCCCCTCCAGGATCAGGTCGGCGACCAGGCGCTGCGTGAAGACGGTGCTGCCGGCACCGATGAGGACGACCTTGCGTCGGGTCATGCCCACAGCTCCATGGCTTGGGGGTTGAGGGCGTCGGGGGGCCTCTCCCCCCTCAGCCCCGCGAGCGCGTTGCGGACCGCGCGCACCGCCGCCGCCCGCTTGGCCCCCGCCGTCAGGCCCGCCTGATGGGGCGTGAGCACGACGTTGTCGAGGGCGAAGAGCGGGGAGTCCAAGAGCGGCTCCTGGACGAACACGTCGAGGCCCGCGCCTGTGATGCGCCCCCAGCGCACGGCCTCCGTCAGCGCGGCCTCGTCCACCAGCTCGCCGCGCGCGACGTTCACGAGGATGGCGCCCTCCTTCATCAGCGCGATCTCGCGGGCGCCGATCATGCCCGCCGTGGAGGGGTTGAGGGAGGCGTAGAGGGACACCACGTCCGACTCGCGCAGGAGCGTGTCGAGGTCCACGTAGGCCACGCCGTGCTCGGCCGCGAAGGGCTCGTCGGGGGTGCGCGTGTGGCACAGGAGGCGCATCCCGAAGGCGGCAGCGCGCCGCACGGCCGCCCTGCCGATGCCTCCCAGGCCCACGACGCCCAGGGTGGCGCCGAGCAGGTCCATGCTCTCCTGCGTGCGGCTCGCCCAGAGGCCCTCGCGGATGGCCTTGTCGCCGACCACGATCTTGCGCGCCACCGCTAGCATCAGCCCGATGGACAGCTCCGCGCAGGCCTCGGCGTTGACGCCCTTGACGGTGGTGACGACGACGCCCCTGGCGGTCGCCTCGCCCAGGTCCACGTTGTCGGACCCCGACGTGTGCAGCGCGAGAACCCTGAGGCGCGGGCAGAGGTCCAGCGCCGCGCGGTCCACGCGCATGACGCGGCCCGTGACGATCCCCTCGGCCGCCGAGAGGTCCGCGAGCCCCCGCGCCGCGACCTCGGGGAAGGGCACCAGGCCGTCCACCCATTCGAGCGCGTGGCCCGACCGCTCCGCCTCCGCGACGGCCGGGGGCAGGCCGCGCAGGGAGTCCGAGACGATCACGAGGCTCATGCCGCGAGCCTGCGCCCGTCCGCGCCAAAGAAGTGGACGTGGCGCGGGTCGGGCTGGAGCCGCACCTCGTCGCCGGGGGCCACGGCGAGCCGCTCGCGCGCGAGCACGGTGACGGGCCTGTCGCCCATCTGCGCGACGATCAGGGTCTCCGAGCCCGTGGGCTCGACCGTTCGCACGCGGGCGGGCAGGCCCTGGCCGCCCACGAGGAAGTGCTCGGGGCGCACGCCCACCGTCGCGGCCGCCACCGGCCCCGCCACGCCGCCCTCGGCGACGGGCAGGAGGTTCATGGCGGGCGAGCCGATGAAGCCCGCGACGAAGGTGTTGGCGGGCCGGTCGTAGAGCTCCAGGGGGGCGCCCTCCTGCTCGATCAGCCCGTCGCGCAGCACCACGATGCGGTCGGCCATGGTCATGGCCTCGATCTGGTCGTGGGTGACGTAGATGGACGTGACCCCCAGCCGGGCGTGCAGCTCGCGCAACTCCGAGCGCATGGCCACGCGCAGCTTGGCGTCGAGGTTCGACAGCGGCTCGTCGAAGAGGAACAGGCGCGGGGAGCGCACGATGGCGCGGCCCATGGCGACGCGCTGGCGCTGGCCGCCCGAGAGCGACTTGGGGTAGCGGTCGAGCAGATGCGCCACCTCCAGGGAGCGGGCGGCCTCGCCCACCTTGGCCTCGATCTCGGTCCGGGGCGCACCCCGCAGCCTGAGCGAGAACCCCATGTTCTCGGCCACCGTCATGTGCGGGTAGAGCGCGTAGTTCTGGAACACCATGGCGATGTCGCGGTCCTTGGAGGGGGCGTCGTTGACCACCCGCCCGTCAATGGCGACCTCGCCGCCGGTGATCTCCTCCAGGCCCGCGATCATGCGCAGGAGCGTGCTCTTGCCGCAGCCCGAGGGGCCGACGAGCACCACGAACTCGCCGTCGCGGATCTCGACGCTGACGCCCTTGACCACCTCGAAGGACCCGAAGGCCTTGCGCACGTCCCTGATGGACACCCTCGCCATCCGTCCCTCCCGCTTCGCCCGGACCATGCCCGGCTGGCGCGGCCCTGTGAAGGGGCGGCCTTTCCGGCCTCGGCCCACGGCCTAGCTTGGGCCCCCGGCCAGGGGGGGGACCATGCGGCGCATCGTGGCGATCTCGGACTTCTGCGACCGCGTCCCGCCCGAGCCCGTCCACGCCCCCCCGGAGAGCTTCGCGCGCGCCTGGGGATGCGCCGAGCCGGTCCCCCACGCCGGCGCGGCGCGCGTCACGGGGGGCTACCTCGAGCGCCTGCCCCTCGCGGCCGTCGCGGCCGGCCTGGCGGACGTCGCCGAGGTCTGGACCTGGGCGGGGCAGGACGGGGAGGACGCCTTCGACGCCCGCCGCGCGCTGCATGGGGGCGTCCCGCGCGGCCCCTGGATCGAGCGGCCCGGCCTCCTGCGGCGCGTCCTGCGGGCGGAGGGCCACCCCGCCCCCTACGGCTCGCGCGATGCCGTCGCGCACATGGCGGCCCAGGGCGCGCCCGACATCCTCTGCGTCTGGGGCCTGGGGGTGGCCCACGAGGTGCTGGACGCCGCGCGCGGCGCGGTTCTCGTGTACAACAGCATCGACGTGCCGCCCCTTCGCGTGCCTCTCGACCTCGCGCGGCGCTTCGACGTGATCCTCGCGGGGTCGGACTGGCAGGCCGAGGCGATCCGCGCGGCCTGCCCCGAGGCGCTGGTCGCCGTGCTCCCCATCGGCCCCGAGTTCGCCTCCCCCGACACCTTCCGCCCGCTCGGGCTGCCCAAGGACTTCGACGTGGCCTACGTGGCCGCCGCCCAGCCCTACAAGCGCCACGACCTCCTGCTCGACACCCTGGAGCGCCGACCGGGCACCCGCGCCCTCTGCGTGATGGGCTACGGCGAGATGGGCCAGTCCCTGCGCGGGGAGGCGGCGCGTCGCGGGCTCGACGTGACCTTCGTCGGCCCTCCGGGCGTGTCCCACGACGAGGTCAACCGGCTCATCAACCGCGCCCGCGTGGGGCTGGTGTGCGGGCGCGACGACGGGGCGCCCGCCATCCTCACCGAGTACATGCTGGCGGGCCTGCCCGTGCTCGCCAACGCCGAGCTGGCCTGCGGGCTTCAGTACGTGACGCCCGAGACCGGGCTTGCCGCAAGGGAAGGCGAGTTCGCCGAAGCGCTTGGGGAACTCCTGGGGGGGGCTGGCGAGTTGACTCCCCGCCGCGTCGTGGAGGCGCGGTGGACCTGGCCCCACGGCATCGCGCGCTTCCAGCAGCTCGTCGACGAGGCTCGGCTCCGAAAACGACGCCATGAGGGATGACGCCATGATCGACGCGGCCCGGAGCCTGTCCGCCACCGCCACCGGCCCGCTGATCTGCTTCTCCCACCTGCGCTGGGACCCCGTGACCCAGCGGCCCCAGCACCTGATGAGCCGCTTCGCCCGGTCGCGCCCGGTGTTCTTCTGGGAGGAGGCGATCCCCGTCGAGCACACGCTGCCCTACCTGGAGGTCCATCGCTTCGAGGGCACGGAGGTGCGCGCCGTGCGCCCGCGCGTGCCGCGCTGGTGGTCGCCCGAGCAGGCCGAAGGGGCGCTCAAGGCGATGCTGCGCGACCTGCTCGCCATGACCGGCGGCGGCAAGCCGGCCCTGTGGTTCTACACGCCCATGATGTGGCCCCTGGCCCAGGGCGTCGAGGCCGAGGTCGTGGCCTACGACTGCATGGACGAGCTGTCGGCCTTCCGCTTCGCGCCCCCCGACCTCCGCGACAGGGAGGCCGCGCTCCTGCGCGCCGCCGACGTGGTGTTCACGGGCGGATGGAGCCTCTGGGAAGCCAAGAGGCTCGCCCACGACAACATCCACGCCTTTCCCTCGGCGGTGGACGCGGGCCACTTCGCTCCCGCGCGCCAGCCCGGGGCGGACCCTGCCGACCAGGCCTGGTTGAGCCGCCCGCGCCTGGGCTACTACGGCGTGATCGACGAGCGGCTGGACCTGGGGCTGGTGGCGGCGCTCGCCGACGCCCGGCCGGACTGGAACGTCGTCATGGTCGGGCCCCTGTCCAAGCTCGGCGAGCACGACCTGCCGCGCCGGCGCAACCTCCACTGGCTGGGCGGCAAGGGCTACGGCGAGCTGCCCCACTACCTGCGCGGCTGGGACGTGGCCCTGATGCCCTTCGCCATCAACGAATCCACCCGCTTCATCTCGCCCACCAAGACGCCCGAGTACCTCGCGGGCGGCGTGCCCGTGGTCTCCACGCCCGTGCGCGACGTGGTGCGGTCCTGGGGGGACCTGGCGGCCGTGCGCATCGCCGCCACGGCCTCCGAGTTCGTGGCCGCCTGCGAGGCGCAGCTGCGCGCCCGGCCCGCCGACTGGCGCCCCGCCGCCGACGCCCGCGTGGCCGAGCAGAGCTGGGACCTGACGCAGCTGCGCATGGCCAAGCTCCTCGCCCAGGCCGCCCGTGCGCGCGGCGCGCGCCGCGCGCCCGACCGCTTCCCCGCCCCCGGCCTGCGGCGCGGCGCCTTCCTGCCCTACGACGTGGTGGTCGCCGGCGCGGGCTTCGCGGGCGCCGTGATGGCCGAGCGGCTCGCCGAGGCCTCGGGCAAGCGCGTCCTGGTCGTGGACAAGCGCGCCCACGTGGCCGGCAACGCCTACGACCACCTCGACGAGGCCGGCGTGCTCATCCACCGCTACGGCCCCCACATCTTCCACACCAACAGCGAGGCGGTGGTCTCCTACCTCAGCCGCTTCACCGACTGGCACCCCTACGAGCACCGCGTGCTGGCGCAGGTGGGCGACAAGCGCGTGCCCATGCCCATCAACCGCACGACGCTCAACCTCCTCTACGGCGCGGGCCTGGGCACGGAGGAGGAGGCCGCCGCCTTCCTCGCCAACCGCGCCGAGCCCGTGGCGGACATCCGCACCTCGCGCGACGTGGTGGTCAGCGCGGTCGGCAGCGAGCTCTACCGGACGTTCTTCGAGGGCTACACGCGCAAGCAATGGGGCCTCGACCCGTCCGAGCTGGACAAGAGCGTGACCGCCCGCGTGCCCACGCGCACCAGCGACGACGACCGCTACTTCGGCGACTCCTTCCAGGCCATGCCCAAGGAAGGCTACACGCGGATGTTCGAGCGCATGCTCGACCATCCCCGCATCGACCTGGCGCTGGGCACCGACTTCGCCGACCTCGGCCCGCGCGACCGCGCGCCCCTCACGGTCTACACCGGCCCCATAGACGGCTTCTTCGGCCACCGCTTCGGGGCCCTGCCCTACCGCTCGCTCCACTTCCGACACGAGACGCTGCCGCGGCGGCGCTTCCAGGAGGTGGGGGTGGTCAACTACCCCGAGCCTTCCGTGCCCTGGACGCGCATCACCGAGTACAAGCACCTGACCGGCCAAGTGCACGCCATGACGTCCATCACCTACGAGATCCCCTCGGCCGAGGGCGACCCCTACTACCCGATCCCGCGCCCCGAGAACCAGGCGCTGTTCCGCCGCTACGAGCAGCTCGCGGCCAAGCGGCCCGACGTGATCTTCCTGGGGCGGCTGGGCAGCTACCGCTACTACAACATGGACCAGGTGGTCGGGCAGGCGCTCGCCGCGCACCGCCGCCTGGCCGAGCGGATGGCCGAGGCCACCGCCGCCACCACCGCCGCCGAGTGAGGGCGCGGACCCTGACCTTAAGGCGAAGGCGATGAAGGTGGCGCTGGCGACGGACTCGGCCGAGCCCTCCGGGCTCGGCCGGCACATGCTCGACCTCGCGGGGGCGCTGCGCGGGGTCGAACCCATCCTGGGCTTCGCCGACCTGCCCGCTGGCAGGCGCTTCGCCCGGGCGGCGCGCGACAGGGGCCTGCGGGCCGAGGCGGTGGCCGACTGGCGGGCCTGGCTCGACCGCGAGAGACCGCGCCTCGTCCACGTCCATGCCGGCATCGGCTGGGAGGGCCACGGGCTCGTGGCCGCCGGCCGCGCGGCGCGTCTGGCTGTGGTGCGCACCGAGCACCTCCCCTGGCTCGTCACCTGCCCCGACCAGCGCGCGGCCTACGCCGCCATGGTGGCCGACGTGGCCGCCATCGTTGCGGTGTCGCGCGACAGCCGCGAATCCTGGCGCGAGGCCCTGCGCACCATGCCCGGCCCGCGCCTGCCGCTCTTCTGCGTGCCCAACGGCGTGCCCGAGCCCCCGGCGCACCCCTCGCGCCGCGACGGGCGCACGCTGCTCGCGGTGGGGCGCCTGCAGCCGCAGAAGGGGCACGCGACGCTCCTGCGCGCCCTGCGGCTCCTGCCGGGCCTGCGGCTCCTGATCGCCGGGGACGGCCCCGAGGAGGAGGCGCTGCGCCTCCAGGCCGAGGGGCTCGACGTGGCCTTCCTGGGACGCCGGGGGGACGTGCCGGCGCTCATGGCCCAGGCCGACCTCCTGGTCATGCCCTCCGGCTTCGAGGGCCTGCCGCTCGTGGTGCTGGAGGCCATGGCGGCCGGGCTCCCGGTGGTGGCCACGGGGATCGGGCCCAACGTCGAGGCCTTGGGCGGGGACCACCCGTGGCTGGTGCCGCCGGGGGACGCGCCGGCGCTGGCCGAGGCGGTGCGCGCCGCTATGTCCGACCCGGAGGCGCGGCGGCGCCAGGCCCTCGCGGGCCGGCGGCGCTGGGAGAAACGGTTCACGGCCGGCCGCATGGCGGCCAGCACGGCCCGCGCGTACCGCGCGGCCCTGGGGCAGGGAAGGGGCAGGGGGATGACGCGCACGCGCGTGGGCTTCGTAGGGGCGGGCGGCATCGCCCACCGCCATTTCGGCACGCTGCTGGCCATGAGCGACGTGGAGATCAGGGCCGTGGCGGACCCCGACGAGGCCCGCCGCCGCGAGGCCGCGGAGAGGACCGGCGCCACGCCCTACGCCCATCACGACGAGATGCTGGCCGCCGAGACGCTGGACGCGCTCTACATCTGCGTGCCGCCCTTCGCCCACGGCGCGCCCGAGCGGGCGGCCATCGCCAAGGGCCTGCCCTTCTTCGTCGAGAAGCCGCTCTCGCTGGACATAAGCCTCGCCGAGAGCATCGCCGACGAGGTCGAGGCGGCCGGGCTCGTCACGGCGACCGGCTACCACTGGCGCTACCTCGACACCGTGGAGGAGGCGCGCCGGCACCTCGCGGCCAACCCCGCGCATCTCCTTCAGGGCTTCTGGATAGACCAGACGCCCCCCCCACGCTGGTGGTGGCGCGAGGACGAGTCGGGCGGCCAGGTGGTCGAGCAGGCCACCCACCTCATAGACCTCGCCCGCTTCCTCGCGGGCGACGTGGTCGAGGTGTTCGGGGCGGCCGCGCGCCGCGACCGCGAGGGCTTCGAGGGGCTCGACGTGCCCACGGCCTCCGTCGCCACGCTCCGCTTCGCCTCCGGCGCGGTGGCGAACCTCGCCGCGACCTGCCTTCTGCGCTGGAACCACCGCGTCGGCCTTCACGTGTTCGCCGATGCCCTCGCGCTGGAGATCACCGACCACGACCTCATGGTGGACGTGGGCCAGGGGCGGCCCGTGCGCGGCGCGGACGGCGACCCCGTGTGGCGCGAGGACCGCGACTTCATCGAGGCCGTCCAGGGCCACGAGAGCCGCATCCGCTCGCCCTACCGCGACGCGCTGGAGACCCACCGCGTGGCGCTCGCGGTGGCGCGGTCGGCCAGGTCCGGCCAGCCGGTCAGCACGGGAGGGCCGCGGTCGAACCCGCGGCCCCCGTTTCGCCGCGCCGCTGCGGCGGATGCCAGTCTGGCCTGACCAGCACCGCGAGGTGCGCAGCCTCGGCGTCGAGAGGGAGGGGGAACCATACGTCTGGGGCTACGGCGAGGGGCCGGCGCCCGAGGGGCAGGTGCGCGTGGACCTCCTCTACACCGGCCTCTCGGCGGGGACGGAGCTGACCTTTCTCAAGGGCTCCAATCCCTACCTGCACTCGCGCTGGGACGCCGAGGCGGGCGTCTTCGTCCCGGGCGAGCCCACGGCGCGCTTCCCCGTGGCCTTCCTGGGCTACATGGAGGTGGGACGGGTCGTGGACGCCAAGGCGCCGGGCTACCGGCGCGACGACGTGGTGGCGGGCCGCTGGGGCCACAAGACCGGCCACACGGGCGACCCCTCCCAGGACCTCCTGGTGCGGCTGCCGCAGGGGATGGACCCGCTCCTGGGCATCTTCGTCGCGCAGATGGGGCCGATCGCCGCCAACGGCATCCTCCACGCCGACGCGCTGGAGTTCGGGGGGGCCGTCCCGCGCCTCGGGGCGGGCCTCGCGGGGCGTCCCGTGCTCGTGTGGGGCGGCGGCACCGTGGGCCTCATGGCCGCCCTCTTCGCCCGCCAGGGCGGCGCCTCCGAGGTCGCGGTGGCCGAGCCCTCCGCCTTCCGGCGCGCCGTCGCCGAGCGCATGGGCCTGCTCGCGCTCGACGAGGAGGGGGCCTGGCGCCACGCCAAGTCGTGGCGGGGCGACGGGGGCCGGGGGGCGGCGCTGGTCGTCCAGACCCGGCCGCGGTCGGAGTCCCTCCACCTCGCCCTGCGCGCCCTGCGCCCGCAGGGGGCCGTCATAGACCTCGCCTTCTACCAGGGTGGCGCCGACCGCCTTCGCCTCGGCGAGGAGTTCCACCACAACGGCCTGAGCATCCACTGCGCCCAGATCAACCGCGTGCCGCGCCCGCTCGCCCCCACCTGGGACCAGCGGCGCCTTGCGCTCGCCACGCTCGACCTTCTCGCGGCCGAGGGCGCGGCCGTGCGCCAGATGGTCACGCACGTGGTCCCCTTCGACGACGCACCCGCCTTCCTGCGCGACCTCGTGCGGCACAGGCCGGACTTCCTCCAGATCGCCTTCAAGCAGGAGACGTGGTGAGACCCCATCCCGACAGCGACAAGATCCGCATCCTCTTCGTCTTCGCCTGGCTGGTGGTGGGGGGCGAGGAGACCGAGGTGCGGCTCCTGGCCCGGACGCTCCCGCGCGACCGCTACAGGATCGACGTCATCCCCTGCTTCCGCAAGCCGGGGATGCCGGACCAGACCCACGAGCAGCTGCGCGCGCTCGGCGTCCATGTGGACACGGCGCCCTACGAGCTGAGCTTCGAGGACACGATCCGCTACCTCGTGCGCCGCCTGCCGCGATATGACCTGGTGGTCTCCTGCCAGGACGTGGCCGACATCTACCCCGCGCTCGAACGCCTCGCCACGCGACCGCCGCTCATCGAGCACGGGGGCCTCGTCAGCGAGGCGCTGGCGGGTCCCAAGCACTTCACGGCCCGCTACGTGGGCGTGTGCCGGACCATCCGCGACGCGGCCGCTTCGCGCATGCCGGGGCGCGAGTGCCATGCCGTCGAGATCCCTTCGATGGTGGACCTCTCGGAGTTCGATCCCGCCCTGCGCGGGCCCGCGCGCGCCGCGCTGGGCGTCGGGCCGAGGGACCTGCTCGTCGGCTGGGTCGGCCGGCTCGACCGCAAGAAGCGGGTCGAGGACTTCCTCGACGCCGCCATCATCCTGGCGCGGCAGGAGCCGGAGGCGCGCTTCGTGGTGGTGGGCGGCCCCGACGCCTTCATGCCCGAGTACGAGGGCGAGCTGCGCGCCCGCGCCGCGCCCCTTGGGGACCGCGTCGTCTTCACCGGCGACCGCGCCGACGTGCCCGCGCTCCTGTCGGCCATGGATGCCTTCGCGTGGCTGTCGCGCGGCGAGGGGATGCCCCACGTCATCGCCGAGGCGGGCGCCGCCGGGCTCCCCGTCGTCGCCACCCCCGACAACGGGGCGCTGCAGCAGGTCAGGGACGGCGAGACGGGCCTTCTCGTGCCCCACGATTCCCCGCGGGCCGTCGCCGCCGCGCTGCGCAGGCTCCTGCGCGACGCCCCCCTCCGGCGCCGCCTCGGCTCCGCGCTGCGCGCCCATGTCGAGCGCAGCTACTCGGCCGAGGTCGTCGTCCCGCAGTGGCGCCGGCTCTTCGACGAGGTCCTCGCCGAGGCCCCCGGCGCGCCGCCCGCCACGCTCTTCCGCAGCTTCGTGGCGGGCGGCTGGGAGTGCTCGACCCACAAGCTGCGCCATGGCCGCCGCCTGGACGTCATCGCCGCCACCGGCCACGACCGGCACGCCGCCCAGGACTACCGCCAGCTCGCGGGGCTCGGCGTCCGCACGATGCGCGACGGGCTGCGCTGGCACCTCGTGGACCGGGGAGGCCGCTACGACTGGTCGTCCTGGGACGGGATGCTGAGGGCGGCCCGCGCCACGCGCACGCAGGTCGTCTGGGACCTCATGCACTACGGCTGGCCCGACGACGCCGACATCTGGCGCGCCGCCTTCGTGGACCGCTTCGCGGCCTACGCCCGCGCCGCCGCGCGCCACTGGCGCGAGACCACCGACGAGGCCCCCCTCTGGTGCCCGGTCAACGAGGTGTCGTTCCACGCCTGGGGCGGGGGGGACGCGGGCTACCTCAACCCCCACGCCCACGGGCGCGGCTACGAGCTGAAGTGCCAGCTCGCCCGAGCCGCCATCGCCGCCGCCGAGGAGCTCAAGGACGTGGACCCGCGCGCCCGCATCGTGCTGGCCGAGCCGCTCATCGCCATCCACCACGACCCCGGCAACGGCCGACCCCGCTGGGAGGCCGAGGGCTGGCACGACTCGCAGTTCCAGGCCTTCGACCTGATGACTGGGCGCCTGTGGCCCCTCCTGGGGGGCCGCGAGGAGCTGCTCGACGTGGTCGGCTGCAACTACTACTTCAACAACCAGTGGATCCACGGCGGCCCGCCCATAGACTGGGACCACCCCCTCTACGCGCCGCTCTCCGACCTCCTCGTGGCGCTCCACGCGCGCTACGACCGCCCCCTGTGGATCGCCGAGACCGGCACCGAGGGCGACCGCCGCGCCGCCTGGCTCTCCTACGTGGGGCGCGAGGCGCTGCGGGCGCGGCGCCGGGGCGTGCCCCTGGAGGGGCTGTGCCTCTACCCCGTGGCCGACCACCCAGGCTGGGACGACGACCGGCACTGCCCCAACGGGCTCCTGGGCATGACGCCCGGGGACCGTGGGCGCGCGGTCCACGAGCCCCTGGCGCGGGAGGTGCGCGCGCTCCTGGGCGAGGTGGCGCCGCCCTTGCGCGAGGCGGCCATCGCCTAGGAACCCGAACGGCGCCCCGGGGCGTTGGGATTGCGACGCCGCGCCGGGCACCCCCGGCGCGGCCGTGATTCAAGGAGGTCCCATGACCCGCCAAACCCGGCTCACCGAGCCCGCCGTGGTGGCCACCGCCGCCACGCTGGGGCTCGGAGCCCTCGCCGGCCTCGCGGCCTACGCCCTTCTGCAACCCGCCTCCGCGCCGGGCCGCGCCGCCGCGGGCCTCCTGGGCCGCCCGCCCGAGCCCCCCCGGCCCGGCGACGACGCGCCAGGACGCACCAAGGGGTCCACCTTCGGCGGCTTCGCGGTCACCGGCCGGTCGGTCACCATCGGCAAGCCGCGCCAGGAGGTCTGGGCCTTCCTGCGCGACCTGTCGAACCTCGCCAGCTTCATGGAGGCGGTCGAGTCCGTTCAGGCGGAAGGCGAGGGCCACCGCTGGCGCCTCAAGGGCGGCACCGAGGTCACGACCCGCCTCGTCAACGAGCACGAGGGCGAGCAGGTCGCCTGGCGCTCCACCGAGGACAGCCCCGTGGAGACGGAGGGCAAGGTCATGCTGCATGACGCGCCCGCCGGCCGGGGCACGGTGGTCGAGGCCGTCCTCGCCTGGAAGCCGGTGGCGGGCGCCGCCGGGCGCCTCCTGGGCAAGCTCACCCAGAAGGACCCCCTGATCCAGGCCCGGCGCGACCTCAAGCGCCTCAAGATGCTCCTGGAGGCCGGCGAGATCGCCACCAACGTCAACCGCCGCGAGCAGCGCAACGAGCCCGCCGCGACCCACGACCTGACCCCTGCGGAGGCCACCTGATGCGCGCCCTCAACGATCACGGCAAGCAGAAGCCACGGCCGCAGAGACCCGACGCCCGGAGGACCGCCTGATGCGCGCGCTCACCTATCACGGCAAGCAGAAGGTCCAGGTGGACACCCACCCGGACCCCGAGATCGTCAACCCCCGCGACGCCATCATCGAGGTGACCTCCACCGCCATCTGCGGGTCCGACCTCCACCTCTTCAACGGCGTCATCCCCGGCGTGCTCAAGGGCGACATCCTGGGCCACGAGTTCATGGGGATCGTCGTCGAGGTCGGCCCCAAGAGCACGCTCCAGAAGGGTCAGCGCGTGGTCGTCCCCTTCACCATCTCCTGCGGCGCCTGCTTCCACTGCCGCAACCAGGAGTTCTCGCACTGCGACAACTCCAACCCGGCCGACAAGCAGGACGTGTCGGAGGCCCTCTACGGCCACTCCATGGCCGGCCTCTTCGGCTACTCGCACCTCACGGGCGGCTACCCCGGAGGCCAGGCCGAATACGTCCGCGTCCCATTCTCCGATGTCGGCCCCATCGTCGTGCCCGACCACCTCACGGACGAGCAGGTCCTGTTCCTGTCCGACATCCTGCCGACCGGCTGGATGGCCGCCGATCAGGCCACCGTCGAGAGGGGCGACACCGTCGCCGTCTGGGGCGCGGGGCCCGTGGGCCTCTTCGCCGCCCAGAGCGCCCGCGTCATGGGCGCCGAGCAGGTCATCGTCATCGACCACCACCCCAACCGCCTGCGGCTGGCGCGCCAGCTCGGCTGCAAGGTCATCGACCGCTCCCAGACCAACGTGCTGGAGGCGCTCATGGAGATGACGGGCGGGCAAGGGCCCGACGCCGTCATCGACGCGGTCGGCATGGAAAGCCACGGCCTGGAGAACTTCAACGCCTTCGACGCCGTCAAGCAGAAGGTCGGCGTGGGCGCCGACCGCATCGGCGCCATGCGCGAGGCCATCCTGGCCGTGCGCAAGGGGGGCCGCGTCAGCATCCCCGGCGCCTACGGCGGCTTCTCGGACAAGTTCCCGACCGGCGCCCTCATGGAGAAGGGCCTGACGGTCCGCACCGGCCAGACCCACGTGCAGCGCTACTACCGCGACCTGCTCAGGCGCATCGAGGAGGGGGAGATCGACACGACCTTCCTCATCTCCCACACGCTGCCCCTGGAGGACGCGCCCAAGGGCTACGACAACTTCCGCAACAACCAGGACGAGTGGACCAAGGTCGTCCTCAAGCCCAAGATGGAGAAGGCCCATGCCTAAGCTCGCCCTGATCACCGGCGCCTCCTCGGGCATCGGGCTCGAGATCGCCCGCTGCGCGGCCAAGGACGGCTACGACCTCCTGATCGTGTCGGAGGACGGCCAGATCGAGGATGCGGCCGGCTTCCTGCGCGCGGAGGGGGCGACCGTGGAGACCGCCACCATCGACCTCGGGACCGAGGAAGGTGTGGACGAGTTGTGGGGCCGCCTCGGCGGCCGCCCGCTCGACGTGCTGGTGGCCAACGCCGGCTTCGGCATGGGCCACCGCTTCGTGGACCAGTCCTGGGACGCCGTGCGCGCCACCATCGGCACCAACGTCACGGGCACTGTACAGCTCCTCCATCTGGCGCTCCCGCGGATGCTGGAGAGGGGAGAGGGCCGCATCCTCGTGACGGGCTCCATCGCGGGCTACATGCCGGGCGCCTTCCTCGCGGTCTACTCGGCCACCAAGGCCTTCGTGGACTCGCTCTGCTTCGCCATCCGCGAGGAGATCAAGGACAGCCCCGTCACCATCACCTGCCTGATGCCGGGGGCGACCGAGACGGCCTTCTTCGACAAGGCGGACAACCGCGACAGCATGATCGGCCGCTCGCCCAAGGACGAGCCGTCGGACGTGGCCCGCCAGGGTTGGGAGGCGATGAAGAGAGGTCAGTCCAACCACGTCCCCGGCCTCATGAACAAGCTCATGGTGGCCGCGGCCGGCGTGCTGCCCGAGGAGCTGGTGGCCAAGCTGTCGCGCTGGCAGCAGGAGACCGACGAGGACAAGGCGCGCGAGAAGGCCCGGGCAGCGTCCTGAGGCGCGTTAACGACTCTTAACGAAAAGTTAAGGGGAGGCCTTGCAGGGGGCGGCGCGGGGGCCAAGCTGAGGCCCATGCGCCGCCCCTTGCTCCTTCTCGTCCTGCTGGCCGCGCCGGCCTCCGCCGGCGAATGGCTCTCGGGGCCGGTCCGGGTGGTGGACGGCGACACCCTCCGCGTCGGCGAGGCGTGGGTGAGGCTCTACGGCGTGGACGCCCCCGAGGGGGACCAGTCCTGCCAGGACGCCGGTGGCGCCCCCTGGCCTTGCGGGGCCTGGGCGACCCAGGGCGCGCGGGCGGCCTGGGAAGGCATGGAGGCCACCTGCGAGGTGCTCGACACCGACCGCTACGGCCGCCTCGTCGCCCGCTGCGAGGTGGCCGGCGAGGAGGTCAACGCCGCCGTGGTGGCGACTGGCGCGGCCGTCGCCTACCGCGACTACTCGCTCGACTACGTGGACGAGGAGGAAACGGCGCGGGCGGCGCGCGCGGGGCTCTGGGCGGGCGCGTTCCAGGCGCCGGCCGACTTCCGCCGGGCCGCGCGGGCGGGCGCCCCGGCCGGCCTCGCGTCCGAGGGCTGCGCCATCAAGGGCAACGTGAGCGACCGCGGGCGCATCTACCACCTGCCCGGCACGGCCTCCTATGAGGCCACGCGCATTGACCCCGCCCGCGGCGAGCGGTGGTTCTGCACGCCCGCCGAGGCCGAGGCCGCCGGCTGGCGGGCCGCTAGCGCCTCCTGAGCAGCAGCGACAGGCCCGCGAGCGCGCTGGAGGCGGCCATGATCGCCAGGAGGGGCCAGGGACCGGTGGCCGGCGTCACCGCCTGGGCCGCAACCGCCGCCAGCACCGCCCCCCCGGCCGTCATCAGCGCCCCCGAAAGGCCGGCGGCCGAGGCCGCCAGGTCGGGGCGCACCGAGATGCTCCCGGCCATGACGTTGGGCAGCGTGAGCCCGTTGCCCAGGCCCAGGAGCACGCAAGGCGCAAAGACGGCCCAGGGGCTCTCCCAGCCCAGCGCGACCAGCGCCAGCGCCAGCGCGGGGCCGGCCGTGGCCACCGCGCAGCCCAGCGCCGCCATGCGGTCGAGACCGACCCGCCCGCCGTTGCGGCCCGACAGGAAGTTGCCCAGGATGTAGCCCACCGTGGGCGCTCCCAGCGCCACCCCCGTCCAGAGCGGCGAGAGGCCGAAGGCGCCCGCGACCAGGGCCGCGCCGCCGAGGAGCGCGAAGTAGGCGCCCGAGGCGAAGGCCGCGCAGAGCGCGTAGGCCCAGAAGGCGCGCGAGCCGAGCAGCGCCGGGTAGGCCCTGACCTGCGCCGCGGCGCCCCCCGGCCGGGGCCGGGCGGTCTCGCCCAGGTCCGCCGCCGCCAGCGCCAGCACCAGGAGGCCCGCCACCAGGAGCAGGACGAAGGACGCCCGCCAGTCCGCCGCCTCGTCGAGCGCCCCCCCCGCCACCGGCCCCAGCATGGGCAGCACCGCCATGGCCATGGTCACGTAGCCGATGAGAGAGGCCGACCGCTCCGGCCCCGCCGAGTCGCGGATGATGGCGCGACCCAGCACCAGGCCGGCCACGGCCACGGCCTGGGCCATGCGGCACAGGAGGAAGACGACGATGTCGGTGGCCAGCAGGCAGCCCAGCGTGGCCGCCACGAACCCCGCGAAGGACCACAGGAGCACCGGCCTGCGCCCCACCGCGTCGGCCACCGCGCCCAGGGCCACCTGGAGGATCGCCGAGGCCACGAAGAACAGCGACACCGACAGCTGCATGGTGCCGTAGGAGACGCCGAAGTCCTCGGCCATGTGGGCGAGGGAGGGCAGGAAGATGGAGGTGGCCAGCGCCTGCACGCCGGCCATGGCGACCAGCGTGGCCACGTGCGGCGGCGTGGCGCGGTCGAGGAAGCGGGGGGCGGCCGTCACGTCATCCCCACTTGTGGAAGATGAAGAAGGCGCCCAGCCCGATGAAGGCGAAGCCCAGGGCGTGGTTCCACGTGAACCGCTCGCCCAGGTAGAGCACCGAGAAGACCGCGAAGACCGACAGGGAGATCACCTCCTGGATGGTCTTGAGCTGCGCGGCCGAGAAGACGGCCGAGCCCCAGCGGTTGGCGGGCACCTGCAGGACGTACTCGAAGAAGGCGATGCCCCAGGAGACGAGGATCACGAGAAGGAGGGGCGCGGCCTTGTACTTGAGGTGGCCGTACCAGGCGAAGGTCATGAAGACGTTGGAGAGGAGGAGGAGGCCGATCGTCAGGACCGGGACGGGCAGCGTCATGGGGCGGGGCTCCGGGGGGACGCCCCCTCCTGCCCGAGCGCGGGGGCGCCCGCAACCGCGGGGGATTGGCTTTCGGCCACGCCTCTGGCCTTGTGCCCCCGGGAGGGACCGCCATGACGCGCTTCCTGCGGGAGCTCGACGACAGGCGCCGCGCCGCCCGCGCGGGCGGCGGGGAGGCGCGCGTGGCCGCCCAGCACGTGCGCGGCAAGCTCACCGCGCGCGAGCGCATCGAGCTGCTGCTCGACGAGGGCTCGTTCGAGGAGTTCGACATGTTCGTGACGCACCGCGCCACGGACTTCGGCATGGCGGCCGACCGCCCGGCGGGCGACGGGGTCGTCACGGGCTGGGGCACGGTCAACGGCCGCCTCACCTACGTCTTCTCCCAGGACTTCACGGTGTTCGGCGGCAGCCTGTCCGAGACGCACGCGCAGAAGATCTGCAAGATCATGGACATGGCGATGCGCAACGGGGCGCCGGTCGTGGGCCTCAACGACTCGGGCGGCGCGCGCATCCAGGAGGGCGTGGCGAGCCTCGCGGGCTACGCCGAGGTCTTCCAGCGCAACGTGCTCGCCTCCGGCGTGATCCCGCAGGTGAGCCTCGTCATGGGGCCTTGCGCGGGCGGCGCCGTCTACTCCCCGGCCATCACGGACTTCATCCTGATGGTCAAGGACACGTCCTTCATGTTCGTGACTGGCCCCGAGGTCGTGCGGGCGGTCACCAACGAGGTCGTCACGCCCGAGGAGCTGGGCGGCGCGCTGACCCACACGCGCCGCTCGTCGGTCGCCGACGCGGCCTACGAGGACGACGTGGAGTGCATCGCCGAGGCGCGGCGCCTCCTCGACTTCCTGCCGCTCTCCAACCGCTCGGGCGTGCCCACGCGCCCCTTCCACGACGACCCCGCCCGCCTGGAGCCCTCGCTCGACACGCTCGTGCCCGACGACCCCGCGACCCCCTACGACATGCGCGAGCTGATCGCCAAGGTCGCCGACGAGGGCGACGTGCTGGAGATGCAGAGGGAGTTCGCCCGCAACATCCTCACGGCCTTCGTGCGCATCGAGGGCGGCACGGTCGGCGTGGTCGCCAACCAGCCCCTCCACCTCGCGGGCTGCCTCGACATAGACGCCAGCCGCAAGGCCGCGCGCTTCGTGCGCTTCTGCGACGCCTTCTCCATCCCTCTGCTGACGCTCGTGGACGTCCCCGGCTTCCTGCCGGGAACCGACCAGGAGGTCGGCGGCATCATCAAGCACGGGGCGAAGCTCCTCTTCGCCTACGCGGAGGCCACGGTGCCCAAGGTGACGGTCATCACCCGCAAGGCCTACGGCGGCGCCTACGACGTCATGTCCTCCAAGCACCTGCGCGGCGACGTCAACTACGCCTGGCCCAGCGCGGAGATCGCCGTCATGGGCGCCAAGGGCGCGGTGGAGATCATCCACAGGGGCCTCAAGGGCAACGGCGAGGCCCTGGCCGAGAAGGCCGCCGACTACGAGAGGCGGCTCGTCAACCCCTTCGTGGCGGCCGAGAGGGGCTTCGTGGACGACGTCATCCAGCCCCGCTCCACGCGCCGCCGCGTGGCCCGCGCCTTGGCCCAGCTCAGGACCAAGCGGCTGGAGAACCCGTGGAAGAAGCATGACAACATCCCGCTCTAGCCTGCTTCTGCTGGTCCTGGCCACGCCCCTCGCGGCCCAGGACGTGGCGCTGCCCTCCGGCCAGGTGGCCACCCTCTTCGACGTGGTGCTGGAGGACGCCGCCACCGGCGTGCCCCTCGCCCGCGCCGACCCCGAGGCCGACCCTGATCCGGAGGCGACCCCCGGCCCCGGCGAGCCGCCCGAGGAGGGGCCGCTGGACGCCCCAGACCCCCTGTCCGACCCGCTCGGCGCCGAGGCCGCCGGCGGCCTCGCCCGGTTCCGCCTGGTCCTGCCGGGCCTGGGGCGGCCCGGCGCGCTCTTCGAGGACGTGGCCAAGGACCTCCTGTGGCTCTGCGAGAGCCTGGCGCTGCCCGCGCTGGCGGCCAACGGCTGGCGGCCCGCCGAGGTGGTCGTTTCCCTCTCGGACCGCGAAGTCCCCTTCGGCGCCACCGACCCCGAGGCCGTCCAGTTCTTCGAGGGCTTCCAGGTCGAGGAGGGGGCCTGCGTGCCCCAGGCCTTCTGATGCTGAAGCACCGGGGCTTCCCGGGGCGCCTGCCGGGCACCGACCACCAGTTCACCATCCGGCACGCGTCGAAGTCCCCCACGCGTCTCGTCGCCCGCGAGCGCTACCGCGACCGCCGCGCCCCCGACCGCGAGGCCGACGAGGGGTTCCTGCTGTCCCTCTGGCAGCACTTCGGGCCCGAGCCCTTCGAGCGCGGCAACCTCGACGCCGGCCGCCTGTCGTGGCTGCTCGGCCGCGAGGTCGTGGCGATCGAGCCCTTCGACCCCGAATCCTACGAGACGCTGCTGCGCGTGGACGAGGCCCGCGCGCGCGCCTCCTTCCCCGGCCTCCTGCCCGAGCCCGACGAGGACTAGGCGGTGCGCCGCCGGCCCGCGCGCACAACCTGCGCGGGAATCCGCCGGGGCCGCGCGACAGGGTAAACGGGGTTTGCAGTCCCGCGCGGCCCATGGCACCTTATCCTTGTGGCCGGGTGGTCCAGCAAACGCCCCGCCACGGATCGTCAAGACCGTTACCCTTCCCCAAGGGGTGGCACCGCCGAGAGGCGGGGCCACCCCAGAGGCGTTGGGGGCCTCGGGCCCGCCGCGGGCCTGGGCCTCGACGGGAACGCCGCGCCTTGCCAGGCGGGGCGTCCGGTGTCATCCCTGCCCCATCTGGGGCTCACGACACCAACTGGAGACAGCCATGATCATCACCCTTCGCGCTTCCATGCTGGCGGGGCTCGGCGTCCTCGCCGCCTGCGGCCAGACCGACATCGAGCGCACCGCGACGGGCGCCACCATCGGCGCCGCCGCCGCCGCCGTCACGGGCGAGAGCGTCCTCAACGGCGCCCTCATCGGCGGCGCCGTCGGGGCCGTCAGCTGCTCGGTCGCGCCCGGCGCCCCCAACTGCGTCTGACGCCGACCCTCCGCCGGGGCCACGCGGTCCCGGCGGGCCATCCATGAAGCTCCTGATCGCCAACCGCGGCGAGATCGCCTGCCGCGTCATCCGCACGGCGCGCCGCATGGGCATCCCCACGGTGGCCGTCTTCTCCGAGGCCGACGCCCGCGCCCCCCACGTGCGCCTGGCCGACGAGGCCGTGCCCATCGGCCCCGCCCCGGCCGCCCAGTCCTACCTCAGCATCGAGCGCATCCTGGACGCCGTCCGCGCCACCGGCGCCGACGCCGTGCACCCGGGCTACGGCTTCCTCAGCGAGAACCCCCGCTTCGCCGCCGCGCTGGCCGCCGAGGGCGTCCTGTTCCTCGGCCCCCCCGCCTCCGCCATCGAGGCCATGGGCGACAAGATCGAGAGCAAGCGCCTCGCCGCCCGGGCCGGCGTGAGCACCATCCCCGGCCACGACGGCGCCGTGGACGACGCCGAGGCGGCCGTCGCCATCGCCCGCGCGGTCGGCTTTCCCGTCATGCTCAAGGCCTCGGCTGGGGGCGGCGGCAAGGGGATGCGCGTGGCCTTCGCCGAGGCCGAGGCCCGCGAGGGCTTCGAGGCGGCGCGGCGCGAGGCCGAGGCCAGCTTCGGCGACGGCCGCATCCTGGTGGAGAGGTTCATCGAGCGCCCCCGCCACGTGGAGGTGCAGGTGCTCGCCGACCGCCACGGCACCGTGCTGCACCTCTTCGAGCGCGAATGCTCGCTCCAGAGGCGCAACCAGAAGGTCGTCGAGGAGGCGCCCTCGCCGCTGCTCGACGAGGGGACGCGCGCCGCCATGGGCGCCCAGGCCTGCGCGCTCGCCCGCGCCGTGGGCTACGAGAGCGCCGGGACCGTGGAGTTCGTCGCCGCCCCCGACCGCTCCTTCTACTTCCTGGAGATGAACACCCGCCTTCAGGTGGAGCATCCCGTGACCGAGATGGTCTCGGGGCTGGACCTCGTGGAGTGGATGATCCGCGTGGGGCAGGGGGAGCGCCTGCCCTGGCGCCAGGAGGACCTCCGACCCCACGGCCACGCGGTCGAAGGCCGGGTCTATGCCGAGGACCCCTATCGTCGCTTCCTGCCCTCGACGGGCCGGCTCACCCGCTACCGCCCTCCGCCAGAGGGCGCGCAGGGCGACGCCGTCGTCCGCGTGGACGGCGGCGTGGAGGAGGGGGGCGAGGTGTCGCGCTTCTACGACCCCATGGTCGCCAAGCTGGTGGCCTGGGCGCCCACGCGGGCGGGGGCCATGGATGCCCTCGCGGCCGCGCTCGACGCCTTCGAGATCGAGGGGATCGGCCACAACCTCCCCTTCCTCCAGGCCGTCTGCGCCCACCCGCGCTTCCGCGCGGGCGACCTGTCCACCGCCTTCATCGCCGAGGAATGGCCCGAGGGCTTCTCGGGCGTGACGCCGCCCGAGCCCGAGCTCAGGCGCCTCGCCGCCGCCGCCGCCGCCATGTGGCGCGTGGCCGAGATCCGGCGCGCGCGCGTGTCCGGCCGCATGGACCACCACGAACGGCGCGTGGGCTCGGACTGGTCCGTGACGCTGGGCGAGGCGTCCTACCCGCTCACCCTGGCCGCGGACCTCCAGGGCGCCGACGTGGCCTTCGCCGACGGCGCCGCGCTGCGCGTGGAGGGCGACTGGCTGCCCGGCCGGCGCCTCGCGCGGCTGCGCGTGGGCGGCCGCCCCCTCGTCCTCAAGGTGGAGGAGCGCGCCACCGGCTTCCGCCTGCGCGCGGGCGGCGCCGACCTCGTGGCCCACGTGCGCACCCCTCGCGCCGCCCAGCTCGCCGCGCTCATGCCCCGCAAGGCGCCGCCCGACACCTCCCGCCTGCTGCTCTGCCCCATGCCGGGCCTGCTCACGCGGCTCCTGGTGGCCGAGGGCGACGCCGTGGAGGAGGGCCAGCCCCTGGCCACCGTCGAGGCGATGAAGATGGAGAACACGCTGCGCGCCGAGCGCCGGGGCCGCGTGGCGCGCCTGCGCGCGCGCGCGGGCGAGACCCTCTCCGTGGACCAGGTGATCCTGGAGCTGGCCTAGCCCTCGCCGGCGGGCGCCGCCGCGCCGTTCCTCAGCTCCTCCTCGCGCAAGGGCGATCGGTCAATGGCGCGGGTCAGCTCGCGCATGGCCGTGGGCGCCGCCTGCCGCAGCATGACGCGCCCGTCCTTGTCCACCAGCACCAGCCCGAAGCCCCGGGGCCGCAGCGCCTGGCGCACGGGGCTGCGCGCGTCGGGGTCCGTGTCCACGATCACCACCACGTCGCGCCGCTCCAGGTCCGCGAGCCCCTGCTCGATCAGCCGCAGCTGCTCGACCACCTGCGGCTGGCGCGGGCTGTCGCCGAAGACCACCAGCGGCCGCGCGACGTACTCGAAGACGTCCAGCTCGACCCCCTCGGCCGGCAGCGCCGCCGTGGGGTCCGCCTCCCAGGCGGCCAGCGGGTCGGGGGGCGCCACGGGCGACTCGGCCTCCTGGGCGGGCGCGGGCGTGGCGAGGAGGAGGACGAGGAGGAGGGCTCTCATGCCCCCGATATAGGCGGCACGGCGGGGGTTGCGAAGGCGCCGCCGCCCGGGCCACACAAGGGGCGGAGGAGAGCATGGCCGAGGGCGAGGAGTGGCGCGCGCGGGCGCGGCGGGAGCTGGGGCGCGAGCCCGAGGCCTCGCGCGGCCTGGACGGCGTGCCGCGCCACCTGCTCAGCACCGCCGCCGACGCGCCCGACCCGGGGCTGCCGGGCCTGCCGCCCTACACGCGCGGCATCCGCGCCAGCATGTACGCGGGACGGCCCTGGACGATCCGGCAATACGCGGGCTTCTCCACGGCCGAGGACAGCAACGCCTTCTACCGCCAGGCGCTCGCCTCGGGCCAGCAGGGCATCTCGGTGGCCTTCGACCTCGCCACGCACCGGGGCTACGACAGCGACCACCCGCGCGTGGAGGGCGACGTGGGCATGGCCGGCGTCGCCATAGACAGCGCCGACGACATGGCCCGCCTCCTCGACGGCATCCCGCTCGACCGCGTGTCGGTGTCCATGACCATGAACGGCGCCGTGGTCCCCGTCATGGCCTGCTTCATCGTCGCCGGCGAGGAGCAGGGCGTGGCGCCCGAGGCGCTCTCGGGCACCATCCAGAACGACATCCTCAAGGAGTTCATCACCCGCAACACCTACATCCACCCCCCCGGCCCCTCCCTGCGCATCGTGGCGGACGTGATCGCCTACGCGGCGCGCCGGATGCCGCGCTTCAACTCCATCTCCATCAGCGGCTACCACATGCAGGAGGCCGGGGCCGACCTCGTGCAGGAGCTGGCCTTCACGCTGGCCGACGGGCGCGAATACGTGCGCGCCGCGCTGGCCCGGGGCCTGGACGTGGACGCCTTCGCCCCGCGCCTGTCGTTCTTCTTCGCGGTCGGCATGGACCTCTTCGCCGAGGCCGCCAAGCTGCGCGCCGCCCGCCTGCTCTGGCACCGCGTCATGGCGGGCTTCGGCGCGAAGCGCCCCGAGTCCCTCATGCTGCGGACCCACTGCCAGACCTCGGGCGTCTCCCTCCAGGCGCAGGACCCTCTCCTCAACGTGGTCCGCACCGCCTACGAGGCGCTGGCGGCCGTGCTCGGCGGCACGCAGTCGCTGCACACCAACAGCTACGACGAGGCGCTCGCGCTGCCCTCCGACGCGGCCGCCCGCGTCGCGCGGGGCACCCAGCTCATCCTGCAGGAGGAGATGGGCCTGACCGGCGTGGTGGACCCCTTGGGCGGCTCCTTCCACGTGGAGCGGCTGACGCGCGACCTCGCGGACGCGGCCTGGGCGCTCATGGAGGAGGTGGAGGCCTTGGGCGGCATGGCCGAGGCGGTGGCCCAGGGGATGCCCAAGGCGCGCATCGAGGCCACCGCCGCCCGCCGCCAGGCCATGCTCGACTCGGGCGAGACGGCGATCGTCGGCGTCAACAAGTGGCGGCCACCCGACCAGCCCCCCCTCGACGTGCGCGTGATAGACAACGCCGCCGTGCGCGCGGCCCAGGTCGCCCGCCTCCAGCACCTCAAGGGCACGCGCGACCAGGCGGCCGTGGACCGCGCCCTCTCCGCCCTCACCGAAGCCGCCCGCGCGGGCGGCAACCTCCTGGAGGCCGCCATCCCCGCCGCCCGCGCCCGCGCCACGGTGGGCGAGATGACGGCCGCGCTGGAGGCCGCCTTCGGCCGCCACGAGGCCCCGCCGCGCCCCCCGGGCGGCGCCTACGGGGCGGCCGCCTCCGGCGCCCCCGCCTTCGAATCCGCCCGCGCCGCCGTCGCCGCCCGGCCCCGGCCCCCTCGGATGCTCGTGGTCAAGCTGGGCCAGGACGGCCACGACCGGGGCGCCCGCGTCGTCGCCACCGCCTTCGCCGACCTCGGCTTCGACGTCGCCGTCGGCCCCCTCTTCCAGACCCCCGAGGAGGCGGCCGAGGAGGCGGCGCGCCGCGACCCCGACGTGGTCGGCCTGTCCTCGCTCGCCGCCGGCCACCTCGCGCTCGCCCCCCGCCTCGTGGACGCCCTGCGCGCGCGCGGCGTCACCGCCCCCGTGATCGTGGGCGGCGTCGTGCCCCCCCAGCACCACGCCGCGCTCCATGCCGCCGGCGTCAGCGCCGTCTTCGGCCCCGGCACCCCCATCCCCGAGGCCGCCCGGGCCGTCCTCGCCCTCCTCGAGCCCGCCTGATGCGTCTCGACCACCTCGTCGTCACCGCCCCCACGCTGGAGGAGGGCACGGCCTGGGCCGAGGCCCGCCTCGGCCTCCCGCTCGACCCCGGCGGCCGCCACGACGCCTTCGCCACCCACAACCGCCTCCTGTCCCTCGGCCCCGGCCTCTACCTGGAGGTCATCGCCCCCGAGCCCGGCCCCGCGCCGCGCCCCCGCTGGTTCGGCCTGGAGGCCCCCGGGCCGCCGCGCCTCGCCCACTGGGTCGTCCGCGTGGACGACCTCGACGCGGCCCTCGCCGCCCGCCCCGAGGCGGGCGAGGCCCTCTCGCTGGCGCGGGGCCCCTTCTCCTGGCGCGTGGCCGTCCCGCCCAGCGGCGCGCTGCCGCCCCACGGCCTGCCCACGCTCATCCAGTGGACCGGCCCCCACCCCGCCGACCGCCTCCCCGACCGGGGCGTCCGCCTCCTGTCGCTCAGCTTGCGGACGCCGCGCCCCGAGCTGCTGCCCCTGCGCGACCCCCGCGTGGCGGTCACCCCAGGCCCCGCCGGCCTCTCGGCCCGCCTCCGGACGCCCCAGGGCGAGGCCGCCCTGTGATCCGCCCCGCCCGCGCCGCCGACGCCCCCGCCATCGCGGCCATCTGGAACCCCGTCATCCGGCACTCCACCGCCATCTTCTCCTCCGAGGAGCGCTCGGAGGAGGAGATCGCGCGCCTCGCCGCCCAGGACTTCTGGATCTGGGACGAGGGCGGCACGATCCTGGGCTTCGCCCGCTTCTTCCCCTTCCGCGCCGGCAACGGCTACGCCTTCACCGTCGAGCACACCGTGATGGTCGCCCCGGAAGGGCAGGGCCGGGGCATCGGCCGCGCGCTCATGCTCCGCGTCATCGAGGAGGCGCGCGCCCAGGCCAAGCACTCCCTCTGGGCCGCCGTCACCGGCGAGAACGAGGCCGGCCTCCTCTTCCACAGGGCCCTGGGCTTCGTCGAGCACGCCCGCCTCCCCGAGGTCGGCCGCAAGTTCGGCCGCTGGCACGACGTGGTGCTCCTGGGGCTGCGCCTCTAGTGTCCGTCTGGGCGCGCATCGGCGACACCCTGCGCCGGCTCGCCACGGGCGAGCCGCTGCTCGCGCTCCTGGGCCGCCTGCGCTCCCCGCCCGAGCGCACCGTCGCCTTCGCCATCGCCACCGTGGCGCTCGGTGCCAAGATCGCCAAGGCCGACGGGCAGGTCACGCGCGACGAGGTGGCGGCCTTCCGCGAGGTCTTCCTGATCCCCCCGGGCGAGGAGCGCAGCGCCGCCCGCGTCTACAACCTCGCCCGCCAGGACACGGCCGGCTTCGAGGCCTACGCCGCCCAGGTCAAGCGCCTCTTCGGCGCGGGCGCGCCGCAGCTCGCCGACCTGCTCGAAGGGCTCTTCCACGTGGCCCTCGCCGACGGCGACTACCACGACGAGGAGGACGGCTTCCTCCACCGCGTCGCCCAGCTCTTCGAGCTACCCGAGCGCGAGTTCCGGCGCATCCGCGCCGTCTTCGTCCCCGACGCCCAGCGCGACCCGCGCGAGGTCCTGGGCCTGCCGCCCGGCGCCACGCGCGAGGAGGCCAGCGCCGCCTGGCGCGCGCTCGTGCGCGACACCCATCCCGACCGCCTCCTCGCCCGTGGCCTCCCGGAGGAGGCGATCCGGCTGGCCGAGAAGCGCCTGATCGCCGTCAACGACGCCTGGGGGCGCATCCAGGCCGAGGGCTGAGCGGCTTGCGCGTCGCCACCTACAACGTGCAGTGGTTCGACCACCTCTTCGACGACGGGGGCCGGATGCTCCTCGACGGGGCGCGCGGCGGGCGCGAGGGCGTCCCCCGCCGCCGTCAGCTCGAGGCCCTGCGCCACGTCTTCCGGGCGCTCGACGCCGATGCGGTGCTGGTGGTGGAGGCCCCCGACATCGCCCCCCCGGGCCGGCCGGGCCGCGACGGGCGCCGCGCCCTCGAAGGCTTCGCGCGATGGGCCGGCCTGCGCGCGCGCCGCGCCGTGGCGGGCTTCGCCAACGGCACCCAGCAGGAGATCGTCCTGCTCCACGACCCCGACGCCCTCCAGGCCCGCCACGACCCCCAGGGCACGGCCCGCTCCGACCCGCCGCGCTTCGACGGCGCCTGGCGCGCCGACCTCGACGGCGACGGCCGCCCCGACCCCGTCGCCTGGTCCAAGCCCCCCCTGGAGATCGCCGCGCGAAGCCGCGCGGGCCGCCCCTTCCGCCTCATCGGCGTGCACGCCAAGTCCAAGGCCCCCCACGGCGCCCAGACCGAGGCGGAGGCGCGGCGCATCTCCATCGAGAACCGCCGTAAGCAGATCGGGCAGTGCCTCTGGCTGCGCGCCCGCGTCCTGCGCCACCTCGCGGCGGGCGACCCGCTGATCGTGCTCGGCGACTTCAACGACGGCCCCGGGCTCGACGAGTACGAGGAGCTCTTCGGCCGCTCGGGCGTGGAGATCGTTCTGGGCCGGGGGGCCGAGCCGCGCCTCCACGACCCCCACGCCCGCCGCGCGCTCCAGCGGCGGGGCGCGGCCGCGCCCGCCACGGCGCGCTTCCGGGTGCCTCCCGACCTCCACTGGCTGTCGGCGCTCCTCGACTACGTGATGCTCTCGCCGGGCCTCTGCGCCCGCGCGCCCGCCTGGCGCATCTGGCACCCCTTCGACGATCCCGCCCTCTACGCCGACGCCCCCTTGCGCGACGCGCTCCTCGACGCCTCCGACCACTTCCCGGTGTCCGTGGACCTCCTGCTCTGACTTGCGCCGGGCGCGGGCGGCCCCATATGCCGCCCATGACCCGCGCCGCGCTCCTCCTCGCCGCCACGCTGCTCCCCGCCCCCGCCTCCGCCCAGGAGGCGGGCGACAGCCTCATGGACCAGGGCGCCCAGCTCCTCCTGCGCGGCCTCATCGAGGAGGTGGCGCCGCCCCTGGAGGAGCTCGCGGGCCTGGGCGCCGAGGGCCTCGCCGCCCTGCGCCTCCTGGTGGAGGAAACCGGCCCCGCCTGGGTCGAGGTGCTGGGGCAGGTGGATTCCATCGCCAACTACGAGCCGCCCGCCTTCCTGCCCGACGGCGACATCATCCTGCGCCGCAGCGCCGACGCCCCGCCCTGGGTCCCGCCGGGCGCCGAGCCGCCGCCCGCCGCCGCGAACCCGCCCGAGGGCGGCCCAGAAGCCTCGCCCGAGCCCCTGCCGCCCCCGCCCGGCGCCGTGCCGGCCGCGCCCCCGACCGACCTCTAGTCCGCGAAGGCGACCGAGGCCTTCGCTCCCAACGCCGCGCCCAGGGCGTTGAGCCGGGCCGCGGCCACCTCGCCCCAGAGGGGGCGCGCCCGCGCCTCGATGGTCAGCTCCAGCGCGCGCCTGTCGGCCCGCCAGCGGAATGCCCCCGGCGCGTCGTGCGCGCCCAGCCAGAGCATCGCCCCCAGCCGCATGGCCCGCCCCAGCACCTCCGCCTCCTTGGCGTCGGCCGCCGAGAGCAGCGAGAAGAGCCGGTCCCAGGGCGTGCCCTCGCGCCTGGACGAGTAGCGGTAGAGCAGCGCCAGGCCGAGGTAGACCCGCTCCTCGTGCTTGATGCCGCCCATGTTGGCGCGGGTGGCGTTGTCGAAGCAGGTCTCGGCCCGGTAGTCGGGATGCGCCCGCCAGCTCACGTCGTGGAGCAGGCAGGCCGCCTCGATGATCCGCAGCCGCTGCCAGTCGGCCTCCGGGAACAGGGGCCTGACGAACTTGAAGAGCGTGTCCCCGAAGCCCGGCAGCCGCGCGTCCCGCCGCTCCTGGAACCGGCAGGCCTCCAGGAGCGGGTCCTTCTCGCGCAGCGCCGCCGGCATCCTCTCGTAGAGCATCCCCTCGCGGATGCCGTACTGGCTGACCGCGATGTCCTTGGGCTTGAAGACGCGCACCAGCTCGTCCAGGGCGACCACCACGTATGGCACCAGAGCCATGCGGTCCTCGCTCAGGTCGCAGCGCAGGCGCAGGGCGCCCAGGTCGGCGCTCGCGACGAAGCTCCGCGTGTCCGACAGGGCCTCCCGCGTCATGCGGTACTCGTGGAGCACCGTGAGGGGCCAGCCGCGCCGCTCCATGTCGATGCGCGCGATGGCCCGCCACGAGCCGCCCACCAGGAACAGCCGCATCCCCGTCTCGCCGCCCATCTCGGCGTGGAGCCGCGCCACCACCTCGCGCACGTGGGCCTGGAGCGCCTTCGGGCCCCCCTTGACGTCGCGCAGCTTGAGCCCGCCCAGGGGCGAGGTCACGCGCCGCCCGACGCGGCCGTCCCGGATGTCGGCCAGCTCCATGCTGGCCCCCCCCACGTCGCAGACGAGCCCGTAGGAGCCCGGCCAGCCCAGCATGACGCCCTGCGCCGACAGCCGCGCCTCCTCGTCGCCGGGGATCACGTCGAGCCGCAGCCCCGTGCGGCCCTCCACCTCGGCCACGAAGCCCGGCCCGTCCTCGGCCTCGCGCACGGCGGCCGTGGCCACGGCCATCAGAGGGGGCAGGTCCATGCCGCGCGCCAGTGCCGCGAAGCGGCCGAGCGCGTCCAGCGCCCTCTGCCGCCCCTTGGGGTTGAGCCGCCCCGTCTCCGACAGGCCCGCGCCCAGGGCGGCCATGATCTTCTCGTTGTAGAAGTAGGCCGGGCTGCGCGCCGCCCCGTCGAAGACGACGAAGCGCACGGAGTTGGACCCGACGTCCACCACGCCCACGTGCAGCGTGCCGTCCGGCGCCGGGGCGGGGGCGTCGCGCCAGTCGGGGCGGCGCGAGAGGGTGGGGGCGTCTGTCATGGGCGTCCTCGCCTCGGGGAAGTGGGCCGGGGGCGCGCGCGGTCAACCGGCGCGCGGCTCCTCGGGCATCAGGGCGCGCACGTCCCCCGCCCCGCGCGAGCCCCGGCCCGACAGCGACGGGTTCTCCATGAAGAAGCGGTGGCACGAGAAGCCGTCCGCCCCCTCCGCCCGCGCCCAGGTGCCGTCCGGCGCCATCACCCAGCTCTGCGCCGTGTCGGCCATGTTGGCGGCCAGGATCTGGTCGAGCATCTGCGCCTTGACCGTCGGGTTCATGGCCTCCACCAGCGTCTCGACGCGCCCGTCCATGTTGCGCCGCATCCAGTCGGCCGAGCTGAGGAACACGCGCGCGCGCCGCGCCGGCAGCCCGTGGCCGTTGCCGAAGGCCACGATGCGCGAATGCTCCAGGAAGCGGCCGACGATGCTCTTGACGCGGATGGTCTCCGACAGCCCCCGGATGCCGGGCCTGAGCCCGCAGATGCCGCGCGCCACGATGCTGATGGCGACCCCGGCCTGGGAGGCGGCATAGAGCGCGTCGATCAGGTCCTCGTCCACCAGCGAGTTCATCTTGGCCCAGATGGCGGCGGGCCGCCCGGCGCGGGCGAAGTCCGCCTCCGCCCCGATCAGCTCCAGGAGGCGCGGCTTGAGCGTGAGCGGCGAGATGGCGAGGTTCTCCAGCCCCTCGGGCCGGGCGTAGCCGCCCACGTAGTTGAACACCTTGGTGGCATCCCGCCCGAGCCGCCCGTCGGTGGTGAAGAGGCTCAGGTCCGTGTAGATGCGCGCCGTGATCGGGTGGTAGTTGCCCGTCCCGAAGTGGCTGTAGGTGACGAGCCGCTCGCCCTCGCGCCGCACCACCACGCTCATCTTGGCGTGGGTCTTGAGGGTCGTGAACCCGTAGACCACGTGCGCCCCCGCCCGCTCCAGGCGGCGGCTCACGGCGATGTTGGCCGCCTCGTCGAAGCGCGCCTTGAGCTCCACCAGCGCCGTGACGCTCTTGCCCTCCTCGGCCGCCTCGCACAGCGCGTCCACGATGGGCGAGTTGCGCGAGGTCCGGTAGAGCGTCTGCTTGATCGCCACCACGTCCGGGTCGCGCGCCGCCTGGCTCAGGAAGCGGATCACCGTCTCGAAGGTCTCGTAGGGGTGGTGGAGGAGCATGTCCTTCTGGCGGATGGCCGCGAAGATGTCGCCGCTGTGGTCCTGCACCCTCTCGGGCACGCGCGGCGAGAAGGCCGGCCACAGCAGGTCCGGCCGCGCGTCCAGCACCAGCTCCTTGAGGTCGCCGATGCCGATGAGGCGGTCGGCCTCCACCACGTCGCCCGGCCCCACATGGAGGTTCTCGGTCACCAGCGCGCGCAAGGACGGCGGCGCCCCGGCGGTCAGGGCGAGGCTCACGACCTCGCCCCGCCGCCGCCTCTTGAGCGCCGTCTCGAACTCCCGCACCAGGTCCTCGGCCTCGTCCTCCACCTCCAGGTCGCTGTCGCGCAGCACCCGGAAGGCGCAGGAGCCCGTGACCCGGTAGCCCGGGAAGAGCCGGTCGAGGTGCAAGAGCAGCAGCTCCTCCAGCGGCAGGAAGCGGTGGCCCCCCCCCGACGACTCCGTGGCGGGCAGGCTCACGAAGCGCGCGATCTGCCCCGGCACCGGCAGCAGCGCCCTGAGGCCCCGCCGCTCCCCCGACCGCTCGAGCGCCAGCGCCAGCGCGAAGCCCTCGTTGGGGATGAACGGAAAGGGGTGCGCGGGGTCAATGGCCAGCGGCGAAAGGACCGGGAAGACGCGGTTGAGGAACACGTCCTCCAGGAAGGCGCGGTCGCCCTCCTCCACGTCGCCGCGCCCCAGGATGGCGATGCGCTCCCCCGCCATCTCCGCGCGCAGCGCCTCGAAGCGCTCCTGCTGGGCCGCGAGCAGCCGGCGCGCCTCCGCGTCTATGAGCCCGAGCTGCTGGAGGGGCGAGAGCCCGTCGGGCGAGGGGTTGGCGTTGCCCGCCCGCGCCAGCTCGCGCAGGCCCGCCACGCGCACCGTGGTGAACTCGTCGAGGTTGGTGGCCGAGATGGACAGGAAGCGCAGCCGCTCCAGCAGCGGCACGCGCGGGTTGGCCGCCTCCTCCAGCACGCGCCAGTTGAAGGCGAGCCAGCTCAGCTCCCGGTTCACGAAGCGCCCGGGGCCGGCGCTGTCCGCCCCCGGCGGCGCGGGCGGCGGGAAGGGCGCCTTGAGGAAGTCGGCGTCGGCCATGACGGAGCTATCGCCCGTCCGGCTCGCGGGAGTCCAGCGCCCGCCGCGCCAGGGCGGCCGTGACCTGCCGCCCCGAGGCGAGGCTGGCGCGGTCGAGCAGCGCCACGGCGGCCGCCGCCGCCGCATGGGACCGCTCGATGCGCCCCAACACGATCCGCAGGGCCTCCGGCCCCGGGAACAGCCCCCGGTCGGCGAAGAGCTTGGCCAGCAGCGCGAGCAGCAGGGCGTCGTCGGGCGGCTCGATGCGCGCCACCGCCACGGCCGCGAGCCGCGAGGCCAGGTCCGGCAGGCGCACGGGCACGCGCGCGGGGGGCCGCTGGCTCGCCAGGAGCAGCAGGCCCCCCGTGGCGCCGAGGTGGTTGAGCAGGTGGAACAGCGCCCGCTCGCCCTCCCGCGGCAGGCCGTCGAGGTCGTCGAGCGCCACGCGGGCGCCGGGCGGGGGCAGGGGGGTCGCGTCGCCGAGGTCGCGCGCCTCCAGCCGCAGCGCCCCCGCCGCGCCCGCCCAGATGCGCAGGAGATGCGTCTTGCCCGACCCCTCCGGCCCCACCACCGCGAGCCGCCCCTCGGGCCAGCGCAGGCCCCCGAGCGCCAGGGCGTGCGCGTCGGCGTTGCTCTCGGAGACGAAGAAGTCCTCCGGCCCCAGCGCCACCGGCAGCTCCAGCGCGAAGCTCAGCTGCTCGGCGTCGAGCGAGGGCGCCGCGACGCGGGCGGCGCGGCGCGGCGCGCCCTCGGGCCAGCCCTCGGCGCCGATCAGCAGGGGCTGGTCGCTCACGGCAGGGGGGTCGCGGGGCGCTCGGGCAGCGGGGCCGTGCGCGCGGCGGCCTCCTCGGCGGGGTCGGGCAGGCCGTCGCGCCCCCGGTAGAGGCGGCTCCTCTTGTAGTGCCCCGTGGCGAAGCGCACGAGGACGCCGATCACGGCCGCCACCGGCACCGCCACCAGGACGCCCACGAACCCGAAGAGCGAGCCGAAGGCCGCCAGCGCGAACAGGAGCCACACGGGGTGGACGCCCACGCGCTCGCCCACGAGCTTGGGCGTCAGGAAGTTGCCCTCCACGAACTGCCCGGCCTGGAAGATCACCCACACGGCCACCACCCAGGCCCAGTCCCCCCAGAACTGGTAGAGCGCGAGCCCGATGGCCAGCACCCCGCCCACCAGCGCGCCCACGTAGGGAATGAAGGTCAGGACCCCGGCGATGGCCCCCACCACCACCCCGAAGCTCAGGCCCACGGCCGTCAGGGCCACCGCGTAGTAGGTGCCCAGGATCATGCACACGAGCGCCTGGCCGCGGATGAAGGCCGACAGGGTCAGGTTGCTCTCGCGCGCCAGCGCCCGGATGGTCGGCGCGTGCTCTCGCGGGAGCAGGTCGTCTATGCGGGCGACCATCCGGTCCCAGTCGAGCAGGAGGTAGAACGTCACCACGGGCACGATGACGACGATCAGGAGCCCGTTGATGACCCCCACCGCCGAGGACAGCACGGTGCTCAGCACGGCGGCGAGCCGCGAGCCCAGGGAATCCGACAGCCCCGAGAGCTGCTGGCGCAGCGTGCTCCCCTGGTCGAGAAGCTGCGGAAAGGTCCGCAGGAGCCAATCCACCACCTGCTGGACCAGCGAGGGCGCCGTGTCGACGAGCAGGGTCGCCTGCCGGATCAGCGTCGGGATCACGAGAAGGAACGCCAGGATGACGAGCAGGAGCGCCCCCAGCGTGATGAGCGTGACGGCCGCCGCGCGCGGCAGGCCCAGCCGCTCCAGCCGGTCGGCGAGGGGGTCGAGCAGGTAGGCGAAGGCGCCCCCCAGCACGAAGGGCAGCAGGATGTCGCCGAGCAGCCACAGGAGCAGGAGGAAGACGAGGGCCGCGACCCCCCACGCCACCGCCTGCTGCCGCGCCTCCAGCGCCATGGCCCCCTCCGCCGCCCCGGGACTTGTCCCCCGACCGGGGCGGGCGCGCAAGCCCCGCGCGCCGTGCCCCGTTGCGCGCCCCGCCCCCCCACCGCGCGGTGCCATAACGCCGCCTTAACCTCGTCGGCCCATCCTCCCGCCCAAGGCGCCGTGGCTCCGGGGCGGCGCCCGAGCGCGCCTTGCCGCCCCCGGACCCATCCCCTAGACCGGCGCCGCCAGCCCTGGAGTGACCCGATGCGCCTCAGCCGCTACTTCCTGCCGCTCCTCAAGGAGACGCCGTCCGAGGCGACCATCGCCTCCCACCGGCTCATGCTGCGCGCCGGCATGATCAAGCAGCAGGCGGCCGGCATCTACTCCTGGCTCCCCCTCGGCTACCGCGTGCTCAGGAACGTCGAGCGCATCGTCCACGAGGAGCAAGAGAGGGCCGGCCACATCCCCCTCCTGATGCCCACGCTCCAGAGCGCCGACCTGTGGCGCGAGTCGGGGCGCTACGACGACTACGGCCAGGAGATGCTGCGCATCAAGGACCGCGGCGGGCGCGACCTCCTCTACGGCCCCACCAACGAGGAGATGATAACGGACATCTTCCGCTCCCACGTCGGCTCCTACAAGGACCTGCCGCTCACGCTCTACCACGTGCAGTGGAAGTTCCGCGACGAGGTGCGCCCGCGCTTCGGCGTCATGCGCGGCCGCGAGTTCCTCATGAAGGACGGCTACACCTTCGACGTGGACGTCGAAGGCGCGCTGGCCGCCTACGACCGCCACATGGTGAGCTACCTGCGCACCTACGAGCGCATGGGCCTGACGGCCATCCCCATGCGCGCCGCCTCCGGCCCCATCGGCGGCGACGACACCCACGAGTTCCTGGTCCTCGCCGCCACGGGCGAGAGCACCGTCTTCTACGACGACGCCGTGACGCGCCTGAGGCTCGGCGACCGCGCCGTGGACTACGACGACCGCGCCGCCGTGCGGGCCGTCTGCGACGAGTTCACCGCCCCCTACGCCCGCACCGACGAGACCCACGACGAGGCGCTCTTCGCCCAGGTCCCCGAGGACAGGCGCCGCGAGGGGCGCGGCATCGAGGTCGGCCAGATCTTCTTCTTCGGCACCAAGTACTCGGAGGCCATGAAGGCCACCGTCACCAACGCCCAAGGCGATCGCGTCCCCGTCCAGATGGGCTCCCACGGCATCGGCGTCTCGCGCCTGCTCGGCGCCATCGTCGAGGCGAGCCACGACGACAAGGGGATCATCTGGCCCGAGGGCGTCACCCCCTTCCACGCCGCGATCGTCAACCTCAAGCAGGGCGACGGGGCGACGGACGCCGCCTGCGAGGCGCTCTACGCGGGCCTGCGCGCCCGCGGCCTGGACCCCCTCTACGACGACCGCGACGCGCGCGCGGGCGAGAAGTTCGCGGCGATGGACCTCATCGGCCTGCCCTGGCGCATCACCGTGGGGCCGCGCGGGCTGGCGGGCGGCGTCGTCGAGGTCACGCGGCGGCGCACGGGCGAGAGCGAGGAGATGAGCGCCCAGGCCGCCGTGGCGCGGGTGGCGGAAGCCTACCCGACCGCTGGGGCGTAGACGGATGGTGTGGCGTCATCTAGCCTTCCCCAGGGTCCGGCCCCGCCGGCCCGGCGCATTCACGGGGAGGGATCAATGCCGCTGATGACAGCCAACGTGACGCTCAACGGCACGTCGCCGTTCACGGCCTTCGGCGAGAGCTACGACTGGGACTGGTTCAACGGGGCAACGCTGGGCTTCTTCCCCGAGGGCGGCCCAACGGACTCGTTCCGCCTCAACCTCACGCTCGCGGGCAGCGACTGGTTCCTCGCCTCGATCCGCATGGGCTCCGAGCAGCCCTTCTCGCTCAACCTCGTGGACGCCGCCACGGGCACCGGCCGCGAGATCGACACGCTGCGGCTGGGCGGCGCGGACTCGACCATCCTGCTGCGCGGCACCGAGATCAACCGCATCCTCACGAGCGAGGACGAGAGCGTCACGATCACCACGGGCACGCGCTACGTCCGCCTGCTGGACTTCGGCGACGGCGACCACGCCGTCACGGTGGGCACGGGCAACGTGGGCGTGGTCCTTACCGGGGACGGCAACGACAGCCTCACGGTCAACGGCAGCGAGGTCGAGACCGTCCGCCTGGGCGCCGGCAACAACACCATCTCGCTCTCCAACGGCGAGATCGGCACGCTGCGCGCCGGGGACGGCAACGACACCCTCACCGTCACGGACGCCAGCATCGAGTACGCCGACCTGCGCGGCGGCACCAACCGCGTCACGATCAGCGGCGACAACCGCATCCAGACGCTCCACGCCTCCGACGGCACCAACGTCGTCACCCTGCGCGACGACGCGCGCGTCTACCTCATGAAGCTCGACGGCTCGACCAACAGGGTCGTCACCGGCGACGGCAACGTCGAGAGCTTCTTCTCCTGGGAGTCCAGCAACACCTTCACCATCGGCGCAGGCGGCATCCAGCAGATGGTCATGGGCGGCGACGGGGTGCGCCACAGCGTCACCGCCAACGGCTTCATCGGCTCGCTGCAGGCCTATGGCGACTCCGCCACCACCATAATCATCCGCGCGGGCGCCAGCTCCGTCGCGCTGGGCGACGGGGCCAACCGCGTCTCCCTCGCGGAGGGCTTCGTCAACCGCCTTGCGACCGGCGACGGCGTGGACTTCTTCCAGGCCACGGGCGGAGGGTCCGAGTTCGTGGACCTCGGAGCAGGCAACGACCGCCTGATCGGCGGCAGCGACTTCCTCGGCATCCTCTACCTGCGCGACGGCGCCGACAACGTCACGCTCGGCGCCGGCGGCTCGGACCTCGTGGACCTCGGCTCTGGCGACGACCGCCTCGTGACCGGCACGGGCTTCGTGGACGTGGCGCGCGGGAACTCGGGCAACGACGTCATCACGATCGGACGCGGCGCCGATCTGGTGTCCGGCGACGACGGCAACGACACCATCACAACCGGCTCCGAGTCCACCAACATCGCCAGGGGCGGGAGCGGCAACGACCGCGTCATCCTGGGCGCGGGCGAGACCAACCAGGTGATGCTCGACGACGGCAACGACGCCTTGCTCTTCGACGAGAGCGCCACCGACAACGGTCTGCGCGCGTATGGCGGCTCGGGCACCGACACGCTCGACTTCAGCCGCCTCGCCTCGGGCGCGACGGTGGTGCTGTTCGAGGACGTCTTCCAGACGGTGGCGGCCGACAGCAGCGCGGTCCTCCTCAACAGCTTCGAGAACGTCACCGGCAGCGCCTTCGCCGACGACCTCACGGGGGACGAGAACGTGAACGTGGTCGCGGGCGGGTCGGGCAACGACACGCTCGACGGCGCGCTGGGCAACGACACCATCCAGGGCGGCATCGGCAACGACATCCTCCGGGGGGGCGACGGCAACGACCTCGTGGAGGGCGGCACGGGCGCCGACATCTACCAGTTCGGCGCCGGCGACGACACCGACCGCGTTAGGGGCTTCCAGTTCGGCAGCGACCGCATCGAGTTCGAGACGGCCGCCTCCTTCGACGACCTCGTCATCGTCGCAGCCACGGGGGGGGCGCGGGTCCTCTGGGACGGCGCCAACGTCTTCGTCGAAGGGGCCACCGTCGCCCAGCTCGACGACGCCGCCAACTTCCTGTTCTGAGCGGCGTCGGGGGGGGCCGCCCGCCCCCCTCAGCCCGCCAGGCTCAGCCCGGTGTCCTTGATCGGGTAGCAGTGGTAGGACACGTAGCGCTTGCCCTTGGCCAGGAGGACGAAGCCCTCGAAGGCGATCTCGCCCGGCCACAGCTTGTAGCTCACGCCCCCCAGCTGGCCGTGCCACGCCTTCTTGTTCTTCTCGACCTCCTGCGCCGCGCCCCACTCGGCCATGTAGCGCATCGTCGTCCGCTGGTGCCAGGCGAGGTCGCAATCGTCGTTGAAGCGGCTGCTGTTGTTCTTCGAGGCGACGCGCGTGCCGATGGGGTTGCTGTCGCTCTGGTGAGGCTTCTGCGCGTTGTCGAGCCGCACGTCCACGCCGTTGATGATGTTCTCGGGCGTGGCGCTGTTGTCCTTGAACTCCTGGATGAGCCTGTCGGCCTCCGACACGGTGGGCGCCATGAGGTTGACGGGCTCCAGCGTGATCTCGACCACCCGGCCGATGGCGGCCGCGACGATCTCGGCCGCCTTGGGGACATCGGTCTCATGGGGCTTGCCCATGTGCTGGTAGGGGATGTTGAGGCTGGCCATGATGCTCATGATGGCCTGGGCGTTGGCGGCCTTCACCGAGGGCGGCCGGCCCGCGCCCGTGGACAGCGTCTGAAGGAGGACGATCTTGTCGCGCGTGGCCAACGCCTTGATCGCGTCCTTGTGGATCTGGGTCAGCATGGCGTCCCCCTGCCACGCCTCGGGCTCAGGCTAGCACCCCTTTGCCCTTGCGGCAACGACTGCGCGCTCAGGCCGCCATCGTCACCACCACGTTGCCCCGCTTGTGCCCGCTCCCGGCCAGCCGGTAGGCCTCGGCGATCCGCTCGAAGGGCAGGGCGGCGCCGATCACGGGCCGGTAGGCCCCGGCCGCGTGCAGCGCCAGCAGCCGGCCCATCGCCGCCCTGGTCTCCGAGAAGGCGCCCGGGGCGATGCGCCGCCCGTCCCGGCGCGGGCGCAGCGTCGCCCCCAGCGTGGCGCCCAGGCCCCGCGTGGTGACGGGGACCAGGCGGCCGCCCGGCGCCAGCAGAGCGCGCGCGGCGGGCCAGGGCAGGGTGCCCGCCACGTCCATCACCACGTCCCACTCGCCCCGCACGGACCCGGCGCGGTGGTCCAGCACCTCCTCCGCGCCCAGCTCCCGCGCCAGCGCCGCGTTGGCCGCCCCGCACACGGCCGTCACCCGCGCGCCCGCGTGGCGCGCAAGCTGCAGGGCCGCCGAGCCCACCGCCCCCGTGGCCCCGTTGACCAGGAGACGCTCGCCGGACCGCAGCCCCGCCCCCTCGACCAGCAGGCACAGCGCCGTCAGGCCGCCGAAGAAGAACGCCGCCGCCTCCGCGTCCGACAGGGTCGCCGGCGCCGCCACCACCAGCTTGTCGGCCCGGATGCGGAGGGCCTCGGCCTGGGCGCCGCCGCCCAGGCCCATGAGGCCCATGACGCGGTCGCCCGGCGCGAAGCCCTCGGCGCCGGGGCCCAGCGCCTCCACGACGCCCGCGAACTCGGACCCCCGCACCGGCCGGCGCGGGCCGCGCCAGCCCACCAGGAGCCGCAGGATCGTCCCGAAGCCAGGCGGCACGTCCATGGCGGCGATGCGCGAGTCCGCCCGCGTCACGCCCGCCGCCGCCACGCGCACCCGCACCTCCCCCCGGCCCGGCGGGGGGTCGGGCCAGTCCTCCAGGCGCGGCGACTCGGGCGGCCCGTAGCGGCGAAGGACGGCGGCGCGCATGGGGACCCCCTTTGGCTGGCGCGCGACCCTGCCCCGGCGGGGGCGGGCCCGCAAGGTGGGGATTCCCTTGCGGAACGCCCCGGCGATCAGGCCGCGAAGCGGTGCACGGTCCCGTCCACCGCCAGCCGGCGCAGGGTCGCGAGGTTGACCGTGCGCGGCTCGCGCCTGCGCACGTCCCAGACCGGGATCAGGTGCGGATGACGCAGGGCGCGCGTCAGCGCCGCCTGCCGGCGGGGATCGAGCGGAAGCTGCCCGTCCCAGTCCCGCGACACCTTGGCCGGCTGCACCTGCATGCGCCGGACCGTGCCGTCCTTCTTGACGAACTCGACGCCGCAGAAGCGCCCGCCCGCCGCGTCGAAGAGCGCGCGGCGGCGCTGGATCTCCGGGTCGGGCCCCCAGATCTCGGGGGCCGCGAGGAGTTGCTGTCGCTTGTCCATGATAGCCCCGATATGGGTATCATCCGACGCGTTTTCAACGGGTTGAGCCGGAGTCGGCCCCTCGGCGCACGATCCGGTAGCCGAAGAGGGGCGTGCCGCCCGCCTGCCAGAGCCTGACCCAGATCGCCACGAACATCTCCTGCGCCCGCGCCGTCGTCAGGTCGCCCATGTCCTCGAAGCGCGTCCAGCCGAAGCCCCGCGCCAGGCCCTTGACGACCTCCTTGGCCGCCGCGTCGTCGCCCGACAGGAACAGGTCGTGCTCGCCCCCCACCAGCGACGGCTCCACCATCACCGCCGCCGTCACCGTGTTGAACGCCTTGACGACCCGCGCCCCCGGCGCCCCCTTGCCGCCCTAGCGCCCGCACCCGGCGCCCCTCCAGGCGCGCTGTCAAGCTGACGCCGCGCCACGCTTGACCGCCCCGCCCCCCCGCCTCACTCCTCCTCCCCCGGAGGAGCCCCATGATCCGCCTCGCCGCCACCCTCGCCCTTCTCGCCTCCCCCCTGGCCGCCGAGCCGCGCCAGCACGGCAACGTCATCTTCGACGTCCCCGAGGGCTGGAGCCCCGGCGCCATCCGCGACGGCGTGCTCACGGTGCTCTTCGACGGCCCCGACGAGCTCTGCGAGTTCTGCTCGATCCTCATCGGCCCCGACGCCCCCGCCCAAGGATCGCTGACCGACTGGCTGGAGGCCAATGCCCCCCTGCTCGTCGAGGAGGAGGACCGCGCCGCCATCGAGGTGCTCCAGCCCGCCGAGGCCTCGGGCGCCACGGGCCGCCCGCTCGCCATGCAGGCCTTCGCGGCGGACGGCGACATCGTCGTGGCCTTCGCGCTCCAGGCGGGCGGCCGCTTCCAGCTCCTGGGCTTCGAGGGCTGGGCCTACGACGAGGAGGAGGTCGCGCGCACGCTGGCCTTCCTGTCCTCCGACGCCTCCCCCCTCATGGACCGCTTCCGCTACGTCTCCGAAGGCGCCGCCCCCCTCATGCCGCCCCCCGTCCCGGGCGGCATGGACGGCCTCTGGTGGGGCTGGTGGAACGGCTTCTCGGTCGGCCTCGACGGCATGATGGTCCCCCAGGTCGAGCAGCGCACCCTGGTCTTCTGGCCCGACGGCCGCTTCTACGACGGCCAGCCCCCCCTGGGCCTCGCCCCCCTCGACGCAGACGCCCTGCGCGCCGCCGCCGACCCCGACTGGGGCACCTACCGCGAGGGACCTGGCACCATCGAGCTGCGCTTCGCGGACGGCCGCGCCGAACGGCTCACGCGGGACGGCGAGGGCTGGTCGGACGGCACCGCCACGCTCTCCCGGGCCAGGCCGCTCGCCGACGGCGGACGCCTCGTGGGCACGGTGTCGAGCTTCTTCTACACCGGCTTCACCCCCGGCTCGGGCATCGAGGGCGGCGTCTCCTCGTCCAGCTCCACCACCTTCGCGCTCGACGGCACCTATAGGGGCGACAGCTTCGGCGGCGCCTTCGGCAACTTCACGGACGGCGGCGGCATCACCGGCGGCTTCGCCACCCAGTCCCCGGGCGCCACCGGCGGCACCTACGAGATCCGGGACGGCCTCGTCGTCATGACGCCCGCCGACGGCTCGCCCCCCACCGCCGACCTCGGCTTCGTGGCCGACGGCGAGGTCGTGATCGGCGGCCGCTTCCTCGACACCGAGGGTTGACCCCGCCGCGCCCCCGCCCCTAGGTCCGCCCGACCGCCGGGAGGACCGCCATGACGCCCCCCTTCGCCCCCTTCGAATGGATGATCGCCTGGCGCTACCTGCGCGCGCGCCGCGCCGAGGGCGGCGTGTCGGTGATGACCTGGATCAGCCTCGTGGGCGTCACGCTCGCCGTCTTCGCGCTCGTCGCCACCCTCGCCGTGCGCTCGGGCTTCCGGGCCGAGTTCGTGGACACGATCCTCGGCGCCAACGCCCACGTCACGGTCTACGGCGCGGGGGTGGCGAACGCCGCCGGCGGCGTGGACCGCACCCTCGCGGACGCCCCCGCCATCGCCGCCCGCATCGCGGCCGTCCCGGGCGTGACCCGCGCCGCGCCCCTCGTGCGCGGGCAGGTCATGGCCACCTTCCAGGGCCGCTCGGCGGGCGTGGAGGTCATCGGCATCGCCCCCTCGGACCTGGCCGACATCCCCCGCATCGCGCGGCCCGAGGACGCCCAGGGCAGCCTGGCCAACTTCCCCCAGGGCATCGCCATCGGCTCGGGCATCGCCCGCGAGCTGGGCCTGCGGGTCGGCGACCGCCTCCGCCTCATCTCGCCGGACGGCGCCCGCACCCCCCTGGGCACCTCGCCGCGCGTGTCCGCCTACACCGTCACCTACATCTTCACGGCCGGCCGCTGGGACATAGACCGCACCCGCGCCTACCTGCCGATGGCCGAGGCCCAGCCCTACTTCAACCGCGAAGGCCTGGCCGACGAGATCGAGGTCTTCGTGGCCGACCCCGACCGCGTCGAGGCCCTCGTTCCGGCCATCCTGGAGGCCGCCGGGCCGGGGATGATGGCCTGGACCTGGCGCGACTCCTCGGGCGCCTTCCTCGACGCCCTGACGGTCGAGGACAACGTCATGTTCGTGATCCTCTCGGTCCTCGTCCTCATCGCCAGCCTGAACATCATCTCGGGCCTCATCATGCTGGTGAAGAACAAGGGCCGCGACGTCGGCATCCTGCGCACCATGGGCCTCACCGAGGGCTCGGTCCTGCGCGTGTTCTTCATCTGCGGGGCCGGCATCGGCACCGTGGGCACCGCCCTCGGCGTCGCCCTCGGCGTCCTCTTCGCGCTCTACATCGACCCCATCTTCGCCCTCGTGAACTACGTGTCCGGGGGCGGCGTCTGGGACCCATCCATCCGCGGCCTCTACCGCCTGCCCGCCAAGCTCGAATGGGGCGACGTGCTCTCGGCCGTCTCGCTCTCCCTCGTCCTGTCCTGGGTCGTCACCCTCTTCCCCGCCCGCCGCGCCGCCCGCCTCGACCCGGTGGAGGCGCTGCGCTATGAGTGACGCCCCCCCCGCGCGCGCCCTCGCGCTGCGCGGCGTCTCCAAGACCTACGGCGGCGCCGTGCCGGTCCCCGTCCTGCGCGGCGTGGACCTCGCCGTGGCGCCCGGCGAGGTGGTGGCCCTTGTCGCCCCCTCCGGCGCGGGCAAGTCCACGCTCCTGCACGTGGCCGGCCTCCTCGACACGCCCGACGAGGGCTCCGTGGAGATCGCCGGCACCGACTACGCGCGGGAGGGCGACCGCCGGCGCACGCTCGCCCGCCGCACGCTCGTGGGCTTCGTCTACCAGTTCCACCACCTGCTGCCCGAGTTCACGGCCGAGGAGAACGTGGTCCTGCCGCAGCTCGCCAACGGCGCCGCGCGGCCCGGGGCCGAGGGCCGCGCGCGCGACCTCCTCGCCCGCGTCGGGCTGGAGGGGCGCCGCGGCCACCGTCCCGCCGCCCTGTCCGGGGGCGAGCAGCAGCGCGTGGCCTTCTGCCGGGCGCTCGCCAACGCGCCGCGCCTGCTCCTGGCCGACGAGCCCACCGGCAACCTCGACCCCGGCACCTCCGAGACGGTCTTCGCGGCCCTCATGGGCCTCGTGCGGGGCACGGGCCTGGCCGCCCTGGTGGCCACCCACAACCTCCAGCTCGCCGCCCGCATGGACCGCGTGGTGCGGCTCGAGGCCGGTCGCGTCGTCCCGGCCTGATCCCGGCCCCCGGCCCGGGCCGCCCGCGGCCCCCTCCGCCCCCGGGGTCCCGGCGCGTCTAGGGGCCGCAGATCCCCTCCACCTCCGCGCCCGCCCAGGGCAGCGCCACGCGCTCGCTCAGCGCCTGGTCGAGGGGGGCCAAGGGGAAGCGGTCGTCGAGCAGGTCATGGAGCCGCGCCGTCCGCGCCGCCTCCGGCGCCAGGGTCCGGCAGCACAGGTACTCCTCCACGATCGCGCCCTGCTGCTCGTAGCCGTAGTCCAGGAAGTCGGCCCGCGTGCCCAGGTCGAAGAGGTAGGGGTCGGGGGTCCGGACGTGCTCGAAGGCGGCGCGCAGCGGATGGTAGCCGGTGACCGCCCGGTTCTGCCACTGCCACACATGGACCATCTCATGCGCGAGCAGCATGGCATCCGCGAGCGGCAAGACCCGGGGGAACCCCGCCGCCAGGTCGTCGCGGTAGAGGTCGGGCCGGACGAAGACCCGCTCGAAGGCCGTGAGCGCCCCGGTGTTGACGCGGACCGTCTCGCCCCGGGGGGCCGGGTAGAGCCGCGACTGGCAGGTCATCCGGGGCGGCGCCGGCAGCACCCGCGGCGGGCCCACCGCGAGGTCGCCCGACAGGCGCACCGCGCCCGCGTCGAGCGGGGGCGTCCCCAGCGCGTCCAGGAACGCGACCTCGTTGGTCGTCAGCGGCCGGCCGCACGCGGCCAGGAGGAGGAGGGCGAGGAGGGGGCGGCGCACGCCCCGAGCAGGCCACGCGTCCGCGCCCAGGGCAAGGCCCCTAGAGCAGGAAGTCGGAGGCCCGGTAGTCGGAGGCCCGGGTGGTCCCGTCGGCGATGTCGATGCGCAGGTCCGCGCCCGCCACGGCGTCGAGGAAGCCCCACAGCACCGTCATGCCGCCGACCTCCGTGAGCCGCAGCGTCCCGGCGGCCCCCGTGGCGGCGAGCACGAAGGCCTGGTCGCCGGCCAGCGTGGCGTCGGCGTCGATGCCCTGAAGGTCGATGCGATCGCCCGCCGCGCCCCCCGCCCCGTCGAAGCGCGTGATCCGGTCGCGCCCCGCCGCGCCGCTGTCGGAGGCGGCGTTGAAGTCGAAGACGTCGCGCCCCTGCCCGCCGAAGAGCCGGTCGGCCCCCTGGCCCCCCGTCAGCGTGTCGTTGCCCGCCCCGCCCTCCAGCGTGTCCGCCCCGCCCAGGCCCAGCAGCGAATCGTTGCCGCGCATCCCAAGGAGCTGGTTGGCCCGCACGTTGCCGCTGAGCAGGTCGCCCCGGTCGCCCCCCACCGCGTTCTCGAAGCCGTTGTCGAAGGTGACCGCCACCCCGTCCACGCGCGACGCCTCCAGCGACGACAGCAGCACCCGGGAGGCCGACGACACCGCCGCCAGGTTGACCGTGTCCACGCCCCCGTCCCCGTCGCGGAAGGCGGTGGCCTGCCCGGCCCGCCCCTGGTAGCGCGAGAACGTGTCCGTGAAGACCAGCCGGTCGTCGGCGGTGTCCGCCCCGTACGCCCGCACCACCACGTCGCGCACCGTGACGGCCCCGCCCGTCACCGTGTCGGCCACCACGACCCGCCACTCCCCCCCCGAATCCTCGCCCCGGAAGGACTGGCTCTCGAAGGTCCAGGCGCGGCTCAGCGCCCTTCCCCCGCCCGAGTTGCGCACCAGCTCGCCGACCGTGCCATCCGGCGAGATCAGCCGCACCTGGAGCTGCCCGGCGTCCGCGGCCGACAGGTCCAGCGTGACCGTCACGCGCTCGACCACCAGGTCGCGCCCCATGGCCCCCGCGAAGGTCGCCCCGCCCGCCGCGCCGTCCGGGATGGCCCGCGCGGCGGCCAAGAGGTCGGCCGACCCCAGGGCCTCGTTGGCGCTGGTGGCAGCCGCCCCGCCCAGCAGCCAGGTCTCGGCCAGCCGCACGGCCGCGCGCGCGTCCACCAGCCCGTAGCCGTAGTCGTTGGAGACGTGCATCCCCCCGCCGTTCCAGGTCTCGGACCCGTTCCAGGTCCAGCCGAACCGCTCGTCGCCCGCGGGCGCCGCCCCCACGGCCGAGCCCACCTGGCGCGCCGAGGCCGCCAGGATCGCCTGCACGTCGCGCCAGCCGAGCCCCGGCGCGGCCTCCAGCATCAGCGCCACCACGCCCGACACCATGGGCGCCGCCGCGGAGGTGCCGCCGAAGGTCGTGAAGTCGCCCGGATCGTAGCCGGCGGTCCCCACGCGGTCGGTGGTGACGACCTCGCCCTCGGTGCCAAAGGCCGACACCAGCACGGAGGCGCCGAAGCTCGAATAGCTCGACACGGACCCGTCGCGGTCCACGGCCGCCACGACCACCTGCCGGGTGTCCCGGTTCCAGATGTCCACGTTGGTGTCGAAGCCCGCCGCGCGGTAGTTGTCGGCCGACTTGACGATCACCATCCCCAGGCCGCCGCGCCCCTCGGCGACGGCCGCGCCGATGGCGCCGTCCACCGCCGCCTGCTGGGCCGTCGTCAGGAACGGATTCCAGGGCATCATGCTGGTGAGGCCCATGCTCTGGTTGACCACGTCGCCGCCATTGGCGGCGGCATAGGCCAGCGCGGCCACGCCGGTTTCCAGGTTGCCTACAGCCAGGCCCGACACCCTGGCGCCGAAGGCCACGCCCACGGCCCCCTCGCCATCCGCGGCCGCCGCGATCAGCCCGGTGACGGCCGTGCCATGGCCGTCGTAGGTCATGCCGAAGGGGGCGAAGGGGTCATCGTCGCCCTCGCCGAAGTCGTAATCGAGCGTCTGGTCGTAGGTGTCGAAGTCGGGGTGGAGGTAGTCGAAGCCGCCGTCCATCACGAAGACGGTGACGCCGCGCCCCGTGTAGGCCTCCCCCCCGGCCGCCGGGCTCCAGACCGCCCTCACGTCGAGGTCCAGCGTGCCCGGCGTCGCGCTGCCGAGGTGCCACTGCTGGCTCAGCATCGGGTCGGTCGGCAACGGCATGGTCGGCCCCCTCGGGAGGGCCCCCAGGCCCGCCCGGGGGCCAAGGCCACCCGCGAGGCGCCCCGCCCCCCTGTCGCCGCAGTCTAGCGGCGCGACGGCATGATGCAACGTCCCGCGCCACCCGCCCGACGCGAGGTCACACGTCCAGTTCCTCCACGAAGCGCGCGTTCTCCTGGATGAACTGGAACCGCGTCTCCGGACGCTTGCCCATCAGCCGCTCGACCAGTCCCTCCGTCTCGCCCGGCTCGTCGTCGTGCAAGGACACCCGGATCAGCCGCCGGCTGCCTGGGTCCATGGTGGTCTCCTTGAGGTCCTTGGCGTCCATCTCGCCCAACCCCTTGAAGCGCTGCACCTCCACCTTTCCCTTGCTCCCCAGGCCCCTGGCGATCATCCGCTCCTTCTCCGCGTCATCCGCGACATAGACGCGCTTGGCCCCCTGCGTCAGCCGGTAGAGCGGCGGGCAGGCCAGGAACAGGTGCCCCCGGTCTATCAGCGGCCGCATCTGCGCGAAGAAGAACGTCATCAGGAGCGACGCGATGTGCGCCCCGTCCACGTCCGCGTCCGTCATGATGATGACCCGCTCGTAGCGCAGGTCCTCGACGTTGAACCTCGCCCCCATGCCGACCCCCAGCGCCTCGCAGAGGTCCGACAGCTCCTGGTTGTCCTTGAGCTTCCCCGACGCCGCCCCCAGCACGTTCAATATCTTGCCCTTGAGCGGCAGCAGCGCCTGCGTCTCGCGGTTCCGCGCCGCCTTGGCCGACCCCCCCGCCGAGTCCCCCTCGACGATGAAGATCTCCGTGCCCTCCCGGCTCTTGGCCGAACAGTCCGTGAGCTTGCCCGGCAGCCGCAGCCGCTTGGTGGCCGACTTGCGCGCCGTCTCCTTCTCCTGGCGCCGCCGCAGCCGCTCCTCGGCGCGCAGCGTCAGGAAGTCGAGGATCGCCCCCGCCGCCTTGGTGTTGCTGGCCAGCCAGTGGTCGAGGTGGTCGCGCACGGCCCCCTCCACCAGCCGCGCGGCGTCCTGCGTGGCCAGCCGGTCCTTGGTCTGCCCCACGAACTCCGGGTCGCGGATGAAGCACGACACCAAGGCGCAGGCCCCCCCGGCCAGGTCCTCGCGCGTGATGGCCTCGGCCTTGCGGTTCCGCGCCAGCTCCCCGTAGGCCTTCAGCCCCTTGAGGATGGCCCCCCAGAACCCCGCCTCGTGCGTGCCGCCCTCGGGCGTGGGGATGGTGTTGCAGTAGCTCTGGCAGAAGCCGTCGCGCGCGGGCGTCCAGTTGACCGCCCACTCCACCTTGCCCGGCAGCCCGTACTTCTCCTGGAAGCTCACGGTGCCCGCGAAGGGGTTCTCGGCATAGGTCGCGTCCGCGCCCAGCGTCTCGCGCAGGTAGTCCGCGAGGCCGCCCGGGAACCGGAACGTCGCCTCCAGGGGCGTGTCGCCCTCGGCGATCTCCGACCGCCACCTGATCTCCACGCCCGAGAACAGGTAGGCCTTGGAGCGCGCCATGCGGAACAGCCGGCTGGGCCGCAGCTTGTGGTGGCCGAAGATGTCCGGGTCCGGGTGGAACGTGGTCGTCGTCCCGCGCCGGTTCGGCGCCGCCCCCACCACCTCCAGCGGCCCGAGCGGGATGCCGCGCGAGAAGCGCTGCTCGTGGAGCACCTTGTTCCTCGCCACCTGCACGACCAGCGAATCGCTCAGGGCGTTGACCACGCTCGCGCCGACCCCGTGCAGCCCCCCGGAGGTCTGGTAGGCGTCCCCCCCGAACTTGCCCCCCGCGTGAAGCGTGCAGTGGATCACCTCCAGCGCGCTCTTGCCTGGGAACTTCGGGTGCGGGTCTACGGGCATGCCCCGCCCGTTGTCGCGCACCACGCAGGACCCGTCCGCCAGCAGCTCCAGCTCGATGCGCGTGGCGTGCCCCGCCACCGCCTCGTCCATGCTGTTGTCCACGATCTCCGCGACCAGGTGGTGCAGCGCCGCCTCGTCAGTGCCCCCGATGTACATGCCCGGCCGCTTGCGCACGGGCTCCAGGCCCTCGAGCACCTCGATGCTGGAGGCGTCGTAGGTCTCCAGGGTCCGCAGCAGGTCGTCGGGCATGGCGTGGATGTTCTCCTCTTGTTCCCATATGCCCATCGGCCCGCCCCCTCGCAACTACCCGCGCGCCTGCGTCCGCAGGATCGCCACCGCGAAGAGCCCGAAGACCCCCGCGAAGACCCAGTCGATGACCCGCAGCACCGCGGGCCGCGCGCGCAGCGCCCCCACCACGCGCGCCGCCCCCAGCACGAGGAGAGCGCTCAGCACCACGTTGAGCGACACGAACCACAGCCCGAGGAACAGCAGCTTGCCCGCCGCATGGGGGTCCGAGGCCACCACGAAGCCCGGCAGGAAGGTGATGAAGAAGATGACGACCTTGGGGTTGGCGAGGTTGACGCCCAGGCCCGTGGCGAAGTGCCGCCAGAGGGGCAGGGGGGCCGCCTCCGCCACCGCCCCCACGGGCAGCGCCGACCCGTGCCTTATGGCGCCCCAGGCGAGCCACAAGAGGTAGGCCGCCCCCGTCGCCTTGAGCGCGGCGAAGGCCACCGGGGAGGCCGCGATCAGCACCGAGATGCCGAAGGCCGCGAGCATCGAGTGGACCACGCAGCCCGCGTTGGTCCCCATGGCCGCCGCGAGCCCCGCCGCCCGCCCCCCCTGGAGCGTCCGCGCGAGCCACAGGCTCATGTCCGGCCCCGGCGTGACGAACAGGACGAGGCCGGCGAGCGTGAAGGCCAGGAGGACGGGCAGGTCGGGCACGAAGGTCATGGCCGCAGGGGCTCCCTCTCGCGCTCGGCCCACATCCTCTGGAACGCGGGCCGCGCCTGGGCCGCCCGCAGCCAGGCGTCGAGCGCTGGGAAGGGCTCCAGGGCCGCCGCGTGTCCTTGGGCGTAGCGCACCGTCTCCGCGACCAGGATGTCGGCCACGGTGAAGCGCCCGCCCTCCGCGAAGGGCTCCCGCGCGAGCCGCGCCTCCAGCGCCCCGAAGGGCCGCCGCAGGGCCTCGGCGCGCCGCGCGGCCTCGGCCCGGCCCTCCTCCGTCGCGTCCTGTCCCCGGTCGTAGACGCCCCGGATCGCCAGCGCGTCCTCCTCGACCGAGGTCGCCGCGAAGAACCCCCAGGCCTGCATCCGCGCATCCTCCGCCCCGTCGCGCGGCCCCAGCCCGCCGCCCACGGTGCGCGCCAGGTGCAGCGCGATGGCCATGCTCTCGGTCAAGACGAGGCCGCCGTCCGTGAGCACCGGGATGGACCCCATCGGGTTGAGCGCGAGGAACGACGCCGACCGCGTGTTCTCCGGCGCCTCCTCCCCCTCGGGCGCGTCGGTCCGGTAGGCCTGCCACACCCGGCGCAGCTCGAACGGCACCCCCGCCTCCAGGAGCAGCCAGACCGGCCGGGTCGCCCGGCTGCGGTAGGTCCCGTGGATCACGATCATGGCGCGGCCCTCCCCCGGCCTCCCTAGCCCCCCGCGCCCCCCCTTGAAACCCGCGCCCGTCCGCGCACCCTAGAGGCGCGGCAGAGAGGGAACACCATGCGCGTCGCCTTCACGGGGGGCTCCGGCAAGGCCGGGCGCCACGCCATAGCCCACCTGGTCGGGCAGGGCCACGAGGTCACCAACCTGGACCTGGTGCCGCTGCGCCACCCCGGCGTGCCCGACCTGCGCGTGGACCTCACGGACCTCGGGCAATGCTTCAACGCCCTCTCGGCCCCGGCGTCGGGCCTCGACCTCGACCGCCCACCCGCGACGTACGACGCTCTGGTCCACTTCGCGGCGATCCCCTCCATGTTCCTGACCGCCGACGCGGAGACCTACCGCGTCAACGTGCTGTCCACCTTCAACGTCCTGGAGGCCGCCACCAAGCTCGGCATCCGCAAGCTCGTCATCGCCAGCAGCGAGACCACCTACGGCATCTGCTTCGCCCAAGGGGAGATGCGCCCCCTCTACATCCCCGTGGACGAGGACCACCCCACCGTCCCCCAGGACGCCTACGCCATGTCCAAGGTGGTCAACGAGACGACCGCGCGCTCCTTCCAGGCCCGCACGGGCGCCGACATCTTCGCGCTCCGCATAAACAACGTCATCGAACCCCATGAATACGCGACGCTCGTCCCTCTCTGGCGCGACCGGCCCGAGGTCCGCCGCCGCAACGTCTTCGCCTACATAGACGCCCGTGACCTGGGCCACATGGTGGACCGTTGCCTCCTCGCGGACGGCCTCGGCTACCAGGTCCTCAACGTCGCCAACGACGACTCCTCCGTGGGCCTGCCCTCCGAGGAGGTGCGGGCGCGCTTCTACGAGGGCGTCCCCCTCCGGCGCCCCCTGGGCGAGTTCGACACCTTCTATTCGAGCGAGCGCGCCAGGCGCCTGGTCGGCTTCGCCCCCCGCCACGGCTGGCGCGAGGCCTGACCGGGCGCGGCTTGCGGGCCGCGCCCCCGGCGCGTAGGTCGCGCCCGGGGGGGGCGGGACGCCGATGCGCGAGGACGAGGCCAACGGGGCGCACGAGGCGGGGCGCGACGCCGCCCCCGTCCCCGTCGCGCCGTCCCCCGCCGCGCTCCTCGACGAGCTGCGCCGCGAGAAGGCCTCGCGCGTCGAGCTGGAGGGGGCGCTGGCCGACGCCCTGGAGGCCGCCTCGGACCTCGCCGGCCGCGCCGCCCATCGCCAGGCGACGCTGGCCCAGGCGCGCGCCACGATCGCCCGGCTCACCGTGGACCTCGCCGAGTCGCGCGGGGCGCTCCGCGCCATCGAGTCGAGCCGCATCTGGCGGCTGAGCCGCCCCTACCGGCGCGCCATGGGCCTCCTGCGCCGCCTGCCGCGTCCGGGCGGACACGCCGACCAGACCCCCGCGCGCGACACCGCGGCGGCCGCCTCCGAGGACGCGCTGCTCCTCAAGGCCCGCCCCACCGGCCTCGTGCGCGACCACGACGTGGACGTGTGCATCGTCACCAACTGCCGCTTCCCCGGCGGCAACGCCTCCTCCACCATCGAGGAGCTGCGCGCCCTCTCCGAGGCCGGCCTGTCCGTCCTCCTCGTCCACGTCCCCCTGGAGGGCCGCCCCAAGCCGCTCTCCGAGCGTTACCTGCCCTGGTTCGACCGCCTGGAGCCCGCCGAGGACGTGGGACGCGTCCGCTGCCGCCTCCTGATCCTGCGCGGGCCCCGCCTGCCCCACGAGCCCGCCTTCCTCGCGCTCGCCGACCGCGTCGAGGCCGACCAGGCCGTGCTCGTGGTCAACAACTCCGCCCTGCGCCCCGATGGCACGCCCGTCTTCCGCTGGCCGGACCTCCTCGCGTTCATGGCCGCCCGCCCCTGGCCCCTGCGCGCCGTCCACCCCCTCGGCCCCGCCATCCGCGAGGAGGCCGAGGCCCTGGGCCACGGCCCCGCGCTCGCCCCCTTCGACTGGACGCCCACCTTCGACGCGGCCGGCCTCGCCTTCCAGCCGCGCCACGCCATGGTCCCGCCCCTCGTGATCGGCCGCCACGGCCGCGACGGCCGCGAGAAGTGGGCCGAGAGCCCCGAGGCCCTCCGCGCCGCCTATCCCGACGACCCCGACCTGCGCGTCCGCATCCTGGGCGGCGCAGACCGCGCGCGCCAGATCCTCGGCGGCCTGCCGGCCAACTGGATCGTCTACCCCTTCGGCGGCCGCCCCGTCCCGGCCTTCCTCGCCGAGCTCGACGCCTTCGTCTACTTCCCCCACTCCGACCTGGTCGAGGCCTTCGGGCGCACGGTGGTCGAGGCCATGTTCGCGGGGCTTCCCTGCCTCCTGCCGCCCCGCTTCCGCGCCACCTTCGGCGACCTCGCCTTCTACGCCGAGCCCGAGGGCGTGCGCGGCGCCCTCCGCCGGCTCGCCCGTGACGACGCCGCGCGTCTCTCCTACCTCACCGCCGTGCGCGAGGAGGCGGAGGCACGCTTCTCCTCGGCCTCGCTCCTCGATCGCGCCCCCGCCCTGGGCCGCGCGGGCCGGAGGCCCCCGCCAGCCCCGCTCGCGCCCTCGCACCTCGCCTGGCGCGCCTGGGTCGAGACGGGCGCCTGACGGACCCCGGCGGAGGTCCGCGACCCCCCCGGCTCGGCGTCGCACGCGGGCCTCGCGCGCGCTGGTGCGCCACGCGCGCTCGCGCCGCCAGCCTCCTCCTTCCCGCCGCCCTCCTCGGCCGGACCCCCTGGACCCCGCCGCCGCCGCGCCGTAGGGGAGGCCCCATGCCCGCCCCCCCCGCCCCCATGCCCGACGTCACGGGCCTCCTCGGCCATGGGCGCGCGCTCCTCGGCCTCGCCGTCCCGCTCGTCCTGTCCAACCTCGCGGGCTTCTCCATCCACATGACGGACGTGGTCCTCATGGGCTGGTACGACGTCACGGCGCTCGCCGGCATGGTGCTGGCCTCCTCCCTCTACTTCATCGTCTTCATCACCGGCTCGGGCTTCGCCGCCGCCGTCATGCCCCTGGTCGCCAAGGCCGCCGAAGAGGGCGACGCCACCGAGGTCCGCCGCGTGACGCGCATGGGCCTCTGGCTCACGCTCGGCTACGCCCTCCTCGCGCTTCCCGCGCTGGTCCTCTCGGGCTCCATCTTCCGCGCCATGGGCCAGGACGAGGCGGTCGCCGACTACGCCGGCCGCTACCTCGCCATCGCCGGCTGGATGATCGTGCCGGCCCTCCTCATCGCGCTGGCCCGCGCCTTCCTGTCGGCGCTCGAGCGCACCGGGTTCCTCCTGTGGTCCACCGTGGCCATGGCCCTCCTCAACGCCCTCTTCGGCTGGGCGCTCATCTTCGGCCACGGGCCGTTCCCGGAGATGGGCATCGAGGGCGCCGCCTGGGCCGCGCTCGCCACCAACGCGCTCGCCGCCCTGGCCCTCTGCCTCTACGCCCTCCGGCGCCTGCCCCAGTACCGGCTCCTGAGCCGCCTCTGGCGCCCCGACTGGCCCACGCTCTCGCGCGTCTTCGCGCTGGGCTGGCCCATCTCCGGCCAGCTCCTGGCCGAGGTCGCGCTCTTCGCGGGCTCGGCCGCCATGGTCGGCTGGGTCGGCGCCGTGCCGCTCGCCGCCCACGGCATCGCCATCCAGCTCGCCTCTCTCACCTTCATGCTGCACCTGGGCGTCAGCCAGGCCGCCACGGTCCGCACCGGCCAGGCCGTGGGCCGGGGCGACGCCCAGGGCTTGCGCGACGGGGCGCGCGCCGCCATCCTGCTCTCGGCCGGCTTCGCGCTCCTGACCTCCGCCGCCTTCCTGCTCATGCCCCACGCGCTCATCGGCCTCTTCGTGGACCCCGCCGACCCCGCCTTGCCGGAGGTGCTGGCCGTGGGCACCACGCTCCTGGCGCTGGCCGCCCTCTTCCAGCTCTTCGACGGCGCCCAGGTGGTCGCCATCGGACTCCTGCGCGGCATCCAGGACACGGCCGTCCCCTTCGCCATGGCCGCCTTCTCCTACTGGGCCGTGGGCCTGCCGCTGGCCTACCTCCTGGGCTTCCAGGCGGACCTCCTGGAGGTCGGCGTCTGGATCGGCCTCGTCCTGTCGCTCGTGGTGGCCGCCGGCCTCCTCATGGCCCGCTTCTGGACCCGCGCCCCCCGCGCCCCCCGGGGCGCCCTCATGGGAGCCGCCTAGTGTTCGACTTCATCACCGCCTTCATGGCCGGCGGCGGCCTCCTGGCCGTCTTCCTCCTGATGGTCCTGGAGAACGTCTTCCCCCCCATCCCCTCCGAGCTCATCGTGCCGCTCGCGGGCTTCGAGGCCGCCCAGGGCTCCTTCCCCCTCTGGGCGCTGGTCGTCGTCGCCACCCTGGGCTCGGTGGCGGGCTCCTCGATCTGGTACGCGCTCGGCCTCTGGCTGGGCGAGAGGCGCTTCCTCGCCCTCGTGGACCGCCACGGCCTCTGGCTCACGCTCGACCGCGCCGAGGCCGAGGCCGCCACCGCCTGGTTCCGCCGCCACGGCCCGGTGGCCGTGCTCCTCGGGCGCCTCGTCCCCACCGTCCGCACGCTGATCTCGGTCCCGGCCGGCATATCGGGGATGCCGCTCGTCCCCTTCCTGCTCTACTCCACCGCCGGCTCCCTCCTCTGGGTGGGGCTCCTGGCGGTGGCGGGCTGGCTGCTCGGCGAGAACTACAAGGCCGTCGAGGCCTGGCTCAACCCCGTCACGACCCTCGTGGTCCTCCTCATCGTCGCGCTCTACCTCTGGCGCCTCCTGCGCGCCCTCAGGCGCCGCCGGGGGGCCTGAGCCGCTCGGCCTTCCTGCGCACCAGCACCGTGCGCAGGTCGTGCATGGCCAGCAGCAGCGCGTCCGTCACCTCCTCCAGCGCCTCCGGGCTCGCCCGCCCCTGGGCCCACTGCGCGGTGAGGTTGAGGTGGTCTATGGTCCGATGGATGTCGTCCACCTCGCGCCGCCGCAGCAGCGCCTGCCGCCGCCCGAGCCACGCCGCGATGGCCGCCCGGTCGGCCTCGGACAGCGCGCGCTCCCCCTGCGCCCTGACGTCGCCGTTCCTGACGTTGACCGCCGCGATCTGCTCCATCTCCAGCCGCCGCTGCCGGTTCTCCGTGTCCACGCGGAACACCAGCGCCCCGTTCTCGCGCACGCGGAAGTAGTAGGGCGGCAGGTCGCTCACCGCAGCCCCCCGCAGAACCTCTGGATGCGACGGCCAGCCTCCCTCAGCCGGTCCTCGGAGGTGGCGTAGCTCACCCGGAACGCGGGGGAGAGCCCGAAGGCCGCGCCCTGCACCACCGCCACCCCCTCCTCGTCCAGGAGGGCCGCCGCGAAGTCCTCGTCGGTGGCGATGACCCGCCCCCCCGCGCTCCTCAGCCCGATGCAGCCCGAGATGTCGGGATAGACGTAGAACGCCCCCTCGGGCCTGGGGCACCTGACCCCCCTCGCCTCGTTCAGCATCCCCACCACCAGGTCCCGCCGCCCCTGGAAGAGCCGCCGGTTGGGCGCGAGAAAATCCTGCGGCCCGCTCAGCGCCTCCACCGCCGCCCACTGCGACACCGAGCAGGGGTTGGACGTTGACTGCGACTGCACCACCGCCATGGCCTTGATGAGAGGGGCGGGGCCGCCCGCGTAGCCGATGCGCCAGCCCGTCATGGCATAGGCCTTGCTGACCCCGTTGACCGTCAGCGTCCGCCCCAGCAGCGCCGGCTCGACCTCCGCGGGCGTGGAGAAGCGAAAGTCGTCGAACACCAGGTGCTCGTACATGTCGTCCGACAGGACCCACACGTGGGGGTGCCGCAGGATCACGGCGCAGAGCGCCTGGACCTCCTCGCGCCGGTAGCCCGCGCCCGTGGGGTTGGACGGGCTGTTGAGGACCACCCACTTGGTGCGCGGCGTGATCGCCGCCTCCAGCTGCTCCGGGCTCACCTTGAACCCCTGGCCCGCGCCGGCCTGGACGAACACCGGCGTGCCGCCCGCCAGCAGCACCATCTCGGGGTAGCTCACCCAGTAGGGCGCGGGGATCACCACCTCGTCCCCGGGGTCCAGCGTCGCCATCAGCGCGTTGTAGAGCACCTGCTTGCCGCCCGTGCCCACGCTGATCTCCCCGGGCTCGTAGCTCAGCCCGTTCTCGCGGGCGAACTTCTCGCGGATCGCGCGCTTCAGCTCCGGGATGCCGTCCACGGCCGTGTACTTGGTCCGCCCCTCCCGGATGGCCCGGACGGCGGCCTCCTTGATGCTCTCGGGCGTGTCGAAGTCGGGCTCCCCCGCCCCCAGCCCGATCACGTCGCGCCCCTCAGCCACGAGCTGCTGGGCGCGGGTGGTCACGGCGATGGTGGGCGACGGCTTGACCCGGCTCAGCGTGCTGGACAGGAACGGCATGGGGGGCTCCAGGGCGGCGCCCCGACCTTGGGCCGCCAGCGCGGCCCCCGCAAGGCCGGGAGGGCAGGGGGGATGCTGGAGGACCGGCCCACGCGGCTCAGGCGCCTCGCCTGGCGCTCCACCCATCGCGGCACGCGCGAGATGGACCTCATCCTGGGCGCCTTCGCCCCCCGCCTGGCCCTCCTGCCCGACGCCACGCTCGACCTCTACGAGCGCCTCCTGGAGGAGCCCGACCCCGACCTCCTCCTGTGGCTCACCGGCCAGGCCGCGCCGCCCGCCCCCTTCGCCGCCATCCTGGCCACCCTCCGGGCCAGCCTGGACGCCCCCCGCCGTCCCGACCCTCCGGAGGCCTGCTGAGTGAGGCCCCTCTCCCCGCTTCCGCCCCGCGCCAGACCGGCTATGGTCGGCCGACGGGGAGGACGGCGATGAGGGAGCGGCCCTGGACGGCCTTCTACGGGCCCGGCGTGCGCGCCAGCATCGAGGCCCCCGCCACCCGCGACCTCCCCGCCCTGGTCCGCTCGGTCGCCGCCGCCCACGGGCGCGCGCCCGCCTTCACCTGCTGCCTGCCCAACGGCATGAACGGCACCCTGTCCTTCGCCCAGGTGGACGCGATGTCGGACGCCTTCGCGGTCCATCTGCGCGAGGTCGCGGGCCTCTGCCCCGGCGACCGCGTGGCCGTCCAGATGCCCAACGGCCTGGCCTACCCCGTCGCGGCCTTCGGCGCGCTCAAGGCGGGCTGCACCCTCGTCAACGTCAACCCGCTCTACACCGAGGGCGAGATGGCCCGCCTCTTCGAGGACGCCGCCCCCCGCGCCCTGGTGGTCGCCGACATGTTCGCGGGCAAGGTGCCCGCCGCGACCCGCCGCCACCCCATCCCCCACGTCGTCGTCGCCCGCGTGGCCGAGTTCCTGCCGGCCCTCCCCCGCGCCATCGCCGGCCTCGTGCAGCGCCACTGGGACCGCACGGTGCGCCCCCTAGGCTGGCCCCACGTGCGCCTGCCCGGCGCGCTGGCCTCCGGCGCGCGCCGCCAGGCCGAGGGCCGCATCGAGCCCGCCCGCTACGCCGGAGGGGTCGAGCCCGACGACGTCGCGCTCCTCCAGTACACCGGCGGCACCACGGGGGCGGCCAAGGGCGCCATGCTCACCCACCGCAACCTGCTCATCAACATGGAGCAGACGCTGGAGCTGACCACGGGCCTGGAGAAGGGCCGCGAGGTGGCGCTGACGGCGCTGCCGCTCTACCACATCTTCGCCTTCACGGTGAACCTGCTCGGCTTCTGGGCCTTGGGCGCGCGCAACGTCCTCATCCCCAGCCCCCGCCCGCTGTCGAACCTCAGGAGGGCCTTCGAGAACTATCCCATCACCTGGATGAGCGGGGTCAACACGCTCTTCAACGGCCTGTGCAACGAGCTGTGGTTCACCGACAGCCCGCCGCGCCGCCTGCGCTTCTCCTCGGCCGGCGGCATGGCGCTCCAGGGCGGCGTGGCGCGGCGCTGGGAGGAGGTCACGGGCACGCCCGTGCTCCAGGGCTACGGCCTCACCGAGACCTCGCCCGTCCTGACCTTCAACCCCTTGGGCAAGTCGCGCGAGGGCTCCATCGGCGTGCCCGTGCCCTCCACCGACATCCTGATCCTGGACGACGAGGGCCGGCCGCTCCCGCCCGGCGAGCCCGGCGAGATCGCAGCGCGCGGCCCGCAGGTGATGAAGGGCTACTGGCGCAAGCCCGAGGAGACCGCGAAGGCCATGGCGGGCGGCGCCTTCCGCACCGGCGACGTGGGCGTCATGGACCCCGACGGCTACGTCCGCATCGTGGACCGCAAGAAGGACATGGTGATCGTGTCGGGCTTCAACGTCTATCCCAACGAGGTCGAGGAGGCCCTCTCCGCCCATCCCGGCATCGCCGAGGTGGCCGTGATCGGCGTGCCCGACGCCGCCGCCGGCGAGGCCGTGAAGGCCTTCGTCGTCCTGCGCGACCCGGGCCTGACCCCCGAGGCCATCCGCGCCTTCGCGCGCGGACGGCTCGCCGCCTACAAGGTGCCGAAGGCGGTCGAGGTCCGCCAGGAGCTGCCCAGGAGCAACGTCGGCAAGATCCTCCGCAAGGACCTGCGCGCCGAAGCGGCCGCGCGGGCGGGGCAGGGGGGCTAGCGCGGTGGTCGGCCCCTTCGAGCAGGCGGTCCTGGCGCTCATGATCTTCGTCATCATGCTGGGCATGGGGGCCTCGCTCACCCCCCGCGACTTCGTGCTGACCTTCAAGCGCCCCTACGCCATCCTCGTGGGCATCGTGGCCCAGTTCGGCCTCATGCCGCTCGTCGGCGTGGCGCTCGTCGCCCTGCTGCCGCTGCCGGCGCCCATCGCGGTGGGGCTCCTCATCATGTCCTGCATGCCCGGAGGGACCACGTCCAACATCTTCACCTACTTCGCCAAGGGCAACCTCGCCCTCTCCATGCTGATGACCGTGGCCTCCACGGTGGCGGGCGTGGCGCTCATCCCCCTCGTGCTCCTCCTCACCGCCGCCGCGCTCGACCTCGCCATCCCGCGCGAGAGCGTCGTCGCCACCCTCGTCCTGCTGCTGGTGCCCGCGCTCCTCGGCATGGGGCTCAGGCGCCTCGACCCCAACGCGGGGGCGGTGACCGAGGTGCTGGGATCGGGCCTGGCCATCGTCTTCATCCTGCTCCTCGTCGTCACCTGGGTCCCGCGCAACTGGCAGTTCCTGCTCACCACCACGCCCGCGACCTACGTGGCCGCCATAGGGCTCGGCGCCTCCGGCATGGCGCTGGCCTATCTCCTCGCGCGGCTCCTGCGCTTCCGCCGCGTGGACGCCCAGACCGTGTCGCTCGAGATCGGCATCCAGAACGGCCCGCTGGCCATCGCCATCGTCGCCTTCACCTTCGGCGAGGCCGCCCAGCCCTACATGGCCGTCCCCGCGCTCTACGCGCTCTTCATCGTCGTCACGGCCACGCTGGTCACGCTCCTCTTCCGCCGCTTCAACACGGCCGCCGAGCAGCGCACGCCGAAAGGTCTCCTCTAGGGCGCGGCCCTTAACCCGATCTTTGGGATTGTCTGGGAATCTCCCGCCAAATCCCCTCAGACCGGAGACCGGGACATGACCCTTCACGCCCCCCCCGAGGCTCTCCCCGCCGTCCCGCCCGCGCGCCCCCGCGCCGGCTTCATGGCGAGCTACCTCGACACGCTGACCCTGGTGGAACGCCTCCACCGCCTCCTGCTCGACGTCATCAAGGACGAGTTCGAGCGCCTGGGCATCCTGGAGATCAACCCCGTCCAGGCGCTGCTCCTGTTCAACATCGGCGACAACGAGGTCACGGCGGGGGAGCTCAAGACGCGCGGCTACTACCAGGGCAGCAACGTCAGCTACAACCTCAAGAAGCTGGTGGACATGGGCTACATGCACCACCAGCGCTCGGAGATCGACCGCCGCTCCGTCCGCGTCCGCCTCACCGACAAGGGGAGGAAGCTGCGCGAGGTCGTCGCCCGCCTCTTCGCCGCCCACGCCGAGGGCCTGCAAGCGCGCGCGCTGCTCGACGCCGAGGGCATGGAGGGCATCACGGCGTCGCTCAGGCGCGTGGAGCGCTACTGGAGCGACCAGATCAGGTACATCTACTGATCGAGGCCCGTAGGATGGGCCTCAGCCCGTCACGTCCGGCCTGACCTGAGCCCTGTCTTCCTTCTGGCGGGGGCCGGGACGAGGCCTGGGCGCTGCTGGGCGGGCCTGGCGGCGAAGGCGGCCGGGGTGGCGTGGCCGAGCGAGGAGTGCGGCCGCCCGGCGTGGTGGCCGTCGACCCGGCGAGCCTGGACCGTGCGAGCCTGGCCGATGGTGAGGGACGGGGTCTCCTCGAGGAGCTCGTCGCGCAGGCGGCCCTTGAGGCTCTCGACGAAGCCGTTCTGGCGGCTCGCGCGCGACCCGTCCGCCCGGGACCGACGTGCCGGCCGCGGCCCGCAGGCACTCGCGCGTGACGTCGCCGACGACGTCGAGCACGCGGAAGCGCCGGCCGGTCGTGAGCCGGTCGTGGACGAGGCCCAAGCTCCAGCGCTGGCTCGGCAGGGCTGGCTCGGCGGGGCTGGCACGGCGGGGCTGGCGGGGGGGCCGGCGCCCGACAGCCGGTGGCCCGCCGTCTTCCCTTCCTTCGCCCGAGCGCTTGGGCGGCCTTGTCCTTGGCCTCGGACGTCCCCTCGGCCTCCCCCGTGGCGATGCGCGCAACCTGTGCCGCATGCCCGATGGCGTCCGCCGGACGCTTCTCCCCGTTCGGTCCCTTGGGCATGGCTTCTCGCCTATGCTTCGCGACAAGCATATAGGCGGCGGGACGCCCACGCGATGGAAGCGCGTCAAGCCCCCCGCTCTTCAAGTTGAGACACGACCGCCCTGGGGCCCGAGCATGATCGTCGCAGAGGAGACGGCCGACGACTGGTGGGAGGTGGAGGCCCTCCTCGACCTGTGCTTCGCGCCGGGGCGCGAGGCGCTCTCCTCCTACCGCCTGCGCGACGGCGTCCCGCCCGTCGCGGCCCTCTGCCTCACCGCGCGCGACGCCGAAGGCACGCTGGCCGGCGCCATCCGCAACTGGCCCGTCAGGATCGCCGCCCCACGGAGGCGCCGCTGGGCGCTGCTCCTCGGCCCCGTCGCCGTGCACCCCACGCACCAGGGCGAGGGCCTGGGCGCGCGCCTCGTCCTCAAGGTGCTGGAGGACGCCCGCGAGGGCGGCTGGAGCCGCGTGCTGCTGGTGGGCGACCTGCCCTACTACAGCCGCTTCGGCTTCCGGCGGCTCGACGGCGTGCTCATGCCGCCCCCCACCAACCCCGAGAGGGTCCTGGGCCTGGCGCTGCGCGAGGGCGCCTGGGACGGCGTCGCCGGCCCCGTCGAGAAGGCCCTGCCGGGGGACGATTGAAACCGCCGGCCCGCCGCCCCATCCTTCCGCCCCATGGACCAGGTTCTCAAGGACGTCACGCCCGACTCGCGGCCCCCCGCGCTGACCGACGCGGCGCGGGCCGAGATCGCGGCCCTCGCCCGGCGCCAGCGCAAGGCGGGCGGGCTCCTGATGAAGGCCGTCAACTTCGTGGGCACGGGGGTGGAGGACGGGCTGAAGCTCCTGCCCGCCCCCGCGCGCGGCGCCATCACGCGGGCGGCGGCGCAGGCGCTCACGCGCTCCTACGACCTCGCCGCGCGCTCGCGGGCGGGCGGGCGGGGGGGCCTGCGGGCGGCGCTGGCCCGCGCCGTGAGGGGCGACCGCGCCCACAAGGTCGTGGCCGCCGCGACGGGCGCCATGGGCGGCGCGGGGGGGCTCGTCACCACCCTCGCGGAGATCCCCGTGGCCACCGCCGTCATCTTCCGCGCCGTCCAGGGCGTGGCCGAGGCCCACGGCGAGGACCCCGGCAGCGAGGAGACCCGCGCCGAGTGCCTGCGCGTCTTCGGCGCCGGCGGATCGCAGGCGCCCGGCGACGCGCTCGACACGGCCTTCCTGGGGGCGCGGCTGTCGGTGACGGGCGTGGCGCTCAACCGCCTCGTGTCGCGCGTGGCGCCGCGCTTCGCGGCGGTGCTGTCGCAGAAGGTGGCGGGCCAGGCCGTGCCGCTCCTGGGCGCCGCCGCCGGCGCCACCACCAACTGGGCCTTCATGGACTACTACGTGGAGATGGCGCACGTGCACTTCGGCCTGCGCCGCCTCGCGCGCGAGCACGGCGAGGCCGAGGTGGCCGACGAGTTCCACCGGGTGCTGGCGGGCGCGCCCGCCAGGGCCGCCTAGCCCAGCGCCCCCGCCAGCGCCTCCCAGGCGGCCGCCACGCGGGCGAGGCCGCGCAGGTCCTCGTGGGTCACGAGCCAGGCGGCCATCGGGATGGCGCCGGGCAGGACGGCCTCGAGCCCGTAGCGGGCCGCGAGGCCCGCTTGCGCCACCCCCACCCCGATCCCCGCCCGCACCGCGCCGAGCTGCGCCAGGCCGCTGTCGCTGCGGAAGGCCAGGCGCGCGGGCCGGGGCCAGCCCATGGCCGCGAAGCCCCGGGCGATCAGGTCGCCCCGGTCGTCGCCCACGAAGGCGTGGCGCGCGGCCAGGTCGTCGGGCGAGGCCACGGGGCCCGCCCGGCGCAGGTAGTCCGGCGACGCCACCAGGCGGATGGGGATGGGCCTGAGCCGCAGCGCCACCAGCGCGTCCTGGGCGGGGGGCGCGAAGCGCACGGCGAGGTCGGCGTCGCGCCGCAGGAGGTTCTCCTGGCGGTCGTCGGCCACGACCTCCACCCGGAGGCCCGGATGGGCGGCAAGGAGCGGGGCGAGGAGGCCGGGCAGCACCTCGGCGCCGAACACGGCGGAGGTGGTGATGCGCAAGGGCCCCGCCACCAGGCGCGCGTCGCCCTCGGCCGCGCGGCGGAAGGCGGCGGCGGCCGCCTCCATGGCCTCGGCCTGGGCGCGCAGGCCCGCGCCCGCGGCCAGCGGCGACAGCCCCGAGGCCCCGCGCGCGAAGAGGGGGCCGAGCTCGCGCTCCAGCGCCTCCACCTGGCGGCGCACCGTGGGCTGCGACAGGCCCAAGGAGCGGGCCGCGCCCGACAGGCTGCCCGTGCGGCACACGGCGAGGTAGGCGGCGATGCGGTCCCAGTCGGCGAGAGGCGAGGTCATCGCTTCCTTCTAGCCTGGGTGCCTGTCCCTGCCAATTCCTTTCAGGGCGTGGCGCGCCCAGGTCAGAGGGGCGGCGCGATGGGCGCGCCTCTGGAGACAGCCATGACCCCCGACGCAACGAACGCCGGAACCCCTACCGGCACGCCCCTCCTGCTGCTGCGCCTCGAAGGCGCCGCCACGCTCCTCGCCGCCACGGCCGGCTTCGCGGCCCTGGGGGGGAGCTGGTGGCTCTACGCGGCCCTGATCCTGGCGCCGGACCTCGCCATGCTGGGCTACCTCGGGGGGCCGCGCGCCGGCGCCGCGCTCTACAACGCGGCGCACGTCACGCTGGGGCCGCTCGCGCTGGGCGCCCTGGCCTGGGCGCTGGGCTCGACCGTCCTCGGGGGGATCGCCCTGGTCTGGCTCGCCCATGTGGGGCTCGACCGCATGGCGGGCTACGGGCTCAAGTACGCGAGCGGCTTCGGCGCCACCCATCTGTCGGTCATTGGGGCGCGCGGGCCAGCCACCCCGTGAGCGCCGGCCGCGCCGTCTCCGCGCCCCCTGCCAGCGCCTCGTCCATCACCGCCCGCGCCTCGTCGAGCCGGACGCGCCGGATGAGGTGCTTGACGGGGCCGATGCTGGCGGGACGCATGGACAGCGTGCGGAAGCCCAGCGCGGCCAGCGCCACCGCCTCCACGGGCCTCCCCGCGTCCTCGCCGCAGAAGCTCAGCGGCGTGCCGGCCTCCGCGCAGGCCTGGACGATGCGCTGGAGGAACAGCAGGAAGGCCGCGTCCAGCACGTCATAGCGGCGGCGCACGCTCTCGTTCTCGCGGTCGGCGGCGAAGAAGAACTGCTTGAGGTCGTTGCCCCCCACGCTGAGGAAGCCCACCTCCTCGAAGAAGGACGGCGGCGCGAAGGCCAGGCTCGGCGTCTCCAGCATGGCGCCCACCTCGACGGAGGAGGGCAGCGGGTGGCCCAGGATCGCCTCGCGCTCGACCGCCTTCCTGAGCTCCGCGCGCGCGGCGCGGTATTCGGCGGGCGTCGCCACGAAGGGGAACATGAGCGCGAGCGGCCGCCCCCGCGCGCCCCGGATCAGCGCCTGGAGCTGCATCCTGAGCACCCCGGGCTTGTCGAGCCCCACGCGGATGGCGCGCCAGCCCATGGCCGGGTTGGGCTCGTCCTGGGGCTTCATGTAGCTCAGGACCTTGTCCGAGCCGATGTCGAGCGTGCGGAAGGCCACCCTCTTGCCATCGGCCGCGTCCATGACCCGCGCGTAGAGCCGCGCCAGCTCGCCTCGGCGCGGCATCTGGTTGCGCGCCAGGAACTGCAGCTCCGTGCGGAAGAGCCCGACCCCCTCCGCCCCCGAGCCCCTGAGCGACGGCAGGTCCGCCATGAGCCCCGCGTTCATCTGCAGGTGCACCTCCGTGCCGCAGAGCGCCTGGGCCGGCAGGTCGCGCAAGGAGGCGTAGCGCTCCTGGGCGCGCGCCAGCATCGCCACCTTGTCCTCGAAGGCCCGGCGCACGGCGTCGTCGGGCCGCAGGTGCACGACGCCCGTGTCCCCGTCCACCAGGACCACGTCGCCGTTGAGCGCCTCCGTGGCGATCCCCTCGGCGCGGATCACGAGCGGGACGGCCCAGGCGCGCGCCACGATGGCCGCGTGCGAGCCCACCGACCCCTCCTCCAGCACGATCCCCCTGAGCGCCCCCTTGCCGTAGTCCAGAAGCTCCCCCGGGCCGATGCTGCGCGCCACGAGCACCGCGTCGGGCGGAAGCTCGCCGTTGTCCGCCCCCTGGCCCGTCAGGATGCGCAGCAGGCGGTTGCTGAGGTCGTCCAGGTCGTGGAGCCTGTCGCGCAGGTAGGGGTCGGCCGCCTGCTCCATCCGCGTGCGCGAGAAGCCCTGCTCCTTCTCCACCGCCGCCTCGGCCGACAGCCCCGAGCGGATGTCGTCCTCCATGCGGCGCAGCCAGGAGCGCGAGTTGGCGAACATCCGGTAGGCTTCCAGCACCGCCACCTCGTCGGCGTCCACGGTGGTGGCGGTGGCCAGCAGCGCGTCCACCTGCTCGCGCAGGCCGTCTATGGCGGCGGCGAGCCGCGCCAGCTCCCGCTCCGGGTCATCGGCGATGGGGTTGGTGACCACCACCCGCGGCTCGTGGAGGAAGACGCGCCCGATGGCGGCGCCCTCCTGCCCCTGGAGGCCGCGGAACAGCGCGGGCCTCTGGTGGCGGGGGCTCAGCGCCGGCCCGTCGCCGCCCACGAAGGCGCCGAGCTCTGTCATCTCCGCGAGCACCATGGCCACGATCTCGAGCGCGTAGACCTCGTCGGCGGTGAAGGTCCGCGCGGCGCGGCTCTGCACGACCAGCACGCCCAGCGCGTCCCCGAGCCGCTGGATGGGCACCCCGCAGAACGACGAGAACCGCTCCTCCCCCGTCTCCGGCATGTAGCGGAAGCCCCGCTCCTGGGGCGCGTTGGCGGCGTTGACGACCTCGCGGTCGCGCGCCACGCGCCCCACCAGCCCCTCGCCCAGCCGCATCCGCGTCTGGTGGACGGCCGAGGGCAGGAGCCCCTCGGTCGCGCACAGCTCCAGCGTCTCGGGGTCGCGGAACAGGTAGACCGAGCAGACCTCGCAGCCCATGCTCTCGGCGACGACGCGCACGATGCGGTCGAGCCGCGCCTGCCCCTGGGCGGACTCCGCCAGGGCCGCGCGGAGGCGGCCGAGCAGCTTGCGGCTCTCGCTCTCGATGCGGTCGGCCATGGCGCCCCAGAGGCGCCCCAGCCCCGGGGGCGCCGGACCCCTTAGACCACAGGGGGCGGGCGAAGCAAACGCTCCGTCGCAGGCGCCGCGCCCGGACGCGGCCGGTGCCGTCGGCGTGACCCGCCCTGGCCGCGCCCCCGGGCGCCCTCTACCTCTGGACGGGGCCAGGGACGGGGCCAGGGACGGGGGCAGGGATGGGGCGGCAGGGCGACGGCGTGGACGTGGCGGTGGTGGGGGCGAGCTTCGCGGGCCTGACGGCGGCCCTGTTCCTGGCGCGCGGGCGCCGCAGCGTGGCGCTCTTCGACACGGGCGAGACGCGCAACCGCTTCGCCCCGGCCTCGCACGGCTTCCTGGGCCAGGACGGGGCGGCGCCCGACGCCATCCGCCTGCGCGGCCGCGCCGAGGTGCTGGCCTACCCCACCGCGACGCTGCGCGAGGCGCGGGTGACGGCCGTGGAAGGCGGCCCCGACGGCTTCCGCCTGACCGCCTCCGACGGCTCCGAGACCGGGGCGCGGCGGGTGATCCTGGCGCACGGCATGCGCGACGTGCTGCCCCCGGTCGAGGGGCTGGACGCCTGCTGGGGCGTCTCGGCCGTGCAGTGCCCCTACTGCCACGGCTACGAGCTCGCCGACCGCCCGACCGGCGTCTTGATGTCCTCGCGCAAGGACGCCTTCCACCATCTCGACCTCCTGCGCGACTGGACGGGTGACCTGACGCTCCTGCTCGACGGGGGCCCGCTGGCCGAGGAGGACCGCCGCGAGCTCGGGCGCCGGGGCGTGCGCGTGGAGCCCGAGCGCGTGGCGGCGCTGCGCCACGAGCGCGGACAGATCGCGGCCCTCCGCCTCGCCTCGGGGCGCGAGCTGGCCTTGGGCGCGCTCTACCTGGCGCCGCGCACCGAGCCCGCCTCGCCCCTGCCCGCCCTCCTGGGCCTGCGCATGGCGGCAGAGGACCAGGGCCCGCACGTGGCGGTGGACGAGGCGGGGCGCACCTCGGCGCCGGGCGTCTACGCGGCCGGCGACCTCGCCCGGGACGTGTTCGGGGCGGCGGCCGCGGCGGCGGACGGGGCGGCGGCCGGCATCGCCTGCCACCGCTCGCTCCTGGGCATGGACTGAGGCGCGGCCCTCAGCCCGCCCGCTCCAGCCCGAAGGCGTCGTGCAGCGCCACCACCGCCAGCTCCATGTACTTGCGGTCGATCAGGACGCTGATCTTGATCTCGCTGGTGGTGATGACCTTGATGTTGATGTTCTCGGAGGCCAGCGCCCTGAACATCCGCGCGGCCACGCCCGCGTGGGATCGCATCCCGATTCCAACCACGGACACCTTGGCCACGCCGCCGTCCTCCACCAGATCGGCGAACTGGTAGTCGCCCCGGGCGCGCGCCTCCTCGATCGCGCGCCTGGCCCGCAGCACCTGGTCCGTGGGGCAGGAGAACGTCATGTCCGTGCGCCCGTCCTCCGAGATGTTCTGCACGATCATGTCCACGTTGACGCCGGCCTCCGCCAGCGGCCCGAAGATGGCCGCCGCGATGCCGGGGCGGTCCAGCACGCCCAGCAGCGTCATCTTGGCCTCGTCGCGCGAGTGCGCGATCCCGGCCACGGCGTTGCTTTCCACGATGTCCTCCTCCGGGCAGACCAGGGTGCCCTCGTGCTCGCGCTCCTCCAGCGACGACAGGACGCGCAGCTTCACGCCGTAGCGCATCGCCAGCTCGACCGAGCGCGTCTGGAGCACCTTGGCGCCCAGGGACGCCAGCTCCAGCATCTCCTCGAAGGCGATGCGGTCGAGCTTGCGGGCCTTGTCGCACAGGCGCGGGTCGGTGGTGTAGACCCCGTCCACGTCCGTGTAGATGTCGCAGCGCACCGCCCCGAAGGCCGCCGCGAAGGCCACCGCCGTGGTGTCCGACCCGCCCCGCCCCAGCGTCGTGACGCGCCCCTCGGGGCTGATGCCCTGGAAGCCCGCGACCACCGCGACCTTCATGCCCTCGCCGAACTTGCGCAGGACGTTGTCCGTGGGGATGGACTCGATGCGCGCCGACCCGTGCGCGGACGTGGTGTTCACCGGCACCTGCCAGCCCTGCCAGGACCGCGCCGGGACGCCCATCTCCTGGAGCCTCAGCGCCATGAGCCCGGCCGTCACGTTCTCGCCCGACGACGACACCGCGTCGTATTCCCGCGCGTCGTAGAGCGGCGAGGTCTCCTGCACCCATCCGACCAGCTTGTTGGTCTCCCCCGCCATGGCCGACACCACCACGATCACGTCGTGCCCGCGCCCGACCTCCAGCGCCACGCGCTTGGAGGCCCGCGCGATGCGGTCGAGGTTGGCGACCGAGGTGCCGCCGAACTTCATGACGAGGATGGACAAGGCGGCCCCCGGGGTTCGGGCCGCCCTCTAGCGGGAGGGCGCGAGGGCTTCAATGCCGCCACGGCACGGTTGCCAGGGAACGGGGCGGGAACGTAGACGCATCCCCCCATGCACCCGACCCCGACCTTCGCGGGCTTCGAGAACGCCCGCCTCCACTGGAACGGCCACGACCTGCTCGAGAGCACGGGCCACGTGCCCTGGCGGCACATGGCCGACCACTACCGCGCCGCCATGGCCGAAGGGGTGGCCAACTTCCGCGACGGCCTGCCCTGGCGCCACGACGCGCGCGCCCGCATGGACGCCGTGCCCCCCGGCGCCCGCGTCGTCTGGGACCTCGTCCACTTCGACAAGCCGCGCGAGCGCGTCGGCCACGCCCGCCGCCACGCCGTGGAGACCTGCGCGCTCCTGCCCCCGGGCTCCGAGGTCATCGCCGTCAACGAGCCCTCCGTGGGCTGGCGCGTGTCCGGCATGACGCGCTCGGAGGGCACGCGCACCGCTCTCTCCATGATGCGCGCCGTCGCGCGGGCCGGCCTGCCGGTGCGCTGGGTCACCTCCGACCCCTTCCACCACCTCCACCCCGAGGTCTTCCGCGCCACCGACCGCCTGGTCGAGACGGGCCTCGTCTGGATGGTGGGCGTCAACTACTACCCCCACCACGCCCACGTGCCGCTCGCCGACGTGCTCCACGCGGTGGCCGAGCGCTACCGCCTGCCCATGATGATCGCCGAAACCGGCTTCCACGATGGCCACCGGGGCAACAGGCGCCACTTCCGCCACATCGGCGGCCGCCGCCAATGGTGGGAGCACGTGCACCAAGAGATCGCCCGCTCCGGCACGATCCTCAACGGCGCCTGCTGGTATCCCTGGCTCGACATGCCGCCCTGGAACCACCCGGGCGGGCGCCGCTGGCCCTGCGGCTGGCCGGGCCGCGCCGAGGCCTTCGCCTAGTTCGCCTTGCGCGTGGGCAGGAAGGGCAGGGGGGCCACCGGGATGCCGTCCTCGATCAAGGCCCGCGCCTCCTCCGGCCTGGCCTCGCCGTGGATGCTGCGCTCGGGCGCCCGCCCCTCGTGGATGGCCCGCGCCTCCTGGGCGAAGCTCAGGCCCACGTAGTCGCTCTCCCGCTCGATCCTGGCCTTCAGCTCGCGCAGCGCCCTCTCGCGCGCGGCGCGCGCGGCCTCGGCCCCCTCCGCCGTGGCGACCCTGGGCGCCATGGGCGCCTTCTCGACGGCGGCCGAGCCGCACTCCGCGCAGGCCAGCAGCCCCCGCCCGGCGAGGTCGTCGAAGGCGGTGGCGGAGGCGAACCAGCTCTCGAAGGCGTGGCCCTCCCCGCAGCGGAGGCTGTAGCGGACCATGGCCCTTCCCCGAGGCGTCCCGCCAAGATAGGCTAGGCACGCCGGCGCGCAATGGCCCGCGGGCCGCGCCGTAGCGCCTTGGCCTGACAGGCTCTCCGCGCTAGCCTCGCGCGAGGCGGTGGAGGGACCCATGTCGCACCCGGCCCTGGCGCTCGGCCCACGCGCGGCGGCGCAGCCCTCCCCCGCCCCGGCGCCCCCGTGCGCGGGCAGGGGCCGCGCCCGCGTCCCAGGCGGCGACGGCGGAGGGACGGCGTCCGCCCAGGGTCCGGACCGGGAGGCGGCCCTCGCCCCCTGAGCCCCTCCTCCTGGCCGCGCCCATCTACCGGGGGTCGAGCTACGGCCCCTGGCACCCCTTGCGCATCCCGCGCGTGTCCACCGTCGTGGACCTCGCCCGCGCGCTGGGCTGGCTGCCCGCCCCCGCCTACCGCACGTCCCCCCGCGCCAAGCCCGCCGCCCTCCTCGCCTGGCACACGGCGCCTTACGTGGCCGCCCTCCAGCGCGCCGAGGCCACCCAGCACGCCACCGGGGAGGACCGCGCCCGCCACGCCCTCGGCACGCCCGCCAACCCCGTCTTCCCCGAGATGTACCGTAGGCCCGCCACCGGCGTCGGCGGCGTCCTCCTGGCCACGGGGCTCCTCAGGGACGGCGGCGCCGTCCACGTCCCCGGCGGCGGCACGCATCACGGGATGCCCGACCGCGCGGGCGGCTTCTGCTACCTCAACGACCCCGTCCTCGCGATCCTCGCCCTCAAGGCCCAGGGCCTGCGCGTCGCCTACGTGGACCTCGACGCCCACCACCCCGACGGCGTGGACCTCGCCTTCCGCCACGACCCCTCCGTCCTGCTCGTCTCGCTCCACGAGGAGGGCCGCTGGCCCGGCACCGGCGCGCTCGACGACGAGGGGGCGGGCAACGTGTTCAACCTCCCCCTCCCGCGCGGCGCCCACGACGACGACGCGCTGCGCGCCCTCGCCGAGGTGGTCGTCCCCGCCGTCGCCAGGCACCGCCCCGACGCCCTCGTCCTCCAGGCCGGCGCCGACGCCGTCGCCGAGGACCCCCAGTCCCGCCTCGCCTGGGGCAACGGCGCCCACGTCGCGGCCCTGGACGCGCTGCGCCCCCTCGCCCCGCGCCTTCTCCTGCTGGGCGGCGGCGGCTACAACCCCTGGAGCGTCGCGCGCTGCTGGACGCGCCTGTGGGGGCGGCTCCGCGGCCAGGACGCCCACGGCCTGCCCCCCGGGGCCGCCTCCGTCCTGCGCGCGCTCCGCTGGGACAGGCGCGGCGGCGGCCGCCCCGTGGCGCCGCCCGAGGCCTGGCTCACCACCCTCGCCGACCCCTGGCGGGGCGGCCCCCCCACGGAGGGCGTCCCCGCCCGCGTCGCGCGCCTGCGCGCCCGCCTCTAGCGCAGGCTGCGCCCCTTGACGATCGCCCCCTCGCCCCAGCGGGCGCGGATCGCGTCCGTCGCCCTCTCCGTCAGGAGCCTGCGCGCCGCGCCCGGGTCCAGGAGGTCCCCCTCCGAGGCCGCCCCCGCCTCCTCCAGCTCCGCGATCCCCACGCCCAGGAGCCGGAACGGCCCCGGCTCGGCCACCCCCTCCAGGAGCCCCCGCGCCGCGCGGTAGATCGGGTCCGCCCCCTGGGCCGGCGCGCGCAGGGTCACGCGGCGCGTGAGCAGCCGGTGGTCGTGCCTCTTGAGCTTGAGCACCACCACGCGCCCCGCCCGCCCCTTGGCCTTGGCCCGCCCCGCCACCTTCTCGCTCATGCGCCACAGGTGCCCGTCGAGCACGCCCCGGTCGGCCGTGTCGGCGCCGAAGGTGGTCTCGTGGCTGATGCCCTTCTCGTGCTCGCGCCCCGCCACCGGCCGCGCGTCCTCGCCGCGCGACAGCCGCCACAGCCTCTCCCCCATGTCCCCGAACCGCGCCACGAGGTCGCGCCTCTCCCAGCGGTGCACGTCGCCGACGAGGCGCAGGCCCGCCCGCGCCAGCGCGGCCTGCGTCGCCGGCCCGATGCCCCAGATCGCCCCCACCGGGCGCGGCGCCAGCGCCGCCACGGTCTCGGCCCGCCCGATGACGGAGAACCCGCGCGGCTTGTCCTGGTCGGAGGCGAGCTTGGCCAGGAACTTGTTGTGCGACAGGCCCACCGACCCCGACAGCCCCAGCTCCCGCTCCATGCGCCGCGCGAGCCCGGCCATGAGCGTGGCGGGGCTCGCCCCGTGCAGCCGTCGCGTGCCCGACAGGTCCAGGAAGGCCTCGTCGAGCGACAGGGGCTCGACCCGGGGCGTCAGGGCCTCCATCATGGCGCGGATGGCGCGGGACGCCTCCGCGTAGGCCGCGAAGCGGGGCTTCACGACCACCGCCCCGGGGCAGAGCCGCAGCGCCTCGAACATGGGCATGGCGGACCGCACGCCCCTGATGCGCGCCAGGTAGCAGGCCGTGGCCACCACGCCGCGCCGCCCGCCCCCCACGATCACCGGCACGTCCCGCAAGGAGGGGTCGTCGCGCTTCTCCACGGCCGCGAAGAAGGCGTCGCAGTCCAGGTGCGCCACCGCCAGCTCGTGCAGCTCGGGGTGCGCGAGCACGCGCGGCGAGCCGCAGAGAGGGCAGCGGCGCGCGCCCTCGGGCGGCGCGGCCAGGCAGTCGCGGCAGAGCGGCGGCATGGGCCGAGCCTAGCGGCGCCCGGCGCGATTCTCTACCCTGTCCGCATGGCGTTCCGCTCCCGCGACCCCCAGCCCTTCCACGGCGCCAAGGCCGCGCTCCTCCTCGGCCCCCGGCTCCTGATCCTGCAGCGCGACGACCTGCCCCACATCGGCCACCCGGGCCTCTGGGACCTCCCCGGCGGCGGCCGCGAGGGCCGCGAGTCCCCGCGCGAGACGCTCGCGCGCGAGACGCGCGAGGAGGTGGGCCTCGACCTCGCCGACCCCGCCCTCGCGGCCGACTGGCTGTGGGAGGCGCCGTTCCCCTCCGCCACCCGCGCCGGCACGGTCAGCTGGTTCTTCGTCCTGCGCCTCGCCCCCGGGGCCGAGGCCCGGATCGCCCTGGGCGACGAGGGCCAGGGCTGGCGGCTCGTCACGCCCGCCGCCTTCCTCGTCATGCCCGACGCCGTGGGCTTTCTCCAGGACCGCCTGCGCCTGGCGCTCCGCGCACTAGGAGAGACGCCCTTCTTGGCCTAGTCTCCTCCTCGCATGAACCCCACGGTGCCCTCCATGAACCCCGACGACCTCCAGCTCCCCGTGAGCGGCATGACCATCGTGCTGGTCCTGCTGGCGCTGCTCATCATCCTGGCCATCTTCCGCGGCATCCGCGTCGTGCCCCAGAGCGAGAAGTTCGTGGTCGAGCGCTTCGGGCGCCTGCGCGCCGTGCTCTCGCCCGGCCTCAACCTGCTCGTGCCCTTCCTCGACCGCGTGGCCCACCGCGTGAGCATCCTCGAACGCCAGCTCCCCACCACCAAGCAGGACGCCATCACCTCCGACAACGTGCTCGTGGCCGTGGACATCTCCGTCTTCTACCGCATCACCGAGCCCGAGAAGACCGTCTACCGCATCCGCGACGTGGACGCGGCCATCTCCACCACCGTGGCCGGCATCGTGCGCTCGGAGATCGGGCGCATGGAGCTCGACCAGGTGCAGGCCAACCGCTCCTCGCTCATCATCGCGGTGAAGGAGCAGCTCGCCGACCAGGTGGACGACTGGGGGATAGAGGTCACGCGCGCCGAGATCCTCGACGTCAACCTCGACGAGGCCACGCGCTCGGCCATGCTCCAGCAGCTCAACGCCGAGCGCGCGCGCCGCGCCCAGGTGACCGAGGCCGAGGGCCGCAAGCGCGCGGTCGAGCTGCAGGCCGACGCCGACCTCTACGCCGCCCAGCAGCAGGCCCAGGCGCGCCGCGTGGAGGCCGACGCCGAGGCCTACGCCACCGGCGTCGTGGCCGGCGCCATCGCCGCCAACGGCCTTGAGGCCGCCCAGTACCAGGTGGCGCTCAAGCAGGTGGAGGCGCTCACCACGCTCGGCAACGGCCCCGGCCAGCGCACCATCGTGGTCCCCGCCGCCGCGCTCGAATCCTTCGCCGACGCCTTCAGGATGTTCGGGCGCAGGTCCACGTGATGGGCTGGCTCGCGCTCTGGTGGGTGTGGCTGGTGGTCGCCGTCCTCTTCGGCGCCCTGGAGGTGATGCTGCCCACCTTCGTCTTCCTGGGCTTCTCGGCCGGCGCCGTGGCCACGGCCGTCGTCACCGCCTTCGCCGACCCCGGCCCCGGCTGGACGCTCATGCTCTTCGCGCTGGTCTCGGCCGGGGCCTACGTCCTGCTGCGCGTGGTGCTGGGCAGCGCGGCCGGCACCGCCCGCATCGTCACCCGGGACATCAACGACCACCGCTAGGGACGCCGGCGGCGCGCCCCCCGGGGGGACGCGCCGCCCTCGCCTCGCGGGCCACGGACGCGAGGCGCGCCCGGCGCCTTCGGTGAAGGCGGGCGGGGCCTGGGAAGGCCGGGCCGGACCGGCGCGCCGCCCCGATCCCCCCATCCTGCCCCTCCTGCAACGACCGGCGCGCCCCGAAGGTTGCAGGCGGCGCTCCGCCGGGGCCGAAGATTTCGCCGGGAACGCCCCGCCGCCCCGGGCGTTGCCCCTGACGCGAGCGGGCCGCCGGCCCCTCCGCCCCGACGCACCCAACCCACGGAGACGACAATGGCGCACGTGACCACGCTCGCGGAGGCCTTCGAGGCCACGCTCAAGGACATCTACTACGCCGAGAACGCCATCCTGAAGGCGCTGCCCAAGATCATAGACAAGGCCGGCGCCCCCGCGCTCAAGCAGGCCCTGGAGTCCCACCGCCAGGAGACCCAGGGCCAGGTCCAGCACCTGGAGCACGTGTTCCAGAGCATCGGCGTCAAGCCCTCGGGCGAGAAGTGCAAGGCCATCGAGGGCATCCTCGCCGAAGGCGAGGAGCACATGGGCCACGCCACCCAGCCCGCGCTCGACGCCATCATCGTCGCGTCCTCCCAGGCCGTGGAGCACTACGAGATCACCCGCTACGGCACGCTGATCGCCTGGGCCGACGAGCTGGGCTACCGCCAGGCCTCCCAGATGCTCCAGCAGGTGCTCCAGCAGGAGAAGTCGGCCGACCAGAAGCTCACGGCGCTGGCCGAGGCGCAGATCAACGACCGCGCCCAAGGCGGCGCGCAGGGCGGCCGGCAGATGGCGGCCCAGGGCGGCCAGGGCGGCCAGACCTACTGAGGCCCGGTCCCCGGACCCGCGGGGGGGAGGCCAAGGCCTCCCCCCTCCTCACGGCAGGGCGGCCAGGATCGCCAGCGCCGCCGCGCGCGGGTCCGCCGCCCGCCACACGGGGCGGCCCACGACCACGTGGTCGGCCCCCGCCCGGACGGCGGCCCCGGGCGTCGCCACGCGCTTCTGGTCGCCCCTCTCCGCCCCCTCGGGCCTGACGCCCGGCGTGACGATCAGCCGCCCGGCCGCCTCGGGCAAGGCCCGGACCGCGGCCGCCTCCCAGGGCGAGCAGACCACCCCGTCCGCCCCCGCCGCCAGCGCCCGCCGCGCCCGCTCCAGGGCGACGGCGCCCGCCTCCCCCTCGCGGATCATGGCGTCGTCCAGGTCGCCCCGGTCCCAGGACGTGAGCACCGTCACGGCCAGCACGCGCGTCCCCGTCCCGGCCGCCCCCCGCGCCGCCGCGCGCACCACCTGGGGGTCGCCCTGCACCGTGAGCAGGTCCGGCGCGACGGAGGCGAGGCCCCGGACGGCGGCCTCCACCGTGGCCCCGATGTCGAACAGCTTGAGGTCCAGGAACACCCGGTGCCCCGCCTGCCGCAGCTCCCGCGCGAGCCCGAGCCCTCCCCCCCCGAGCATCCCGAGCCCCACCTTGTAGAACCCGCAGGCGTCCCCCAGCCGCAGGACCAGCGCGCGCGCGGCCTCGGCGTCCGGGAGGTCCAGCGCGACGATCAGGCGGGGGTCCATGGATGCGGCTTGGGGCCGGCGGGGCAGGGGAGTCAACCCAGGCCTTCACCTCCCGTTCACGCAGGTTGACGCTTCCCTACCCCATCGCGCGGTGGGGTCACGCCTCCTCAACCTCTTGCGGCGCAAACTGCGACTCACCACATCCCGGCCGAGGCCCGAAAGCCCCGCGCCGTCAGGGCGGGCACAGCAACGGGCGCTTGAAAGGACGACCCCATGAACCTCGAGAAGTTCACCGAACGCGCGCGCGGCTTCCTCCAGGCCGCCCAGACGATCGCCATGCGCGAAAGCCACCAGCGCGTCCTGCCCGAGCATCTGCTGAAGGCGCTGCTCGACGACCCCGAGGGCCTGGCCGCCAACCTCATGGACCGCGCCGGGGGCGCCTCCGCCCGCGTCCGCGAGGCCGCCGACGCCGCCGTCGCGCGGCTGCCGCGCGTGTCCGGCGACGCGGGGCAGGTCTATGTGGACACGCTGCTCGCCCGCGTGCTCGACGAGGCCGAGAAGGTCGCGCAGAAGGCCGGCGACAGCTTCGTGCCCGTCGAGCGGCTCCTGACCGCCCTGGCGCTCGTGAAGTCCAAGGCCGAGGAGGCCCTCAAGGCCGGCGCGGTCACGGCCCAGGCCCTCAACGCCGCCATCAACGACGTGAGGAAGGGCCGCACGGCCGACTCGGCCAACGCCGAGGCGGGCTTCGACGCCCTCAAGAAGTATGCCCGCGACCTCACGGAGGCCGCGCGCGACGGCAAGATAGACCCCATCATCGGGAGGGACGACGAGATCCGGCGCGCCATGCAGGTGCTGTCGCGCCGCACCAAGAACAACCCGGTCCTCATCGGAGAGCCCGGTGTGGGCAAGACGGCCATCGCCGAGGGCCTCGCGCTCAGGATCGTCAACGGCGACGTGCCCGAGAGCCTGCGCAACAAGCGCCTCATGGCGCTCGACATGGGCGCGCTGATCGCGGGGGCCAAGTATCGCGGCGAGTTCGAGGAGCGCCTCAAGGCCGTCCTCAAGGAGATCGAGGCCGCCGCCGGCGAGGTCATCCTGTTCATAGACGAGATGCACACGCTGGTCGGCGCGGGCCGCGCCGACGGCGCCATGGACGCGGCCAACCTCGTCAAGCCCGCCCTCGCCCGCGGCGAGCTTCACTGCGTGGGCGCCACCACGCTCGACGAGTATCGCAAGCACGTGGAGAAGGACGCGGCGCTGGCGCGGCGCTTCCAGCCCATCATGGTGGCGGAGCCCACGGTCGAGGACACGATCTCGATCCTGCGCGGCATCAAGGAGAAGTACGAGCTGCACCACGGCGTGCGCATCAGCGACAGCGCCCTCGTCGCCGCCGCCCAGATGAGCCACCGCTACATCACCGACCGCTTCCTGCCCGACAAGGCCATTGACCTCGTGGACGAGGCCGCGAGCCGCCTGCGCATGGAGGTGGACAGCAAGCCCGAGGAGCTGGACGCGCTGGACCGCTCCATCCTTCAGATGCAGATCGAGCAGGAGGCCCTGCGCAAGGAGGACGACGCCGCGTCCAAGGACCGCCTCGGCCGCCTGGAGAAGGAGCTGGGCGACCTTCAGGAGCGCGCCGACGCCATGACCGCCCGCTGGCAGGCCGAGCGCGCCAAGCTCGAATCCTCCCGCACCCTCAAGGAGCGGCTGGAGGGGGCCCGCGCCGACCTCGACCGCGCCAAGCGCGAGGGCAATCTGGCCAAGGCCGGGGAGCTCGCCTACGGGGTGATCCCCGGGCTCGAAAGGGAGCTCTCGGAGGCCGAGGCGCAAGGCGACGTCATGGTCGAGGAGGCCGTGCGCCCCGAGCAGATCGCCGAGGTGGTCGAGCGCTGGACCGGCATCCCCGTCAGCCGGCTGCTGGAGGGCGAGCGCGAGAAGCTCCTGCGCATGGAGGAGGAGCTGGGCAGGCGCGTGGTCGGCCAGAGGGCGGCGGTGCGGGCCATCTCCAACGCCGTGCGCCGCGCGCGCGCGGGCCTCAACGACGAGAACCGGCCCCTGGGGAGCTTCCTCTTCCTCGGCCCCACCGGCGTGGGCAAGACCGAGCTGACCAAGGCGGTCGCCTCGTTTCTCTTCGACGACGACGCCGCCATGACCCGCATGGACATGTCGGAGTACATGGAGAAGCACTCGGTGGCGCGCCTCATCGGCGCCCCCCCGGGCTACGTGGGCTACGACGAGGGCGGCGCGCTGACCGAGGCCGTCCGGCGCCGCCCCTACCAGGTCGTGCTCTTCGACGAGGTGGAGAAGGCGCACCCGGACGTGTTCAACGTGCTCCTCCAGGTGCTGGACGACGGCCAGCTCACGGACGGGCAGGGGCGCACGGTGGACTTCAAGCAGACGCTGATCGTGCTGACCTCCAACCTGGGCGCGAGGGCGCTGTCGGAGCTGCCCGAGGGCGCCGACGCGACGGCGGCCAAGCGCGAGGTGGAGGAGGCGGTCAGGGCGCACTTCCGCCCCGAGTTCCTCAACCGCCTCGACGAGCAGGTCGTCTTCGACCGCCTCCTGCGGTCGGACATGGACGGCATCGTGGAGATCCAGCTCGGGCGCCTGGAGGCCCGCCTCGCCGCGCGGGGCATCACGCTCGACCTCGACGCCTCGGCCAAGGCCTGGCTCGCGGACGAGGGCTACGACCCGGTCTTCGGGGCGCGCCCGCTCAAGCGCGTGATCCAGAGGGCGCTGCAGGACCAGCTCGCCGAGATGATCCTGGCGGGCGAGGTGCTCGACGGGGCGAGCGTCCCGGTCACGGCCGGCCCCGACGGCCTCATCGTCGGCAGCCGCGTCGCGGGCTCGCGGCGCCACAAGCCCGCCGAGGCCGTGCTGCATTGAACCGAAGGGGGCCGCGAGGCCCCCTTCGCCCAACCAGAGGAGGATGAAGTCGGACTCGGTGACGGTGGAGGCGCGCAGGCCCATGAGCTCGATGCGGTCCCCGTCGAAGAGCTCCACCAGCGTGCCCCCGCTCCTCTGGCTGATGGCAAGGTCGGCGAAGGTGAGCCCCGTGGAGCCGAGGTCCACGAAGTCCCCCCTCCCCAGAACCCGGCGATACGGTCCGTCGCGTTGCCCGTCCGATGAGGGGCGGGTCCACCCTATGCGCCCGGAGCACCCGGGCCGGCGCGTCCAGGGGGACCTGCGTGGTGAGGAAGGCCGTGACGGCCGCCTCGCTGGTGACGTCCACCCGCGCCCCCGGGTCCTGCGCCAGCCGGGCGAGGGCCGCGTCGGTGGGCGCGAAGAGCGTGAGGTCGAGCGCCGGGTCGAACAGGAGCTGGCGCTGGCCGAAGCCCGTCCCCTTGCCGTCGTGGAGGAAGGTGACGAGCGCGTCGAAGCGGTCGTCCTGGCGGACGGCGTCGGCGATGGCGTGCATGATCGGTCCCCCGGCAGGGATCATGGGACCCGAGCGCGGGTTCCGTTGCCAGGAGGCGGCCCGAGAGGCCCGTTCGGGGGCGTCGCTCCCGCCCCCCGGGC
>ERZ1066119.59-NODE-59-length-84462-cov-13.864182_pt1 | contig 84462 bp, 83 predicted proteins | sample MGYA00382766_ERZ1066119 | MGnify/ENA primary metagenome ERZ1066119 (study PRJEB33369, sample SAMEA5778349) | biofilm metagenome | biome: Industrial cooling water; feature: Water cooling tower basin; material: Biofilm | place: United Arab Emirates | collected...
AGCGCGCCCGCGCGCAGCAGGACGGCGAGCTGGGTCGATTCCTCGACCGTGAACCGGCCGGTGATGATGCCCGAGCCGCCGGGGATGTGGGCCTGGATCACGGGGGCGGAGATCACCTCGTCATCGAGCACGATCGCGAAGGGCTGGCCGATGTTGTCGCGCGTGTAGTCGCCGAAGGCCCGCGCGCCCGCCGGGTTGAAGCGGAAGTTCACGGCCGGACGGCTGTTCTGGTCGAAGGCGGGCTGGGCGTCGACGAGCTCCTCGCCCGTGACCACCGGGGTCTGCTCCACGATGTAGTAGACCCCCTCCTCGTCCAGCGAGGGCAGCAGCCGGTTGCGCGGGCCGGGGCTCGCCTGCGGGTCGGTGGTGCGGCCCGCCACCGGGTTGAACGTGAGTTGCGCGGTGGTGCCGATCAGCGCCTTGAGCTCCGCCGCCGAGCCGATCCCGGGGACCTGGATCAGGATGCGGTCCTCGCCCTGGCGCTGGATCGTCGGCTCTCGCGTGCCGACCTCGTCGACGCGGCGGCGGATGATCTCGAGGCTCTGCTGGATCGTCCGGTCGTCGGTCGCGGCGCGCTCGGCCTCGGACAGCTGCACGACGATCTCGTTCCCCTCGACCGCGACGTCGAGGTCGTCCGAGCCGATCCCGGTCAGGCTGACCACGGGCGTCGCCAGCGCGCGCACCGCCTCCAGCGCGGCAGGGAGGCCCGCCGGGTCGGACACCGCCACGCGCAGGACGTCGGGGGGCGAGGGCTGGCGGCGGACGTTGCCGACCCGGTCCTGGATCGCGCGCAGCGCATCGCGCACCTCGGGCCAGAGGCTGTCCATCCGCGCGGCATAGACGTCGGCCACCTGGACCTCGGCCAGAAGATGCGCGCCGCCGCGCAGGTCGAGCCCGAGGTTCACGAGGCCCGACGGCAGCCATCGGGGCCATCCGGCCAGCGCCGCTTCCTGCTCGGGGGTGGCGACCCCGCCCGCCCGCTCGATCGCGGTGGCGGCGTCGTTGCGCAGCTCCACCCGCCCGTAGAAGAGGTTCGGCATCGCAAAGAGGATACCGATCAGGACCACGCCCCAGATCAGCGCGCGTTTCCAGAGCGGGGTGTACAGCATCGGTCGGTCCCGGTCAGGCGGCGGGGGCGGGTTCGGTCTTCGACATGACCTGCGCAATCGTGTGGCGCATCACCTTGACGCGCACGCCCTCGGCGATCTCCACCTCCAGCATCCCGTCCTCCTGCACCTTGGTGACCTTGCCGACGATTCCCCCCTGCGTCAGCACCTGGTCGCCCCGCCGCAGCGCCTCCACCATGGCCTTGTGCTCCTTCAGCTTCTTCTGCTGCGGCCGGATCAGGAGGAAGTACATGATCACGAAGATGAGGATCAGCGGGACGAAGCTGGCAAAGGCGCCGGCGGTGCCGGCCGGGCCGCCTACGGCCTGGGCGAAAGCGGGGGTCACGAACATGCGGATCCTCGTCGGGGGTTGCCGGGGCCACGGCCCCCGGATTTTCGGTGGCGCACCCTATAGCCGGGGTGGCAGGATGACAAGGCGGCCCCCCGTCACCGTGGCGTGGGCGCGACGGGGGGACCATGGACCGCAGCCGGGCGACCGCAGGTGCCGCGCTCGCGCTGGGCGCGGCGCTTGCCGCGGCCGCGGCAGGCGCGGCGGCCGCGCAGCCCGCGGCCGAGCCCCCCGCCGCCTGGACGGCGGTGGGGCGGCTGACCTACGGCGCGGCGCACCGTCCGGGGGCCGCGCTCTGCACCGCGACGCTGATCGCCCCCGACCTCGCGCTGACCGCCGACCACTGCGTCCGGGGCGGCGACGGCGCGCCGATGGCGGCCCCCACGGTGCGGATCGCCTTCGGGGGCGCCGCGCCGGCGCGCGGCGTGGCGATCCTCGGCCCCGACGGCGGGCCGGCGGCGGACCGGCCGCCCGCCGATCTCGCGGGCGACCTCGCGCTCGTCCGCCTTGCGGCTCCGGTCGCGGGCGTGGCGCCCCTGCGCCTCGCCGGTGCGGACCCGGGGCAGCCGCCCTGGACGCGCGTGGCCTTCCGCCGCGATGCGCCCGGGGTCGCGGAGGCCGCGCCCTGCCGGCCCGTGGCGCTGTCGCCGCCGGTGATCGGCCTCGACTGCGCGGCGGTCTCGGGCCAGTCGGGCGCCCCGCTGCTGGTGGAGCGGGACGGGGCATGGCGGATCGTCGGCGTCATGGTCGCGCGCAACCGCGACGGTGGCCCGGTCCGGTCGCTGGCGGTCGTTCCTCCCGCGCCGCCGCCGTGAATCCCGTTTGTAACGCCGCGCGGGCTGGGGCATAGCTGCGGCGATCCCCGCGACAGGACCGCCATGCACGACATCCGCGCCATCCGCGACAACCCCGAGGCCTTCGACGCCGCCCTCGCGCGCCGCGGGATGGCGGCACCGTCGCCCGCGATCCTGGCGCTCGACGAGGCGCGGCGCGCGGCGATCCTTGCGGCCGAGACCGCGCAGGCCGCGCAGAACGCCGCCGCCCGCGAGGCGGGCGCCGCCCGGGCCGCGGGCGACTCCGCCCGGTTCGACGCGCTGCGCGCGACCGTCACCGAGCAGAAGGCCGAGGGCGCGCGCCTCTCGGCCGAGGCCGAGGCGCTGGACGCCCGGCTGCGCGACCTCCTCATGGGCCTGCCCAACCTGCCGCTGGCCGAGGTGCCCGACGGCGCGGACGAGACGGGCAACGTGGAGCTTCGACGCTGGGGGACCCCGCCCGCGTTCGCCTTCCGGCCGCTGGAGCATTTCGACATTCCCGCCGCGAAGCCCGGCCTCGACTTCGCCACGGCCGCGAAGCTCTCGGGCAGCCGCTTCGTCGTGCTGCGGGGCGCCGTGGCCCGGCTCCATCGCGCGCTGGGGCAGTTCATGCTCGACCTGCACGTGGCCGAGCACGGGCTCGCCGAGACGTGGACGCCCGTTCTCGTGAAGGACGCCGCGATGGTCGGCACGAACCAGCTGCCGAAGTTCGCCGAGGACAGCTACCGCACGGCCACCGGCGAATGGCTGATCCCCACCTCGGAGGTGACGCTGACCAACACCGTCGCGGGCGAGGTGCTGGACGAGGCGGCGCTCCCGATCCGCCTGACCGCGCACAGCCAGTGCTTCCGGTCCGAGGCGGGGTCGGCGGGCCGCGACACGACCGGGATGCTGCGCCAGCACCAGTTCGAGAAGGTCGAGATGGTCTCGATCACCACGCCCGAGGCCAGCCGGGCGGAGCACGACCGCATGACCGCCTGCGCCGAGGCCGTGCTGCAGCGGCTGGGCCTGCCCTACCGGGTGGTGGCGCTCTGCGCGGGCGACATGGGATTCGGGGCGACGCTGACCCACGACCTGGAGGTCTGGCTGCCGGGGCAGGACTGCTACCGCGAGATCAGCAGCGTGTCCGTCTGCGGGGATTTCCAGGCCCGGCGGATGAACGCGCGCTACCGCCCGGCGGGCGGCGGACGGCCCGCGTTCGTGCACACGCTGAACGGATCGGGCCTTGCGGTCGGGCGCACGCTGATCGCGGTGCTGGAGAACGGGCAGGAGGCGGACGGGTCGGTCACGCTGCCCGCCGCGCTCTGGCCCCATCTCGGCGGGCGGACGCGGATCGATCCCGCGGGCTCGCTCGCCTAGCGCCTACGGCCCCGCGATCACCGCGACGTAGCCGATCGTCTCGGCATAGGGCGGCACGCCGTCGTAGGCATCGACGGCCTGCGGCCCCGCGTTGTAGGCGGCGAGCGCGAGCCGCCAGGTCCCGAACTTGGCGTACATCATCGCGAGGTAGCGTGCCCCGCCGTTCAGGTTCTCCACGGGGTCGTCGATGTCGACGCCCAGAAGCCGCGCCGTCTCCGGCATCAGCTGCGCCAGCCCCCGCGCGCCCTTGGGCGACACCGCGCCGGGGTTCCAGCCCGATTCCTGCTGGACGAGCCGCAGGAACAGGTCCTCGGGGATGGCGTGCCGCCGGGCCGCGGCCCGTGCGACCGCAAGATACTCGCCCCGGTAGCTGCCCCGGTAGCGCGGGATCGCGCCCTCGGTCACGGCGGGCTTCGGCAGGAGGCGGCTCGACCCCTCGTACTGGCGGGCGAGGCGGCCGTCGAGCAGGTCCATCTGGCTGTCGAGAAGCGCCGCGCGCGAGGTCGTCGACCCCGAAATCTTCAGACCCTCGGCCCCGGCGGGCGCCGCGCCGAGGGCCGCGGCGGCGGCCACCCCACAGACCCAAAGCCGCATCGCTTCCCCCTGTCCACCTCCGCCGTCGCGCCGGACTATACGCCCGGCGCGCCGCTTTGCCAGTGCCCCCGTTCGCGGCCCCGCCCCGCTGACGCGTTGCAGGCGGGGTCCCGCGCGACTATATCTGGCCCAACCGGGCGCGGCGCAGCGGCGCGCGCCCCCACGCAATCACCGGAGAGAACAGATGGCGGGTTCGGTCAACAAGGTCATCCTCGTGGGCAACCTGGGGCGCGACCCCGAGGTGCGCAGCTTCCAGAACGGAGGCAAGGTCGTGAACCTGCGCATCGCCACGTCGGAGACCTGGCGGGACAAGCAGTCGGGCGAGCGGAAGGAGAAGACCGAGTGGCACTCGGTCGCGATCTTCAACGAGAACATCGCCCGCATCGCCGAGCAGTACCTGAAGAAGGGCTCGAAGGTCTACGTCGAGGGCCAGCTCGAGACCCGCAAGTGGCAGGACCAGTCGGGGGCCGACCGCTACTCGACCGAGGTGGTGCTGCGGAACTACGGCGGCACGCTGACGCTGCTCGACGGGCGCGGCGAGGGCGGCGGCGGCGGCGGCGGCGACTTCGGCGGCGGGTCCTCGGGCGGCGACTACGGCGACTTCGGCGGCGGGTCCGGCGGGGGCGGCCGCGGCGGGGCCGGTGCCGCCGGCGGCTTCGGCGGCGGGCGCGGCGACATGGACGACGAGATCCCCTTCTGACGGGGCCGCCGGGCCGCTTTACCTGCGGGCCACAATTCCCTATATAATCGCTCAACTAACCCGACGGCCCAACCACGGGACCATGCGATGCAGATGCAGGACCAGATCGAAGGCGCGCCGCTGATCCGTCCGTCGACGACGGACCACCCGCTTTACGAGGACGTGGTGAACGCCTGCCGCACGGTCTTCGACCCCGAGATCCCGGTGAACATCTTCGACCTCGGGCTGGTCTACACGATCGACATCTCGCCCGAGAACGAGGTGGGCATCGTGATGACCCTGACCGCGCCCGGCTGCCCCGTCGCGGGCGAGATGCCCGGCTGGGTCGCCGAGGCGGTCGAGCCGCTGCCGGGCGTGAAGCAGGTCGAGGTGCGCATGACCTTCGACCCCCCCTGGGGGATGGAGATGATGTCCGACGAGGCGCGGCTGGAACTGGGGTTCATGTGATGTTCGGCATTCCCGGAAAGCAGGCGGTGACGCTCACCCCCGCCGCGGCACGCCAGATCGCGGCGCTGATGGCCCGGCACGGCACGCAGGGCCTGCGCATCGGCGTGCGGAAAGGGGGCTGCGCGGGCATGGAATACACCATGGACTTCGTGACCGAGGTGGACCCGCTCGACGAGCGGGTGGAGCAGGACGGCGCGCGCGTCCTGATCGCCCCCATGGCGCAGATGTTCCTCTTCGGGACCGAGATCGACTACCGGACCTCGCTGCTGGACGCGGGCTTCCGGTTCAAAAACCCGAACGTGGCCGAGGCCTGCGGCTGCGGCGAGTCGATCAAGTTCAACGGGACGCCGGCCGCATAGGCCCTTCCCGACCGCCGCGCGATCGCCTATCCCGGCGGGAGGGCGGGGGGATGCGATGCGCAGGCTGGCGGCGGGGAACTGGAAGATGAACGGCGACGGGGCCGCGCTGGCGGAGGTGCGCGCGCTGGTCGCCTCGCACCCGGACCCCGTCTGCGAAATGCTGCTGTGCCCGCCCGCGACGCTTCTGTCCCGCGCGGCCGGGGCGGCGGCGGGCGGCGCGCTGGCCCTGGGCGGGCAGGACTGCCACCCCAGGCCCTCGGGCGCGCATACGGGCGACGTCTCGGCCGCGATGCTGCGCGAGGCGGGGGCGACTTACGTCATCCTCGGCCATTCCGAGCGCCGCGCCGACCACGGCGAGGACGACGCGCTGGTCGCCGCCAAGGCCTCGGCCGCGCTGGCCGCGGGGCTGATCCCGATCGTCTGCCTGGGCGAGACGGAAGGACAGCGCGACGCGGGCGAGACGCTGGACGTGGTGGCCGCGCAGCTTGACGGGTCGGTGCCCGACGGCGCGCCGCCCGACCGCCTGGTGATCGCCTACGAGCCGGTCTGGGCGATCGGCACGGGGCGCACGCCCACCCTGCCCCAGATCACGCAGGTCCATGCGCATCTGCGCGCGCGGCTGCGCGACCGGTACGGCGCGGCCGGGTCGGGGGTCCGCATCCTCTACGGGGGATCGGTGAAGCCCGACAACGCCGCCGCGATCTTCGCCCTTCGCGACGTCGACGGCGCGCTGGTGGGCGGTGCAAGCCTCAGGGCCGCCGACTTCGGCGCGATCGTCGCGGCGCTGGACGCGGCCTGAGCCGCCCTGTCGCATTCGGAACAGACGCCGCCACGGCACGCCCGTCAAGGTCCGCCCACCATGACCGTCGCCCCTGCCGCCACCGCCGATCCCCGCGCCGTCCTCGGCGCGAACGCGATCTGCTTCGCCTCGATGCTCGCCTGGGCCGCGGGGCTCTATGCGGCCGATCCGCTGGTGCGGCTGGTGCCCGCCATCCCGCTCACCGCGCTGCGGATCGGGGTCGCCGGGATCGCGATGGGGCTGGTCTGGTGGGGGATGGAGGGGCGCGCCGCGCTCGCGCGCGCCGACTGGGCGCGCGGCCTTCCGATCGGGGCCGTCACCTTCTCGGTGGGCGCGGTCCTGCTCGCGGTGGCGCAGGCGAGGACGGATGCCGTGACCGTCTCGATCATCACCGCCTCGATGCCGGTGATCGGCCTCGCGCTGGAGGTGGCGCTTGACGGGCGGCGGATCACCGGGGCCTTCGTCCTCGGGCTTCTCCTGTCCCTTGCGGGGGGGCTGGTGGCGCTGGCGAGCCGGGGGCTGACGCTCGACCTCGGGCTCGGCGCGCTGGCGGCGCTGGGGTCGTGCCTCGCCTTCACCTGGGGGTCGCGCGCGACCGTGGTGCACCTGCCCGCGATGACGCCGCTGGGCCGCACCTCGATCACCGTGCTGGGCGGAACGCTGGGGGGCCTCGCCTTCGCCGCGGCGTGGTGGGCGATCGGCGGCGCGGGCGTTCCCTGGGCCTCGGTCGGGGGGGCGGAGGCGGGGGCGCTGCTCCTCTACGGGCTGGCGGGGATCGCCCTCAGCCAGATCCTCTGGATCGTCGCGGTGGAGCGGATCGGGGTCGCCAACGCCGCGCTCCACATGAACGCGGTGCCGTTCCTCGTGATGCTGCTGGCCTTCGCGTTCGGCGCCGCCTGGGACTGGGCGCGCGCCGGGGGCGCGGCCGTCGTCGTCCTGGGCGTGCTGGTGGCGCAGGGCCTGATCCGCCCGCCCGCCCGATGATCGAACTGCGCCAGGATCCCACCGATCCCGCCTTCGTGCAGGATCCCTATCCCTTCTACGAGCGCGCCCGCGCGGCGGGTCCGCTGTTCGTCTGGGCCGACTACGGGATGCCCTGCGCGGGCTCGTACGCGGCGGTCTCGGCGCTGCTGCGCGACCGGCGGCTGGGGCGCGAGCCGCCGCCGGGCCGCGCGGCACCGGTGCCGCCCCATCTCGCCGCGTTCCACGCGGTCGAGGCGCATTCGATGCTGGAGGCGGAGCCGCCGCGCCACACGCGGCTGCGCGGCCTCGTGCTGCGCGCCTTCACCAGCCGCCGGATCGCGGCGCTGGGGCCGGAGATCGGGGCGCTGGCGCACGGCCTGATCGACGCGATGCCGCCGGGCGAGGTCGACCTTCTCCCGGCCTTCGCGCGCCCCCTGCCCGTCCGCATCATCGCGCGGCTGCTCGGCGTGCCGGAGTCGATGGCGGACGATCTGCTGGCCTGGTCGAACGCGATGGTCGGCATGTACATGGCGGGCCGCGACCGCGCCGCCGAGGACCGGGCCGAGGCTGCGGCGCGCGCCTTCGCGGACTTCCTGCGCACCTACATCGCGGAACGGCGCAGCCGCCCGGCCGACGACCTCATCACCCATCTCGTCGCCGCCGAGGAGGACGGGCAGCGCCTGTCGACCGACGAGATGATCGCGACCTGCATCCTGCTGCTGAACGCGGGGCACGAGGCCACGGTGCATACGCTGGGAAACGGCGCGAAGACCCTGCTTCAGACCGGCACCGACCCCCGCGCCCACGACCCCGGGCGGCTGACCGAGGAGGTGCTGCGCCACGACCCGCCGCTGCACCTGTTCACCCGCCACGCCTACGAGGACGTGGAGGTGCAGGGGTCGCGGCTGCCGGAGGGCGCCGAGGTGGGGCTGCTGCTCGCCGCCGCGAACCGCGACCCGCAGGCCTGGGACGGGCCCGCCCGCTTCGACCCCGGGCGCGCCGGCCCCCCGCACCTCTCCTTCGGTGCGGGCATCCACTTCTGCGTGGGCGCGCCGCTCGCGCGGCTGGAGATCGCGACCGCCCTGCCGATCCTCTGGAACCGCCTGCAGGGGCTGCGGCTGGCCGAGGCACCGGAGTATGCCGACGTCTACCACTTCCACGGGCTGAGGACGCTCAGGGTCGAGCGCGCCTGAACCCGCCGTCCGTCCGGAAGCATCCACGGGGGCACCGGGGCGTCGGTCCCCGTCCGCGCGGCCGGCGCGGCGTCCCTCACACCGGCAGCACGGTCGTCGCCTTGATCTCCTCCATGCTCAGCAGCGCCGTGACGTTGTAGATGCGCACCTCGGCGATGAGGGCCTGGTAGAAGGTGTCGTAGGCGCGGGCGTTCCTCACGCGGACCTTCAGGATGTAGTCGATGTCGCCCGCGAGCCGGTGCGCCTCCATCACCTCGGGCCGGGCGCGGAGCGCCTGGAGGAAGCGGCGCTGCCAGTCGGCCTCGTGCTCGGAGGTGCGGATCAGGACGAAGAAGCACGCCTCGAGCCCCAGCGCCTCGGCGTCCAGAAGCGCCGTCTGCCGCAGGATCACGCCGGCCTCGCGCATCCGGCGGATGCGGTTCCAGACGGGCGTCTTGGACGAGCCGACCTTCCTTGCGATCTCGTCGAGCGACTGCGCCGCGTCGTTCTGAAGCTCGGTCAGGATCCTCCTGTCGATCTCGTCCAGACGGACCGTCATTCCATCGCCCCCCGCGCCAGCCGGAACCCTGTTTCGCACGACGCGGCAGGCGGAACAATCGTCCTTATCGTGACGCGCCGCTGGTGACGGACGGGGAAGATCTTCTATATTGGCCAGGCATCAGGGAGGGGACGGATCCATGGCACGCAGCTTCACCCCGAAGGTCGTCACCGCCAACGCCCTGCTGGAGGGCGACGTGGTCTACCTGACCGAGGACGACCGGTGGTCGCGCCACCACCACGAGGCCGAGCTGATCGAGGACGAGGCGCACGCCCAGCTTCGCTTGCTCCACGCCGCATCGCAGCGTAACCTTGTGGTCGGCGCCTACCTCGCGGATGCGAAGCCGGGCCCGGCCGGCCCCGAGCCGGTCCACTTCCGCGAGGCGTTCCGCACCCGCGGCCCGTCGAACTATCCGCACGGCAAGCAGGCTGAACTCACCGATGTATGACTACACCGACTTCGACGAGGCCTTCGTCCGCGCGCGGGTCGCGCAGTTCGCGGGCCAGGTCGCGCGCCGCATCGACGGCAGCCTGACCGAGGAGGAGTTCCGCCCCCTGCGGCTGATGAACGGACTCTACCTTCAGCTTCACGCCTACATGCTGCGCGTGGCGATTCCCTACGGGACGATCTCGCCCCGCCAGATGCGGCAGCTCGCGATGATCGCCGACCGCTGGGACAAGGGCTACGGCCACTTCACCACGCGCCAGAACATCCAGTTCAACTGGCCGAGGCTGCCCGACGTGCCCGCGATCCTCGGCGCGCTGGCCGACGTCGGGATGCACGCGATCCAGACCTCGGGCAACTGCGTGCGCAACGTGACCGCCGACCATTTCGCGGGGGCCGCCGCCGACGAGATCGAGGACCCGCGCCCGGTGGCGGAGCTGCTGCGCCAGTGGTCGACCGATCACCCCGAGTTCCAGTTCCTGCCGCGCAAGTTCAAGATCGCCGTCACCGGCTCTCCGGCCGACCGCGCGGTCACGCGCGCGCACGACATCGGCCTGCGCATGGTCCGAAACGCCGCCGGCGAGCCGGGGTTCGAGGTGATCGTGGGCGGCGGTCTGGGGCGGACGCCGATGATCGGCGTCACGGTGCGCGAGTTCCTGCCCAAGGCCGACCTGCTGCCTTACGTCGAGGCGATCCTCAGCGTCTACAACACGCTCGGCCGGCGCGACAACAAGTACAAGGCCCGGATCAAGATCACCGTCCACGAGGTCGGGGCCGAGGCGATCGCGCACCTGATCGAGACGCGCTTCGCCGAGCTGCGCCCCCTGTTCGGCGGGCACGACCAGGCGCTTCTGGCCGCGATCGAGGCGGCCTTCGCGCCGCCCGCCTTCCGGGATGCGCCGACCGGCGCCTACGACGCGGCGCGCGCGGCCGACCCGGCCTTCCGCGCCTGGTCCGACACGAACCTCGCCGCGCACCGCAACCCGCAGTACGCGATCGCCACGATCAGCCTGAAGGCGCATGGGGCGACGCCCGGCGATGCCACGTCCGACCAGATGCGGCTGATGGCCGACCTCGCCGACCGCTACGGCCATTCCGAACTGCGGATCAGCCACGAGCAGAACGTGATCCTGCCGCACGTCCACAGGGGCGACCTTCCCGCGCTGCATGCGGCGCTGGCCGGCGCGGGGCTCGCCACGGCGAACGTGGGGCTCATCTCGGACATCATCGCCTGCCCGGGGATGGACTACTGCTCGCTCGCGACGGCGCGGTCGATCCCGGTCGCGCAGGGCATCGCCGCGCGCTTCGACGCGCTGAAGCTCGAGCATGACGTGGGCCCGCTGAAGCTGAAGATCTCGGGCTGCATCAACGCCTGCGGGCACCATCACGTGGGCCACATCGGGATCCTCGGCCTCGACCGTGCGGGGGTCGAGAACTACCAGATCACGCTGGGCGGGGATGCGACCGAGACCGCCGCGGTCGGCGAGAAGACCGGCCCCGGCTTCGCCTACGACGAGATCGTGCCCGCGATCGAGCGGCTTGTCCGCGCCTATCTCGCCCTGCGCGAGGGGCCGGGGGAGACCTTCCTCGAGGCCTACCGGCGGCTGGGCCTCGCGCCCTTCAAGGCCGCGCTCTACCCCGAGGAGGCGCGCGATGCGGCCTGAACCCGTGCCCGCCGCCTTCGGCGAGAGCTATTCGGTCACGAGCGGCGCGGACGCGAGCCCCGCGCCGCTGGGCAGCTTCGACGTGCGCCGGGCGCTCGCGCCGTCGCCGCTGCGCGCCGCGCTGCTGAACCAGCGCTACCGTCACCACGCGGCGACCGACGTGCTGGGCTACGCGCTGCACGATCCCGACGTGGGCCGCGTGGCGCTGGTGAGCAGCTTCGGGGCGGAATCGGTCGTGCTGCTGCACATGCTGTCGGTGCTGAACCGGGACGTGCCGGTGCTGTTCGTCGACACGCAGATGCTGTTCCCCGAGACGCTCGCCTACCAGGCGGAGCTCGCCGGACGGCTGCGGCTGACCGACATCCGCGTGATCCGCGCGGATGCGGCCGAGGTCGATTTCGAGGACCCGGACGGCACGCTCCACCAGTTCTCGACCGACGCCTGCTGCGCGCTGCGCAAGACCCGGCCGCTGGAGCGCGCGCTGGCGGGGTTCGACACCTGGATCACGGGCCGCAAGCGCTATCAGGGCGCGACCCGGCAGGACATCGACTTCTTCGAGGCCGAGGGCGACGTGCGGCTGAAGATCAACCCGCTGGCCCACTGGGGGCGCGAGGATCTGGAAGACTACATGGTCAACAACGCCCTTCCCCGGCATCCGCTGGTGGCCAGGGGCTACCCCTCGATCGGCTGCGCGCCCTGCACCAGCCCGGTGAAGCCGGGCGAGGACCCGCGCGCGGGCCGCTGGCGCGGCAGCGCAAAGACCGAATGCGGGATCCATTTCATCAACGGGCGCGCCGCGCGCGGCCCGGCGGGTGCCGCGGGATGAGCGTGATCGTGACCGACGCGGGCTTCCGGCCCCACGTCCAGGGGCCGGAGCCGGTGCCCTTCGTCGACCGCGAGCATCACGAGGGCTCGGTGGTGCTGGCCAGCCGCGACGATCCGGCGGACCTCGCGCTTTACCTGCCGGTGCTGCGGATGATCCATGTCGACTTTCCGGTCCCCGGCGACGGGCGCGGCTTCACGATCGCGCGGCGGCTGCGGATGATGGGCTACGCGGGCCACCTGCGCGCGCAGGGGCATGTGCTGCCCGACCAGTACGCGATGCTGCGCCGCGTGGGCTTCGACGACGTGCTGCTGTCGGACGAGCTGGCGGCGCGGATGACCGAAGCCCAGTGGCTCGCCCGTGCCGACTGGCGCGCCCACGACTACCAGTCGCGCCTGCGCGCGTGACATCCGAAAGGCCCGCGATGACCGAGATGACCCCATTCGCCGCCGCGGCGGCCATGCCCGATGCCCAGACCGTGACGCAGGTGCGCCACTGGACCGACCGGCTGTTCTCGTTCCGCGTGACGCGCCCCGCATCCCTGCGCTTCCGGTCGGGCGAGTTCGTGATGATCGGCCTGCCGGACGCGAACGGCAAGCCCCTGCTGCGCGCCTATTCGATCGCTTCGCCCGCCTGGGACGACGAGCTCGAGTTCTACTCGATCAAGGTGCCCGACGGGCCGCTGACCTCGCGGCTCCAGCACATCCGGCCGGGCGACGGCATCATCCTGCGGCCGAAGCCCGTGGGCACGCTGGTCCATGACGCGCTGCTGCCGGGCCGGCGGCTCTGGCTGCTCGCCACCGGGACCGGCATCGCCCCCTTCGCGAGCCTCATGCGCGAGCCCGAGAGCTACGAGAAGTACGATCAGGTGGTGATGATGCACACCTGCCGCGAGACGGCCGAGCTGGCCTACGGGCGCGAACTGGTGGACGGCCTCGCCGACGATCCGCTGATCGGCGAGATGGTGGGGGACAAGCTGCTCTACTATCCGACCACGACGCGCGAGCCCTCGGCGCGGATGGGCCGGATCACCGACAACCTCGCGGCCGGGACGGTGTTTGCCGACCTCGGCCTGCCGCCGATGGACGCCGCGGCCGACCGCGCGATGGTCTGCGGCAGCCTGGCCTTCAACCTTGACGTGAAGGCGGTGCTGGAGGGCTTCGGCCTGCGCGAGGGGGCGAACTCCGACCCGCGCGAATACGTGGTCGAGAAGGCCTTCGTCGGGGACGGCATCTGAGGCGACGGCCGGCCGGTTCGACAGACGCCGCGGGACCCGTCCCGCGGCGTTCGCGTGTCGAGGGGCGCGCGGGTCAGAGCCCGAGCGCGCTCCGCACGGTGGCGAGCGTGCTCTCGACCTGCGCCGGGTTCGCCGCCGCCGCGTCGACGGCCGCGATCAGCGGGGCCTTCGACGCATCGGGGAGGGTCGAGCCGTTGATCAGCGCCTTCACCGCCTCCGGGTCGAAGTTCGCGGGGTCGAGCACGGTGGCCGCATCGACCGCGGGCGCCGTCTCCGGGGTGCCGCCTGCGGCGGTGTCGGCCGCCGGGGCCGCCGGGGCCGCGTCGGGGGCGGCAGGGGCGGCGGGGGCGGCTTCGGTGGCGGGGGCGGTCCCGGCCGCGGGGGCCGGCGCGTCGGCGGCCGGCGCGGTCCCGCCCATGTCCATGCCGCCCATCGGCGCGTCGTTGTTGGGGGCGAAGGCGTAATAGCCGGCGACGGCCAGCACCACCACGAGCGCTCCGATCAAAACCGTTCTGTTCATCGTTCCATCTCCTGAAGCGGCCGGTCGGCCGAATGTGGGGGCGACATAATGCGCTTTGCAACCGAAGCAAAGATGCAAATGGCCCGCTTGCCCCGGGGGATGCCCGGCGGCAGCGGCCGCACCGGCGGCATCCGGCCAATTGGCGGGTTGAAGTGGCCCGCCGCGGCGGCTATTTTGCGCGGGCTGATTGCAACCGCCGAAGGATACCCGCCATAGCTCGCCGACCGCACAACGCCCCGCCGCAGCGCGACACCGGCCCCCGCGTCAACGACCGCATCCGCAACCCCGAGATCCGCCTGATCGGCGCCGACGGGGAGAACGTGGGAATCGTGACCCCCGCCCGCGCGATGCAGATGGCCGAGGAGGCGGGGCTCGACCTCGTCGAGATCTCGCCCAACGCGGAACCGCCGGTCTGCAAGATCATGGACTTCGGCAAGTTCAAGTACGAGCAGCAGAAGCGCGAGGCCGAGGCCCGCAAGAAGCAGCACATCATCGAGATCAAGGAGATCAAGTTCCGCCCGGGGACCGACACCCACGATTACGACGTGAAGATGCGGTCGGTGACCAAGTTCCTCGAGGAGGGCGACAAGGTGAAGGTCACCCTGCGCTTCCGCGGGCGCGAGATGGCCCACCAGGAACTGGGGCTGGAGCTTCTGAAGCGGGTCGAGGCCGACGTGGCCGAGATCGGCAAGATCGAGTCGTTCCCGCGGCTGGAAGGCCGGCAGATGGTGATGATGGTCGCGCCGAAGTAGGCGCGCCGCCGCCATCCCCCCGGCACCGCACCGGCACCCCCGCCGCCGTTGCGCGGGGGTGCCGTCGTGCTCGGGCATCCGTCAGTTCGCCGCCGTCCTCTGGAGGAGGGGCGAGATGATGCGGACTTCCGCCCGGCGGTTGGCGGGCTCGTCCCCGGCGCTGGGGATCAGGAGCTCGGTCTCGCCGTAGCCCTGAACCACCATGTTCTCCGGCGGGACGCCGTAGTATTCGGTCAGCGCCAGCGCCACCGACTCCGCCCGCCGGTCGGACAGGGCGAGGTTGTAGGCGGCGGACCCCACCGCGTCGGTGTGCCCCTCGATGAGGAAGATCTCGGCCGGGTTCTCCTCGATCATCGCCGCCATGAGCCGCCCGAGCTGCGCCAGCCGCTGCGCCTCGGTCGTGCGGATCGCGGCGCTGCCCGACTCGAAGGTGATGTTGTCCACGTCGATCGACGGCGCCAGCGCGCGGACCTCCGGGTATTCGCGGATCTGGCGCAGGCTGAAGGACCGCCCGATCGCGCGCGCGTCCTCGGCCAGCAGGGCCGCGCGCAGGGCCGCGTCGCCGCTGCGCGTGCTGATGACCGCGCCCTTGCGCGGGGCCGGCAGCCTCGACACGTCGACGCGTTCCACCGGGGCCAGGTCGTCGATGAGCCGGACCTCGCGGCCCGCCGCGTCGATGCGCGTGCGCTGCAGCACGCGGCCCGCCGCATCGCGGATCGTGACCACGCGGCTGCCGTCGGCGTTTACGACCGTCGAGCGGGTGGACCCGTCCGAGTAGGTCTCGGTCCGAACGGTGCTGCCGGGCTGGCGGATCAGCGTGTCGTCGTCCCGGAGGACGACGTAGCGGCCGTCGGGCTGCCGGACGACCACGCGGTCGCCGGTGTTCGACACCACCTCGTTGCCGTTGCGCAGGACCGAACCCACGACCAGCGCGCCCAAGGCCACCAGCCCGAACTTCTCAAGGTTGCTCAGCCGGTCGCGGCCGCCCTCGTCGCGCGCGCGCTCGGTGGCGATCACCTCGCCCTCGAACTCCTCGTCGCTGGCGCGGGCGTCCGCCTCGGTCACCTCGACCACGGCCTCGCGCGGGGTCTCGCGCGGGGCAGGCTCGGCGGCGCGCCTCTCTCCGGGGGCCGGTTCCTCGACGGGCACCGCAGGCTCCGCCGCGGCGGCGACCGGCGGCTCGGCCAGGTCGGCCGCATCGTCGGCAAGGATGTCGGAGATGGCCGAGACCGCCTCTACCGGCGGCGCCTCGACGCCCTCGGCAGGATCGACGGCCCCGAGAAGCTGCTCCTCGGTCAGAGGCTCGCCCGCGGGTTCGGCGACGGCCGCCTCCTCGGCCTCGGGGGCCGGGGCCGGTTCGTCGGCGGCGACCTCGGGCGCGGGATCGGCGGGATCCTCCTCGAGGACCGTATCCTCCCCGGCAACGGCCTCAGGCGCGGCGGGGGCTTCCTCGGCGGCCACCTCGGGCCGGGCCGGGGGTTCTTCGGCGGCCACCTCGGGCGCGGACCCGACCGGGGCATCCTCCACCGCACGGAGTGCCGGCTCCTCCTCGGCAGGGACCGCCTCGGATCCGGCGGGCGCATCCTCGGCCACGTCCGGCGCGGCAAGGGGTTCCTCGGTCGGCGCGGGCTCGGCGGGGACGTCCTCCGCGACCTCCGGCTCGGCCGGGGCCTCCTCTGCGATTGCAGGCTCGGCCGGGGCCTCGGTGACCTCCGGCTCCGCCGGGGCCTCCTCCACGACCTCTGGCTCGACCGGGGCCTCGTCAACGACCTCAGACTCGGCCGGGGCCTCCTCTGCAACCTCAGGCTCGGCCGGAACCTCGGTGACCTCGGGCTCGGCCGGGGCCTCCTCCACGACCTCGGGCTCGGCGGGGGGATCCTCGGCCGCGATCGCGGGCGCGGCCTCGGCCGCGCGGGGGGCGGATTCCCCGGCCTGGGCCTCCTCGACCGCGGGCTCGGCCTCGCCGCCGAACTTGCGGTTCGCGTTGCGCTCGCAGTTGGCCGCGCGGCGGGCGACGACGCAGGACGCGCCCTCGGGGCAGGCCTCTTCCCGGCTCCGCAGGCAGATCACCTCGCGGTCGCCCACCCGCACGGTCTGCTGCGCCTGCAGGGGCAGCGGAACCGAGGTGACGATCATCGAAAGCGCGGTCGTGGTGGCCAGAAGCCGTTTCATGCGAGACTCCCTCTCCGTGGGTCCGGTGCGGCGCGAATCGGCCCCGCGCCCGGTCGCCGCGAAGGGGCGGCATCGGCCCATGCTATGCCATAGCGCAACGCCGCCGTCCGATGGCGGTTCCTGCAACGAGGGTCGGTGCCCGCCCCTACATCCGCTCCAGCGCGCGGCGGATCCAGCGGTTGTCCCCGCGCGTGAGGACGTAGCGCCCCAGCCGCCGCGCGAGGCCCGGCCGCCCGCGGTCCATCGCGCGCTTGAAGAGCTCGCGCTGGTAGCGCTGGAAGCCCTTGCGCGCGCGCAGCGTCCGGTAGAACTCCGCCTCGGTCAGGGTGCCCGCCAGCGCCGCGAGCGTGATGGGCGCGAGGATCCCCATCTGCTGGAGCGACGACCCCAGCCGATGGCCGAGAAGCGGCGCGCGCAGCGCCATCACGTTCGGCCCGTCGAACCGGGCCGCGTGCGCCGCGTCGAGCGGCTCGTAGGGGTCGTAGAGGATGGTCACGCGCCTCGCCGCGCGGCTCGCCGCCGCCGCGTCGCCGTAGGGCCCCGAGAAGTCCGCGCCCCAGGCGGTGCGGTAGCGCGTCTCCCAGGGCACCAGCGCGCGGTCCAGCGTCGACTGCGGGCTGATCGCCACCACGTCCGCGCCGGGGCAGGCGGGTGCGAAGGCGCAGGCGGCATAGCCGCCCATCGAGGCGCCGTAGAAGACGACGCGGGCGAAGCGCGCGAAGAACCCGGTCCCGCGCAGACGGTCGAACGTCGCCCAGACCCAGGGGTCGCGGTACCAGGTCCAGCCGCCCGCCATGACGCCGAGCATCGACCAGCCCTGCCGCTCGATGAACGAATAGCCCCAGGGGCGGCGGTCCTCGCGCTTGGTCATGGCGATGTCGAGGTTGTCGAAGGTCACGACCAGCGTGTCGCCGCGCGGGACGAACAGGACGGAGTGCCGGCCGCTCTCGTCGAAGAACCCGTCCGGTCCGGCAAGCTCGGCCGCCAGCCGCGACCAGCCCGGGCCGGCATCCGGAGCAGCCGACGCGGTGAGGAGGACGCGCGCCACGGGCTTGCCGTCCGCCTCGTGGGTGGAGAGGGTCTCGCAGGCGCCCAGCGGCTTCAGCACCGGATAGGCGCCCGAGCCCTTGCGGATGTCGGTGAGCACCCGCGTGCCGGCGCGCAGCAGCGGCGGCAGCACCGTCGCGAGGTGCGCCGCCTTGTGCCGGTCGCCGAACCCCGCGAGGTTCGCGACCAGATCCTGCGGGAGGAGGGCCTCGGGCCGCGCGGCGACCCGCACCGCCCCGTCCGGGAGGCCGGCCTCGGCGAGCGCCGCCCGGTAGGGTGCGACCCAGGCCGACGGCCGGGCGGGCCAGCGGCCGCGATGGTCGAGATCGACGAGGGTGACCGTCAGGCCGCACCGCCCCGCGGCGATCGCCAGCGGCAGCGCCCCCCCGCCGAGGTCGGCGAAGGCCGCGCCCGGCCCCGTCCCCAGCCGGTCGAGCAGCGCGCGCGCCTCATCGACGGCAAGCTCAGCCATCGGTCGGCACCGCCTCTCCGCGCGGCACGAGCGGCGCGAGCGCGGGGTCGATTCCGTGCCGGCGCAGCAGTTGCCCGATCAGCGAGCGCGGACGGGGAACGGCGTCCGGCTCGCGCTCGAGGATGCGCGCGCGCATGCGGCGGCCGTAGAAATGGATCGAGACTGTCCTGTCGGTCACGCGGGTCGCGGCGTCGAAGCCGGGGCGAAGCATCAGGTTCCGGTCGCCGTAGGCGAAGGGGTAGAGCGTCTCCATCGGCATGGTGTGGCGCACCTCGCCCGTCGCCTTCAGGAAATGGGTGAGCGCGTGCGGCCCCCAGACCCCCCAGGGCTGGTCTGCGACATGGACGGGCCGCCCCTCGTCGCGGGCGCGGACGAGCGCCTCGCGCTCCGCCCCCTCGAGCCACGGGGGGACGGGATGCTCGTCGCGCGTGAACTCGACCAGCGCCGCCAGCGTCGCGCTGTCGCGCGGCAGGCCGAGGACGCCGCCGTTGATGCCCGTGGCGGATTCCCAGGCGTGGAAATGGCCGGTGCGCGTCGCGAAGGGGCGGACGCAGTAGGCGTCGGTGTCGGCCCAGATCGTGCGGTCGGCCTTCGCCAGCAGGTGATAGCGGAACAGGTCCGAATGCAGCGCGGGGCTGCCCGTCCGCCCGTGCCGCAGGAATGCCGTCCGCGGCAGGATCGCGGCGGCGTCCGCGGTCTCCACCCCCTCGGGGAGGTTCGCGACGGGGTCGTAGGCATAGAGCCGGATCGCTTGGCCCGCGTCCACGAAGGACTTCAGGCACAGCTGCTCGAGATAGCTGAGCGGCCCGCCGATCCACAGCGCCGCGACCTGGCATTCCCCGTCCATCCGCCCTCCGGCTTTCGGCCCGCCGACTGTGCGGGGCCTGCGGCGCGTTTGCAACGGGTCGGGCGCGATCGGGGGGCCGGCCCCGTTTCGCGGCGCGGCGCTGTTGTGGTAATGCGGCACAGGGGCCCGGCGCGGGCATGGAGGGCGGCATGGCGGCATCCGGGGGGGACGGCGGGGCGGGGCGGCCCTGCGTCCGCGTCCTCCACCACGTCCTGCCCGCGCGGACGGTGGGCGCGCCGGGCGTGACCGTCCTCTGGGATGCGGTGGCCGCCGCCGACGGCCGGGCGCGCGTCTTCTTCGGGGCGGGCACCGACCCTGCGGCCTTCGCGCCGGACGGCGCGCCGGGCTGCGCCCTGCCGCAGGAACTGCGCGCGATCTCGGCGGGCACGATGGCGGTGGTCCGGGGCGCGGGCGCGCTGCGCCTCGCGCTCGCCGGGGGCGGGGCGGTCGCGGTCGAGGCGATGCCGGACTGGACCGCCCTGCTTGCCGGGCGGGACGCGACGCTTTCTCTCCGGCTGGACGAGACGCCCGCGCAGGTGGCCGAGATCCTGGCCTGGCACGCGGCCACGCAGGCGATGACGGGGGCCGTGATCCTGAACCGCCGCCCCGACCCCGCCTTCGCCGATGCGCTCCTGGCCGCGCTGGGCGCCCTGCCCCGCGATCTGACGGTGGTGGTGGCCGACCTGCCGCTGCCCGCGGGCAAGCCCGGCGAGCCGGCCGAGAACCATCTGGTCCTCACCCCCGACGCCCCCGGCCGCGAGCGGATGGCGAGGCCCGCGCCCGATCCCTGGCGCGCGCCGCTCGCCTCGGACATCCTGCTGGAACTGGCGAAGTGGCGCTACCTCGCGCGGGCGCGCGCGGTCCTCGCGCTCGACGCGGCCGACGTGCTGCCCGCGCCCGAGCCGGGCGCCCCGACCGCCTTCGACCGCTGCGCAGAGGCGCCCCGGGGCGTCGTCCTGCTCGCGGGCCGCCGGATCTACCCCTGGCGACTGCGGGCGGGGGCCGAGGCGCGGATCGGGGACCACACCTGCCGCCCCTTCGACCGCCGCCGCGGCATCGCGCGCTGGGGGGCCGCGCCGGCACGCGCGGGGCTGGAGGGGACCTGGCGCGCCGCCCGCGTGTCCCACGCGCGGCCCGACCCCGCGTCCGTCGTGCCGTTCCTGCGGGCCATGGCGATCCGCGTGCCGGGCCACCCCCCCTCGGCGCTGATCGCCAAGACCGCGCTGGTCGAGGATCCGGCGCTGCTGGCGATGGCGGCGGCGCTGGGCCACCGGCCGGTGCGCCCGCCGCGGTCGGCGCTGCGGGAACGCCCCTCCGACCGGACGGCGATCGTCACGACGATGAAGAACGAGGGGCCCTTCATCCTCGAATGGATCGCCTACCACCGGATGATCGGCGTCGACGATTTCCTGATCTACACCAACGACTGCACCGACGGCACCGATGCGCTGCTCGACGTGCTGGCCGCGCGCGGGATCGTGCAGCACCGCGCGAACCCCTTCCGGTCGATGGGGCTGAAGCCCCAGCACGCCGCCCTGCAGGCCGCCGAGGCGGAACCCGCGATCCGCGATGCCGGCTGGACGATCTGCATGGACGTCGACGAGTTCGTCAACGTGCGCATCGGCGACGGCACGCTGGCCGCGCTGCGCGGCGCCATGGCCGCGCAGGGCGCGAACATGATCGCGCTGACCTGGCGGCTCTTCGGCAGCGCCGACGTTCACGACTTCGACGACCGGCCCGTCCTGTCGCAGTTCACCCGCTGCGCGCCCGAGCTGATCCGCAAGCCGCACCAGGCCTGGGGCTTCAAGACGCTGTTCCGCAACCTCGAGATCTACCGAAAGCTCGGCGTCCACCGCCCCAAGGGCCTGCGCCCCGACCTCTGGGACCGGGTGCGCTGGCTGAACGGGTCGGGCCGGCCGATGCCGCGCGAGGCCTTCCGCAACGGCTGGCGGTCGACGCTGGAGACCTTCGGCTACGACTGGGTGCAGCTCAACCACTACGCGGTGCGGTCGGCGGAGAGCTTTCTCGTCAAGCGCGACCGGGGCCGGGTCAACCACGTCGACCGCGACCAGGGGCTGAACTACTGGTTCCGCATGAACCACAACGTGGACGAGGACCGGTCGATCCAGCGCATGATCCCGCGCCTTGCGGCCGAGATCGGGCGCCTGACGGCAGACCCCTCGATCCGCGCGGCCCACGGGGACTGCGTCGCGCGCCACCGCGCCAAGGTGGCCGCCCTGCGCGCCGACCCCGCGCAGGCCGCCTTCTACGCCGAGCTGACCTCCGCCCGGATGGAACGTCTGTGCCGGATGCAGCCCCATTTCGGCTCGGCGGTCTTTGCCGCGGGGCCGGGCGTCGTCCCCGACGACCTGCTCGACCGCGATCTTCCGCCCGGCTTCCAGTTCGGGGGCGACCTCCTCGCCGCCGGGGAATGACCGGCCCGCGCGCCGTGGTCGTGACGACCCTGCGGAACGAGGGCGCGTTCCTTCTGGAATGGGTGGCCCACCACCGCGCGCTGGGCTTTGCGGGCATCCTCGCCTATTCCAACGACTGCGAGGACGGCACCGACGCCATGCTCGACCGCCTGGCCGCGATGGGCGGGCTTGCGCACCGGCGGAACCCGGGGCCCCACCCGCGCGGGCCGCAGTGGGCGGCCCTCCGCGCCGCCGACCGCGACCCGGTGGCGCAGGAGGCGGACTGGGTGCTCGTCGCCGACATCGACGAGTTCCCGGTCGTCCACGCGGGCGAGGGCCGCCTCGACGACCTGCTCGCGGCGGTCCCGGGGGCGGATGCGATCGCGCTGACCTGGCGGATGTTCGGCAACGACGGGCAGGCGGCGTTCCGCGACGCGCCGGTGACCGAGACCTTCCTGCGCTGCGCGCCCGCGGTGCTGCACTGGCCCTGGCGCGCGCAGATGATCAAGACGCTGTTCCGGCGCGACGGGGCCTATGCGCGGCTTGGCGTCCACCGCCCGCGCGACCCGGCGCCCGGCGCCGCGCCGCGCTGGGTCGACGGGTCGGGCGAGCCCCTGCCCGACGCGTTCCGCGCGGCGCGGCTCTTCACCGACCCCGGCCGCGACCCGCACCGGCTCGCGCAGATGAACCACTACGCGCTGGGATCGGCCGAGGCCTTCGTGGTCAAGTGCGACCGGGGGCGCGCGAACCGCGCGGCGCCGGCCTTCGATCTGGGCTACTGGGCCGACCGCAACTTCAGCGCCGTCGAGGACCGGTCGATCCTGCGCCTCGCCCCGGCCCGCCGCGCGATCGAGGCGGAGCTGCGCGCCGATCCGGTGCTCGGGGCGCTGCACCGCGCGGCGGTGGACTGGCGGCGCGCCCGCTTCCGCGCCCTGATGCGCGAGGAGCCGTGGCGCGCCCTTTACGGGCAGTTGCGGATGCTGCCCCCCTCGCGGGTCCTCGACCGCGACGAGGCGCAGGCGATCCTGCGCGCGCAGGTCGGCTGACACGCGGCGGCCTCCGCGCGGCGGAAACGGACTGTCCCCGGGATGGATTGCCGCGCCACCGCCGCGCCCTCTTGCGAGCGCGGTTCCGACACGCGAGCCTGCGCATTGAAGGGGCGGGCCGGCGAACGGCCTCAGTCGCACCGCCCGGAACCTGGAATGACCGACCCGACCCTGCCCCGACGCAACGCGCCCGAAATGAATCCGGCACGGGCCTACTGGCATGCCTCGATGATGGCCGCCTACGACGAGACCGGCTACCTCGAACCGCTGGGCGACCGCCACTGGGCGGCCTTCAAGGACGACGGGCCCACGCTTCTCGTGACCTTCGAGACGCTGGCGCCCCCGGGGGCCGAGGGCCTGCCGCTCGGCCTGCACCTGGCCGAGCCGCACGGCTGGTCGCATCTGGGCGTGATCGCCGACGGGCCAACGTGGTGGCGCGATTCCACGGTCTACCGCTACTTCGACCGGCTGACCGACGACGCGTTCCTCGAGGATTTCGACCGGGTGGTGATCTACGGCGCGGGCCCCGCCGGCTACGCGGCCTGCGCCTTCTCGGTCGCGGCCCCCGGCGCCACGGTGCTGGCGCTGCAGGCGCGGGCGACGCAGGATCCTGCCGTCGCGGGCTGGGACCGGCGCACCCCCGCGGCGCGGCGGCTCGACTTCACCGACCGCTACGGCTTCGCGCCCGACATGGTCGAGGGAACCGGGCGGGTCTTCCTCGTCCACGATCCGCTGGTGGCCGAGGATGCGATGCACGCGGCCCTGTTCCGGCACGCCTTCGTGACCCGCCTGCCGTGCCGCCACCTCGGCGCGCAGGTGGAGGCGGGTCTGGCGAAGATGGGTCTGCTCGCCCCGCTGGTCGAGGCGGCGGCGGACGGCAGCCTCGATGCCGCGGCCTTCGCGCGCCTGTGGCGCGGGCGGCGGCGCCAGCCGCTGTACCTGCGCCAGCTCGTCGGCGCGGCCGAGCGTGCGGGCAACCTGCGCCGCGCCGCCGCCGTCTGCCGCTACGGGGCCGACCGGCTGGGCCAGCCCCGCTTCCGCCGGCGCCTCGAGCAGTACGCGCAGATGGATGCGCGGCCCGGTCCCGCACGCGACGGCCGCTAGCCGCCGGCCCCGCGACCGGGGCAAAGCCGGCTTTCCAGCGCGGGGGCGATGCGCTACCCCGGTCGCATGACCCGGACGCTGACCCTCCGCCGCCCCGACGACATGCACCTGCACCTGCGCGACGGGGCGATGCTGGCGGCGGTCCTGCCCGAGAGCGCGCGCCATTTCGCCCGCGCCATCGTCATGCCGAACCTGGCTCCGCCTGTGGTCACCGCCCGGGACGCGGCCGCCTACCGCGACCGCATCCTGTCCGCGCTGCCCGAAGGCATGGCCTTCGCGCCGCTGATGACGCTGTACCTGACCGAGGACACCGACCCCGACGACGTGGCGGCGGGCCATGCCGCGGGTCTGGTGCGGGCCGTGAAGCTCTATCCCGCCGGTGCCACGACCAACAGCCACGCGGGCGTGCGCGACTGGACGCGGGCGCTGCCGGTGCTGGAGCGGATGGTCGCGATCGGCCTGCCGCTCTGCGTCCACGGCGAGGTGACGGACCCCTCGGTCGACATCTTCGACCGCGAGGCCGTGTTCCTCGACCGCGTGCTGGGCCCTCTGCGCGAGGCGGTGCCCGGCCTTCGCGTGGTGCTGGAGCACGTCACGACCGAGGAGGGGCTGGCCTTCGTGCGCGACGGCGGCGACGGCATCGCCGCGACGATCACGGTCCACCATCTCGTCATCAACCGCACGCACCTCTTCCAGGGCGGCCTGCGCCCGCACTACTACTGCCTGCCCGTCGCCAAGCGCGAGCGGCACCGGCAGGCGCTTCGCGCCGCCGCGACCGGGGGCGAGGCGCGGTTCTTCCTCGGCACGGACAGCGCGCCCCATGCCGATGCCGCCAAGGAGTCGGCCTGCGGCTGCGCAGGGTGCTTCACCGCGCCCGTGGCGATGCCGATCCTCGCCGAGGTCTTCGAGGAGTGCGGCGCGCTCGACCGGCTGGAGGGCTTCGCGAGCCGGCATGGCGCCGCCTTCTACGGCCTGCCCGCCAACGGCGGCACGATCACGCTGACCCGCCGCGACGCGCCCCCGCCCGTCCAGCGCCACGTCATCACCGGCCTCGGCCCCGTCACCGTCTTCGATCCCGGCGTCCCGATCCGCTGGACGGTCGAGGGCTGACCCCGAAAGGATTGCCATGATCCCCTCCGCCTTCCCACCGGCCGACGACATCGCGCGACTGACCGCGCGGATGCTGCTGGAGATCCGCGCCGTCCATTTCAACGCGGCAACGCCCTTCGTGCTGTCGAGCGGGCGGCCCTCGCCCACCTACATCGACTGCCGCCGCCTGATCGGCTTTCCGCGCATCCGGTCGGTCCTCATGGACTTCATGGCGGTCACGGTGATGCGCGGCGCGGGGCTCGAGGCGTTCGACAACGTCGCGGGCGGCGAGACGGCGGGCATCCCCTTCGCCGCGCTGGTGGCCGAGCGTCTCGCCCTGCCCATGAGCTATGTCCGCAAGACGCCGAAGGGCCACGGCCGCAACGCGCGGATCGAGGGCGCGATGGACGAGGGGGACCGCGTCCTGCTGGTGGAGGACCTGGCCACCGACGGCGGCTCGAAGCTGGGCTTCGTCGACGCGATCCGCGAGGCGGGCGGCACCTGCGCGCATACGGCGGTGATCTTCTATTACGGCATCTTCCCCGGGACGATGCAGCGGCTGGCCGATCATGGCGTGGCGCTCCACCATCTCTGCACCTGGTGGGACGTGCTGGCCGAGGCGCGCGCGGCCGGCACGTTCGACGCGGCCACCCTGGCCGAGGTGGAGGGATTCCTGACCTCGCCGCGCGAATGGCAGGACGCGCGGGGCTGACCCCACGGCACCCGGTGGAGCGCGCTGGGGACGGAATGGGGATGACCGTCCCCCGAATCGGCCCGGTCTGGTAGGGTCGGGTCGACCGGCCCGCAAGATGCAGGACCGAGCCGGCGGGCGGCCGGGTTGTCCACAGGCTTGTCCCCCGGAACGCCCTCGTGGACAGGCCGGTCGCGGGCGCGCTAGGAACGCGGACGGTCCGCCGCCCGGGCGGGGTCGAAGCCCGCCGGCGAGGCGGGGCCGCCGCCGCGCGGCGGGGGACGCAACGTGAGGTTCGACGCCGTCCGATGACCGAGATCACCCCCCTGCGCGCCGGCCTGCCGCAGCTTCCGCCCGCGCCGGAGGCGGCCGAGCCCCTGCCCCACAACATCGAGGCCGAGCAGCAGCTTCTGGGCGCGATCCTCACCAACAACGACGTCTACGACCGCATCGCGGCGCTGGTGCGGGCCGAGCACTTCTACGAGCCCGTCCACGCGCGCATCTTCGAGGTCGCGGCCGCGCGCATCCAGAAGAACGCGCTCGCCTCGCCCGTGACGCTGAAGGCGTTCCTCGAGGACGACGAGGGGCTTCGGGTCCTGGGCGGGGCCGCCTACCTCGTGAAGATGGCGGGGGCCGCGATCTCGGCCTATGCCGCGCGGGACTACGCGCAGATGATCTACGACCTCGCCGTCCGGCGCGAGCTGATCGCGCTGGGCCGCGACATCGCCGCGCAGGCGCAGCGGGTGCTCGTGGACAGCGAGCCGCGCGACCAGATCATCGAGGCCGAGCAGCGGCTCTACAAGCTGGGCGAGCAGGGCCATGCCGAGCGCGGGTTCCAGAGCTTCCTCAAGGCCGTGACGGATGCGGTCAACGTGGCCAACGCGGCCTACCAGCGCGACGGGGGGCTTGCGGGCACGGCCACGGGGCTCGCCGACCTCGACAAGAAGCTGGGGGGGCTTCACCCGTCGGACCTGCTGATCCTCGCGGGGCGGCCGTCGATGGGCAAGACCTCGCTGGCGACGAACATCGCCTTCAACATCGCCAGGGCCTACCGCCGGGGCCGCCGGCCCGACGGGACCGAGGGCGCGGTGGACGGCGGCGTGGTGGGCTTCTTCAGCCTCGAGATGAGCGCGGAGCAGTTGGCCGCGCGGATCCTGTCGGAGGCGTCGGAGGTGCCGTCCGAGCAGATCCGCCGCGGCGACATGACGGAAGCCGAGTTCCGCCGCTTCGTCGAGGCGGCGAAGGCGCTCGAATCCTGCCCGCTCTACATCGACGACACGCCGGCGCTGCCGATCAGCCAGGTCGCGGCGCGCGCGCGGCGGCTGAAGCGGACGCACGGGCTCGACGTGCTGATGGTCGACTACCTCCAGCTGCTGAAGGGCGCCTCGCGCAACGAGAACCGCGTGAACGAGGTGTCCGAGATCACGCAAGGGCTGAAGGCCATCGCGAAGGAGCTGAACATCCCCGTCGTCGCCCTGTCGCAGCTCTCGCGCCAGGTCGAGAACCGCGACGACAAGCGGCCCCAGTTGTCCGACCTGCGCGAGAGCGGCTCGATCGAGCAGGACGCCGACGTGGTGATGTTCGTCTTCCGCGAGGAATACTACCGCGAGCGCGAGAAGCCCGGCGACCACGACCTTGAGGGCATGGCCAAGTGGCAGCAGATCATGGAGCAGGTCCACGGCAAGGCCGAGGTCATCATCGGCAAGCAGCGCCACGGCCCGATCGGCACGGTCGAGCTGGCGTTCGAGGGCCGCTTCACGCGCTTCTCCAACCTCGCCAAGCCCTGGCAGCAGGAGGCGGAGGGGTCCGGGTTCTAGGACGCGGCGACGGTGCGGCCGCGCCACGCAGGGCGCGCGCGGGGCCGGCAGGCCCTTGACCAATCGGGCGCGGCGGTCGAAAGACGCGCATGGCCACCGCGACGCTGACCGTGGATCTGGATGCCGTCGCGGCCAACTGGCGCGCGCTCGACCGCCGGTCCGCCGAGGGCACGCAGACCGCCGCCGTCGTCAAGGCCGACGCCTACGGCCTGGGGCTGGCCCGGGTCGCGCGGGCGCTGGCGCAGGCGGGCGCGCGGCGCTTCTTCGTGGCCGTCGCCGAAGAGGGCGCGGCCCTGCGGCAGGCCCTGGGGCCCGGCCCGCAGATCAGCGTGCTGTCGGGGCACATGCCGGGCGACGCGGACCTGATCGGCGGCCACGACCTGACGCCGATGCTGAACTCGATCGACCAGATCCAGCGCCATCTGGAGGCCCTGCCCGACCATCCCTTCGGCCTCCAGCTCGATACCGGGATGAACCGCCTGGGGCTCGGGATCGGCGCGTGGGAGGCGGTGGCCCCCCTCGTCGTCCCGGCCGGTCCGGTCCTGCTGATGAGCCATCTCGCCTGCGCGGACGAGCCCGATCATCCGATGAACGCGGCGCAGCTTGCCGGCTTCCACCAGATGACCGACGGCATCGCCGTGCCCCGGTCGCTCGCGGCGACGGGCGGGATCCTGCTGGGGCCGCAGTTCCACTTCGACCTGACGCGCCCCGGGATCGGCCTTTACGGGGGGCGGCCCTTCGACGCGGCGCGCCCGGCCGTGCGCCTGTCGTTGCCGGTGATCCAGACGCGCGAGGTGGCGGCGGGCGAGACGGTGGGCTACGGCGCGACCTGGACCGCCGAGGAGCCGTCGGTGATCGCCACGGTCGGCGCGGGGTACGCCGACGGGCTGGGGCGCGCGCTGTCCAACGCGGCGATGCTGTGGGACGGCGACACGCCCTGCCCGCTGGTGGGCCGCGTGTCGATGGACCTCATCACCGTCGACGTGACCCACCTTCCCGCGGTGCCCGACCGGCTGGACATCCTCGGCCCGCAGCAGTCGGCCGACGACCTCGCCGACGTGGCGGGCACCATCGGCTACGAGGTGCTGACGGGCCTCGGGGCGCGATGCCAGCGGCGCTACACCGGCGGGCGGGCCTGATGGACGCGGCGCTCGCCCCCGTGGCGCGGATCGGGCGCGCCGCGCTCGGCGCGCTGGCCGCCATGGGGCGGGTCGCGCTGTTCGCGGGCCGCGTGCTCGGGGCGATGGCGCGCCCCCCCTTCTACCCGCGCGAGTTCGGGGCGGCGCTGATGCAGATCGGCTGGTTCAGCCTGCCGGTCGTGGGCCTGACCGCGCTCTTCACCGGGGGGGCGCTGGCGCTCCAGATCTATTCCGGGGGCGCGCGCTTCTCGGCCGAGGCGGTGGTGCCCTCGATCGTCGCGATCGGCATGGTGCGCGAGCTCGGCCCGGTGCTCGGCGGGCTGATGGTGGCCGCGCGCGTCGCCTCTTCGATCGCGGCGGAGATCGGGACCATGAAGGTGACCGAGCAGATCGACGCGCTCGTGACGCTGTCGACCGACCCGCTGAAGTACCTCGCCGTCCCGCGCGTGCTGGCCGCGACGCTGGCGGTGCCGGTGCTCGTGGGCGTCGGCGACGCGATCGGGATCATGGGCGGCTGGATCGTCGGCGTGAACCGGCTGGGGTTCAACTCTGCGGCCTACCTGCAGAACACCATCGAGTTCCTCGAGGCCTGGGACGTGGCCTCGGGCCTGCTGAAGGGCGCGGCCTTCGGCTTCATCGTGGCGCTGATGGGCTGCTACCACGGCATGAACTCGGGCCGCGGCGCGCAGGGCGTGGGGGCGGCCACGAAGTCGGCGGTGGTCGCGGCCTCGGTCCTGATCCTCGCCGCGAACTACATCCTCACCGAGGTGTTCTTCACCGCATGATCGCGCTTCGGAACGTGACGAAGACCTTCGGCGCGAACCGCGTGCTGCGCGGCGTCACGCTCGACATCGCGCGCGGCACGAGCATGGTCGTCATCGGCGGCTCGGGCACGGGCAAGTCGGTCCTGCTGAAGTGCATCCTCGGCCTCGTGCGGCCCGATGCGGGGTCGATCACGCTCGACGGGCAGGACGTGACCGCCGGCGACCGCGACGCCTTCCTCGCGCGGTTCGGGATGCTGTTCCAGGGCGGCGCACTCTTCGACAGCCTGCGGGTCTGGGAGAACGTCGCCTTCCGCCTGATGCGCGGCCCGGCGGCGCTGGGCAAGCCGCAGGCGCGCGAGGCCGCGGTGGAGAAGCTGCGCCGCGTGGGCCTCGGGCCCGAGGTCGCCGACCAGTTCCCGGCCGAGCTGTCGGGCGGGATGCAGAAGCGCGTGGGCCTCGCCCGCGCCATCGCCGCCAGCCCCGAGATCATCTTCTTCGACGAGCCGACGACCGGCCTCGATCCGATCATGGCGGGCGTCATCAACGACCTGATCCGCGAGATCGTGACCGAGATGGGGGCCACCGCGATGACGATCACCCACGACATGAGCAGCGTCCGGGCCATCGCGGACAGCGTGGCGATGCTGCACGGCGGGGTCATCCGCTGGACCGGCCCGGCAGGAGAACTGGATGCAACGCCCGACCCTTACGTGCAGCAGTTCATCCACGGCCGCGCCGACGGGCCGATCGCCGGCGTGCGATAGGTCGCAGGGGCTGACCTTGATCCCCGCGCCCCGTCCCGCCACATAGGCCCATGGCCAGGAACTCGACCGCCTTCGTCTGCACGGTCTGCGGGACGACCCATTCCAAATGGTCGGGCCGCTGCGACGGCTGCGGCGCGTGGAACACCATCCAGGAGGAGGCGCCGCTGTCCGCAGGCCCCCGCGCGACGGGCGGCAAGGGGCGGATGATCGCGCTGTCCGACCTCGCGACCGACGAGCCCCTGCCGCCCCGCGCCGTGTCGGGGATCGACGAGTTCGACCGGGTGCTGGGCGGCGGGCTCGTCCCGGCCTCGGCGCTGCTGGTTGGCGGCGACCCGGGGATCGGGAAGTCCACGCTTCTTCTGCAGGTCGCCGCGCAGTTCGCGCGGCGCGGGATGAGGTGCCTCTACATCTCGGGCGAGGAGGCGGCGCAGCAGGTGCGGATGCGCGCGCAGCGGCTGGGGCTGGCGGACGCGGCCGTGGGTCTCGGGGCCGAGACCAACCTGCGCGACATCCTGACGACGCTGGACGCCGAGCGTCCGGGCCTTGCGGTGATCGACTCGATTCAGACCATGTGGCTCGACACCGTCGAGAGCGCGCCGGGGTCCGTGGCGCAGGTCCGCGCCTGCGCGCACGAACTCGTCACCTTCGCCAAGAAGCGCGGCGTGTCGGTGGTCGTCGTCGGCCACGTCACCAAGGAGGGCCAGATCGCCGGTCCGCGCGTGGTGGAGCACATGGTCGACACCGTGCTCTACTTCGAGGGGGAGCGCGGGCACCAGTTCCGCATCCTGCGCGCGGTCAAGAACCGCTTCGGCCCGGCCGACGAGATCGGCGTCTTCGAGATGACGGGCGGCGGCCTCGCACAGGTCGCCAACCCCTCGGCCCTGTTCCTGTCGGACCGCGGGCAGGCGGTCGCGGGATCCGCGGTTTTCGCCGGCATCGAGGGGACGCGCCCCGTGCTGACCGAGATCCAGGCGCTGGTCGCCCCCTCGACGCTCGGCACCCCGCGCCGCACGGTGGTCGGGCTCGACGCGGGGCGGCTCTCGACCATCCTCGCGGTGCTCGAGGCGCGGTGCGGCATCCCCTTCGCGGGCCTCGACGTGTTCCTGAACGTCGCGGGCGGAATGCGCGTCAGCGAGCCGGCGGCCGACCTCGCCGTGGCGGGCGCGCTGCTCTCGGCGCGGGAGGATGTGGCAATTCCGCCAGAATGCGTGCTATTCGGCGAGATCAGCCTTTCGGGTGCGCTGCGGCCCGCCGGCCAGACCGAAAACCGGTTGAAAGAGGCGGGGAAACTTGGTTTCTCGCAGGCGATCGCGCCCGCCGGATCGAAGCTGGGCCAGACCGAGGGGATACGGATCCGCCCCTTCGCCGACCTGACCGCCTTCACGGGCGCGATGTTCGGCGTGGAGCGGTAGGGCGGCACGTCCCGCAGGGGGCGGCAAGAGGGGACGGATGGAAGGCTTCACGATCATCGACGCCATTGTGGCGGTCATCATCATCCTGTCCGCGATCCTCGCCTATTCGCGCGGCTTCGTGCGCGAGGCGATGGCGATCCTCGGCTGGATCGGGGCGGCCGTCCTCGCCTTCGTCTTCGCGCCGCAGGCGCAGCCCCTCGTGCGCGAGATCCCCTACCTCGGCGACTTCCTCGGCGACAGCTGCGAGCTTGGGATCATCGCGGCCTTCGCCGCCGTCTTCGCGGTGGGGCTCGTGCTCGCGTCGCTGTTCACGCCGCTGCTGTCGGGGGCGATCCAGCGCACCGCGCTGAGCGGGGTCGACCAGGGCCTCGGCTTCCTGTTCGGGGTGCTGCGCGGCATCCTCCTCGTGGCCGTGGCCTTCATCGTCTACGACCGCGCCGTGGCCGCGAACACCATCCCGATGGTGGACGACTCGCGCTCGGCACGGGTCTTCGCGACGTTCCAGACCAACCTCGACGCCAACATCCCGACGGATGCGCCGGGCTGGGTCGTCGCGCAGTACGAGCGGCTGGTGGGCGCCTGCGACCTGCCGGGGACGGCGGCCGACGCGCCGGCCCCGGCCGATGCACCGGCCCCGGCCGACGCGCCGGCCGCGCCGGACGCGGGCGCGCCCGCCGGCGGCGGCGCCGTCGTCCCCGCGCCCGTCAACTGACCGAGCCCGCGCGACCGCGGCGTGACAAGCGCCGCGTCCCGGCCTAAACGGGAGCGAGACGACCCCCGGGATTCGGAATCCGCGATGCGCCGCCTGCCCGTCCTCCCCTTCGACATCGAGAGCGACAAGCTGCGCGAGGAATGCGGGGTCTTCGGCGTCGTGGGCGTGGCCGACGCCGCGACCTTCGTGGCGCTGGGCCTCCACGCGCTCCAGCACCGGGGGCAGGAGGCGGGGGGGATCGTCGCGCACCATCCCGAGGGGGGCTTCAACTCGGTCCGTCGCTTCGGCTACGTCCGCGACAACTTCACCAACACCGCGGTGATGGACACGCTGCCGGGCAGCCTCGCCATCGGGCATGTCCGCTATTCCACGGCCGGGTCCAAGGGCGCCACGGCGATCCGCGACGTGCAGCCCTTCTTCGGCGAGTTCGCGATGGGCGGCTGCGCCATCGCGCACAACGGCAACCTGACCAATGCCGCCGCGCTCCGGCGCGAGCTGATCGACCGCGGGTCGATCTTCCAGTCATCCTCCGATACCGAATGCATCATTCACCTGATGGCGCGGTCGATCCAGACGACGCTGGCCGAGCGCATCAAGGACGCGCTCCGCCGGGTCGAGGGCGCGTTCAGCATCGTCGCCATGACGCGCACGAAGCTGATCGGCGTGCGCGACGCGCACGGCGTGCGCCCGCTGGTGCTCGGCCGCGTCGGCGAGGGCTGGGCGCTGTCGTCCGAGACCTGCGCGCTCGACATCATCGGGGCCGAGTTCGTGCGCGAGGTCGAGCCCGGCGAGATGGTCGTGATCGAGGACGGCCGCGTGGCCTCGTCGCGCCCCTTCGGCCAGCAGCCGTCGCGCTTCTGCATCTTCGAGCAGGTCTACTTCAGCCGCCCCGACAGCATCATCGGGGGCCATTCGGTCTACGAGACGCGCCGGCAGATCGGCGTGGAGCTGGCCCGGGAAGCGCCCGTCGACGCCGATCTCGTCTGCCCCGTCCCCGACAGCGGCACCCCCGCGGCGATCGGCTACAGCCAGCAGTCGGGCATCCCCTACGCGATGGGGATCATCCGCAACCAGTACATGGGCCGCACCTTCATCGAGCCGACCGAGAGCATCCGCAACATGGGCGTCCGGCTGAAGCTGAACGTCAACCGCGCGCTGGTGAAGGGCCGGCGCGTCGTGCTGGTGGATGACAGCGTGGTGCGCGGCACCACGAGCCGCAAGATCAAGGAGATGATCCTCGAGGCCGGCGCGCGCGAGGTGCACTTCCGCATCGCCTCGCCCCCGACCGCCTGGCCCTGCTTCTACGGAGTCGACACGCCCGAACGCTCGAAGCTGCTTGCCGCGACGATGTCCGAGGCCGAGATGCGCGACTGGATCGGCGTCGACAGCCTGAAGTTCGTCTCGCTCGACGGGCTCTACCGTGCCGCGGGGCAGGCGCAGGGGCGCGACCCGGCCGCCCCCCAGTTCTGCGACGCCTGCTTCTCGGGCCGGTATCCCGTGGCCCCGAGCGACCGGATCGAGGCGGGGTTCCAGATGAAGGCGGCGGAATAGGTGGCCGACCCCCGCATCGCCCTCGTCACCGGCGCCTCGCGGGGCCTGGGCGCGGCGCTGGCCGAGGCGCTGGCGCAGCGCGGCTGGCACGTCGTCTGCGTCGCGCGCACCACGGGCGGGCTGGAGGAGCTTGACGACCGCGTGAAGGCGCTGGGCCTGCCGGATGCGGGGGCGCTGACGCTGGCGCCGATGGACATCGCCAACGACGACGCGATGCGACATCTGTGCCGGTCGATCCACGACCGCTGGGGGCGGCTCGACCTCTGGGTCCATGCGGCGGTCCACGCCGCACCCCTGACGCCCACGGGCCAGCTGGCCGAGAAGGACTGGGAGAGGTCGGTCGCGATCAACGTCCGCGCGACGGGGATGCTGATCCCGATGGTGGCCCCGCTTCTGGGCCAGACCGGGACCGCGCTCTTCCTCGACGACCCGCGGGCGGGGCAGAAGTTCTTCGGCGCCTACGGGGCGACCAAGGCCGCGCAGATCGCGCTGGCCCGAAGCTGGCAGGCCGAGGGGCTGCGCATCGGTCCCCGCGTCCTGATCGAGACGCCCGCGCCGATGGCGACGGCCGTCCGCGCGCGCTTCTTTCCGGGCGAGGACCGGGGCAGGCTCGCCCATCCGCGCGATGAGGCGGCGCGGATCGCGGCACTGGTCTAGCCCAGCCGCGCCGGGAAGCCCTCCGCCCGCAGGTCGGTGCCCACCGCCTCCTCCAGCAGCCGCACGATGGCGGTGGACTGCGCCGCGCCGCCATAGGCCAAGCGGCCCCTCTCGAAGATCGCGGCCACCTCGTCCGCCAGCGCCAGCGGCACCCCCGTCGCCCGTCCCATCGCCTGCGCGAAGCCGAGGTCCTTCAGCGCGAGGTCCATCGAGAAGCCGACGTCGTAGCTGCCGTTGAGGATGAGCTGGCCTTCCGTCTCGTGCACGAAGCTGGTGCCGGATGAGGCAGCGATGGCGCGCCACGCCGTGCCGAGGTCGAGCCCGCCGCGTCTGGCCAGCATCAGCGCCTCGCCGTCCGCGACCAGATGGATGAAGGCCAGCATGTTGGTGATGACCTTGATCACCGCAGCCGACCCCAGCGGCCCCATGTGGAACAGCCGGCTGCCCATCGCATCGAGCGCCGGGCGGTGCCGCGCCAGAAGGTCGGCGTCGCCCCCGACCAGAACCGTCACCTCGCCCCGCGCGGCGAGATGCACGCCCCCCGTCACGGGGCATTCGAGCATCCGCACGCCCTGCCCTTCGGCCAGCGCCGCCAGCCGCAGCACGTCGTCGCGCCCCAGCGTGGAGCATTCGATCCAGGTCGCCCCGTCGCGCATCGCGGGCAGCATCGCCCGCAGCACGGCCTCCGACGCCGCGGGCGAGGGCAGGCAGGTCACGACGTGATCGACCCGTGCGGCAAGGTCGGCCGGGCCGTCCGCCCAGTCCGCCCCGGCCGCGAGCAGCGGGGCGGCGAGGTCGCGGCTCAGGTCGTGGACGGCCAGCCCGAACCCCGCTCCCGCCAGCCGCCCCGCCAGCGCCGCGCCAAGCTGCCCCAGCCCGACGAAGCCGTAGCGGATCACTCCGCCGCCTCGGCCCCGTAGCCGACGATGCCCTTCACCTCGCAGAAGTCGTGGATGCCCCAGTCGGCATACTCGCGCCCGTTGCCGGACTGCTTGTAGCCGCCGAAGGGCGCGAAGGTGTCCCAGGCGGGGTAGTTGAGGTTCACCGTGCCCGCCCGCAGGCGGCGGGCGACGGGCCGCGCCTCCGCGACGGGTCCGGCGATGTAGGCGGCAAGGCCGTAGGGGCTGTCGTTCGCGATCTGCACCGCCTCGTCGAGGTCGTCGTAGGGCAGGATCGCGAGGACGGGGCCGAAGATCTCCTCGCGCGCGATGGTCATGGCGTTCGTGACGTTCCCGAAGACCGTGGGGCGCACGAACCAGCCGCGGTTCAGACCTGCGGGCCGTCCCGTGCCGCCGGCCACGAGGGTGGCGCCCTCGTCGATGCCCTTCTGGATCAGGCCCTGCACCTTGTCGTAGTGGACCTTGCTGACGAGGGGGCCGATCACCGTGTCCGCCGACGCGGGGTCGCCCACGACCGTCGCCTCGGCGGCGGCCTTCGCATGGGCCAGCGCCTCGTCGTGCTGCGCGCGGTGGACCAGCATCCGCGTGGGCGCGTCGCAGGACTGGCCGGTGTTGGCGAAGCAGGCCTCCGCCCCGGTCTTCACGGCCTCGGCCAGGTCGGCGGAGGGCAGGATGATGTTGGGCGACTTGCCCCCCAGTTCCTGCGCCACGCGCTTCACCGTGGGCGCGGCGGCGGCGGCCACGGCGGTGCCCGCGCGGGTCGATCCGGTGAAGCTGACCATGTCCACGTCGGGGTGCGCGGCCATGCGCGCGCCGACCACGGCGCCCGTGCCGTTGACGAGGTTGAAGACCCCCGCGGGCACGCCCGCCTCGTGCACGATCTCGGCGAAGAGGAGACCCGAGAGCGGGGCGATCTCGCTCGGCTTCAGCACCATCGTGCAGCCCGCGACCAGGGCCGGCGCCACCTTGCAGGCGATCTGGTTCATCGGCCAGTTCCAGGGCGTGATCAGCGCGCAGACGCCGATGCCCTCGTGCACGATGCGGGTGTCGCCGCGCCGGTACTCCCAGGCGAAGTCCTTCGCGGCCCGGATTGTGCTTTCGATGTGGACCTGCCCGGCCCAGGCCTGCGCCTCCCTCGACCAGCCGGCCGGGGCGCCCATCTCGGTGCGCATCGCGTCGGCGAAGTCGTCGTAGCGCGCGTTGTAGGCGTCGAGGATCGCCTGCAGCAGGTCGATCCTCTGGGCGACGGGCATCACGGTGAAGGACGGGAAGGCGGCCTTCGCCGCCGCCACCGCCGCATCCACGTCGGCTTCGGAACCGAGCGCGATCTCGGCCACGATCTCCTCGGTCGCGGGGTTCTCGACGCCCATGCGGTCGGTCCCCTTCGGGTCGACCCAGCGGCCGCCGATGTAGAACTTTAGCGCGTTGTCGGAAATCATGGGTCTCACCTGAAGTGGATGTTGTGGGTGGCGCGGATAGCCGCGTCGATGTCCGGCTCGATCTGGCATCCCGCCCGGGACAGGATGTCATTCTTGCGCGCAATCGCGCGGTCGAGCAACTGCGGCTTGCCCGCCTCCGCCCATTCCTTGGGCGACATCCGGTTGCCCACCATCGGGTAGACGTATTCGGTCTGCATCAGCGCGAGCGTCTGGTCCGAGCCGAGGTAGTGGCCCGGGCCGCCGAGGCAGACCTCGCGCATGGCCTCGATGCTGGTCGAGTCGGGCGTCACGTCGATGCCCCGCACGCAGCGCATGACCTGCCCGAGGATGTCGTCGCCGAGCACCAGGCTCTCGAGGCAGAAGCCGAGCAGCGAAGCGTGCATCCCCACCGCCTCGTAGACCATGTTCAGCCCCGAGAGGCCCGCGAGCACGTTGGTGATCCCCTGCTCCCATCCCGCCTGCATGTCCGGCAGTTTGCTGTCGCTGATCCCGGCCGCCGCCCCGCCCGGCAGGCCGTAGAACCGGTGCATCTGCGCGCAGCCCGCCGTCAGCAGCGCCTGCTCGGCGCTGCCGCCCGACATGGCCCCGGTGCGCAGGTCGCTGACGAAGGGCCAGGTCCCGAAGATGCAGGGGGCACCGGGCACGACTGCGTTGGCGTAGACCACGCCCGCCAGACATTCCGCCACGGCCTGGATGATGGCAAGCGCGATGGGCGCGGGCGCGGTCGCCCCGGCCTGTCCCGCGCTGAGCAGGAGCATCGGCATCCCGGCGCGGAGGCAGGCCTCCATCGTGATGCAGGACTCCTCGGCGAACTTCATGGGCGGGACGACGAAGCAGTTGGAATTGCTGACGAAGGGCCGGTCGCGCCAGGCCGCTTCGCCCCCCGCCACGGTGTGCAGGAGGTCGAGGCAGCCCTTCACGTGCGAAGGGTCCGAGAAGCTGGTGCCCACGTGCTTCGTCGTGCCCGAGAGGCAGGCGTAAAGCGTGTTCACGTCCATGTCGCGGACGTCGGCCACGTCGCGGCAGACCATGGCGCGCTGGAAGAAGTGCACGTTGTCGAGGTGCTGGACCAGCCGCGCCGCGTCGTAGAGATCCTGCGCGGTGCTGTCCCGATACTCCAGCGTCACCGGATCGACGACGTGAACCGCGGCACCTGCCGTTCCGAAATGCACATTGGTTCTCGTCAGATGCAGGTCGAACTTCGGATCGCGCGCGAAGAGCGTGATGTCACGCGCGGCGATCGCCAGCATGTCCTCCGCCAGCGCGCGGGGGAAGCGGATGCGGCCGTCGTCGCCCTGCACCGCGCCCGCGTCGGTCAACAGCGCCACGCCGGACGCGGGGGCCTGGCTCAGCCCGATCTGTTCCAGCGCGTCGAGTGCCGCGGCATGGATCGCGGCCATCCCGGCCTCGGTCAGCGGGCGGTACTGCCCGCCCGGGAGGCCCGCCCGGATCGGTCGCAGGCCCTCCGCCAGCGGCGCCGAACGGACCGCCACGCGGCCCGCCCGCCCGCCGGTCCGCCGCGCGCGCGCGGGCTCGCAGCTCTCGCCCCGGTCGGTCATCGTCCGCTCTCCCCTGCCGCGCGCCGGCGCCGCCGTCCAGCCGCGGCCCCGCGCGATGCGTCGGCCGCCGGCACCGGCACCCTGCGGCCCGCGACCGCGCGCGGCCTCACGCGCGCACCCGTTCGCCGGCCGGATCGTACATCGGCGCGAGGCTGGCGACGGCCGGGTGGCGCTCTCCGGCGATCTCGATCTCGTAGGCCGATCCCAGCAGCTCCGCCTCGGTCTGGCCGTCGCAGGGGACGTAGCCGAGGCCCATCGACACCCCGAAATGATGCCCGAAGGCGCCGCTCGTCACCGGACCGACGATCCGCCCGTCGCGCACGACCGCCTCGTTGTGGAAGATCATGCCGGAATCCTCGGCCAGGCGGAACTGGACGAGCCGCCGGGTCAGCCCCGCCTGCTCGCGCCGAAGGACCGCCTCGCGGCCGATGAAGCCCGGCTTCCGGCGCGACACGGCGAAGCCGAGACCCGCCTCGAGCACGTGGTCCTCCTCGGTGATGTCGTGGCCGAAGTGGCGGTAGGCCTTCTCCATCCGGCAGCTGTCGAGCGCATGCAGCCCGCAGGGCCGGACCTCGGGCGCGGCCTCCATGATCGCCTCGAACACATGCGCGGCCTGATCGGTCGGCACGTAGATCTCCCAGCCGAGCTCGCCCACGTAGGTCACGCGGTGCGCGCGCGCGAGCGTCAGGCCGATCTCGATCTCGCGCGCATGGCCGAAGGGATGCGCCGCGTTGCCGAAGTCATCCGGACTGACCCGGCCGAGCACCTCGCGCGACTTCGGCCCCATCAGGCACAGCACCGCCTCGCCCGCGGTCACGTCGGTGATCACCGCGGCATCGTCTCCGAGGTGGCGGCGCAGCCAGCTCAGGTCGCGCTGGAGCGTCGCCCCGGGCACCACCAGCAGGAACGCCGTCTCGGACAGGCGCGTGACGGTCAGGTCGCTTTCGATGCCGCCCCGGTCGTTCAGCATCTGGGTGTAGACGATGCGCCCCGCGGCCACGTCCACCTGCGCCGCGCAGAGGCGGTTCAGGAAGGCCGCCGCCTCCCGCCCCTCGACCCGGATCTTTCCGAACGAGGTCATGTCGAACAGCCCGACCGCGTTGCGGACGGCGAGATGCTCCTCGCGCTGGTTCGCCCACCAGTTCGGCCTGCCCCAGCCATGCCGGTACTCCGCCGCCTGCCCCGGGGCCGCGAACCAGTTCGCCCGTTCCCAGCCGGCCACCTCGCCGAACACCGCGCCCCGCGCCGCGAGGTGGCCGTGCAGCGGGCTGCGGCGGATGCCGCGCGCGGTCGCGACCTGCCGGTAGGGATAGTGGTCCGCGTAGAGCAGGCCGAGCGTCTCGCTCACCCGTTCCCTCAGGTAGCGGCGGTTGCGCTGGAAGGGCTGGGCGCGCCGGATGTCCACGTCCCACAGGTCGAAGGGGGCGTGGCCCTCGACGATCCAGTGCGCCAGCGCCATCCCCGCCCCGCCCGACGAGATGATCCCGATCGAGTTGTAGCCCGCCGCGACCCAGTAGCCGCGCAGCGTCGGCGCCTCGCCCAGGTAGTAGCGGTCGTCGGGCGTGAAGCTCTCGGGGCCGTTGAAGAAGGTGTGGATGCCCGCCGTCCGCAGCAGCGGCATCCGGTTCATCGCCGTCTCGAGGATCGGGGCGAAGTGGTCCCAGTCCTCGGGCAGGGTGTCGAACTCGAAGTCCTCGCGGATGCCGCCCATGCCCCAGGGCTTGGCCACGGGCTCGAACGCCCCGAGCATCATCTTGCCCGCGTCGGCCTTGTAGTAGGCGCATTCATCGACCACCCGCAGCACCGGCAGGTCGCCGAGACCCGGGACGGGTTCGGTCACCAGATAGAAATGCTCCGCCGCGTGCAGCGGCAGGCTGACCCCGTTGCGCGCGGCCAGGTCGCGGCCCCACATCCCGCCGCAGTTCACCACCACCTCCGCCGCGACATGGCCCGACGATCCGTCGAGGCCCTGCCAGTCCACCCCTGTGACGCGGCCGCGGGCCTCGGTCACCCGCGTGACCTTCACCCCCTCCTCGATCCGCGCGCCCGCCGTCCGCGCGCCCTTGGCCAGCGCCATCGTGACGTTGGCCGGATCGCACTGCCCGTCGCCCGGCAGGTGGACGCCGCCGATCACGCCGGTCACGTCGAGATGCGGGTGGAGCGCCCCGACCTCGGCGGGCGAGAGCCGGTGCACCTCCACCCCGAAGATGCGCGCGACCGTGGCCTGCCGCAGGATCTCGGTCATGCGGTCGGGCGTCAGGGCGACGGTCATGCTGCCCACCGTCTTCAGCCCCGTGGCCACGCCGGTCTCGGCCTCCAGCCCGCGGTAGAGTTCGGCCGAGTACCTGGCGAGCCGCGTCAGGTTCTGGCTCGCGCGCAGCTGCCCGATCAGGCCCGCGGCGTGCCAGGTGGTGCCCGAGGTGAGCCGGCGCCGCTCCAGCAGCACGATGTCGCGCCAGCCCGCCCGGGCGAGATGGTAGGCGACCGAGCAGCCCGAGACACCGCCGCCGATGATCACCGCACGCGCGTGGGACGGAAGGTCGGTCATTGCAGCGCGTATCCCTCGGTGAGCAGCCGGTCGCGGACGGCGGCGATGTGGGCGGGCATCGTCTCGCAGCAGCCGCCGATGATCGTGGCCCCCTGCCCGGCCCAGCGTGCGGCGAAACCGGCGTAGAGGTCGGGCGTCATCTCGGGCCGCGCGTGGAGCGCGTCCACGGTCGCCCCGTCCTTCAGGAAGTCGGCGGTGATGCGCTGGAAGCCGTTGGCGTAGGCACCGAACGGCAGGCCGGCGGCCGACAGCGCCTCCAGCGCCGCCGCCATCGCCTCGGGGGCCGAGCAGTTGGCCAGCACCGCCGCCGCCCCGTCGCGGGCGAGTGCGGCGACCTCGGCGACCGGCTCGCCCGACCGCAGGCGGCTGCCGTCGCGGTCGTCGACCGTGACCGCGAGCCAGACCGGCCGGCCTGCGGGCAGCGCCCCGGCCAGCACCGCGCGGGCCTGGGCGACCGAGGCGACCGTCTCGGCCAGGATCACGTCGACCCGGGGGGCGAGCAGCCGCGCGACCTCAGCGTAAAGCGGCACGGCCACATCGGCGGGCGGATGCACCTCGGGCCGGTAGCTTGCGACCAGCGGCCCGATCGAGCCCGCGATCCGCCCCGAGCCGTGGGCATCGCGCGCGGCCCGCGCCTCGTCCAGCGCCTGCGCGTGAAGGGCCTCGAACCGGTCCTCCAGCCCCGAGCCGCGCAGGCGGTCGCGGTGGATCGCGTAGGTGTTGGCGGTGGCGACGGTCGCCCCGGCGGCGAAGTAGTCGGCGTGGACGGCGCGCACCAGCCCCGGGCGGTCGACCATCACCCGCGTGGCCCAGAGCGGCGTGGGCGCCCCGCCCGACCGGGCGATCAGTTCCTGCCCCATCCCGCCGTCGAGCAGCGTGATCATGCGCGGATCCTTTCGTTGGCCGGGTCCCAGAGCGCTCCGAAGCCCATCACCTCGCAGCCCAGGCGGTCCCCGAACACCTCGACCTCGAGCGCCGTGCCGGGCTGCGCGAGATCGGCGCGCAGTATCCCCAGCGCCACGACATGACCGACCCGGTGGCCCATCGCGGCGCTGGTGACTTCGCCCACCACCGCGTCCCCCGACCGCAGGTTCGCCATGTAGGGCGGGTCGCAGGGCCCGGTCTCCACCTTGAGGCTGACGAACCGCCTGGAAGCCCCCCGCTGACGTTCCGCCAGCAGGGCCGCCTTGCCGGGGAAGTCCCTGGCCCAGTCGACGAACCGCTCAAGCCCGCCCTCGAGCAGCGAGTAGTCGGTGGACAGGTCGCCCTTCCAGGCGCGGTAGCCCTTCTCGATCCGCAGGCTGTCCAGCGCGCGCATCCCGAAGGGCACGGCACCCCCGGCCAGCAGCGCATCGTGGATGACGGGCGCGTCGGCCGGGTCGCAGTGGATCTCCCACCCCAGCTCGCCCGCGAAGGACAGGCGGATCAGCGCCACATCACGTCCCGCGACGCGCGCGAACACCTGGACCGACAGCCACGGGAGCGACAGGTCGCCCTCGGCAATCGGCGCGAGCAGGTCGCGCGCCTTCGGTCCGGTCACGATGAAGGCGTGGATGCGGTCGGTCCAGTCCTCCAGCACCACGCCCTCGGGCAGGCCCCGCCGCAGAACGTCGGCATCGTGCGACTGCGCGACGGCGGCGGTGATGACGCCCACGTCCTCGTCCGAGAACGGCAGGCAGGTCATCTCGGTGACGATCCGCCCCCGGTCGTCGGGGACATACAGCAGCCCCGTCCGCCCCGGCTGCGGCACGCGCGAGCAGGTCAGCCGCTCCAGATGCGCCCGCGCGCCGGGGCCGCGCAGGCGCAGCCGCGTGAAGCCGGGCAGGTCGAGCACGCCCACGTGGTCGCGCACCGCCAGGCATTCCTCGCGGATGCGCGCCTCCCAGGGACCGGCCCGGCCCCAGGTCTGCGTCGCAGGCCAGGACGTGTCGTCGCCCGGATGCGCGAACCACTCCGCGCGCTCCCAGCCGTTGTAGGGGGCCATCACGCCGCCGAGCGCCCGGATCCGGTCGTGGACCGGCGACAGGCGACGGTCGGGCGCGGCCGGCCAGCGCGCCATCGGGAAGTGCATCGCGTATTCGTGGCCGTAGACCTCCATCCCCTTGGCGACGCAGTAGTCCCGGTCCTCCCACCCCGTGAAGCGGCGGGGGTCGCAGGACCACATATCCCATTCGGTGCCGCCCTCGGCCACCCATTCGGCCAGCACCTTGCCCGCCCCGCCCGCCTGGCAGATACCGAAGGTGAAGACGCAGGCCTCGAACGCCCCCGGCACACCGGGCATCGGGCCGATCATCGGGTTGCCGTCGGGCGTGTAGGGGATCGGGCCGTTGATCACCCTGGCGAGGGTCGCCTTCTCCAGCAGCGGCACGCGGGCCATGGCGTCGGCGATGTGCCATTCGAGCCGTTCGAGATCGTCGGGGAAGAGCTGGAAGCTGAAGTCCGCGGGCATCGGATCGTCGGGGGTGGCCCAGTGCGCCCGGCAGTCGGTCTCGTAGGGGCCGAGGTTGAAGCCCGCCTTCTCCTGCCGGAGGTAGTAGCTCGAATCGACGTCGCGCAGCAGCGGCAGCTTGTGGCCGGCGCCGGCCGTCCAGGCGGCGACCTCGGGGATGGTGTCGAACAGCATGTACTGGTGGCTCATTACCATCATCGGCACGCGGCGCCCGAACAGCGCGCCCACTTGGGCTGCGTAGTAGCCGGCGGCGTTCACGACGACCTCGCACGACACCTCGCCCTTCGGCGTCGACAGGACCCAGCCGTCGCCCGCCCGCCGCACGGCCGTGACCGGACAGAACCGTTCGACCCGCGCGCCCATCTGGCGGGCACCCTTCGCCAGCGCCTGCGTCAGCTGCGCGGGGTCGATGTCGCCGTCGCAGGGGTCGTGCAGCGCGCCGGTCAGGTCGTGCGTCTCGAGGAAGGGATACAGCCCGCGCAGCTCGTCGGGGGCCAGCACCGTCAGGTCCATCCCCTGGCGCCGCCCCATGCCCGCGACGCGCTGGAACTCCATCCGCCGCTCGCGCGTGTGGCCGAGGCGGATCGACCCCGTGACGTGGTAGTTCATCGGGTAGCCGACCTCCGCCCCCAGCCGGCGGTAGAGGTCGGCCGAGTAGCGCTGCATCGCCATGATCGACCAGCTGGCGCTGAAGGTCGGCACGTTGCCCGCCGCGTGCCAGGTGCTGCCCGCCGTCAGCTCGGTCTTCTCGAGGAGCAGCGCGTCGGTCCAGCCGGCCTTGGCAAGATGATAGAGGCACGAGGCCCCGACCACCCCGCCCCCGATCACCACAACCCGCGCCTGCATCGGACCCTCGCCCACGTCGCGTGCCCCCCTCGACGCGACGACTATCCGCCGGCCCGCGCGCAGTTTCAATTCGGCGCAGGGCGGGGTATTGATCGGCATTCCCGATCAGGGCGCCATGCAGATCGAGCTTCTGGACACCTTTCTCGACCTTGCCGAGACGCGCAGCTTCAACCGCACGGCGGAGCGGCTGGGCCTGACGCAGTCGACCGTGTCCGCCCGCGTCCGCGCGCTGGAGGGCGCGCTGGGCGCGCGGCTCTTCGACCGGTCGCGCGCGGGCACCGACCTCACCGCCGAGGGGCGGCGCTTCGCCGGACACGCGCGCAGCCTGCGCCACGAATGGAACGAGGCGCGCCGGCGGATCGCGGTGCCCCAGCACGCGGCCGCGCTGGTGCGGCTGGGCATCCAGAACGACCTGTCGGCGGAGCATCTGGGCGACTGGGTCGCGGGCTTCCGCCGCGCCATCCCCGACACCGCCTTCTACATCGAGCCCGACTATTCCAACCAGATGTGCGCGGACCTGCTGACCGGCACGCTCGACTTCGCGGTCCTGTTCGCGCCGAAGCCGCACCCGGACCTGCACTTCGACACGGTCGGCGAGGTCGCCTACCGGATGCTGTCGACCGGGCCGGAGCGGCTGGCCGACGTGACACCCGACCGTTTCGTCTTCGCGCACCTCTCCCCCGCCTTCGAGGCGATGCACCGCCAGGTCACGCCCCACCTCGCCGCGTCGCCCGTGTCCGTGGGCCAGAGCGCGGCGGTCGTGGCGCTGCTGTCGGCAATGGGGGGCGCGGGCTACGTGATGGATCGCGCGGCGGCGCGGCTGGTCGCGGGCGGCGCCTTCCGCGTCGTGGCCGACGCGCCGGTCCTGCGCCAGCCCGTCTTCGCGGCGACGCATCTGAAGAACCGAACCGCCCCCCTGCACCGGCGACTGGCGCGGATCGTCGGCCGGGCGCTCGCGGGCCGCCGGCCCTAGCGGCCGAGGCGCATCGGGTTCGACCAGGCCCGCCGTCCGCCCGCGTCGACGGCGACCACCCGGACCCAGCCCGATTGCGCGAACCGGGCCAGCGGAAGGCTCGCCCGCGTCATGGACCGGCCGTGGACGTTGACCGAGGCCGTGCCCGCGCCGAGGGCGATCACCGTCTCCACCGCCGAGCACGCGACGTGAAGGTGGTCTCCCTCGATGGCGACGTCGTGCAGCGCCGGCCCCTGGGTCGAGTAGAACCGCCCGGCCCTGAGCGCGTCGAGCAGCGCGCCGGGCTCGTTCGCGGGCGCCCTGACCATGACCCAGCCGCCGAAGTGGTCGGGCTCGTGGAAATGGGCGTCGTCGGTCGCGATCAGGGTCAGGTGCCGACCCTCGGTCAGCAGGAGGTCGGCGATGGCCGCGCCGTCGGGGCGGTCGCAGCCCGCCGCACAGCCGTGGTTGTAGATCTCCACTGCATGCGCCGCCTCGATCCCGCGGGCGTCGGCCAGCGTCAGGCCCGACCACTGCGGATGCGCGATGGCGACGAAAGCCCCCGCGGCGGCCGCGCGGGCCGCAAGCCCGGGCCCCGTCTCCATCCCCTCGCGCGGGCGGAAGTCGGGTGCGTCCGGGGGGGCGAAGTCGGGCGGCAGCCCGACCGCGAGGATGTGCCAGAGCTCGCCGTTGGCCATCGCCCCGGAATGAAGCTCCGCTCCGAGGACGGTCGTGAAGCGGTCGGTGCGGAACGGCGCGGTGTCGACGATCGGGTAGCCGTAGGCGCCCACGAAATGATCGGTCAGCGCAAGGAAGTCGTAGCCCTGCGCGGCGTAGCGCCGGCAGACCTCGGCCGGGTCGAGCACCCCGTCCGACCGGGTGGAATGCGTGTGCAGGTTGCCGCGCCAGAAGCGGCCGGGGGCGGAGAAGGCGGGCAGTCGCTGGTCCATGGCATCCTCGCATCGATCCCGGGGCAGCCTAGGCGCGGCCCGTGACGGCTTCAACACGGCACCCGCCCTTGCAAAGCGCGCCGCGCGGGATAAGACGGCTGGCATGACGGAGATGCGCCCCGCCCCCGACCAGACGCGCGCATTCCGCGACGCCCTGGGCCGCTTCGCGACCGGCGTCACGCTGGTCACGGCCGAGGGGCCGGCCGGGCCGCAGGGCTTCGTCGCCAACAGCTTCTCGGCGCTGTCGCTGGACCCGCCGCTGGTCCTCTGGTCCGTCGCCCGCAGCGCCCAGCGGTTCGCGGTCTTCACCGGGGCCGCACACTTCGCGATCCACGTCCTCGGGCAGCACGACGCCGACCTCGTGCCGCGGTTCGCCCGCGGCGGCCACGGGTGGGAGGGGACCGCCCCCGCGCGCAACGCCGAGGGCGTGCCGGTCTTCGGCCGCGCGCTCGCGCGGTTCGACTGCGCGCGGGACGCCCTGCACGACGGGGGCGACCACGTCATCGTCGTGGGCCGGGTCCTGCGGTTCACCGCCCGCGAGGGGGCCCCGCTCGTCTTCTCGCAGGGGCACTACGGCGGCTTCGCCCCGCGCGCGCACGGCTGACCCGGGCGGACGGGCGCTTGTGCCCGCCGCGCGCTTGCGCTTTGCTCGCGGCGCGGCGCGACAGGCAACGAACGCGGAGGGCGACGTGGAGGCGTTCGACATCGTTCCGGTGGTCATCCTCCTCGGGGCGGCGGTCGTGGCGGTGCCGCTCTTCAAGCGCATCGGGCTGGGGTCGGTTCTGGGCTACCTCGCCGCGGGCCTCGCGATCGGGCCGTTCGGCGCGAACTTCTTCGACGATCCCATGGCGATCCTGCATGTCGCCGAACTGGGCGTCGTGATGTTCCTCTTCCTCATCGGGCTGGAGATGGAGCCGAGCCGGCTCTGGGCGATGCGGCGCGACATCTTCGGGCTGGGCCTGACGCAGCTTCTGGCCGGGATCGCCGCGCTGTCGTGGGTGGGCTGGGCGCTGGGCTATCCCTTCGCGCAGTCGGTGATCGCCGGCGCGGGCTTCGTGCTGACATCGACCGCCATCGTCATGCAGACGCTGGAGGAACGCGGCGACCTCGCCCGGCCGAAGGGCCAGCGGATCGTCTCCATCCTGCTGCTCGAGGATCTGGCGATCGTCCCGCTCCTGGCGCTCGCGGCCTTCCTCGCGCCCGGCGGGGAGGGCACGACCTGGGCCGACCGCGGCCTTCAGGTGGCGACGGGCCTTGCCGCCATCGCGGGCCTCGTCCTCGCCGGGCGCTACCTGCTCGACCCGCTGTTCGCCGTCCTCGCCCGCGCCCGCGCCCGCGAGGTGATGACGGCGGCGGCACTTCTGGTCGTGCTGGGGGCCGCGCTCGCGATGCAGCTTGGCGGCCTGTCGGCGGCGATGGGCGCCTTCCTCGCCGGCGTCCTTCTGTCGGGGTCGAGCTTCCGCCACCAGCTCGAGGCCGACGTGCAGCCGTTCCGCGGGATCCTGCTCGGGCTCTTCTTCCTCGCGGTCGGCATGTCGCTCGATCTGGCCGTGATCGCGCGGAACTGGCCGGTGGTCCTGCTCAGCCTTGCGGGGCTGACGGCGCTCAAGGCGCTGGTGGTCTACGCGGTGGCGCGGGCCTTCCGCGCCGGCCACGCCGAGGCGATGGAGCGGACCGCGCTGATGACGCAGGGGGGCGAGTTCGCCTTCGTCCTCTACGCGACGGCGATGACGGTCGGCCTGATCAGCGCCGAGGGCAACGCCATCCTGACCGCCGTGGTGATCCTGTCGATGGCGCTGACGCCGCTCTACGTGGCCGGCCTGAACCGGCTCGGCCGGCCCGCCGCGGACGACGGCGCGGATCTCGACGGGCCCGACGGCGCGCCGCACGGGATCCTTCTGGTCGGCTTCGGCCGCTTCGGCCAGATCGTCGCGCAGCCGCTGCTGGCGCGGGGCTACGACATCGCGATCATCGACACCGACCCCGAGATGATCCGCGCCGCCGCGACCTTCGGCTTCAAGGTGCAGTTCGGCGACGGCGGGCGGCTCGACATCCTGCGCGCGGCGGGGGCCGAGGGGGCGCGCGCGATCCTCGTCTGCATCGACGTGCCCGACACCGCCACGCGGATCGTGCGCATGGCGCGCGACGCCTTCCCCCAGGCCGCGGTGATGGTCCGCGCCTTCGACCGCGTGCACGCGATGGACCTGATCCGCGCGGGCGCCACCGCGCAGGTGCGCGAAACCTTCCATTCCGCGCTGGACCTCTCGGCCCGCACACTCGCGGCGCTGGACGAGGACGCCGAGACCGTGGCCGAGCTGATCGAGGACGCCCGCCGCCGCGACGCCGAACGCCTCGCGCTGCAACTGGTCGAGGGCGACCGGGCCGGCTCGGACCTTCTGCGCGGCAACCACCTGATCGTGTCGCCGGACTCGGGGTGACCGGGGCAGGATGCCGCGGGAGGGACCTCGTGCCCGCGCCTGCGGTCGCCCGCACCCGACGAAGGCCCGCGCCGCCAGCGGCGGAACGCGGCCTCGTCGGATCCCGGCCCCGTCAGCCGATCAGCAGGTCATCCGCAAGCTGCGCCTTCGTCGTCCCGAGGACCGTGAGCGTATCGCCCCTTCCGAAATCGAAGACGACGTTCCGGCCGACCTGATCGGCCTCGGCCAGCGCCCGGCGGACGGACGAGACGCCAAGGTCCTCGAGCCGGATCGTGTCGACGTTGTTGCGGAAGTCGAGGATCCGGTCGCGGTCGGACCCGCGATCGAACACGAAGACGTCGCGATCCCTGCCGCCCGTCAGCAGGTCGTTCCCCGCGCCGCCGTCGAGGCGATCCCGTCCGCCGTTGCCCAGAAGCGTGTCCGCGCCGCCAAGCCCGCTGATCCGCGTCGCGTTGTTGCCCCCGGCGAGGAAGTTGTTCCCGCCATCGCCCTTGAGCGTCCGCGCGTCCGACACGACCGACAGCTGGAACCGGCCCGTGTCCGCGCCCTGCCCCTGCACGTCTAGGTAGACCGGCCCGCCGGTAGCGGCCTTGTAGGTGATCTTCACTCCCGAGGTGTCCGACGCCGTGGCGATCACGTCACCGTCGGCGTCGCGCAGGATCAGCCGCTTGCCCTCCAGCGCCGACGCGCCCCCCGTTCCCGCGAGGCTGAAGGTGTAGGTGCGGCCAGCCGCCGTCGCGGCCTCGTACCAGTCGGCGTCGCCCTGCACGTCGATCCGACCGGTCAGCCGCCCTCCTGCCGCGAGTTCGGCCGTCGTGGCGGTATTGTTGAAGATGGTGTCGGTCATGACGGCGGTGATGCGGAAGTCGCCCTCGGCCTCCCGGTCGGAGGCGAACCCGTCCTCGACGCTGATGTAGTAGGTTCCGGTCTGCGAGGCCGTCACGTCCAGCGTCTCGTTCTTCCCGACCGAGTCGATCACGACGCCGTTCGCCTCGCGCAGCCGCATCCGCCCGGCATCGAGCGAGCCAGCCCCGCCGGTGCCGCCAAGGACGAAGCCGTAGGACAGCCCTTCCTTCAGCGTGACGGCATACCAGTCCGCGTCGAGGCTCTGGCCCAGAACGCCCGACGTCGTGCCCGTCCCCGCGATCCTGGCGGTCGTCGTCACGTTGCTGACGACCGTGTCGTCCATCCGCGCGTTGATGAGGTAGGTGCCTTCGGGCTGGCCGTTGAAATTGGCCGAATCCTCGATCGCGACGTAGAAGATGCCGCCGGTGGCCGGCGTGAAGCTCAGCGCGGCGTTCTTGCCCACGTTCGTCTCGACCGAGGCACCCGTTGCATCGAGCAGCCTCAGCCGGCCCGCGCCCAGGCTCGTCGGGCCGCCGTCGCCGGTCAGCGTGAAGTCGTAGGTCAGCCCCGCGGTCAGCGTCACGCGGAACCAGTCGATGTCTCCATTCGTCTCCAGCTCCGACGCGGTCTGGCCAGACCCCGCAATGACCGATGTCGTCGATGAATCTCCGGGAACGTCTGCCACCACGGCCTCCTGTTTTGCGGTTGCGCCGATTAACCATGCGTCAGTGTCTCGGTCAACCCGCCGGCGAGGCGGTCGCGACTTTTTTGGTCACGGCCGGCGCGGTGGTGCCCCCAGCAGGGATCGAACCCGCGACCCCCTGATTACAAATCAGGTGCTCTGCCGGCTGAGCTATGGGGGCACGCCGCCGTCTTAGCCCCCCTGCCCTGCCCTGCGCAAGCGGTCAGCCCGGCTCGCGCGTGGCGCGGGCGACGAACGCGACGGCGGCCAGCCCGACCAGCATCACCAGCAGCGCCGCGGGCGCGGCCTCGGACAGGCGCTCGAGGCTCGCCAGCTCGTAGACGCGGGTCGACAGCGTGTCGAAGTTGAAGGGCCGCAGGAACAGGGTCGCGGGCAGCTCCTTCACGCTGTCGACGAAGACGAGCAGCAGCGCCGTCGCCAGCGACCCGCGCAGGAGCGGCATGTAGATCGTGCCGAGCGTCCCCCCCGGGCTGCGGCCCAGAAGGCGCGCGGCGAGCGGCAGGCTGGGGTTGATCCGGCCCAGGCCGGCCTCGAGCGCGCCCTGCGCGATCCCGAAGAAGCGCACGACGAAGGCGATGACCAGCGCCGCCATCGTCCCCGTCAGGATCAGGCCGGGGTCGCGCCCGGTCAGCGCCAGCACCGCGTCGGCCACCCGGTTGTCCAGGGCGGCGAGCGGCACGAGCAGCCCCAGCGCCAGCACCGCGCCCGGGGCCGCGTAGCCCAGCGTCGCCACCGGCAGCAGCCGCCGCGGCAGGGCGTGCCGCGACATCCGGGCACCGAACACGAGGACGAGCGCCAGCGCCACGGTCAGGGCCGCCGCCGTCGCCCCCAGCACCAGCGTGTTGGCCAGCGCCCGCCCGAGGCCCGGTGAGACCCAGGCGTCGGGGTTGCGCAGCCCGTGCCCCAGCATCACCCCGACCGGCAGCGCGAAGCCGACCGCCAGCGGCGCGAGGCAGAACCCCGTGGCCGCCCAGCCGCGCCAGCCCGCGAGCCGCGTCCGGTGCAGCGGCCGGTCGCCCCGCGCCGCGCCATGGTGCCGCGCCCGCCGCCGGGACGCCCTCTCCACCGCGACCAGCACGATCACCAGCCCGAGCAGCAGCGTCGCGATCTGCGCCGCCCCGGCCGCGTTGCCCGCCGTCAGCCAGGTGGAGAAGATGCCCGTCGTCAGCGTCTGCACGCCGAAATGGGCGACCGTGCCGTAGTCGGCCACCGTCTCCATCAGGACGAGCGCGACCCCTGCGGCGATCGCGGGCCGTGCGAGCGGCAGGCCCACCCGCCAGAACAGGCCCCAGGGGCCGGTGCCCAGCGCACGCGCGACCTCGTGCGCGGCGCCCGACTGCTCGCGGAAGGCCGCTCGCGCCAGGAGATAGACATAGGGATAGAGCGCTCCCGCCAGGACGACGATGGCGGCCCAGCGCGACCGGATCTCGGGGAAGCGGTAGTCGCGCGCGTCGGTCCAGCCCATCAGGCCCCGCAGGAAGGTCTGGAACGGCCCCGCGTAGTCGAGGAAGTCGACCAGCGCATAGGCCCCGACGTAGGCGGGCACCGCCAGCGGGAACAGCATCGCCCAGTCGAGCCATCGCCGCCCCGGGAAGTCGCGCGTCACCGTGAGCCAGGCCGCCCCCGTTCCCGCGATGCCCGCGAGCGTGCCGACGCCCGCCATCAGGATCAGCGTGTCGCGGAGGTAGCGCGGCAGCACCGTCGCCCAGAGATGCGGCCAGACGTTGCCGTCGGGGGTCGCCGCGATCACAAGCACCGACACAAGCGGAGCCGTGGCCAGCGCCGCGACCGCCAGCGCCGCGACCGACCACGGGTCCGGCCGGAGGCGCCGCAGGGCGCGCATTGGCTGACTGTTTTCGTAGGCCATTGCCGGAGGCCTACCCGAAAGCGGTTTGCCTGTCCAGAAACACGGCCCTAGTCTGCGCCGACCCCAGCCGTCCGGATTGCGAATGCGGATCGTCTATCACCTCGGCGCGCACTGCACGGACGAGGAGCGTCTGCTGCGCTGCCTTCTCAAGAACCGGGGGACGCTGGCCGACCAGGGGATCGCGGTGCCCGGCCCCGCGCGCTACCGCATGCTCGTCCGCGACACCGCCGTCAGCCTGAACGGCCGCCCCGCCAGCCGCGACACGCAGGCGCTCGTGCTCGACCAGATCATGGAGGAGGCGACTGCCGACCGCCTCGTCCTGTCGTGGGAGAACTTCCTCGCCTTCCCCCAGTGGGTGCTGCGCGGCGCGCTCTACCCCTCGGCGGGGGACCGGATGCGCGCGATCACGCGGATCTTCCCCGAGATCGGGGCGGAGTTCCATCTCGCCGTCCGCAACCCCGCGACCTTCATCCCGGCGCTGATGGCCAGGCAGCGCGGCCGCAGCTACGCCGAGGTGATGAAGGGCCTGCACCCGCAGGACCTGCTCTGGTCGGATCTCGTGCGGGACATCCGCGAGGCCAACCCCGAGGTTCCCCTGACGATCTGGTGCGACGAGGACACGCCGCTCATCTGGCCCGAGGTGCTGCGCGCGGTGTCGGGCCACGCGCCGCGCACCGTGCTCGAGGGCACCGACGACCTTCTGGCCGGGCTGATGTCGCCTGAGGGCCTGGCGCGCCTGACCGCCGCGCTGTCCGCGCATCCGCCCCGCACGGTCAAGGCGCGGCGGCGGATCACCGCCGAGCACCTGGAACGCCACGGCCGCCCCGAGCAGCTCGAGCAGGAGATCGACCTGCCCGGCTGGACGCCGGCCCTGGCCGAGGCGCTGACCGCGCAGTACGACGACGACATCGCGCGCATCGCCGCCCTTCCCGGGGTCAGGCTGATCGCGGCCTAGGCCATGCCCAGCGCGGTCTTGTAGAGATCGAGGATCGCATCCTCCTCGGCCACGTCGTCGGGCTTGCGGCGGCGCAGCGCGATGATCTTGCGCATGACCTTGGTGTCGTAGCCGCGACCCTTGGCCTCGGCCATCAGCTCCTTGATCTGCTCGGCCACGTCGCGCTTCTCGGCGTCGAGCTGCTCGGCCCGCTCGATGAGCTGGCGCAGCTCGTCCGCGGCCACGTTGAAGGTGTCGGTGCCGTCCATCATCCTGCCTCTCCCTCGGTCGGCCCCTCCCTAGCGCCGTGCCAGGGCCTGATCAAGGCGGCGCGAGGGGGGCGGGGGGCCGGGGTTGCGCGGCGGCCCCGACCGGGCTAGGCCAGGGGGCGCGCGGCGACGGGGGCGGGGATGCAGGGTCTGATCGTGGGCGGTGCCCTCCTGTCGCTGGGCGGCGTGGCGGGCCTGCTGTGGTGCATCCGCCTTGTCGTCAAGGCGCGGCGCGAGGCGACGGGCGACGACGACCTCCGCGCCCGGCTGAAGCGGGTGGTGACGCTGAACCTCGCGGCGCTGGCCGTCTCGGCGCTGGGGCTGATGCTGGTGGTTGCGGGCATCCTGCTCGACTGATCCGGCGCGCGTGCGCGGCGGGCTTTTCCGGGCGGGCGGGCACGGCTATGCTCGGCCGACCCCAACGACGGAGCGACCGATGGACATCCGCCCGCTGACCGAGAGCTACGCGGTCTCGCCGCAGATCCGGCCCGAGGATCTGGCCGCGATCCGCGCCGCCGGCTTCACCATGATCATCGACAACCGCCCCGACGCCGAGATCCCTGCCGAGCTTCAGGCCGAGGCGATGCGGGCGGCGGCGGCGGACCAAGGGCTCGACTTCGTGGCGAACCCCGTGATCGCGGGCGCGCTGACGACCGAGAACGTCGAGGGCCAGCGCGCGGCCATCGCGGCGGCCCGGGGTCCGGTGCTCGCCTACTGCGCCAGCGGCAACCGCTCCTCGGTCGTCTGGGCGCTGGCCAGCGCGGGAACGCGGCCGACGGACGACCTGATCGCCCTTCCCGCGCGCCACGGCTACCAGCTCGAGGGTCTTCGCCCGCAGCTCGAGGCGCTGGCGCAGACGCGGGGGGGCTGAAGCCTAGCCCGCCGCCCGCAGGGACGGGGCCTCGCCGCCGTCCGGCCGGGACTCGGGGACGGGCACGGCCTGGCCCTGCGCCCCCGGCGCCAGCGCGGTCAGCCGCACGGCGCGCTGGCCGCGGTGCTGGCCCAGCCTGCCCTGCGCCAGCGGGCGCCCGTCCGGCGCCACGACCGCTATGCGGTCGACCGAGGCGGCGGGGACCGGCAGGACGATCCCTGCCTCCAGCGACAGGATGCGCGACAGGGGCAGCGTCAGCCGCGCGATCACGGTCTCGAGCACGCATTCGGCCGCCATCGCCTCCTCGGTCAGGCGGCGCGCGAAGTCGATCCGGGCCTGCGCCTCGGCCTCGGGCGCGCCCGGTCCCTGCGGCCGGCGACCGCGCCCCGTCGCGGGCAGCGCCAGGTGCAGCGGCCCGGTCTTCGCGCCCGACGCGAGGCTGATCTCGGCGGTCATCAGCCGGTAGGGCACGTCGTCGAGCAGCAGGCCCAGCGGGCGCGGGTCGTCGAGGAACGAGGCGTAGCGGAACCCGTCCGCCCAGGGCAGGTCGGCGTCGGCCGCGAGCCCCGCCTCGAGCCCCCGGAGCGCCGTGTCGATCCAGTCCGAGACCATCGCCGCGTCGGTTCGCGTCGGGCGGCGGGCGAGCACCGGGCCGGACGACACCCGGCCCATCGTCTGCACCTCGACCAGGCCGGCCAGCAGGCCCGCCGACACCGCCATGACCCCCAGCCCCTCGGCCGGACCCTCGAGCACGGCGATCATCGCCCGCTCGGGCACCAGCTCCAGCAACTCGGCGAGCGAGTGGCGGGCCACGGTCAGCGTCGTCACCTCGAGCCCCAGCGTCAGGCGGTCGCGCGCGGCCCGGGCGAGCGCGAGGGGCCAGGTCCGCTCCGCGCCCCGCGCGGGAGCCTCGGTCACGGCGCCGCGCAGCTTGCGCCGGACCGCCCGGTTGAACGCCGCCTGTTCCGCCATGCCCTGCCCCCGTCCCGCCTGCACAACCATGAAGTGCCGACATCGGCTTTACGGATCGTTACCGCGAACCGCCCCGCGCCGGGGCGGCGCGCAAAAAAAAGGGGGCGCCGCGCCACCGCGCGGCGCCCCGGCCGTCGCCGCGCGGCGCTACTCGGCCAGCGCGAGGTCGGTGATCGCGTGGGTCCAGGCCCCTTCCGGCACCTTGGTGATGACGGGATCCGACCCGCCCGCGAGCAGCTTCTCGACCGTCCGGTCGAAGTCGGCGGGGTCGAGCGCGCCGTTCGACCCGGCGGTCAGCTTCGCGATCTCGCCCATCATCCGCTTCTGGTGCGGCTCGGTCTGCGCGCCGGTCTCGTCGTTCTCGAGCACGATCATCGCCGCCTCGTCCGGGTTCGCCTCGGCGTATTTCCACCCCTTCATGCTCGCGCGCACGAAGCGCACCATCCTGTCGACGAAGGCGGGGTCCTGAAGCCGGTCCTCCAGCACATAGAGTCCGTCCTCCAGCGTGGCGACGCCCTGATCCTCGTACTTGAAGGTGACGAGCTGGTCGGGCGTGATGCCCGCGTCGATGACCTGCCAGTACTCGTTGTACGTCATGGTCGAGACGCAGGCGGCCTGCTTCTGGAGAAGCGGATCGACGTTGAAGCCCTGCTTGAGCACCGTGACCCCGCCGGGCGAGCCGTCGGTCGCGAGCCCCAGGGTGCTCATCCAGTTGAGGAACGGATACTCGTTGCCCCCGAACCAGACGCCCAGCGTCTTCCCGGCGAAGTCGGCCGGCGTCTCGACGCCCGACTCCTTCAGGCAGGTCAGCATCATGCCCGACGACTTGAAGGGCTGCGCGATGTTGACGAGCGGCAGCCCCTTCTCGCGCGCGGCCAGCGCCGAGGGGAGCCAGTCGACCACGACGTCCGCGCCGCCCCCGGCCATCACCTGCGTCGGCGCGATGTCGGGGCCGCCGGGCAGGATCGTGACCTCGAGGTTCTCCGCCTCGTAGAAGCCCTTGGCCTGCGCCACGTAGTAGCCCGCGAACTGCGCCTGCGTCACCCACTTCAGCTGCAGGGTCACCTCCTCCTGCGCGGCGGCGGCCGTGGCCCCCGCCAGCCCGAGGGCCAGGACCGCCCCCGTCAACACCCTTTTCATCGTCCACCTCCATGCTGGGCCCCCGGGGGCCGTTCTTATGTCCGTTGCGACGGATGCCAGAAGGTCACCCGCCGTTCCACCAGCACGATCGCCCCGTAGAGGAGCGAGCCGGCCAGCGCCGCGACCGCGATCTGCGCCCAGACCATCGTCAGGTTCAACACGTTGGCCTCGGTCGAGATGCGGAAACCCATTCCCTGCGTCGGGCCGCCGAAGAATTCGGCAACGATGGCCCCGATCAGCGCCAGAGTCGATGCGATCTTGAGCCCGTTGAACACGAAGGGCATCGCCGCCGGCAGCCGCAGGCGCCAGAGCGCGGGCCACCATCCCGCCCCCCAGGTCGCCATCAGGTCGCGCTGCATCCGGTCGGTCGCCTGAAGCCCCGCGACGGCGTTGAGCAGGATCGGGAAGAAGACCATCGCCACGACGACCGCCGCCTTCGACTGCCAGCCGAAGCCGAACCACATCACGAGGATCGGGGCGAGCCCCACGATGGGAAGCGCCGCGACGAAGTTGCCGATGGGCAGAAGGCCGCGGCGCAGGAACGCGAAGCGGTCGACGGCGATGGCCGTGGCGATCGCCGCCGCGGCCCCGATCGCGAGCCCCGAGAGCGCGCCCCGCACCACCGTCTGCACGAAGTCGCCCCAGAGGACGGCCCCGCTGTCCGCGATTTCGGCCGCGATGGCCGTGGGCGGCGGCAGGATCACCGGCGAGACGCCGAGGCCGCGCACCAGCCCCTCCCACAGCACGAGGATCGTCACGCCGAAGAGAACCGGAACCGCGATCCGCGCGAGGCGCGACCGCGACGCCGCGATCCGGACGTTCGCGGCCCAGGCCAGCCCCCAGAACACGAGCGCGCCCGCGATCCAGGTCACGCGCGGACCCCCATCCGCCGCCCCGCCACGCGCTCCGCCTGCCCGACGATCAGGATGAGGACGCCGGCGAGGATCGCCGCCGCGAAAAGCGCGGACCACATGATCAGCGGCTCGCCGAACTGGCTGCCGATCAGCATCCGCGCGCCGAGGCCCGCGACCGCGCCGGTGGGCAGTTCGCCGACGATCGCCCCGACGAGGGCGGCGGCGATCGCGACCTTCAGGCTCGCGAACAGGTAGGGCAGCGAGGCGGGCAGGCGCAGCCGCAGGAACATCTGCGCCTCGGAGGCGCTCCACGTCCGCATCTGGTCGATCTGCATCGCATCGGGGCTGCGCAGGCCCTTGACCATCCCCACCAGCACCGGGAAGAACGAGAGATAGGCCGAGATCACCGCCTTCGGCACCAGCCGGTCCTGGATGCCCATCTGCGCGGTCAGCACCACGATCATCGGCGCCAGTGCCACGATCGGAATCGTCTGGCTGATGATGGCCCAGGGCATCACGCCCATCTCCATCGCGCGGAAGCGGACGATGGCCATGGCAAGGCCCATGCCGACCGCGATTCCCAGCGCAAAGCCCGCAAGCGTCGCCTCGAGCGTGATCCAGCCATGATAGATCAGGCTCCGGCGCGAGGTGGGGGCCTGCCCCGCGACCCCCTGCCACAGGTGCGCGGCCACCTGGTGGGGCGGCGGCAGCAGGGGCCGGTCCTGCGCCATGGTCTGCGGGATCACCTCGGCCCAGGTCACCGCGGTGCCGGCGCGCGCGGCCTGGTCGAAGACCCAGGCCGCGTTGAGCCAGACCGAGGCCGCGTACCAGACCGCGACCAATGCGGCGAGGACGGTGAGGACGGGCAGCGTGCGGGTCATGCCAGCCCCCCCCACCCCATCCCTCCCCCACGGGGGGGGAGGGAGCCGGTTGGGATCAGGCACCGGACCGAATGCATGGTGCGCTTCCCTCCCCCCCCGTGGGGGAGGGATGGGGTGGGGGGGATGTCAGCAAAGCTCATGCCCGCCCCTGCGGCCAGACGATCAGCGCCACCGCGACGACCCCCAGCGCCATGCCCGCCATCTGCAGGCCGGTCGGGCGTTCCTCGAACACGAACCAGGCGACGAGGCCGATCGCCACGAGCTGCACGATGCTGGACAGGCTGATCGCGACCGCCAGCCCCCCCTCGCGCATGAGGCGCACCATCATCAGGTTGCCCACCGTGAACAGCGCCAGCGCCGTGACGAGCACCCAGGCCTGCCCGTTCGCGGAATAGGTCCGCAGCACGGTGTTCGCGCCCACGAACACCACCATCGCCATCCCGAGCCAGAGAAGCAGCGCGCCGGACATCACACCTCCGCCCCGTGGCCCGCGCGCAGCCCCTCGCGCACGCGGTGCGACAGGGCCGCGAAGCCGGGCGTGTCGCGGATGCCGAGCGGCCTCTCGCGCGGGAGCGGGCTGTCGATCACCTCCGTGATGCGGCCCGGCCGGGGGCTCATGACGACGATCTTCGTGGACAGGTACACCGCCTCGGGGATGGAGTGGGTGACGAAGCCGATGGTCTTGCCGGTGCGGCGCCAGAGCCGCAGCACCTCCTCGTTGAGCCTGTCGCGCACGATCTCGTCCAGCGCGCCGAAGGGCTCGTCCATCAGCAGGATGTCGGCATCGAAGGCGAGCGCGCGGGCGATGCTGGCGCGCTGCTGCATCCCGCCCGAAAGCTGCCAGGGGTACTTGTTGGCGAAGGCCGACAGGTCCACGAGCGCCAGCACGCGGTCGACCCGTTCGGCCTGCTCGGCCTTCGGGAACCCCATGATCTCCAGCGGCAGGCGGACGTTGCCCGCGATGGTCCGCCAGGGATAGAGCCCCGCCGCCTGGAAGACGTAGCCGTAGGCCCGCTTCCGGCGCGCCTCGTCGGGGGTCATCCCGTTGACAGTGAGCGTGCCACCCGTCGGTGTCTCCAGCGCCGCGATGGCGCGCAGGAACGTCGTCTTCCCGCAGCCCGAGGGGCCGATGAAGCTGACGAACTCGCCGCGATCGATGGTGAGCGAGACGTCGCGGAGGGCGTGGACCGGGCCGTCGGCGGTCTGGAAGACGAGGTCGAGGGCGCGGGCCTCGATGACGGGGCGCGTTTCCGCTTTTGCGGCATCATTGGGTGTTGAGGCTACCATTATGCCGGTCATGTGGACTCTGCGCGGTCTGCGTCATCGCTATCGGGCATGAGCAACAGCACGAACTCGACAAGCCGGTAGGAAATCCCAGCCACGACCCCCAAGCCAAGCAGAGTGGGGTCCGCTCCGGAAACCTCTCCCAGGATCGCCGACGCGAGGATGACGTTCAGCGCTCCTGCGATCCCGAATACAGGCAGGTCGAACCAGAGCGGCCAGTTCGTTCCTGACCGCAAACCGGCAATGCCTCGCTTCAACCCGATCCAGCCGGGGAGGCCCAAGACCGCCGTCATCGCCGGAAAGATGTACGCCACATTCGCTGGCGGCCATTCGCCGCCCTGCCGCCACTCGACGAAGTACCACAGCAGCCAAGGCGTCCAACAAGCTACAGCATAGCCGATAGCAAAGGCGAAGACGGCCTTCATCAAACCCCCGTCGCCGGAACGCCCGTGCGTTCCACCGGCCTCGGCGCGGTCAGCTCCTTCCACGCGCTCAGCGCGCGGTTGACCGCCGGCCGCGCCTCGCGGGGGACGAACTGGCCGTGCCCCTCCTCGGTCCGCACGGCGCCGTCCTCCACCGCGACCTTGCCGCGCGTCAGGGTGTAGCGCGGCAGGCCTTTCACGCGCTGGCCCTCGAACACGTTGTAGTCGATGGCGCTCTGCTGAGCGGCGGCCGTGATCGTCTTCTCCTTCTCCGGGTCCCAGACCACCAGATCGGCGTCGGCCCCGACCAGCACCGCGCCCTTCTTCGGGTAGCAGTTCAGGATCTTCGCAATGTTGGTGCTGGTCACGGCCACGAACTCGTTGGGCGTCAGCCGCCCGGTGCCGACGCCGTGGGTCCAGAGCATCGGCATCCGGTCCTCGAGCCCCCCCGTCCCGTTCGGGATCCTGGAGAAATCGTTGCGGCCGAACCGCTTCTGCTCGGTCGTGAAGGCGCAGTGGTCGGTCGCGACGACCGACAGGCTGCCCGACTGCAGCCCGGCCCAGAGGCTGTCCTGATGCCGCCTGTCGCGGAACGGCGGGCTCATGACCCGCCGCGCCGCGTGGTCCCAGTCGGGGTGGCGGTACTCGGAATCGTCCAGCGTCAGGTGCTGGATCAGCGGCTCGCCCCAGACGCGCTTGCCGGCGGCGCGCGCCCGGCGGATCGCCTCGTGCGCGTCCTCGCAGGATGTGTGGACCACGTACAACGGCACGCCCGCCATGTCGGCGATCATGATCGCGCGGTTGGTGGCCTCGCCCTCGACCTGCGGGGGGCGGGAGTAGGCGTGGGCCTCCGGCCCCGTGTTCCCCTCGGCCAGCAGGCGCGCGGTGAGTTCGGCCACCACGTCGCCGTTCTCGGCATGGACCATCGCGAGGCCGCCGAGGTCGCCCACGCGGGTGAACGACTGGAACATCTCGTCGTCGTTCACCATAAGCGCGCCCTTGTAGGCCATGAAGTGCTTGAAGCTGGTGATCCCGGCCTTCACGCTTTCGGCCATGTCCTCCCACACCGGCTGCCCCCACCAGGTGATCGCCATGTGGTAGGAATAGTCGCAGTTCGCGCGCCCCGACTTGTTCGACCACATTCGGGCCGCGTCCATCAGCCCCTGCCCCTGGCCCGGCAGGATGAAGTCGACGACCATCGTCGTGCCCCCGCTGAGGGCCGCGCGCGTGCCCGACTCGAAGTCGTCGGAGGAGTAGGTGCCCATGAAGGGCATCTCCAGATGCGTGTGCGGGTCGATCCCGCCGGGCATCACGTAGCACCCTGTCGCGTCGAGGTTGGTGGTGCCGACGAGGTTGTCGCCGATGTGCGTGATGCGGCCGTGGTCGATGAGCACGTCGGCCCGGTAGGTGAGGTCGGCGGTGACGATTGTGCCGTTGCGGATGGCGGTCGTGGTCATCTCAGGTTCGTCCTCTGCCATTCGGAAAGGTCAGTCGGCCCAAGCTCATCTGGCAAATCATCCAGTTCCATAATGCCTTATGCGCGAGCGTAAACGTCATCCGCAGCTTGCGCGGGGCTGAGATAGAAGCCGGAGATCTCATCGTTCACCCAAAGAACCCAGCGCCCGTCGTCTCTCGGCTGGATTGATAGCCGCACTCCGCGAACCATTGCTCGGTAAACGGTCATTTCATTTCCTGTTCGTTCCGACCGCAGCGCCCACTCATCTCTCCACGCCCGCCCTGTTGAGACCAACGCCAAGCAGAGCCGACGCGCTCGTCACGCGTTCGGGCCTTGATAAGTTGTGCCGCGCAAAGGGAGACCGGACCGCCCCGCGTCCGTCAGCCGCCAACCAGCTCCAGCCGGCGCTCAACGCGCTCGAGGCGCTCCTCGATCTTGTCCACGCGACGCGAGAGGGAGGCGTACTGCATCTCGATGATGCCCAGGCGCTCCTTGATCTCGCGCAGGTCGTCGCCGTGCCGCGCCAAGGTCGCCTGGATCGCCTTGAGCGTCTCGTAGAGGAGTTCGGTCGTGACTTCGGCGCGTCGAGCGGGCATCGGCGTCTCCACGGATCGCTCGAGCGATCCGGATGCAAACATAGGGCAAAGGCCGTCACGTGACCACCCCCGCCACATCCAGCACCGCGTGCAGCAGCACATCCGTCCCCGCCTTCGCCCATTCCGGGCTGATCTTCTCCGCCTCGTTGTGGCTCAGGCCCCCCTCGCAGGGGCACATGATCATCACGGTGGGGCAGACGCGCGCGGTCCAGCAGGCATCGTGGCCCGCGCCGGAGACGATGTCGCGGTGGCTGTGGCCGAGGCGTTCGGCGGCGGAGCGGACCACCGTCACCAGCCCCGGATCGAAGGTCACGGGGTCGAAGTGGCCGACGTCCTCGATCGACGCGCCGAGGCCCAGCTCGGTGGCGACCGCCTGGACGGCGCGTTCGACCTCTGCCTTCATCGCGTCGAGCTTGCCCTGCTCGGGGCTGCGGATGTCGATGGTGAACACCGCCCGCCCCGGGATCACGTTGCGGCTGTTGGGGTGGAGGACGGCCTGCCCGACGGCCCCCACGGCGTCGGGCTGGTGGCTCATCGCGATCTGGTGGACCCGCTCGATGATGCGGGCCATGCCGAGGCCGGCGTTGACGCGCATCCCCATCGGCGTGCTGCCCGTATGCGCCTCGCGCCCCGTCAGCGTCACCTCCAGCCACCAGAGGCCCTGGCCGTGCGTGACGACGCCGATGGTCTTGCCTTCCGCCTCGAGGATCGGGCCCTGCTCGATGTGCAATTCCAGCATGGCGTGGAAGCGGCGCTTGCCCACGGGCTCGTCCCCGACCCAGCCGATGCGCGCGAGCTCGTCGCCGAAGCGCTTTCCTTCGGAGTCGCGGCGGTCGTAGGCGTAGTCCTGGCTGTGGATGCCCGCGTAGACGCCGCTGGCGAGCATCGCGGGGGCGAAGCGTGCGCCCTCCTCGTTCGTCCAGTTGACGACCGTGATCGGCCGCTTCGTGCGGATGCCCGCGTCGTTCAGCGTGCGCACGACCTCCAGCGCGCCCAGGACGCCCAGCACCCCGTCGTAGCGCCCCCCCGTGGGCTGCGTGTCGAGGTGGCTGCCCATGGCCACGGGCAGCGCGTCCGGGTCGGTGCCGGGGCGCGTGGCGAACATCGTGCCCATGGCGTCGAGGCCCATCGTCATCCCCGCCGCCTCGCACCACGCCTGGAACAGGCGTCGGCCCTCGGCGTCGGCGTCGGTCAGGGTCTGGCGGTTGCACCCCCCGGCCACGCCGGGGCCGACCTGCGCCATGGCGTCGAGGCTGTCCCAGAGCCGGCCGCCGTCCACCGACAGGTTCGCGCCGTGAGCCGTCATCCGCCAACCCCCCGCCGGGGTCTTCGCGCCCCGGTCCGATTCCGTGCTGACCGTCCGGTCAAGGATGAAGCGACCACAGGGGCGGGGTCAGGTCAATGCCGCAGTTGGCGGGTCGCCGCGCAGGCCGGCGATCGAGGCGGAATTTCCGGCGGACGGGCTGGAACGCAAGCGCGCCGTGCCTATCTGCCGGGGACAGGCCAACGGAAGGGAACGCCTCATGTTCAAGGGATTGACCCGCTCGCTCGTCATCGTCGCAGGGCTGATCGTCGTCCTGCCCTACGCCATGATGATGGCCGTCCAGTGACGCCGCGGGGGCCGGCGCGGGCCGGCCGCCGCCCGGATCAGCCGAGCCGCCCCAGCACCTCGGCCAGCGTGCCGATCAGGTGGTCGATCTGCGCCCGGTCGATGATCAGCGGCGGGCTCATCGCGATGATGTCGCCGGTGGTGCGGATCAGGATGCCCCGCTCGTAGGCGTCGAGGAAGGCCTGGAAGGCGCGCTTCGTGGGCTGGCCGTCGATGGGCTGCAGCTCCACCGCGCCGATGAGGCCGAGGTTGCGGACGTCGATGACGTGCGGCAGGCCGCGCAGGGAATGGATCGCCTCCTCCCAGTAGGGGGCGATGGCGGCGGCGCGCTCGAACAGACCCTCCTCGCGGTAGGTGTCGAGCGTGGCGATCGCCGCCGCGCAGGCGATCGGGTTGCCGGAGTAGGTGTAGCCGTGGAACAGCTCGATGATGTGCTCGGGCCCCTGCATGAACACGTCGTGGACGGCGGAGGTGGTGAGGACGGCCCCCATCGGGATCACGCCGTTGGTCAGGCCCTTGGCGGTGGTCATCAGGTCGGGCGTCACCCCGAAGTGCTGGGCCGCGAAGGGCGCGCCGAGCCGGCCGAAGCCGGTGATGACCTCGTCGAAGATCAGCAGGATCCCGTGCTTCGCGGTGATCGCGCGCAGCTTCTCGAGATAGCCCTTCGGCGGGATCAGGACGCCGGTCGACCCTGCGACAGGCTCCACGATGACGGCGGCGATGGTCTCGGCCCCGTGCAGCGCCACGATCCGCTCCAGTTCGTCGGCGAGGTTGGCGCCATGCTCGGGCTGGCCCCTGGCATGGGCGTTCTGCGCGGGCAGGTGGGTGTGCGGCAGGTGGTCCACGCCGCCCAGAAGCGTGCCGAAGACCTTGCGGTTGTTGACGATCCCGCCGACCGAGATGCCGCCGAAGTTGACGCCGTGGTAGCCCCGCTCGCGCCCGATCAGCCGCGTGCGCGCACCCTCGCCCCGCGCGCGGTGGTAGGCGATGGCGAGCTTGAGCGCGGTCTCCACGCTCTCGCTGCCCGAGTTGGTGTAGAAGACGTGCTCCATCCCCTCGGGCGCGATGCCGATCAGGCGGTTCGCGAGTTCGAAGGCCGCGGGGTGGCCCATCTGGAAGGCGGGCGCGTAATCCATCTCGGCCGCCTGGCGCTGGATCGCCTCGGTGATCCTCGGGCGGCAGTGGCCCGCGTTGCAGCACCACAGGCCCGCGGTCCCGTCCAGCACCTGCCGCCCGTCGCTGGTCGTGTAGTGCATGTCGCGCGCGCCCACGAACATCCGCGGGTTCTTCTTGAACTGCCGGTTCGCGGTGAAGGGCATCCAGAAGGCGTTGAGGTCGTTCGGGGTCGGCTTGCGGTCGAGCGCCATGGGCGTGTCCTTCGCGGGCGTGATTGCGCGGGAAAGCCTAGCAGGGCGCGCCGCACCCCACAACGGCCCTGACCCGCCGGGGCTGTTGCGTCGGGGTCCGATTTCCGGCAAGGGTCGGCTCCCGACCGGGAGCCTTGCGATGACCAGCCCGACCACCGCCCGCCCGCGGACCCGCATCCAGGCGAAGAACTCCGAGACGATCCTCGAGGCGGCGCTGGAGGTCTTCGCGCGCCACGGGTTCCGGGGCGCCACGCTGGACCAGATCGCCGAGACGGCCGGCCTGTCGAAGCCGAACCTGCTCTACTACTTCCCCTCGAAGGAGGCGATCCACCGGGCGCTGCTCACCCGGCTTCTGGACATGTGGCTCGACCCCCTCCGGGCGCTCGATCCGGCCGGCGACCCGGTCACGGAGATCCTCGCCTACGTCCGCCGCAAGCTGGAGATGAGCCGCGACTTTCCGCGCGAGAGCCGGCTCTTCGCCAACGAGATCCTGCAGGGCGCCCCGCGCATGGGCGGCACGATCGAGGCCGACCTCAGGCGGCTGGTCGACCAGAAGGCCGAGGTGCTGCGGCAGTGGATGCGCGAGGGGCGGATCGGGCGGGTCCACCCCGTGCACCTCATCTTCTCCATCTGGGCGCTGACGCAGCACTATGCGGACTTCGACGTGCAGGTGCGCGCGGTGCTCGGACCCGGCGAGGACCCCTACCCCGAGGCCGCCGGCTATCTCGAAACGCTGTTCCGCCGGTTGCTTGCGGCGTGAGGCGCGCCAGATGATGCCGCACGCCGCGCGACCCCGGCGAGCCAGGCAGGATCCGCGATGACCCCAGCAGACGCCGAAGCCGCCGCGCCGGACGCGGGCCGCGAGGCGGACCAGCCCCACCGGCCGCAGAACCTGTGGGTCGCCACGCTGGGCGCGGTGGGCGTCGTCTACGGCGACATCGGCACCAGCCCGCTCTACGCGATGCGCGAGGCGCTTCACGCCGCCGGCCGCGACGGGCTGGACCGGGACGACGTGCTGGGCGTGATCTCGCTGCTCGTCTGGACGCTGATCCTGCTCGTCGCGGTCAAGTACGTGATCCTGATCCTGCGCGCCGACAACAAGGGCGAGGGGGGCACGCTGTCGCTCGTCGCGCTCGTGCAGGAGGGGCTGGGGCACAGGCCGGGCTGGCTGCTGGCGCTGGGGGTGCTCGGCATCTCGCTGTTCTTCGGGGACGCGATCATCACGCCCGCCATGTCGGTCCTGTCCGCGGTGGAGGGGATGTCGCTCGTCACCCCCGCCTTCACGCCCTTCGTCGTGCCGGCGACGCTGGGGATCATCGTCGGGCTGTTCCTGTTCCAGTCGCAGGGCACGCAGACCGTGTCGATCCTCTTCGGGCCGGTGATGACGGTCTGGTTCCTCGTGATGGCGGGGCTGGGGCTCTGGCACATCGGGGACGATCCCTCGATCCTCGCGGCGCTGAACCCTGCCCACGCGGCGGGCTTCCTAGCCGAGAACGGGCTCGCCTCGCTGATCGTGCTGGGCTCGGTGTTCCTCGCCGTGACGGGGGGCGAGGCGCTCTACGCCGACATGGGGCACTTCGGCCGCCGCCCGATCCGCCTCGCCTGGGGGGTGCTGGTCTTCCCGGCACTGACGCTCTCCTACCTCGGGCAGGGGGCGCTCGTGCTGGCCGACCGCGAGGCCGCGGACAACCCCTTCTTCCTGATGGCGCCGGCCTGGGCGCTGCCGATCCTCGTGGCGCTGGCCACCGCCGCGACCGTCATCGCGAGCCAGGCGGTGATCTCGGGGGCCTTCTCGATGATGCGGCAGGCGACGCGGATGGGTCTCCTGCCACGGCTGGAGATCACCCACACCTCCGAGGCGCAGGAGGGGCAGGTCTACCTGCCGGGCGTCAACGCCATCCTCGCGGTGGGCGTGATCGTGCTGGTCGTGGCCTTCGGCAGTTCCAGCGACCTCGCCGCCGCCTACGGAATCGCGGTGTCGGGCGACATGGTGATCACTTCGATCCTCGCCTTCGTGCTGTTCTGGCGGGCCTGGCGCTGGCCGCTCGCCGGGGCGCTGCTGGTGATGGCGCCGATCCTTGCGCTGGAGACGCTGTTCCTCGGCGCGAACGCCCTCAAGGTGCTCGACGGGGGCTACGTGCCGCTTCTGATCGCGGGGGCGATGGGCTTTCTCATCTGGACCTGGGTGCGGGGCACCACGCATGTCCAGGCGCTGAGCCGCAGGGGCGGCACCTCGATGCAGGGGCTGATCGAGACGATCACGCGGTCGGGACGGCTGACGACCGTGCCCGGCACCGCCGTCTTCCTGACCTCGGATCCCGACAGCGCGCCGGCCGCGCTCCTGCACAACGTCAAGCACAACCACGTCCTGCACGAGCGCAACCTGATCGTCACCGTCGTGGTGGCCAACCGTCCCTACGTGCCCGAATCCGAACGGGTCCACCTGCGCCCGCTCGCACCCCGCTTCACCGGCGTCGACATGACCTTCGGCTACATGGAGGAGCCGAACGTGCCCCGTGCGCTGATGATCGCCCGCCGCATGGGCGAGAGGTTCGACATCATGGCGACCTCGTTCTTCGTCAACCGCCGCACCTTCCGGTCGAGCCGCGCGCAGGGGCTGCCCGGCTGGCAGGAACGGCTGTTCATCGCCATGACGAAGTCGGCGGCGGACGTCACCAGCTTCTACCGCCTGCCCACCAACCGCGTGGTCGAGATGGGCCAGCAGATGAACATCTGAGCTATTCCGCCGCCATGGCGCCGGGGTTGTTCGGGTGCGTCGTCCAGTTGGCGTAGTCGCCCACCCGCGTGCCGGTCCGCGGATCGACCGCGCCCTTCGGCAGCTCCACCATGGTGATGCAGTCCTCCACCGGGCAGACGTTGACGCAGAGGTTGCAGGCCACGCACTCCTCGTCCTTCACGGTGAAGACGCGGTCGGGCGACATGGCGATGGCCTGGTGGCTCGTGTCCTCGCAGGCGGCGTAGCAGCGGCCGCAGCTGATGCACAGGTCCTGGTCGATCCGCGCCTTGGTCACGTAGCTCAGGTTGAGGTACTGCCAGTCGGTCACGTTCGGCACGGCGCGGCCGACGATCTGGCGCGTCTCGGTGAAGCCCTTGCGGTCCATGTAGTCCGAGAGGCCCGAGATCATCTCCTGCACGATCCTGAAGCCGTAGGTCATGGCCGCCGTGCAGACCTGCACGTTGCCCGCGCCGAGCGTCATGAACTCCGCCGCGTCGCGCCAGGTGGTGACGCCGCCGATGCCGCTGATGGGCAGGCCGCGTGTCGCGGGGTCGCGCGCGATCTCGGCCACCATGTTCAGCGCGATGGGCTTCACCGCCGGGCCGCAGTAGCCGCCGTGCGTGCCCTTGCCGTCGATCGTGGGCTCCGGCGCGAAGTCGTCGAGGTCGACCCCGGTGATCGAGTTGATCGTGTTGATGAGGCTGACCGCGTCCGCGCCGCCGCGCTTCGCCGCCTCGGCGGGCTTGCGGATGTCGGCGATGTTGGGCGTCAGCTTGACGATGCAGGGCATCCGGCTGTGGGCCTTCACCCAGCGCGTGACCATCTCGATGTATTCGGGCACCTGCCCCACGGCGCTGCCCATGCCGCGCTCGGCCATGCCGTGCGGGCAGCCGAAGTTCAGCTCCACCCCGTCGGCCCCGGTGTCCTCGATCCGGTGGAGGATGTCGCGCCATGAGTCCTCGTCGCAGGGGACCATCAGGCTGATGACCAGCGCCCGGTCGGGGTAGTCGCGCTTCACGGCCTTGATCTCGCGCAGGTTCACCTCGAGCGGGCGGTCGGTGATGAGCTCGATGTTGTTCAGGCCGAGCAGTCGGCGGTCCGCCCCCCAGACCGCGCCGTAGCGGGGTCCGTTCACGTTGACCACGGGCGGCCCCTCGGACCCGAGCGTCTTCCAGACGACCCCGCCCCAGCCCGCCCTGAAGGCGCGGCGCACGTTCACCTCCTTGTCGGTCGGCGGCGCCGAGGCGAGCCAGAAGGGGTTCGGGGACTTGATGCCGATGAAGGTGGTGGTCAGGTCAGCCATGGCGGGCTCCGGTACGGGGGAGGGATGTCAGCCGGTCAGCAGGCGCCAGAGCCAGCCGATGCCCTGCCCCACCACCTCGCCGAAGGCGGGGGTGACATAGGCCCAGGCCAGGCTGCCCGCGATGTTGACCGGCGCGAACTGCCAGAACGGCAGGCGCGCGATGCCCGCCATCACGAAGACCACGGCGCGCAGCGGGCCGAAGAAATGCCCGATCAGCACCGCGAACACGCCCCAGCGCAGGAAGGCGTCCTTGCCCTTCGCGACGAGCTCCGGCCGGTCGCGCAGCGGCCATATGCCCAGCATCCAGTCGCCGTAGCGCCACCCCAGCCAGTAGGAGAAGAACGATCCCAGCAGCGCCCCGACCGAGGCCCCCGCCCAGATCGGCAGCAGCGACAGCTCGCCCGTCGCGACCAGCGCGCCCACGCCGAGCAGGATCGCGGTCGAGGGAATGGCGATCGAGATGAAGGCCGTGTTCTCGCCCAGCGCGAACAGCAGGGCGATCCAGAAGGCCCATCCGTTGTTCGCCCTGACGAAAGCCAGAATACCGTCGATCCATCCGTCCATCGTCCGCTCCGCAGGGGTCCGCGCCGCAGACTGATCGCTGGCCGCGCCGGGCGCAAGCCACGGTCATCGCGCGCGCGCCATCAGGGCGGCATGGATGTCCTCGGCCGCGTCGCGCCCCTCGGCCACGGCGGTCACGGTCAGGTCCTCGCCCCCCGCCGCGCAGTCGCCCCCCGCCCAGACTCCGGGGATCGACGTCCGCCCCGCGGCATCCACGTCGATCTTGCCGCCCCTGAGGGCCAGCCCGCCCGGCGCGCCGGCAAGCGTCTGGCCGATCGCCTTGAACACCTGGTCGGCGCGCAGGCGGAACGTCTCGGGCAGAAGGGTCAGGCCGTCGGGGCCTTCGGCGGTGTAGGCGAACTCCACCTCGCGCACGGCGCCGTTACCGTGGACCGCGACGGGGGCCGCGTTGCAGACGATGCGGACGCCCGCGCTCGTCGCGTGCTCCTGCTCGTCGAGGGAGGCGCCCATGCGGTCGCGGCTGCGTCGGTAGACGATCGTGACCGTTTCCGCCCCCAGGAGCTTAGACTGGACAGCGGCGTCCACCGCCGTCATCCCGCCGCCGATCACGACCACGTCGCGGCCGATGGGCAGCGCCGCCTTGTCCGCCGCCTGCCGCAGGTGCGCGATGAAGTCGACCGCCGGCACGACCGCGTCCCGTTCCTCGCCCGGGGCGCGCAGGGCGTTGACGCCGGCAAGGCCCATCCCGAGGAACACCGCGTCGTGGCTCTCGCGCAGCCCCTCCAGCGTGATGTCGCGCCCGAGCGCCACGCCCTGGTGCAGCGCGATGCCGCCGATCTTGAGCAGCCAGTCGACCTCGGCCTGCGCGAAGTCGTGCGGGGCCTTGTAGCTCGCGATGCCGAACTCGTTCAGCCCGCCGGGCTTGGGCCGCGCGTCGTAGACATCGACGTCGTTGCCCTTCATCGCCAGCCGGTGCGCGCAGGCCAGCCCCGCCGGCCCCGCCCCCACAACGGCGATCCGCCGCCCCGTGGGGGCCGCACGCGCGAAAGGATGCACCCCTGCCGCCATCAGCGTGTCGGTCGCGTGCCGCTGGAGCCGACCGATCTCCACCGGCTTGCCCTCGGCGGCCTCGCGCACGCAGGCCTCCTCGCACAGCGTCTCGGTCGGGCAGACGCGGGCGCACATGCCGCCCATGATGTTGGCCGAAAGGATCGTCCTCGCCGCCGCCTCGGGCGTCCCCGTGGCGATCTGCCGGATGAAGAGCGGGATGTCGATGCCGGTGGGGCAGGCGGTGACGCAGGGCGCGTCGTGGCAGAAGTAGCAGCGGTCGGCTGCGACCTGCGCTTCGTGCCGGTCGAAGGGCGGCACATGGTCGTCGAAGTTCGCGGCGTAGGCTTCGGCTGGCAGGCGCCCCGGCACGATGCCGGGCGTCAGCGGGCTGTTGGACAAGGCGATCCTCCCGGTGGGGCTCCGTTCCTGGGCGTTGCGGAAGGCTGCCACGGCCCGTCGTTTTTATCAAACGGTAAATTTCCCGGGCGGCACGCGGGGCCCGCACCCGCGTCGCGCAGGCCCCAAGTCGTGCTTTTCAGCCCCCGAGGGCGCCTGTATAAGCGCCCGGCGCAGGGCGGCGGCCACCCCGGGCCGCCCGCCAGGACACCGGACGGCAGAGCCGGGCAATCGCGGAACCAGAGGACGGCATGAGCAAGCAGCACACCGAAGCGGACGTGGCCTTCATCCAGGCGCTGGCCGAGCTTCTGAACCGCAACGACCTGACCGAGCTTTCGGTGAAGCGCGAGTACGGCCCCGACGACCGGCTGGACGTGAAGGTGTCCAAGCACGCGGCCGTGGTCCAGGTGGCGCAGGCCCCCGCCGCGCCCTTCGCCCCGGCCCCGCAGGCCGCGCCGGCCGCGGCCACCGCCGCCGCGGCCGAGGACCCGGCCCAGCATCCGGGCGCGGTCACCTCGCCGATGGTCGGCACCGCCTATCTCGCGGCGGAACCGGGGGCCGCGCCCTTCGTGACGCTGGGGGCCACGGTGGCCGAGGGCCAGACCGTCCTCATCATCGAGGCGATGAAGACGATGAACCAGATCCCCGCCCCCCGCGCGGGCACGGTGAAGCGGATCCTCGTCGCCGACGGCAACCCGGTCGAGTACGGCGCGCCGCTGATGATCATCGAATGACGGCCGATCCGATGACGCCGATCTTCGACAAGATCCTGATCGCCAACCGGGGCGAGATCGCGCTGCGCGTCGTGCGCGCGTGCCGCGAGATGGGCATCCGCTCGGTCGCCGTCCATTCCACCGCGGACGCCGACGCGATGCACGTCCGCATGGCCGACGAGAGCGTCTGCATCGGCCCCGCGCCATCGACCGACAGCTACCTTTCCAAGGCCGCCATCATCTCGGCCTGCGAGATCACCGGGGCGCAGGCGGTCCACCCCGGCTACGGCTTCCTCAGCGAGAACGCGGGCTTCGCGCAGGCGCTGGCCGACCACGACATCACCTTCATCGGGCCGACGGCGGAGCACATCCGCATCATGGGCGACAAGATCACCGCGAAGGAGACGGCGAAGGCGCTGGGCATCCCCGTCGTGCCCGGATCGGACGGCGGCGTGCCGGACTACGAGACCGCGCAGACCGTGGCCGCCTTCATCGGCTACCCCGTCATCATCAAGGCCACGGCCGGCGGCGGCGGTCGCGGCATGAAGGTCGCGGCCGACCCCCGCTCGCTCGAGACGGCGTTCCGCACCGCGCGGGCGGAGGCCAAGGCCGCCTTCGGCAACGACGAGGTCTACATCGAGAAGTACCTCCAGAAGCCCCGCCACATCGAGGTGCAGGTCTTCGGCGACGGCAAGGGCAACGCGGTCCACCTGGGGGAGCGCGACTGCTCGCTCCAGCGCCGCCACCAGAAGGTGCTCGAGGAAGCGCCCGGCCCCGCGATCACGCCCGAGCTGCGCGCGCGGATCGGCGGCATCTGCGCCAACGCCATGGCCAAGCTGAACTACATCGGCGCGGGCACGGTCGAGTTCCTCTACGAGGACGGCGAGTTCTACTTCATCGAGATGAACACCCGCCTCCAGGTCGAGCATCCGGTGACGGAGGCGATCTTCGGCGTCGATCTCGTGCGCGAGCAGATCCGCGTCGCGGGCGGCCTGCCGCTGTCGTTCTCGCAGGACGACCTCATGATCGACGGCCATGCGATCGAGGTCCGGATCAACGCCGAGCGCCTGCCGAACTTCGCCCCCTGCCCCGGCCGGGTGCGGATGTTCCACGCGCCCGGCGGCCTCGGGGTCCGCGTCGACAGCGCGCTCTACTCGGGCTATTCGATCCCGCCCTACTACGACAGCCTGATCGGCAAGCTGATCGTCCAGGGCCGCGACCGGCCCGAGGCGCTGGCGCGCCTGCGCCGCGCGCTGGGCGAGCTCATCATCGACGGCATCGACACGACCGTGCCGCTGTTCGACGCGCTTCTCGACGAGCCGGCGATCCAGACGGGCGACTACACGATCCACTGGCTGGAGACCTGGCTCGCGGACTCCTTCCAGCGCGCCTGAGGTGGAGGGGGCCGTCACCCCCGCGACGCTGCTTCGCGCCTACGCGGCGGGCGTCTTCCCGATGGCCGAGGGCCGCGACGACCCCAGGGTCCACTGGGTCGACCCGCGCCGGCGCGGCGTCCTGCCGATGGAGGGTCCGCGCATCTCGCGCAGCCTTGCGCGGCGCATCCGGCGGGGCGGGTTCGAGGTCGCGGCCGACCGCGACTTCGCGGGCGTCCTCGACGCCTGCGCGGCGCGGGACGAGACCTGGATCAACGCGCCGATCCGCGACCTCTACCTCGAGCTGCACCGGATGGGGCACGCCCATTCGGTCGAGGTGCGGCGCGGCGACGCGCTGATCGGCGGCATCTACGGCGTGGCGCTGGGGGCGGCGTTCTTCGGCGAGAGCATGGTGTCGGGGGCGGCCGACGGCTCGAAGCTCGCGCTCGTGTTCCTGATGCAGCGCCTGCGGGCGGGGGGGTTCACGCTTTTCGACACGCAGTTCCTGACGCCGCACCTCGCGAGCCTCGGCGCGGTGGAGATCCCGCGGGCCGACTATCGGCGACGGCTCGCCGCCGCGCTCGAACGGGCCGCCACCTTCGACCCGCCGGGCTGGGTGCCCGACTATTCGGTCGCGCCGTCCCCGGCGGGAGGGACGGGCGCGGCCTCGGCCGGCAGCACGCAGCGCAGCGGCCAGACGTCGTAGCGCGGATGGTCGAGCGCCGACAGGGCCGGGCTCGCCGCGACCATCCAGCCCGAAAAGACCGGCGTCGCCTGCCGGGCGTCCATGACCGTCAGATGGACGTAGGCGTTCGACGAGGGGTTGTCGGCCGGGTACCGGCATTCGTTCATCTGGATCGTCAGCTGGCCGCTGACCGCCGACTGCCCGCGCGCCAGCTCGATGTCGGCCGTCTCGCCGGTGATCTTGTCAAGCCAGCGCAGGATGGCGGCGGGGCTTTCCACCATCAGCCCCTCCTGCGCCGCGGCGGGGAACGCCGCCAGCGCGGCGAGGATCGCGGCGCGGATCGCGGCGCGGATCACGGCGCGCCGGCCGGCGCGGCGGCATCGCCGGACTGCCCGCCCACGAACTGCAGAAGCAGCGCCAGAAGGCTCACCGCGCCCTGCGTGTCCTCGATCTCCGCGCCCGGCTCGAGATTGGTGGGGGATCCGCCGGGCAGGAGCTCCACGTAGCTGCCGCCCAGAAGCCCCTCGGACGCGATCATGACCCCGGTGTCGTCGGGCAGCGCCAGGTCCTCGCGCACCGTGATCCGGGCATCGGCGAAGAAGGTCTGGGGGTTGAGGTCGAGCGCCGTCACCGTGCCGACCTTGACCCCGGCCAGCCGCACGTCGGTCCCGACCGATACGCCCTCCACCGACCGGAAGCTCGCGGTCAGGTCGTATCCGCCCGGCGCGGGGCCGAGGCCGGCCCCCTGCCCCGCGTAGATCAGGAACCCCACCGCGGCGGCGAGCACGACGCCGCCCGCCACGACCTCTGTCGCGTTCTCGGCCATCAGTCGGGCCGCCAGGCTTCGTAGTCGCGCCGGACCACCGGCTGCGCGTTGCGGATCGATCCCGGCGGGGCATAGGCGGCGTCCGTGCCGGTGACGTTCTCCTGATGCGGCTTCTGCCAGGCCTTCGCGGGCAGCGGCGCCTCGGTCGGGGGCCGGTCGAAGGTGTGGTGGAGCCAGCCGAACCAGTCGGGCGGCACCCGGCTCGCCTCGGCCTCGCCGTTGTAGATGACCCAGCGGCGGCTGGTGCCCGGCTGTTCGTAGTAGATGTTGCCCTGCTCGTCGGTGCCGACCCGCCTGCCCTTGCGCCAGGTGAAGAACTGGGTGCCCAGCGTCTGGCCGTTCCACCAGGTCACGGCGCGTTTCAGGAAGGACAACATCGGGCGGGCCTCCGGCGGTTCGCGACGGATATGGCCCAAGGCGTGCCAAAGGTCCAGCGGCAAGGGGGGCGGTCCCGGCCTCGATCCGCGGCCGCCCGGCCCCGGACGCCGACGGCACGAGACGGGAGCGGCGCGGGGACCGCCCCCCCGCGCCGTTCCGGACCCCGGTCGGGTCCGCCTCACCCCGCGTTCGCCGCTTCCTTCTTCTTCGGCTCGGCATGGACGAGCAGCGGCTTCGCGCCGTTGTTCACGGCCTCTTCCTTCACCACCACCTCGGTCACGTTCTCGAGCCCCGGCAGCTCGAACATGGTGTCCAGAAGGATATCCTCCATGATCGACCGCAGGCCCCGCGCGCCGGTCTTGCGCCGGATCGCGCGCTTGGCGATCGCGGTCAGCGCGTCGGCGGTGAAGGTCAGCGTCACGCCCTCGATCTCGAACAGGCGCTGGTACTGCTTCACGAGCGCGTTCTTCGGCTCGGTCAGGATCGTGACCAGCGCCGCCTCGTCGAGGTCGGTCAGCGTGGCGATGACCGGCAGGCGGCCGACGAACTCGGGGATCAGGCCGAACTTCAGCAGGTCCTCCGGCTCCAGCTCCTTGAAGAGCTCGCCCACGCCGCGCTCCTCGGGGCCCCGGACGGCTGCGCCGAAGCCGATGGCGCTGCCCTTGTTGCGCTGCGCGATGATCTTCTCCAGCCCCGCGAAGGCGCCGCCGCAGATGAAGAGGATGTTCGTCGTGTCGACCTGCAGGAACTCCTGCTGCGGGTGCTTGCGGCCGCCCTGGGGAGGCACGGAGGCGACGGTGCCCTCCATGATCTTCAGAAGCGCCTGCTGAACGCCCTCGCCCGAGACGTCGCGCGTGATGCTGGGGTTGTCGGACTTGCGCGTGATCTTGTCGACCTCGTCGATGTAGACTATCCCGCGCTGCGCGCGTTCCACGTTGTATTCGCTGGCCTGCAGCAGCTTGAGGATGATGTTCTCCACGTCCTCGCCGACGTAGCCCGCCTCGGTCAGGGTGGTGGCGTCGGCCATCGTGAAGGGCACGTCGAGGATGCGCGCGAGCGTCTGCGCCAGAAGCGTCTTGCCGCAGCCCGTCGGGCCGATCAGCAGGATGTTCGACTTCGACAGCTCGATGTCGGACTTCGACGAATGGTTGAGCCGCTTGTAGTGGTTGTGGACGGCGACCGACAGCACGCGCTTGGCGTGGACCTGCCCGATCACGTAGTCGTCGAGCACCTTGCAGATGTCGCGCGGCGTCGGCACCCCGTCGGCGGACTTGAGCCCCGAGGACTTCGTCTCCTCGCGGATGATGTCCATGCAGAGCTCGACGCATTCGTCGCAGATGAAGACGGTGGGGCCGGCGATCAGCTTCCGGACCTCGTGCTGGCTTTTCCCGCAGAACGAGCAATAGAGCGTGTTCTTGCTGTCGCTGCCCGAGTTGTTCGCCATCGTCGTCCTCAATGATTGCGCGCCGGATGGGGCGGAAGCGTCGCGATGGCGGAGTCTAGGCCAGACCCCCGACCGCCACAATGTCAAAAAGCCCGCGCCGGGCGAACCCGCCGGGACGTCCCGTCAGGCCCCCTTGCCCGGGTCGTCCGCCTTGCCGCGGCTTTCCAGGATCTCGTCGATCAGGCCCCAGTCCTTGGCCTCCTGCGCGGACATGAAGTTGTCGCGCTCCAGCGCCGCCTCGACCGTCTCGTAGCTCTGGCCGGTGTGGCGCACGTAGATCTCGTTGAGCCGGCGCTTCAGCTTCCGCGTGTGCTCGGCGTGGATCATGATGTCCGTGGCCTGCCCCTGGTAGCCGCCCGAGGGCTGGTGGACCATCACCTCGGCGTTGGGCAGGGCGAAGCGCATCCCCTTCTCGCCCCCCGTCAGCAGCAGGCTGCCCATCGACGCCGCCTGCCCGATCACCAGCGTGGAGATCTTGGGCCGGATGTACTGCATCGTGTCGTAGATCGAGAGGCCTGACGTCACCACGCCGCCGGGGCTGTTGATGTACATCGCGATTTCCTTCGTCGGGTTCTCCGCCTCGAGGAACAGGAGCTGCGCGCAGATCAGGCTCGACATGCCGTCGTGCACCGGGCCTCCGAGGAAGATGATCCGCTCCTTCAGCATGCGGCTGAAGATGTCGTAGGCCCGCTCGCCCCGGCTGGTCTGCTCGACCACCATGGGAACGAGCGTGTTCATGTAGTGGTCGACCGGGTCTCTCATCGCGCCTGCGCCTTCCTGCTCTCGGATCGCGGTGATGCGCGCCCCTCGGACCCGAGTCTTAGTGTCGCGCCGGGGGGGGTGCAAGGGCGGCCGCCGCGGCGGGCCTGCCCGGCCGGTCCCGGACGCATCGGCCGTGCGGGAGGCGGAACGTCGTCACGCCCCTTCGCGGGATGCCCTCGGATCGGGCTTCCGCGGCGCGGGTAGAAGGGGATCGGCCATCAGATCCTCGATCAGGAGCGACACCAGCGCCGGCCGGCCGGAGACGCCCGCCTTGCGGTAGATCGCGTTCAGGTGCGCCTTGATCGTGCCTTCCGCCGAGCCGCGCAGGCGGGCGATCTCGGCGATGCCGCTCCCCTTGATGGTGAAGCGCGCGACATCCGCCTCCGCAGGGGTCAGGCGCCAGGTGGCGAACATCTCCTCCATCAGGTCGTTCAGGCCGCGAGCGGCGGCCGACAGGCTGCGGACCATGTGCGCCTCGCGCCGAAGGAGGCGCACCAGCACGTTCGCCTCGACGCCAATGGCGACGACGAGCGACAGCGTCGCCACAAGCTCGGCCAGCGAATGCAGGCTGACCGGCTGCGCACCGGCAACTGCCGCGTCGCCCAGCCAGTCGGCCACGAAGAACGCGGCGCTCGCGCCCTGCACCGCGATCAGGACGGCAAGGCCGGTGGCCTGCGTCGGTCTGGCCTTGCGAGGATTCATCTGTGCAGCGTGCTGTCCACGGGAACGTCCTTGTAACCCGTGATCATCGCCAGCGGAAGGTTGACGCGTGTGCGGCGGCTTTCCCAGATGACCGCCGCCACGTGGATGACGACCGAGATCTCGGTCCAGGTCGCGGCGACCTCGTGCACGGTCTTGACCCAGCGCAGGCCGAAGAAGGTCGCGGTCGTCATGGCGTAGCCCGATGCCGCGATCACGGCGAGCGCGATCAGGAGGTTGTAGATCATGAGCGCGCCGAGCGGGGTATGGCCCAGGTGGACCGTCCTGCGGCCGGTGGCGATCTCGGCGGCCTGCATCGTCGCCGCACCCAGGTCGGGGGGGAACGTCGCGAAGCGGGCATAGCCCCGACCGACCACGCCCCAGACGAGCCGGACGGCGATCAGTCCGGCGATCGCATAGCCGAGCACCAGATGCAGCGTGGACGATGTCGCCACGAACAGGGCATTTGCCGCGAACGATGCAGCCAGCGACCAGTGGAAGATCCGAACAAGCGGATCCCAGACCTTGTATGTCATGAAGGTTCCTCCGGTGATCCGCGCGCCGCCGCGACCGGGCGGCGCGCGACAGGCTCAGGCGGCCTTGAGCGTGACGATGCAGAGCGACTGGTCGAGGAACACCTCGAAGGCGGTGCCGCCCATCAGCGCGTAGACCTCGTAGTTCCGGTCGAGAGTGCCGACCGAGCGGACCTCATCGAAGCCGAGCTTCGTCATGGCCGCGCGGATCTCGGCCTCCTTCGCCGGGTCGTCCAGCGGCACGTCGCTCGCCACGGCGGCTCCCGCGGCGAGGGCGACCGCCCCGGCCAGCGCTGCCGCGAACAGATTTGACGTCATGGTTCAGGTCTCTCCGTGTGCCTGTCCGGCCGGGATGGCCGGACCTCGTGGTCGAAGGATGCAGGCCCGTGCGGCGCGGGTGAATCGGCCGGCAGTTGGCTCGTGCCCGGGTCGTAGGCGGACAACCGCGCCTAGGTTCCGGGTTTAGGCGGGCATGCGGGCGTCGCCCGCCGGACTGCCGGCCGACCGGACACCCTGCGCCGTCCGGCCCTTCCTCGGCCCCGCCACGGGAATCGGCAGGGGGCCGCGATTGATCGGCGCGCGGTCCGCGCTACCTGCCGCCCCGGTCCCGGGGGTGACGATGCTCGAGCGGATTCCGTCCTTCACGCCGACCCGCGACGCGGGTCTTCGGCGTCTGGCCGACTTCCTGCCGCGTGCCGGGCGCGGCTACGCGGCGCGGCGCAACGTCGACGACCCCGACGATCCGAGCGTCTCGGGCCTGTCGCCCTGGCTGCGCCACCGCCTGATCACCGAGGCGGAGGTGCTGGATGCGGTGGCGCCGCTCGGCCCCGAGGCCGACCGCTTCCGCTCCGAGGTATGGTGGCGCATCTACTGGAAGGGTTGGCTCGAGATGCGGCCGGGCGTCTGGGCCGACTACCGGCAGGGCGTGCGAGCGGGACTGAACCGCGTCGCGACGGAGGCGGGCCTTCGCGCGCAGGTGGAGGCGGCCTGCCGGGGTGAGACCGGGATCGACGCCTTCGACCACTGGGCGCGCAGCCTCGCGGCGCGTGGGTGGCTTCACAACCACGCGCGGATGTCCTTTGCCTCGATCTGGATCTTCACGCTGCGCCTGCCCTGGGAACTCGGGGCGGACTTCTTCCTGCGGCACCTGATCGACGGCGATCCGGCGTCGAACACGCTGTCCTGGCGCTGGGTCGCGGGGATCCAGACGGTCGGCAAGCCCTATGTCGTGACGCCCGAGGCGGTGGAGGCCTGCACCGCGGGCCGGTTCCGCCCCGGGGGCCTCGCCGTGGCGGCAGACCCCCTGCCCGCCCGGCCGCTGCCCGCCCTGCGCCCGGTGCCGCAGGGGGACGCGCTCGACCCCGCGGACCCTGCGGCGCTCCTGCTGCACGAGGACGACCTTTCGCCCGACGTCCTGCACCGCGCCGGGCTCCGGCCGCTGGGGACCGCATTCCTCGACACGACCGGGGACCGCAGTCCCCTCGCGGTGTCGGGCACGGTGGCGGCCTTCGCGGCCGGGGCGATGCGGGACACGGCCGCGCGGCTCGGCGACGGGCTGGGCGCGCCGGGCCCGACCGCGTCGGGGGCCGGTGCGGCCGACGCGCTCGCGCGGTGGGCCGCGGGAACCGGCGCGCTCCGGATCGTCACGCCCTACGCGCCGGTGGGCCCCGCCGCGGCGACGCTCCGCGCGCTGGAGTCGCGGCTTCACGCGCAGGGCCAGCGGCTGGTGCGCGTGCTGCGCGACGATGACGCGGCGCTGTGGCCGCTGGCCACGCACGGCTACCACCGGTTCCGCGAGGCGCTGCTGCGGCGGCGCTGACGGTCAGTTCTGGAAGACGCGCCAAGCCAGCGCCATCCGCGCACCGGCGGTGACGAGGCAAAGAAGCCCGAAGATGCAGGCCAGCGGCGCGAACCAGCCGGGAACGAAGGCGAGCAGCACGAAGAGCAGGATCGTCTCGGTCCCCTCGAGCAGGCCCGCGGTGAAGTAGAGCGACTTCTCGCCGCGCCCGTCAGTCTCCATCCCGGCGCGCTCGGCAAGGATGGCATAGCCGAGGAACGTCGCGCCGTTGACGTAGAAGGCAAGCAGCAGGAAGGCCCCCGCGACCGCGTTGGCGGCCGGGTCGGCGACCACGAAGGCGAAGGGAATCGCGCCGTAGAAGGCGAAGTCGCTGACGATGTCGAGGTAGCCGCCGAAGTCGGTCTTCTGGCTCGCCCGCGCGACCGCGCCGTCGAGCCCGTCGGCAAGCCGCCCCAGCACCAGCGGCGCCAGAACGAGAAGCCCGCTCTGGCCCAGCGCCACCATCAGCGCCGCGAAGAGGCCGAAGCCCAGCCCGACGAGGGTGATGACATCGGCCTCCACCCCCCGCACGGCGAGCCATCCGCCGGCCCGGTTCAACCCAGGGTCGATGTAGCGCCGGATCGCGCCGTCGAGCATCCTGCCACCGTTCGCGCCGATTTGCGCCCAAGTCCCGACATCTTGCTGGCTGATCCTTGCTCATGACGCAAGGGCCGGCGACCGGCCGGTCGCGCGCCGGTTGACCGCCGGTTCCGCGCAGGGAAAGACAAACCGCAACTGGTGCAGAAATGCACCGCGCCACGGGGGAGGGGCAATCCATGACGGACGACGAGGGTGATCGCGCGCGGGGTCGGGCATCACGGGCACTGCTGCGGCGCCTGCGCCGGCTGGCCGCCGGACCGGCGGCCCTCTTCCTGTCGGCCTGCGTGGTGCCGGTGCCCCTGCCGGCACCGCAGCCGGCGGCCCCTGCCCAGACCTTCCTGTCCACCCAGGGCGCGGGGACGCCGATCCTCGCCAGCACGGGCCCGGCCCGGGGCTGCGCCCTTCCCGCGCGCGGCCAGGGGCAGGTCGCCGAGGTCGTGGCGCGGGTGAACGCGCAGCGACAGGCCGCGGGGCTGCCGCCCCTGCGCGCCTCGCGCACGCTCGCGCGCGTGGCCCAGGCCCATGCCTGCGACAACGCCGCCCGCGGCGTCTACAGCCATGTCGGGTCGGACGGCTCCGACCTCGGCACGCGGCTGCAGCGGGGCGGCTACGCGCTGCGCGTCGCGGCCGAGAACACGGGGCTGGGGTTCGACGAGGCGGATCGGGCGGTGGCCTTCTGGATGCAGTCGCCCAAGCACCGCGCCAACATCCTGAACGCCCGCGTGACCGAGATCGGCGTGGGCCTCGCCCAGGGCGCGCGGCCGAGCTGGGTCATGGTCATGGCGGCCGGCCTCTAGCCCGGACCCGGCGGCGGCCCGCCGTCGCCCACCGCCCGCGCCAGCACCAGCTCGGCCTTCAGCCCGCCCAGCGCGGCGCTCTCGTCGAGGCGCAGCGCCCCGCCGTGGCTGCGCGCGATGTCGGCCGCGATCGCAAGGCCCAGGCCGACGCCGCCGCCGCGGTTCGGGTCGCGGGCCTCGTCGAGCCGCGCGAAGGGCATCATCGCCTCGTCGCGCCGGTCCTTCGGGATGCCCGGGCCGTCGTCCTCCACGGCGATGCGCACCACGCGGTCGGTCACTGTCAGGGCGACCGCGGCTCGGCTTGCGTGGCGCGCGGCGTTTCCCAGCAGGTTGTCCAGCGCGCGCGCCACCGCCATGGGCCGGAGGGACGCGAAGGCCGCGCCCTCCACCGGGCCCAGCGCGACCGCCTGGCCCGCGCGCGCCGCGTTCTCCACCGCGCGCCGGACCAGCGCCCGGACGTCGACGACCTCGTGCGCCTCCATCGCGTCGCCCCGCGCGAACGACAGGAACTCGTCGACCAGCCGCTCCATGTCCGCGACGTCGGCCAGGAGCGCCCGGGTCTCGTCGTCCTCGGGCAGCATCGAGAGGCCCAGACGCAGCCGCGTGAGCGGCGTGCGCAGGTCGTGGCTGACCCCCGACAGCATCAGCGTCCGCTGCTCGATCTGCCGCTCGATCCGCGCGCGCATGTCGAGGAACGCGCGCCCCGCCGCCCGCACCTCCAGCGCGCCCGAGGGCCGGTAGGGGATGTGCCGGCCCTTGCCGAAGGCCTCGGCCGCGACCGCCAGCCGCTGGATCGGACGCACCTGGTTGCGCAGGAACAGGAAGGCGATCAGCGTCATCAGGACCGAGGTCACGATCATGAGCACCAGAAGCTGATGGGGGTTCGTGGCCGACATGCGCCGCCGCTCGACGACCAGCCCGACCGGCCCGCCGCGGGCCGCCACGGCCATGCGCACGACGTCGCGGTCCGTGGCGAGGTCGACGGCGCGAAGGCCCGGCACCTCGGCGCGAAGCGTCGCGATCACGGTCTTGCCCGACAGGTCCCACCAGGGCCGCCGGTCGGCCGCCGGCAGGTCCGCGGGCCCCGTCAGGTCGATCTCGAGCCCGCGCGCGAGGCATTCGCCCTGGCCGTCCGACGCGCCGTCCAGCGCGGCGAGCACCTGCCGGACCTCGATCGCGACGCTCCGCGTCATCTGCTGGGTCACGCGCTCGAAATGGCGCTGGATGAAGGCCACCGACACGACGAGCTGGATCGCGACCACCGGCACGATCAGGATCAGCGCCGCCCGCCCGTAGAGGCTGCGCGGCAGGAACGCGTTGGGGTTCGCCATCGCCCGCAGCCTAGACCGGGGACGCGCCCGCGGAAAGGGCCGGGCGCGGCCCCGCCCGGCGCGGCACGCGTCTCGGAAGGGAGAAAGGCCCGGGCGCCCCGGCCCCCCGCGCCCCAGCCCCCCGCCCCGAATTGCCGCTGGACGCCCCCCCGCACCCTTGTTATAGACGCCCCCGTGTTCCGGCGTAGCTCAGCGGTAGAGCAGTTGACTGTTAATCAATTGGTCGTAGGTTCGATCCCTACCGCCGGAGCCACAGCCGACGGCCGCCGCCGCTAGCCCGTCGCGCGATCCCGACAGCCCCGTCCCGACCCTTCCGCCTGCAGCCGTCCGCCGGTTCGGTCCGGGCTTGCCTGCGGTCGGGCGCGCAGGGGCGGCGCGCCGGTGGCCGGAATCGCGCCGGCCGGCTGGTCATGGTGCGCTTCCGCGCTACACTGCCCACCACGGATGCGTGGACAGGGCCGGCGGCGGGAACCCGGGTCGCGGGCCGGTGCGTTCAGTCGCCGGATGACCGCTCGTCGGGCCGACAAGGGAAGATCGAACATGAACAACCGGATAGCGACCTCGGGACTGACCATCCGGGAGGATCGGCCGGCGCCGAACCGGTCCGAGCCCGCGAGGCCGCCATCCAGCCGGACCGCCGCCGGCACGCCGCGTCTCGCCTACATCACAGGGTTCGAGGGCACGCAGATCTTCGGCCACGGCACGGACGTCCTCGACACGACCGAGCACAGCGTCCGCTATCCGCAGGACCTGCGGCTTCTGGTGGCGGACGGGATCACGACCTTCCGCTGCTGCATCCCCTGGCACAAGATCGAGCGGGTGCGCGGCGTCTACGACTGGGCCTGGACCGACCGCTACATGGGCACGATCCGGCGGCTGGGGCTCAACCCGATCGTCGACCCGGTCCACCACACGAGCTTCCCGCAGTGGATGGAGCACGGCTTCGCCAACCCCGACTTTCCGACCGTCTACCGCGACTTCATCCGGGCCTTCGCGCGCCGCTACCCCTGGGTGACGGACTACACGATCATCAACGAGCCGCTGGCCACCGCGGTCCTGTCGGGCTTCATGGGCGAATGGTACCCCCACTGGCGCGACCGGGCGGGGGTCGTGCCCATCATCCTGGGGAAGGCCCGGGCGATCAGCCTGATCACCCCGATGCTCGAGGCGATGGTCCCCGGCCTCCGCATCGTCCACGTCGACACCTGCGAGCGGCATCACGCGCTCGACGAGCCCTCGCGCGAGCACGCGGACTTCGCCAACCACCTGCGCTTCGTCGTGCTCGACCTGATCCGGGGGCGCGTGGACGAGAGGCATGCCCTGTGGGACACGCTGACCGAGCACGGCCTGACCGCGGACGATGCCGCGGGGTTCCGCGAACGGCCCGCGCGGATCGACGTGCTGGGCCTCGACTACTACGCGCACAGCGAGATGGGCTGGACGGTGGCGGGCCAGAGCGACGCCTTCCTGCCGTGGGGATTCCGCCGCGTGGCGCTCGAGTATGCCGACCGCTGCCCCGACCTGCCGCTCATGCTGACCGAGACCAACGTCCGCGGGCGGATCGAGGATCGGATCACCTGGCTGAAGTACATGGTCGGCGAGTGCGAGGCGCTGGTGCCCGAGCTCGAGTCGCGCGGCGGGCGGTTCGAGGGCTTCTGCTGGTATCCCTACATCGATTCGACCGACTGGGCGTCGCTTTGCCGCGAGCCGAACCGGATGATCGACCCGCAGGGGATCTATTACCTGAGCGACCGGTTCAACCGGATGGAGTCGGAGCTGTCGCATCTCTACGCCCGGCTCGCGCGCGGCGAGATCGGCGCGGCCGAGCTGCCCGCCTACCGGATGGAGGAGCCGGTCTTGGTCGACCGCCGCGTGGGCAAGTACCTGCCCTACATGGAGGGCTGGGACTGGCGCGAGGGAGAGCCGAGCATCCCGCAACGGCCGGGACCCGGCGGGCCGGACTGACGG